>ERZ1027036.480-NODE-480-length-22590-cov-7.255869_pt1 | contig 22590 bp, 17 predicted proteins | sample MGYA00519441_ERZ1027036 | MGnify/ENA primary metagenome ERZ1027036 (study PRJEB26926, sample SAMN06164792) | human gut metagenome | biome: ENVO:00009003; feature: ENVO:2100002; material: ENVO:00002003 | host: Homo sapiens | place: USA | collected 2012 ... | reverse complement strand
CAGAAAAGAGCAAATTTCCCCGAAAACATCGAGTTTTCGGGGATTTCTTTATATTTTAATAATTCCATCAGACGCCACAAAATATATATCTGCAAGTTCCTGCCAGCTTTCACCAGCAGGAGTGATTTGAATTTTTACTTGTAAAGGTCTTCCAGCGATATCAGCCGAACTTCGCCTCGCTCTTGCGCCTGAAGAAGTCCATCTGTGAATCCGCCTTTCGAAAAATTATAGTAATAATAGTTGTTACCTTTTCCGAAAGCTGATGCATAATCCCGAATCAAATCGAGTTTATCTACACCAATTTTCTCATTTCTGTACTTACACGAACCAATGATATATTCCTTATCATCAACAGGTGTTCCGACAATATCAATCTGTATTTGCTTCTTCTTCGAGTCTGTACCCCACCACTGGCCGATTTCACTCAGCTCAATAGGGAGGCTATCCGAATAATAAAGCAGATAATCCTGACACATCTTCTCAAAAATCAAGCCCATATAATCCGGAAGATGCTGTTTTACTGCGTGTAGGTAAATTCTTGCAATTCTGCCAGAATCAATTGCGCTCATATTAACTGGAACAAATCGATACCAGAACCGGAAAAAGTTATCTGCCAACAGATAGATTGTCTTCTACAGACAGATTCGGGTGAAACACAGCTGTTTCCTTATAGTCCAGTGGCTAAATCTTAAACTGACCGGTTCGTCTGCCATACAGCGGACTTCCCTTGCCAAGCACTTGATTCTTCATGAAGCTCATAGAAGATCCGCAAAGAATTAGGTACATCTTGGACTCCGTCCATTTGTGGTCAATGATATGCTGCAACATCGCAGAAAAGAAAATGGTAGGTTTATCTTTACAGAACTTATTGATCAATGCCGTTTTACCAACACGCCGAAAATTACAATTTTTGAGAGTATCCTGCAATATATATTCGGGGAGACAACGTATAATGCAGGAAAACGATGAAAACATTTGATAAGGAGCAATAATTATGGATTGTTGTAGAGACCAAATTAGTTTTTTTGTATCAGAGAACATACCGGAATCTGTACATCAGATAAGAAATCTTCGTGTACAATCAAGGAATGAAAATCATACAGGCAGGAGAGAATGGAATCCGCAATGGATTGGGACGGAGAACAGAAATGATGAGGAAAACAATCTGCCACCAGAACTGTTTCAGAAGAAATTCATGGCGTCCGCACGGCCAATCAGAGCAATTTTGCAGGTTTCTGCAATGGGAATTTACAGCATAGCTCTGAACGGAAGAAGAATTGAGGACAGTTATTTCAATCCGGGATATACACATTATGAAAGCTATGTTCAGTATCAGACCTATGATGTAACGGCGGCAGTGCAGACCGGAGAAAATATCCTTCGGATTATAGTAGCGAATGGATGGTGGCTTGGCAGACTGGGTAATAAAAATAATGTTTATGGTAATCGCCGGGGAGTGGCTGCGGTTCTTAAACTACTATATGAGGATGGCAGCCGTTGTTGTGTGGAAACGGATGAAAGCTGGACGGTTACTACAGATTCACCTGTCCGCTATGCGGATTTTTACAATGGGGAAACCATTGACCTGCGCTGCATGGAAGAAGAAAAATGGAGCTGGAAGCCTGTATGCCGGATTGAGGGAAAAGTGCCGGAGGTGAAAAGGCATTTTGGAGCTTTTGTAAAAGAAGAGGAACGTCTCAGGCCTGTTAGTGTGAATGGTGCTGTATATGATTTTGGCCAGAACCACGCAGGAATCCTTCGGCTTTGTGTGAAAGCTGGCAGAGATACCGTCATAACCATACGGCACGGAGAAATTTTAACAGACGATGGGATGTTGTTCACGGACAATCTGCGTTCGGCAAAGCAGACGCTGACTTTCATTTGCGGAAAAAATGGAATCAATACATTTACGCCCTTGTTTACATTTATGGGTTTCAGATATGCGGAAGTAAAGTCATCGGAACCTGTAGAAATTGTCGCTATAGAGAGTGCAGTACTTACCTCAGATACAAAGCCGATAGGTTCGTTTCAGTGTTCTGATCCTCTGTTGAACCGCCTGCAGCAGAATATACAGTGGGGCCAAAAATCTAATTTTATAGATATTCCTACAGACTGTCCGCAGAGAGACGAACGGATGGGGTGGACGGGAGACATTGCCGTATTTGCGCGAACGGCAGCCTTTAACCGTGATATCAGTGCTTTTATGCGTAAGTGGCTGTATGATCTTCGGATGTATCAACGGGAAAATGGAGCGATTCCGGTGACAATCCCGGAAAACCAAACGTATCAGCCTACGTCAGATATTATCCCCATTGCAATCTGGGGAGATGCGGCCACGATGGTGCCATGGGCAGTTTATCGCGCTTATGGAGATAAAGATTTTTTATCTGAACAGTACGAAAGTATGAAGGCTTATACAGATGCGGAGATTGCTGCCGCTGCTAGTACAGGGGAAGGAAGCAGAAGGTATCTGTGGGACGAAAATCCATTCCAGTATGGAGACTGGTGCGCGGCAGGAGAGACGTATGAAGAATGGATTGCAAAAGGCAGCTATCTTGCAACAGCCTATCTTTCAAATAGTGTAGAGATCATGCGGAAAGCAGCGGAGGTCCTGGACTGTCAAATGGACGTGCAGTATTATGCAGAAGTACAGGAAAATATCAGGAACGCATTTGCAGAACATTGTATCCTGCCGGATGGAACATTGAACGGAGATTTTCAGAGTAATTACGTATGCGCTCTTTATTTCCGCCTGGTGCCTGAAACAAAACGTACATCTGTTGCTGCACGCCTTGCCAGTCTGGTTCGTGAAGGCAATTATACGGTACGGACAGGTTTTGCAGGAACGCCATATCTTCTTTTTGCCCTGGCAGATAACGGATATGTTCAGGAAGCCTACCGGGTGCTGCAAAATGAGGCATGCCCCGGTTGGCTGTACACCGTAAAAGCAGGGGCAACCACGATGTGGGAACGATGGGATGCGTTGGATGAGAAAGGACGCTTTTATAAAGGAAACGGCGCAGATATGGTTTCTTTTAACCATTATGCATACGGAGCAGTCGGGGACTTCCTTTATAGCCGGATACTTGGGATCGAACCGGTTGAAGCAGGATATCAAAGGTTTCGGATCAGGCCGGTTCCGGGCGGTACATTGACATGGGCAGAGGGAAGCTTAGAAACACGATTTGGAAAATTGTATGTTCGATGGGAAGTTTCCGATGAAACATTTTGTCTGTACCTGGAAACACCGATTGGCCTGCAGGGTGAAATCGTTATGCCGGATGGGAAAATATACAGGACCGATGGCGGTTCCAATACGTATCGTTGCTTGAAATGCCATTCTGCGTTGTGTGGTTGTGATAGCGGATTATTCGCGAAGGAGAAATGGGATGAGGCCATTTTATAAGCATTTGAATAAAGAACTGGAAATATTTTACGGAAAGGCCGGCCATGAGCCACCGCACATTCATACTGCTATTGAATGCGTTTATGTGAGAAAGGGGGCTCTGGAGCTTGGTATCGGACAGGAGCTGAATCATATGAATACAGGGGATTTTGCGATTGTCTTCCCAAATCTGATTCATCATTATCAGGTATTTGATCCGTGTGGCTGTATTGCGATGTATCTGTTTGCGACACCCGCATATTCCGGTATGTTTGCAAATGCGCTGGAAAATAGTTGCCCGGAAAATTCAATTATTACAAAGGACCGGCTTCATCCAGATATTCGTTATATTATGGATCATATTGATGAGAAGGATGAAAGAGTAATCCATCAGGCCTTTTTGCAAATTATTCTTTCACGCTCATTTGCTGAGTTTACACTTATGCCGAAAAAGAATATAGAAAGTGATGATATTGTGTATCAGGTTATGGCATATATGGCACGTAATTTTCGTAAAGATATTTCGCTGGCAACAACTGCAAAAGAAACTGGATTTAGCCAATGTGCAATATCCAATGTATTTTCCGGAACTTTCCATACAAATTTTAATCGTTATCTTAATGGTCTGAGATTGGAGGAAGCCTGTAATCTGCTTCTTTCAACAGATCAATCAATTACGGAAGCATATGAAAATGTAGGCTTTGGGAGCCAGAGAACCTTTAATCGTGTATTTAGAGAAGAATTTCATATGTCGCCAAGAGAGTACCGCGATCGGAATAGTGTGTGAGTTTACTATTTATAATTAAAAAAAGTCTGGCTGATCCCCGGCATTTACAAAATCATGTCGGTATCTTGCCAGACTTTTTTGAACTTGTTAATATCGTTTTATCCATTCAATCAGAAAGGACGATATATGCTATTTGAACAATATGCAGCTGCAAACATTTCCAGACTATTCAGTAGAACCTTCTTAATCTTATTAACCATTTCCTTCATGTTAACATCTCCTTTTCTATAGATATGTTTCTTTTTCTTTACTTACCTTACAGTAGCCATTATACATCATAAGAAAATAAAAACGCGCCATATCTGATCAAATAGAAGCCAAATATGATAAATCTTATGCAAAATGTACTGTAATCCATAAGAACCTCCAGATTAATTTGTATGATTCAATAAAATGTATTGAATTTTACAATATCAGAAAGATAATTACAATATAAAAATGAAAAATAATCATATTCTATATTCATCAAAAAAAGGATCCCAAATGCGCATTTACGGAAACCAAAGGAGAACATCATGAAACAAAATATTCAGATTCATAAAGCAAAAGCAAATCAGGGAGTCATGGATTACTCATGGCTTCTGGACGCGCCTGCAGGAAAACATGGTTTTGTAAAAGAGCGGGGCGGGCATCTGTATTTTGCCGATGGAACAAGAGCCAGATTCCTTGGCTTTAATATGGCAACAAGGTCTGCAACGCCCACACATGAGGCGGCCGACAGACTGGCGGAGCGCTTTGCGACTATGGGCGTGAACATCATCCGACTGCATGCAGCTGATGCGCCCATCGGGCAGGAACCGTGCAGCTGGTCGCAGACAAAGGAAGCGCCTTTGTTGGATTATGAAAAAGGAACTACTACAGAGTTTAATAAGAAAGGACTGGATCGGTTTGATTATTTTGCGGCAAAGCTGAAAGAGAAAGGAATTTATCTGCATATTGACCTGATGGTTGCAAGGCGCATGCTGCCTGGGGACGGGTTGGATTATCCGGGATCGTTCCAGGAATGTGTGAAGCTGTTTCCGATGATCAACGAGCGTCTGATTGAGCTACAGATGGAATATGCTAAAAAATTGCTGACACATGTGAATCCATACACCGGTCTTGCTTTGGCGGATGATCCGGCAGTAGTAGTCGTCCAGATGAACAATGAGGAATCAGCAATTAAGGGAACGGGAGAGGTGCAGAGCAACCCGGAACTTGCGCCATATGAGGAGGAAGTTGTCAGGAAATTCAATCATTTTCTTCTGAATAAATACGGAACCAGAGAAAATCTGAAAAAGGCATGGACAGTGGATGGCGTATGTGCTTTGGGAGAGGATGAGGATCCGGTTCAAAATACGGTTCGCAGGGTGCAGGGAAGCTTTGTCCAGCCAGTCAACGATCCCAATGGGGACTGGAAAGGAAATGACTGGATGCCCTCACCGGCAAGATATGCAGATTTTATGGAATTTGGCATTGCGAATAACCGCAGGTTCTACAGAAGATTCAAAAATTTCCTGATCTCACTTGGCGTCAAAGTTCCCATTGCGACCAGCAATCTGTTGGGAGGGGCTGCAGATGTCTATGGGCATACGGACGGTGACATCATGGAAAACAATACATACTTTAATCACCCGCTTCTGCCTTTCCACGGTACCACGTTTACGGTGGCCGGGCCAACGGAATATGTGGGCGTCAACCCGCTGACGGTTCAGACGGGGGCGGGAAGTATTGCGACTACGTTGTTGTCGCTAGCTTCTGAGGCTGTTGTGGATAAAAAACCGTTTATGATTACGGAGTGGAATGAATATGGACTGCATCCGTTCCATTCTACTGCCTTTGTAAATACTATTGCCTATGCGTGCCTGAATGATTGGGATGGCCTTATCTTATATAATTATCAGACATCGGAAAACTGGGATGATCAGCCGGCAGATCAAATCCTAAATGTGTTTGACGCGTATAATGATCCGGCCGTTGCATGTCAGTGGGGATTTATGGCAGCCATGTTTTTAAAGGGAATGGTGCATACGGCAAAAAATAAGATCGATATTGTCTACACGCAGGAGGATCTTAAAACGCTTCCGAACTGGCACGCGATGAACCATACCTTTGTGCCGTATATTTCATCACTTCGGAATGTATTTGTTGACAGCGGCTCCAAATACCGCGGAGACAGCGACGCGGCGATCAATGCCGGATTTTTCAACGGCGGAGATTTAAGTGAAGCGAAGCACGGAGTATATTATGCCTGGTCAAAGTACAGGGATGCGTTCCGGAAATCGGAGGATAAACAGAGACTTCCACTGGCAGCCCAAGGAACAAAAGAAATAACCGAGGGTGTCCATCTGGGAGACAGGAAGTTAGTCATTGATGAGATTGCTTCTCTGGCAGGAACCGGAAATTATACGGAATATGCGAAGCTTCTCGACCATGCATTTAAGAGTTGGGGGCTTTGGGACGAGGCATCAGGCTATGTGGACGGCGCTCTGGTGTCGGATACCGGAGAAATCTGCTTTAACCCGGATTGCAAGAGCTTTGAGATCCATACGCCATACTGCGGCTATTTTTCCGGAGCGCCGAAGGCGGAGACAAGGCTTACTGACAGGATCAGCCTTCAGATCAAAAATGAGAGGATGTCTGTGTCTGTCATGGCAAAAAAGGCAGGATTGTTGGATAGCGCAACAGAGTTTATTCTGACAGCGATGGGTGAGACCGGCAATGACGGGAATATATACGAGCCCGGCGCAGAGATGATGGGCATTACCTTTACCAACGTGACATTGAAGGGAAAACTTTTTGCGGAAACACTGGAAGGAACAATCCGTGTAAAAGCAGAACAGGCTGTTTTGACAGTTTTAAGTCCGGTGGGAGAAGAGCTTGCGCAGCTTACCGGCAGGAAAGAAGGAGACTGCGTGCGGTTTGATTTGGACGGAAGTGTTCCCGGAATTCAATATCACATGGTTATAAAGTAGAAAGGAAAGAAAAAACATGGGTAGAAAAAAAGAACTTGGCCTGGATAAAAACGGTGTACAGAAAAATATGAGAAAAAGAGATTATCTTGCAGATGCTGGAGGACAGATGGGGTTAAACCTGGTGGCTAACCTGGTCGGACAGCTCACCTATTTCTACACGGATAAGGTGGGAATGGCCGTAGCGGGCATCGGCGTGATTATGATGATTTCAAAAATTGTGGATGCGATAACGGATATTTGGTTTGGAAATATTGTGGATCATTCCAAAGGCGGAAACCGAAAGTACTATCAGTGGGTCGCCAGAATGATAATTCCTTTTGCGGTGGTTATTGTGATGCTGTTTACTGTGCCAATACAGGCCGGACAGCTTCCTGCATTGATTTATGCCTGCGTGACAAATATCTTGTTGTCCGCTGTCTGCATGACACTGATCGGAACACCTTTAAATGCAGTCATGGTTATCCGTACAAACAGCCAGAGCGAACGTGAAAACATGGGCGTGTTCCGCGCCGTATTTTCATACATGTCCGGCATGATCATTGCCATCGCAACGATTCCAATCACAAATATGCTGGGCGGAAATCAAAATGCATGGATCAAATATGGCTTTATCATTGCATTAGTGGCTCTTCTGCTTCTTGGTATCTGTTATGCGAACGGACGTAAAGCCAAGCTGGTAGATCAACTTATGGCTGAGCAGACGGGAGAAGAAGTGCAGGAAGAAGATACAGTTCCGCTGAAGGAGGCATTCTCCTGTCTCATCAGGAATAAATACTGGATCATTGTGCTTCTGTTTAACCTGATCACTCAGATCACGAATTCTTTGGCTGGAACAGCAGGAACGTATTACAGCAAATGGATCTTCGGCAATGATAATCTTGTGGCAATGGTCGGTGCCTTTGGAATGATTTCCACCGTGGTGGGCTTTATTCTTTCCAAACCGATACTGTCCAAATTCGGAACAAAGAAAACTGTAAACTTCGGTCTGTTGGGAGCCGCATTGACAGCCGGAATCCGTTGTCTGGTACCGACAAACTTTTATATGTATATCGGTCTTGGTATGATCGGCAGTTTTGTACAGATCCCAATGATGTGCGTATACGGCGTGCTTCTTGCTATGGTAGTGGACTACAATGAATACACATATGGCAAAAAAATGGTGGCAGTTTCTTCCGGCGCAATCGGCGTTGGAACAAAAATCGGCGCCGGTGTCGGCTCTATTATTTTATCTGTTTGTCTGGCTCTTGGAAATTATGATTCGACGTTGACTGAGGCTACGACATCCATGCGATATGCGATTTATGCATTTTCTAATTACCTGCCGCTGATTATAAATCTTTTGATGTATTTTATTTTCAGGAAGTTCGATCTGGAGGAAAAATTACCGGAGATCCAGAAGGAGCTGGCAAGACGAAGGGAAGAAAAAGCAAGACAGAAATAAAAGAACAGAAATAGGAAAATCGAAAAAGTAAAGCAAAAGCCGGAAAGCAGTGGCAGATGCAAAAAATTATGCAGCCGAAGAAAAATCTCTTAAGGAGTTTTCCTTCGGCTGTAATTCTGCTTTATCGTTCCGCAGAAGGAATCTATTATAGCCGACCTTTGCGGTAATCTGGCTGACAGGAAATTTTGAAGATGGAAAATGTTATTTTATAATGGAAAACAGTATTTTACAATAATTCTCCGGCAAATACATATATAATTCGTCTAAACTGAAAAGACAGTGATTAGGAGGAACTAAAAAATGAGCAGACAATATTTGGACCCGGCTCTTCCGGCACAGGAGAGGGCAAAGGCTTTATTGGAGGAACTGAGCCTTGATGAGAAGATGGCGCAGGTCAATTGTATTTTTCCGTTTCAGGATACCTTTGAGGATATGGATTTCATTCGTAAGAGTACGGCGCATGGAATCGGCGAGGTGAGCACGCTGGATGTCCGTATGAAGGAAACGCTCGATGATGCGGCTGACTGGTTGCGTAAGGTACAGAGCATCGTGATGGAAAACAGTCCCCATCACATTCCTGCGATCTTCCATATGGAGGGGCTTTGCGGAGCGTTTATTCAGGAAGCCACAAGCTTTCCGTCGGGGATCGGCCGCGGTTCCGGTTGGGATCCGATTCTGGAAGAAAAAATAGCCCGGGTGGTAAGCCGTCAGGAGGCTGCCTGCGGAATTACCCATGTGCTGGCACCTGTGTTGGATATTTCCAGAGATTCCAGAATGGGAAGACAGGGAGAAACCTATGGGGAGGATCCGGCGCTGGCTTCTGCACTTGGTGTGGCATATACAAGAGGAATACAGGAAGGGGAGTATGGCGGAAGAAAAACAGAAGGCGTGGCCAAGCACTTTCTGGCGTTCCATAATTCACAGGGAGGAATCCACGGTACGAATAGCGATACGCCGGAGAGGCTTCTTCAGGAAATATATGGAAAGCCTTTTCAGGCGGCGATTCGGGAAGCCGGGCTTCGGGGCGTGATGCCCTGCTACTGCTCCATAAACGGAGAACCGGTGTCTGTTTCCCATCATTTTCTTACAGAGCTGCTTCGGGAGCAGATGGGATTTGACGGTCTTTGTGTCAGCGATTACGGCGGTATCGGAAATGCTCATAACGTACAGAAGATCGGGGAGACAGCAGCGGAAGCGGGTCTTCTCGGGATGGAGGCTGGCATGGACATCGAGATGCCGGACTGCACTGGATTTTGCGAAGAACTGAAACAACAATTTGCAAACGGCAGTGCGGATATCGAAATCCTTGACAGGGCAGTGCTCCGTGTGCTGGAAGCAAAATTCCGGATGGGGCTGTTTGAGCATCCGTTCGCGCTGGAGGGAGAGGAACTTCATCAGGCGTTTTCAGAACCGCAGGACAGGGAGCTTTCTCAACAGTCGGCCAGAGAATCTATGGTACTTTTAAAAAATAATGGAGTATTGCCTATTGACCGCAAAATCAGGAAGATTGCGCTGATTGGTCCTCATGCAGATAATGCGCGAAAGTTTTTTGGCGGCTATACGCACGTATGCATGGTAGAATCTACGTTTGCTGTGGCAAATTCCATAGCGGGAGTTGCCGGGATTCCGAATGCAGATCATCATAAGGTTGCAGTAATTCCGGGAACTAATATCCAGTCGGATGAGACAGAGGAGCTGGATAGGATCCTGTGCAGGCAGAAGCCGGGATGTAGGACGCTTTTGGAACAGCTTCGGGCAGCCATGCCGGAGACTGAAATTCTGTATGCTTACGGATATCCGATTGCGGGAAATGATACTTCCGGCTTCGAAGAGGCTTTGAAAGCTGTGGAGCAGGCGGATCTGGCAATTCTGACACTCGGCGGCAAGCACGGAACCTGTTCTCTGGCGTCCATGGGTGAAGGCGTCGACGCTAGCAACATCAACCTCCCCGAATGTCAGGATGCATTCATTCTGGAGGCAGTTAAATGCGGGAAACCTCTGGTAGGCATTCATTTTAACGGACGTCCGATCTCCAGTGATGTGGCGGATGCGCATCTTGACGCTATTCTGGAAGCATGGAACCCATCGGAGTGTGGCGCGCAGGCGATCACGGAGACTCTTTTGGGAGACTATAATCCAGGCGGGAAGCTTCCGGTATCTGTTGCGTATCATGCCGGACAGATCCCTGTTTATTATAACCATCCCAATGGTTCTGCGTGGCATCAGGCAGGAAGCATCGGTTTTCAGAATTATGTAGACCTTCCCCATACGCCGAGGTATTGCTTCGGACATGGGCTTTCATATACGTCCTTCGTGTATGAGAAACTGTACATTTCCCAAAAAGAAACGGCACCGGATGAGTCCCTTGAAATATCTTTTTCCGTAAAAAATACCGGAATCAGAAAAGGAGAGGAAGTGGTTCAGTTATATTTCAGCGACCGCTACGCATCCATGACACGGCCTGTAAAAGAGCTTGTAGGGTTCAGCCGTATTTCATTGGAACCGGGGGAAGAGAAGAGAGTTTCCTTTGAAGTGAGTCCATCCCTGACAGCCTTTCTGGATCGGAATATGCAATGGAAGATTGAAAAGGGTGTCATCGACGTACAGGTTGGAAGCTCTTCGGAGGACATCCGCTTGACAGATTTCTTTACGATCACGGAGAATGCATGGATTGACGGAAGAAAGAGGGCGTTTTATGCAAAAGTCATGGAATATGAGAATTCTGTTGAAATTTCAAAGGAGAAAGCTTAGAGAATGAAGAAAAAAACACATTATGGAGTGCCGGAGGAAAAGAAAATCAGGTATATTATCCATTCAGATGCAAGAAATGAGGCGGATGACCAGTTTACCATTGCTCATATATTAATGACGGACAAGTTGGATGTGAGGCTGGCAATCGGCGGACACTTCAATATCTGCGGAGACCGTTATGCTCCGGGTCAGACGGCACGGGCAAGTACGGACGAGATACGCAAGATTATGCGGATGTGCGGGTGTGAAAAGAACATTCCCGTCATAGAAGGAAGTGCGTACCCGATTGAAGCCGCCGGGAATACTGTGGAATATCGGGATAGAACAGAGGGACGTAAAGACGCAGCAGAATGTATCATCCGTGAGGCCATGAAAGATGACGGAAGGCCGCTTTTTATCGGCTGTCAGGGAGCGCTTACTGATCTGGCTCTTGCAATTTTGATGGAGCCTGCGATCTGCAGCCGCATGACAGCCATATGGGTTGGCGGCGGGAGCTATCCGGATGGCGGCGAAGAGTTCAATCTTCTTCAGGATCCGGCGGCAGCACAGATCGTGTTTTCCTCAAGAATGCCGCTTTGGCAGATCCCAAGAAGCACCTACCAGAAATTTTCTGTTTCTCTGGCGGAACTGGAATATAAGGTATTCGGAAGAGGAGAGCTTGGAAACTATTTATTTGAACGCATCCTTGCGGTCAACGAGCGGGAGAAGGACAATCCAAACTGGCCAAACGGTGAGACCTGGATACTTGGGGATGAGGGAGTTTTAATTCCTGTGCTGGCGGACAGGGAGAATCGGTCTCTGTATAAGGAGATGGCCGCCCCATCTATTCTTCCGGATCTTACTTATAAAAAGAATCCGTCTAAAAGGCTGATTCGGGTATATACCGAGGCAGATGAAAGGATGATCCTCGAAGATTTTTTCGCAAAGCTTGCAATAAATTTCGCATAAGTTAGAAATGTCAGGAGGTAGAAATCAAACGAATACGAAAGCAACCGCTTCATTTTGACCGGCCTTTTGTCTTTTTCCGGTACTGGAGCGGTGTGACACCGTATTGCTTTTTGAATACATTCTGAAAATAGGACTGGCTGGAAAAGCAGAGATAGCTGCTGATTTCAGCCAGACTTTTTTCGCTGTAGGTCAGAAGACTTTTTGCTTCTTCCAGCTTGCAGCGCATAATGTAAGCGCCGATGTGGATGCCGAGTTCACCTTTAAAGTGTTTCATCATATAAGAGGCACTGCGCCCTGTATGAGCGGCGGCATCTTCTACAGAGATAGGCTCATTTGTGTGGTTCCGGATATAGGTCATACATTGATAGACATCCGGGGAGATATCTTCCGGGATGCGTGTTTCTCCGGCACGCTGACAGAAATCCAGAAGCATGACATACTGGAGCTGATTGATTTTCTCAATTGTGCGCAGCTGTTCACACTCCTGAATATAATAGTCTATGAGCTGGTATGTTTTTTCGATATCCACACCGCCCGGGATTGCACCCATGACACCGACTTTTACTACATTGCCGATAAAGAGGTTTTTGGCATGCCGCAAGGGTGAGCCTGCCATCTTCCCTTCATTAAGGGGAGCACGGGTGGCAGAGAGAAATTTCTTCAGGGCGTCTGTATTCCCATTCTTGATTATCTTATACAATTCCAGTTCAAAATAGTAGGTGTTGTGAACATTTCCTTCTTCCTTATCTTCTACCATTTGATCCGTTTGTTGGTTAAAGCGCTCCAGTGTGAGCTTGTCATTTTCCAGAAAGAGCTGTTCTGCGGGGACAGTCTTGTGGTTGAAGCACTGATGGAGAAATACCAGATAATTGGCAAACTGTGCCTGACCAAGCCGGGGGATTGCATAGAGAAATTCTGCGTACTGTTCCTTGTATTCTAAAGAGATTCCGCTCTCTCTGAAGGAATAGCGAATTAGTTCTTCGGTGACAGGAACACTGAATACCGGGCCGAGAACCAGATTATAGTCGGTATTCTCGATTAAAAGGCGTCCGTAGCCGAAATCCGGAGAATCACTGCAAAAGGTCGGATTATGATCACTTATGGGAAAGAGATCCTCACGGTAGTATGCAGGAGATGTGCCGATAATATCATTAAAAGAAGTGTAGACTGCATATTGGCCTTTCAGTAATGTGACCGGGATTTTTGTCGCCGCATAAAAATTCTTACACATAGATAGATAATCTGTTTCCATATGTTATTCTCTCCTTAAACTAAAATCATATACTCTATTTTACAATAATTGAAATAATATTACAATATTTATGAATTGCCATGTGATAGTCTGACATCAGAAAGGTTGCTGTGCAGGAAAAATGATAATGTAGCAGGAGCCGGGAGTGCTTTGAGATTACAAAGTAAGAAAACAGGAGATTGAAAGAAAGATGAATTATGAGTCAAAGAAAAGTGCACAAAATGGATTGTATGAGTTTACGCCGGACGGGAACGGCTGCCGGATCTATCATGCTCAAACACCGCGTTATTGGTATAATTACCTGTGGAATGAAGACCGCTACTGTGCTCAGATATCGCAGGTAGGACACGGGCGCAGTTATTATCTGAGCGAAAAAGCAGATATGTGTATGATCAACCGGGATGATGCCAGATATGTATATTTAAGAGATGATGCAGACGGAACATGCTGGAATATCGGGAAGGGGCCGCTTAACACAGAGGTGGAAGACTACTGCTGTACACATGGTATCGGGCACACACAGATTTGCTCAAGGAAAAACGGAATCGAGGGGTCCTGGAGGATTTTTGTGCCGAGAAAAGGGTTTCATGAGGTGTGGACACTGAAACTTCGCAATACAGCAGAGCAGGAGAAAAAGTTGAGCATGTTCTCTGCGGTCAGTTTCTATCTGGAAGGCTTCTCTTATCCAAGATACTACGAAATGTACCGCTGCATGAAGACAGAATTCAAACGGGAACTGAACGGAATTTACTGTGATTCCGCCCATCCATTCGCGCCCCATGAACTGTATCATGGGTTTCTGGCTTCATCGGAGCCGGTTTATGCATGGGACGGTGACCTGACAAAGTTCTGCGGATCTACAAGCACGCTGACACTTCCGGATGCTTCCGCCTGCGCCCTGTTCCAAAGACCGGATATTGTCGTGCAAGGAAAAGACTGTACAAATTCGGAAGCCTCATTGTTTATTCTGGGCGGGGTGTTGCAGCATAAGATTACGCTGATGCCGGGAGAGGAGAAAGAGATTCAGGTGGTATTTGGAATCAGTTCTTCCTGTGAAGAGGCATGCAGCGCAGTGAAGCGGTATGCAGATGCAGAATCCACAGAACGCGAGTTCGCAGAGGCGGAGGCGTATAACTATGAGAAGATTAGCTCTTTGTCTGTGAAAACACCTGACCAGAAGATTAATCATATGATGAACAACTGGGTAAAAAAGCAGGCAGATTTCTGTATCGTAGGAAAGAAAGGTGTCCGTGACAACCTGCAGATTTCTGTAGCGCTGCTGAATTATCGTCAGGAGAAGGCAAAAGAAGAAATCCTGGAATGTCTGCGCCATCAGTTTCAGGACGGGCACGGAGTGCTTACATGGTATCCTTATGATGACACACGCTACTCAGACCAGCCATTCTGGATCATCTGGGCGGTATGCGAGCTGATTAAGGAGACGGGGGATCTGTCAATTCTTGATACGGAGATTGAATGGCAGGACGGCGGAAAAGCATCCGTGCTGGAACATGTAAAGGCTGCGGTTAATCGCTTAATTCTTGATAAAGGGGAGCATGGTTTGGTGAAGATTTATTTCGCCGACTGGAATGACGCCTTAAATATCACGGATGATCAGGATGCGGAGTCTGTGATGCTGTCCCACCAGTTCTGTCTGGCTCTGAGAGAATTAAAGAGAATGATGGAGTATGCGGGCGATACAGCGTATGCCGAATTTATCGAGAAGGAATATGAACAGCTTAAGGAAGATATCAACCGCTATGCATGGGATGGAAAATGGTATGCGAGGGCCCTAAGCAGCAAAGGAAACGTAGGGACGCAGGACAGCGCCGGAAGCAAAATCTATTTGAACGCACAAACATGGGCTGTACTGGCAGGAGTCGCGGATGGAGACAGGCTTTCTCAGGTGCTGGAGGCTGTGGACAGTATGGAGCAGGATTTTGGCTTTCCATTAAATCTGCCGCCGTACCCGGAGTATGATGCCCATGTGGGAAGGATGTCCGGTATGCTGCCGGGACTTTTTGAGAACGGTGGAGTGTACTGTCATGCTACCGGCTTTAAGATCCTCATGGACTGCTGTACGGGCAGAGGGGAAAAGGCACTGAAAACGCTGAAAAAGATTATGCCTGACAGCGAAGAGAACCCGTCGGCGCAGTCCGGGGCAGAACCTTATGTATTTACCAACTGCTATTCCACAAACCCGGGATATTACGGAAAATCCTATCAGTCATGGACAACAGGAACTTCCGCATGGTGCATGATGGGGCTGTATGAAGGTATTCTGGGTGTAAAACGGGATTATGAAGGGCTTAGGATCAGTCCTTGCTTTCCGGAAGAATGGGAAGAGGCAGAGGTGACGAGATACTTCAGAGGTGCGGATTATCATATTATCATCCGCAATCCCGAACATATTAAGAATGGAAAAGTCGAGGTTTATGCTGACGGTTCAATCTGCGATTCCGGCCTGATCCCGGACTATCAGGATGCTAAGCAGCATAGGATAGAAGTTTTAATAAAGCGAGGATAAAAAATGGATAAAAAAATGATTGCCAGAAAAATAGCAGAAGAATCGATTGTTCTGCTTAAAAATGTGGACCATATACTCCCTTTAAAAGAGAAGAAAGAGATTGCATTTTTCGGAAGGACACAGATAGGCACTTTGTATTCCGGAAATGGATCCGGTGGTGCTAATATAGCCGGGTGCGGCACAATTCTGGAAGAATGTGAAAAGAGAGGGATAAAACCTGAATCGCTGCTGAAAGAATTTTATGAGTATAAAGCAAGTGCAGAACAGGTAACGGAAGAGGATGAGTTTGACTGGACGAAGGTCAGCGAAATGGTAAACAGCGGAATCATGTACGAAATATTTGGGAAATACAAGGCTCCGCTTGATGAATATGATGTGCCGGAGACACTTATCTTTCAGGCGGCGGAAAAAACAGACACAGCAATCTTCGTGATCGGCAGAAACTCCGGCGGAGAAGAGTGTGACCGTCATCTGCCGGAGGATTATTACCTGACCAGATCAGAAGAAAGCCTGTTAAAGGATATTTGTACCCATTTTGCTAATGTAGTGATAGTCCTGAATGTAAACGGACTGATTGATCTGTCGTGGATGAAAAAATATGCGAGCATAAAAAGCCTTCTGTTTATTGGAATCCCGGGGGAAGAAGGGGCTTCTGCGCTGGCTGGCATTTTGACAGGGCAGATTAATCCTTCCGGGAAACTGGCGGTGACTATAGCGGAACACTATGAAGATTATCCGTCGACAGATCATTTCTCGTGGGATAAGGAGCATCTGGAGAATATTCTGGACTATGAGAGTTACGGCCTTTCGTCAGAAGAAAACGGAAGTACAGGTTTTATGAAGAGTCCGGTAACCGTGTATTGGGAAGATATTTATACTGGATATCGTTATTTCGATACATTCGGAAAACAGGTGCTTTACCCCTTTGGTTATGGACTATCTTACACTGCATTTGCAATCAGCGATGCATTGGTCAAGAAGCAAAACGGCGGTATTATGGTGACAGCCGATGTGAAAAATATTGGGGAAATGTCGGGGAAAGAGGTAATCCAGGTTTATCTGTCTAAGGTATATCCGGCAGAGGGCGTGGAGCGTCCTTATCAGGAATTGAAGGGATTCGAGAAAACGTCTGACCTCGCTCCGGGAGAAAAAGAGCAGGTTAAGATCTGGATCCCATGGAGAGAAATGGCGGTTTATGACGAAGGAAGAGCTGCGTGGGTCATTGAGTCAGGCGATTATCTCCTGAAGATAGGAAATTCATCCAGAGAGACCTTTACGGTGGGAATGGTATCTCTGCGGGATACAGTCATTACAGAACAGTGTGCGAACCGTCTGGCTATCTCGGGATGCAACAGAGGAAAGCTTTCGTTCCTGACACAGAAAGACTGCACAGAGTGTCAGCCGGAAGACGTATATGAGAAAAAACCTGATGGAGGCGTGACCGAGACGGCGGTAATTTCTGTAACGGAAGAGGATATTCTTGCAGGAGGGGAGAGTATACAGGCTGAAAAAGAAGCGCAGCAAAGTCTGCCGGAGCTGTCCATCGAAGAACTCGCTTCTCTCTGCGTGGGTTATGGACCGGGGACTCCTTTTGCGGCTGTGGGTGATCGCAGTGATCCATCTACAATTTTCGATGACGAAGGAAAACCGATTACAACAAACAGCCACCCGACAGGATATCCGGGATATGTTTCTCCGGCGATTGCAGAAAAAGGAATCAAGTCCATTTTCTATAAGGACGGCCCTGCCGGGATCGGCGGTATTGCCTGGCCAACAGAGATGCTCATTGCGTGCTCCTTTGACAAAAAACTGTGGCAGATGTTTGGAGAAGCAGTAGGGAAAGAATGTGAAGAACAGCAGGTAAATGTCTGGCTTGCTCCTGCTGTGAATCTTCACAGGAATCCGCTGTGCGGCAGAAATTTTGAATATTTTTCTGAAGACCCGTACCTGACGGGAGTCTGTGCCTGCGAGATTACAAAAGGCGTACAGAATGGCCGCTCAGTTATCGTCTGCCCGAAGCACTTCGCGGCAAATGAGCAGGAGACATTCCGCCGCGGAAATGCAGGGAAAAATGTAGATGCAGTGGACTCAATCCTGACAGAGAGGGCACTTAGAGAACTGTATTTAAAGCCGTTCGAAATGTTGGTCAAAGATGCCGGAATCGCATGCATTATGACCTCCTTTAATAAGATCAACGGAACCTTTGCCGGCGGCAGCCATGACCTGTGCACACATATTCTGCGTGAGGAATGGGGATTTGAAGGGGCTGTTGTAACCGATTGGGGAGATATGGATATGGTTGTGGACGGCGCGGACGCTGTGGCGGCAGGAAACGATATCGTAATGCCCGGCGGTCCTCCGGTAATCCGCCAGATATTAAAAGGATACGAAGAAGGCAGAGTGACGAGAGAAGAATTGGAACAGGCAGTGCGTCATCTGCTGATTATGATAAAGAGAATCAGGCAGTAAAATGGTGCAGGATAAGGCTGTCAATACAGAGGTGTGGAAGTTGCGTGTAGCAAATGGCTTGTAATAACCTGTTTTTGACACTTGAAACAGGATTGTAGGTGGATTAGCTTTTCACTAAATTGCTGATGCAACTTTTTACACATTCTCTTTTTTATTTACTTGACATTATTCCACAAGTAGAATATAATGTTTATATTCTACTTGTGGAATATGTGCTTTTAAAGGAGATTATTTCGCTATGCTTAAACACGGAATATTGGGTTTGCTAAACTATGGAGATATGACGGGCTACGAAATTCGAGAAGCCTTTGAAAGTTCACTTAAATTTTTTTGGCCTGCACAAACCAGCCAGATTTATCGTGAACTTATTGTTTTAGAAAAGAACAAATGGATTGTAAAACATACTGTTGAACAATCGGGCAAACCAAATAAAAATATCTGCTCTATTACAGAAGAAGGGCGGAAGGAGTTGCTGCGCTGGTTAAGTGACCCGGATATAAATATCGATATGCGCTCGCCTACTTTAATGAAAATCTTTTTTATGGGTGAATTGCCAGTCTCAGGCAGCTTAGATTTTTTCAAACAACTTAATGATAAATACCGCAGTGATTTTGAGGAGCTTCAACAGACAGAAGCTTCTATTACATCGTATCAAGAAATGATACCCGATAAAAAAAGTGCGGTATTTTGGCAAATGACAGCTGACTTTGGAAAGAGATATACACAAATGTATCTGGAATGGATCGAACACTGCATTCACCTTTTAAAAAATATGGAGGAGTGACAATGAATATCCTTTTGATCAATGGAAGTCCAAAGGGTGAACGCAGCAATACGCTTCGGCTTGCTAACGCCTTTTTAGAGGGAATTTGCTATGCACAGAAAGATTGTTTGCCTAAAATTGAAAGGCTTAATATTGCGCAGATGGATATTAACTCTTGTCTTGGATGTTTTTCCTGTTGGAAAACCACTCCCGGAAAATGCTGTATTTACGATGATATGCAAATAGTTCTTGAAAAATTATTATGGGCTGATCTCACAATTTGGAGTTTCCCATTATATTATTTCAGTTTGCCAGGCAAGCTCAAAACAGTAATAGATCGGCAGCTTCCTTTAACTCTGCCTTTCATGATATCTAATGCAGAAAGCGGCGGTCACCCTACAAGATATGATATGAGTGGAAAGAAAACCGTTTTAATCTCTACTTGCGGATTTTATACGACAAAGTCAAATTACGATAGTGTAACAGCGCAATTTGACAGGATTTACGGCAAAGAGAACTATGCTACCTTATTTTGTGGAGAAGGTGAACTATTTAGCGTACAAGAATTATCAAATCGTACAGAGGAATATCTGGCGGTTGTTCGACAGGCAGGGCAAGAGTATGTTTCCGGCGGTGTAAAAGCAGAAACAAATGCAAAACTACAAGAATTGTTATTTCCGAGAGATGTTTTCGAGCGCATGGCAGACGCAAGCTGGGGTATTACGCAAACAGGCGAAAAGGAAGATTTTTCATTAACCTTTACTAAGCAGATGGCCGCACTTTATAATCCGGCAGCGTATCGTGGAACAGATGTCATTTTGGATATGGATTATACGGATCTTGGAAAGTGTTATAGGATCATACTTGGAAAAACAGAGAGCCGCGTTATAGAGCAGTTTCATGGGAAAGCAACAACGGTCATTCATACGCCATTTTCTGTATGGCAATCTATTGCTGCCGGAGAAATAGAAGGTTCTGCCGCTTTAATGAAACATCTATATTCTGTTGAAGGCGATTTTGACTTAATGCTGAAATGGGACGATTATTTTGGGCAACACCAAAACTCGGATATAACAAAAGATAAGTCAACCCTAAGAGGAAAAACAGATATGCGTTATGTTTTAATCCCTTGGATTGTATTTTGGATAGCTTCAAATATTCATGTTTTTTGGGGAAGTATCATTAGCATTTTTGTTTGTTGCTTATTACCTTTGCTGTTTTATAAAAACAAAAAAACAGTTTATGATGTAATTTCAGGCGCATTGGTAAGCATATTTTCAATGTCGCTGCTTATCAACTTATCGGCTGTTATTGTAATGCCATTGTCTTATTTGGCATTTGGTATTATGTGGAGCATATCTGCTTGCCTGAGAATACCTCTTTCCGCAGAATATTCTATGAATGATTATGGTGGAGATGACGCATTAAAAATCCTATGTTTATCAAGACAAATCGCATTTTAACTGCGGCATGGGGGATTCTCTACTTAGTAACATCAATTTGGACATATTTTATTATGGGTACTGACGCAAGAAATTATGTTGGAATTATAAATTCAATTCTTCCAGCAATAATGGGGATATTTACCGCATGGTTTCAAAAATGGTATCCTCGTAAAATAGCAAAAGGAAAGTAGAAAAACTCTCTTGAAAGTATAATGGGGTGATCATATATCAGAATTTCAATGGATATTATGTCCGATATGCAGTAGTAATTCCTTCTATTGTTCAAGTGGAATAGTTGAATTGGATTGTGTGAATGGAAAAAAGTCCTAAGCGCTCATAGATAGCACTGCGTATAAAACACATATGCAACACCATCTGCTCCAAACCTCGTATCTTCGGGCTTTTCAAGATACCAAAACGTTCTCAAAGAGATAATTTTTCGGAAAAGAGAATATCAAGAGTATATTACACCTCAGAACTTCGGTTCTGGGGTGTTTTTTTGTGTGAACTATGATAAAATAAATATTATAATAAAAAGAAAACAAGTATAAGAGATAATATATTTTAATATTAATCAAAACAGAGGGAGTGATTATATGACAACTGTAAGCACCAAAAGTGGTAGAATTATAAAAGTTGTATCCAGAGAAGAAGAGAAGAGTACATTGACAGAATCGGATAATGAAATGGACGAAAGGGCAGTTGAAGCTGTTAAGGCAGCAATAAATAAAGCGAAAATATGTAAAAAACCTATAGCCGGTTATGATAATGAAAAGAAACAGGCTTATGTAGAGTATGCAAATGGGGAAAGAAAATATGCAGAATAAAAAACCGATGATTCTTGTATTAGCGGGACCAAATGGTTCGGGGAAAAGTACAATAACTGCTTTTTTTGATAAAGTTGGTAAATATACTAATGCCGATGATGTTGTTGCGACTACGGGAATGAATAACATGGAAGCGGCTGTTTTGGTTGATCGGATGAGATATGAATCAATTGCCAAGAAAGAAGATTTTACATTTGAAACTGTTTTGTCATCTGAATATAAGTTAAATATTTTGAGAAAAGCAAAAGAAGAGGGATATTTCATAAAATGTGTATTTGTGTTAACAGTTGATCCACAAATTAATATTGCCAGAATTGAATCTCGTGTGGCGGCAGGTGGACATAATGTTGCTAGCGATAAAGTTATCGAGAGATATTACAAATCAATTAATAACATAAAAGAACTGCTTAATATATGTGATATTGTGCATGTTTACGATAATACTAAAACACCAGAAAGAATTATTCGTAAGCATAAAGAAGAATTATCAATATATCCAAATGAGTATTGGAGTGAACAGGGGATATTAGGATTGATGGAATAATATTGTTGCGAAAACATTAGATCACCATATTATTCTATTTAAAAGATAAAATATAAAAATAGTACTTTTATTTGAGCGCCTCCTATGATAGGATCAAGATCCAAAATCTAAGGAGGTAGTGCGAAATGACATTAGCAGAAAAGATATTTAATTGTTTTAAGGATAATGAAAGCTTCTCATTAAAAGAGGCATACCAGCAAAATGCTGATAAACCGAAGGAAACAGTTAGAGCAGATGTATAGTTTTGAGAAGATGCTTGCAGGAAAACATCCGGACAATCATCATATAAAAGATAAAATAAGACAGCAATTACAAATGTTAAGAGATAATGGAATTATAGAGTTTATAGGAAGAGGACGCTATAGAAAAAATAATTGATTAAAGAAAATATCAAGAGTATATTACACCTCAGAACTTCGGTTCTGGGGTGTTTTTTTATTTGAATTGTGGTATTACTGTCTCTTATACACATCTCCGAGCCCACGAGACAGGCAGAA
>ERZ1027036.474-NODE-474-length-22713-cov-5.200591_pt1 | contig 22713 bp, 29 predicted proteins | sample MGYA00519441_ERZ1027036 | MGnify/ENA primary metagenome ERZ1027036 (study PRJEB26926, sample SAMN06164792) | human gut metagenome | biome: ENVO:00009003; feature: ENVO:2100002; material: ENVO:00002003 | host: Homo sapiens | place: USA | collected 2012 ... | reverse complement strand
CGAGATTTCTGCCTGTCTCGTGGGCTCGGAGATGTGTATAAGAGACAGCGCAAAGCCAGAGAGCGCAGTGAGGATACCGTCAGCACAGAGGGGCTGTGGCGCTGAATCAGCCAAGGCCCATCAGTTCCCGGATGATGCGGTCGCTCATCTTGATCGCGCCCACCAGCACCAGCATATTGAAGATCAGCTCGCCCACATAGTTCCACACGATGGTGGCTGCCGCCAGCGTATCGTCCGCGATGGCGGGCGGGGATGCCGCAAAGGCGGAGAAGATCACACAAGCCAATACAATGACACAGCCCTCCAGACAGATGGCGGCATAGCTTTTCAGAAAGGCTACGCCAATACTGCTGGAGGGCTGTCCTGCGAAGCTGGCCAGCGGGATAGGCGCGATGGCCGTGGCGATGTAGAGCTTAAAAAAGCGGCTATACACCGTCAGGATCATCACGAGGGACAGAACCCAGATAAAGAGCGAGCCCAGCAGCGTCACTGCCCACAGCGGGATGGATTCGATAAATCCCACATCCTCGATGATGCTCACCAGTTCATCCGGTAATGTGGTGGCAGTCATCGCCGTCAGCCCGGAGGAATCCATGATGGTCGTCACCATGCCCTGGGCAACACGAAACGCGCCGGTCATCAGCTCCATGCCCCACGACACCGCCGCCTGCGCCAGCACAAAGCGGATGAAGCATTTGAAGGCCACCTCCGGCTTCTTCATCTCGGTGAAGCTGCCGCAGGTCTTGACCACGCCCATTACGAAAAACAGCACCAACAGCGCATACCCCACAGCTTTTAATCCATCGTTGATATTCACGATGACATTCCAGACACCGCCGCCCTTGAAATTCTCCGGCGATGTGGTGATGAGCTGCCAGATCTCCTCCAGTCTGCCGTTCCACATCTCCAGCGCAGAGTTCAGGTTGTCTACGATCCAGTTTCCACTTCCCATTCAAAATCACCTCCTACGGGAAGAACAGGGGGAACGGTATCATGCCGTTCACCCTGCCGCGTTTTTCAGCCGGTGATGAGGGAGAGGATCTCCTTAGTAAAGGTAATGACGATACCGCCTGCCACCGTCAGCATACCGTTGGCGCGCTGGGAGGGGTCATGGCTCTTGAGAGACAGGCCCACCTGCAAAATACCGAAGCCCAGCAGGATGAGGCCAATGGCGCGGATCAGCGAGAAAATGAAATCAGACAGGTTGTTGACCACCGTCAGCGGGTCATCTGCCGCCAGCGCAGGCACTGCGGTGACGACCAGAAGCAGAGTAACGCAGGCAAACACGGAATAGACGCGCTTTGCCTTTCTCTCGAAATATTTGTTGTTCAAATCATGTTTCATGCTGCAGCATTCTCCTTTTCATTGTCAAAATCAATCTGGAACAGCGGCTCTCCCGTAATAGGAGGCTCCACCGTTCCGTGGTGGATGTAGGGCGGTCCGCCGCCGTCCACCGTATAGCGGATGGCGGGATGCTCCATGAGCTCATACTTTTCGTCCATCACCGGCCGTGTACCGCGGATGAACAGAATACAATACCGGTTATCCAGCATCCGCACCTCGTCCGGCGTCAGCAGTTCTCTGCCACTCATCTGGAAGTTGGTGGAGTAAGACCCGGACCGCCCTTTGGTCTGCCCGTGGGTCTTGGTGTCGATGGTGGACTTACCCAGTGCCTCGGAAATGTACTTGTGGGTGCTTGCCTCGTTGCCGCCCAGATAGAGCAGCGTGTCCGAGTTGCCGGGGATGGTTTCCCACGAGTCCTTATACAGCTCCTTGATCTGCGCCATGTTCTGGATGATGGTGCTGCAGGAGATGTTGCGTGAGCGCATGGTCGCAAGCTCCCGCGGCAGCCCCGGCAGATTGACCGATGGCGCTTCATCCAAGATGAAATGCACGTGGCAGGGCAAGGCTCCGTGATGGATCTGGTCTGCGCAGTAGTAAAGGGTCTGGAAGATCTGGGAGTACAGAAGACTCACTAAAAAAGTAAAGGTCGTATCATTATCCGGGATGACGGCGTACAGAGCGCACTTTCGCTCTCCCAGCGTGTAGAGATCCATGTCATCATGGTCGGTGACAGCTTTGATCTGCGGCAGATTGAAGGGAGCCAGCCGCACAGCGGCAGACACCAAAATGCTTTTCGCTGTTTTGCCCGCCGCCTGCTTGAAAACCTTATATTGCCGCAGGGCAACACTTTCCGGGTTCTCATACTCCATTGCCCGGAACAGCAGATCCAGCGGGGAGACATACTCGTCATCGTCCTCCTTCACTTCGGCATATTCCAGCACACGCAGCACCATGGAAAAATTCTGCTCATATTCCGGCGCTTCCTGGAACAGCATGAGGATGATGGCCTGCAGCAGTGCTGTCTCGGACTTTGACCAGAACGGATCGGACTCGTGACTGCCCTTGGGCGTCGTTGCCTGGATCAGCGTGTTCACCAGCTTCAGCGCGTCCTTTTCATCCCGCAGATAGCGGAACGGGTTATAGCCGTCCGACTGCGATAGATCTACCAGATTCAGCACTCGGATGTCGTATCCCTGCTGTTTCAGATACCCTCCGGTGGCGGTCAGCACCTCCATCTTCGGGTCCGTGATCACATAGTTGCTGTTTGCTTCCAGAATGTTGGGCTTGACATAGCCGCGGGTTTTGGCCGCGCCGCTGCCGCCAATGACCAGCACATTCAGTGAGCGCCGGTGCTTGTGGGTATCCAGCCCCAGCCGCACATGACGGGTGAGGATCTTGTTCTGCTTCTGCCGGAACTGCGCGTTGAGCTGCCGGGGCGAGCCCCATGCGGCGGAGCCGTGTTCCTCTCCGTCCCGTGTCCTGCCCTGTCCGGAAGCATAGAGACACAGCCCCATGAGATATGCGCCGGTGCAGACGAGAATGGACAACAGACTCTTGTCTGTCCATTGGATCTGGAATGGCTGTTCCAGCGCAGCAGTTAAGTTTGATAGCAGCTCCGGCAGACCGCCGCCAAGGGACTGGGCGATCAGCAGCGCCGCCCATACCACAGGGATATAGAGGAACAGCGCAAGTACCAGATCCGTTGTTTGGGATGTCTTTTTCAGCCGCATCACCTCCTGCATAAAAAATACGAGGCCGGCAGAGTAGAATGCTCTGCCGGCTTCGCTGACGAAACGGCTTTCTTACTTTGTCCTGTCCGGTCGTACTTTTTGACGGACCTTTTCCTTGGCCGGGGCAGACTTCTGCCGGGTATCCAACTGCGCCTGATACCCTTTCAGCCGTTCCAGAACCGAAGGCCGCTCACTCGTCATCGTCTCGGCAGCCGTTTCCCTGCCGCTGGATGAGGTCGATCTGCCTTTGGTATCTGGCAAGTCTGTTCCCGACCGAGATTCTTTTTTTGGCGCCACCTCCTGCCGCTTGCCCACAGGCGGTGTCACAGGCGTTTCCCCCTGCCGGGGGCGTTGCTGTTCGCGCTGCGGCGCCTCCTGTCCCACACGGGCTTCCTGCTCCTTAGAGGGGGCATCCTGCCGCGCCTGCTCCGGCTGCCCGGTATATCGGATGCGCTCAAAGATCATATTGGCGCGGTCGATCTCCGTTACCGGCATGATCACATCCACGACTTTTCCCTTGTTATCCGAATCACGGATGGCAGAGAACAGGATCTTCTGTTTTCCTGCCCGCTGTCTGAATTGCTGATACTGTTCCGGTGACATGGAAAATCGCCGCACATCGCGGGTCTCCTTCAGCATCTTTGCCAGATTGACTTTGCCGGAAATGGTCTTGTGTTTTTTCGCCAGCGCCATGGTGAGCGCCAGTACATTTTTTATGGCGGAGCCGCTCAGCCGGACAGCGACCTCGCTGCCGGAGAGCATCATGCGTACCAGCTGGTCCGCCGCTTCACCGCCTCCGATGTTCATGTTCCCGCACCTCCTTCTGGTGTTCTTCTGTTTTCTGGATGTCCTGCTCCATTACAGGCGTCTGCCGGCAGATCTCCCGGCAGAGCTTCAGCTTTTCCCGCTCTGCCCGGATCTTCCGATTCACCTCTGAGAGCTGTTCATACACTTCTGCCTTTTCTTTCTCCAGCACCTCCTGCGGAACGCCGCTGTCCTCCAGCAGCTTCACGGCTTTCATGTACTTCTCAAACTCCTGCTCCATGCCGGTGAGCCCTTCCTCGTATAACGCTCTGCTGGGTTCCAGCGCCTCCGCGTCTGCCAGCGCCGCGTAGAGCGGCTGGCGTTTCTTCTTCCGCACATTGAGGAGGGTCCGCTGCTTTGTCAATCTGCCCAGCGTTTCCTCTGTGCGTTGTTCGAATGCCGCCATGTCAGCAGGCGTTGTGATGTTATTTTCCCGCAGGAACGCGAACTGCGCCTGATACTGCTCGAAGCGCATGACCGCCTGCCGCAGATGCGGCGTCATGCGGGGCGGATACTGCCGCTTTTCGATCTTGCCCAGCAGATAGAGATAATGGACATAGAGGGCAAGAAAACCGCTGTATCTTGGATGCTTCCGGTACGGCTGATACGTCGGCCGCGCAGGTAAGACAGGCCGCAGCCCCGCTTCGATCTGTTCCAGGTTGCCCTGGATGGCAGCACGGATTCCGTCCTCTGTGAACAGCGGATCTCGCCTGCCGGGGTACTGAAATCGCTCCTGCCCCCGCAGGCGGAAGCCGAGCCTGCCGCCATGATGGATCTCATACCCCTTATGCTCCATGAGCAGGAAGAAGTGGCCGAGGTCGTTGGCGTCCCGGATGGCGTCATGCAGATCTGCCTCCAGCATGGAACGGAAGGTGGGCTGCCCCCTGGACTGGCGCAGCCACTCAATGTAGCTGACCGACCTGGCAGGCGCGCCCTGCACGATGACGGATAATCCATGCTCCCGGCAGAGCCAGTCTGAAATGGCACGGATCTGCTGGTAGTAGCTTTGCTGCGTACTGTGATACTTTTCACCGGTATCTGCATTCACCGAATTAAATACAATATGCGAATGGATATGATGCCGGTCTACATGGGTCCCAATCACAACCTCAAAGCCGTCCAAGTGTTCCTGCGCGAATGCTTTAGCAATTTCTAAAGCAAGTTCAGGTGTGATTTCACCAGGCTTGAACGATTGAATGATGTGATAGCATTGACGCTTATCCAATCGTCCGGTTTCCAGCTTTGTTTTCATCATCTCGCGGTACTCTCTCCCTGGATCGCAATTAAAATGTGCTGTTAAAATATGCCCATCCGTTTTGTCACCGTTCAGAACATAATCAATGGCTTCTTTTAAGCCGCCGTTACGGGGCAGGATTTTCGTAACAGCCATTACTTATTCGCTATCCGGAACATAAGCTCATATACCTGATCCAGAAGATAGAGCCCCCGTTTGGCATCCTCCGGCTTCGCAATTCCGGCATTGACGCTGCGGGCGATCTGGTTGATGTTGTTGCCGATATGATGTATTTCCGTCCGGAGCTCTTTAATTTCTTTTGTAGGGCGGGCTTTGACCGGTCGTCCCTCAATAAGCCGTGCAAGATATGCCCGTTTTGTCAGCCTGCACTCTTTGGCCTGACAGCACAGCAGCTGATACTGCTGTGTTGTCAGTACGATGTGTAGATGGTGTTCTTTCTTGTTCGCATCCACATTTTTCTCCTTCCTGCGGCGTATAGCCGCAAGTTTTTCCGCCAGCAGGCGGCATAGGGGACCGGGGTATCCTCGGCAAGCTGTGCAAATGTACATTTGCGCGATGCTTGCGCCAGCGCCGCCAACGGCGGCGTTGGCTTTCGCCCCGCTGCGCGGGGCTCTATTTTCAAGCGGTATTGGTGATTGCAATATTGTGCGGGCACTGCCCGCTTCCTCGTAAAAAAGAGATCATCTCTCCGGGGTCGGATGCCGGCAAAGACACTTTTCGCTTGCGCGTTCCGTCGGAATACCATCCAATGAGAGAGCGCTCTTTTCAGGAATAAATGCCGCGTACCTGGCATATCCAAAACCTTCGGACTCCACCAGCAGGCCGGTGTTCGCATCTCGGCAGGTCACGAGCAGGCAGAGAAATGTTTCTGTTTTCCCATCGAACCTCATATCCGTCACGTTCCGGGATATGAAGGAAACATCCCGCAAAAGCTCGTTCATGTAGCGGCGGTACTGATTGGCTGGCAGTTCGATCACCTTTGTGATCTGAAACCGCGCTTTTTCAGGAAAGGGCGCTTTACCTACTAACTCCCGCACACTGCTTGCTTTCCGATAAAAACTTGCAAAATTTTCTGACATACTTCTCTCCTTGTGGCAGGGTGTTTTGTGAACACCCTTATAGAAAAAGCAGGGTGTCAAGTCCACACCCTGTCACGCTGCCTTTGACTTATGGGACATTTTGGTTGTTCCCGTCCATCACGCTTGTGTCTCCGCTTTCAGCGCGTTCTCTACGCGCTCTCTGGCCAGTGCGGCATAGGTGTCGGTTACCTCAATGCCGGTGGCGGAATACCCCTCCAGCACAGCCGCCAGCACCGTGGTACCGGAACCAGCGAAGGGGTCCAGAATGTGGCCACCCGATTCCGTGATCTTCACGATGTCCTGCATGAGCTGCAAGGGCTTTTCCGTGAGATGGATTCGATTCTGCGGGTTACCGTATTTGAACACACCGGGGAGACACGGCACCGGACGGCTGATGGGCATATCCCCGTTGGAGCCCCAGACAATGTATTCCGCCTGCTGACGGAATCGGCCTTTCTGAGGGCGGCTGTTGCCCTTATCCCAGACAGCAGTGCCGCGCCAGATCCAGCCGGCCCACTGGAGAGCGTCTGTCGCCGCAGGAAGCTGCCGCCAGTCGATGAACATACACACCGGTGCGCCGGGCTTGCTGGCTTTCCTCGCCTCATACAGCCACTCTGCCGCCCAGCGGGTCCAGGAACGCTGATCCTTGGCATCCCCATCAAAGGGAGGCGGCGCGTTCTCCCCCATACTGGAATACTTTCTGGCGGTGGACTTGTTTTTCTCGGATTGCGTCCGACCGCCGGAGGCATACGGGGGATCTGTGATGACCGCGTCAAAGGTGCCGGGGGCAAAACTGCTCAGTACCTTCAGCGCGTCACCGTGGATGATCTCCCATTTCTGGTTATCGCTCATGCGTTGGATTCTCCTTCTTTTTGTTATTTGCAGAAATGCTGGGGGATAACTCCGTTTCCACGTATTCGCTGATGATTCTCAGCGCTTCTTCATAGCTGTGACAGTCGCCGCCCATAATACGGTTTTGCATCTCCTTGGCCTCGTCTGCCATGCCACACTGCCGCAGCGTTCGGCTGGCGAGGCCCATGAGATGAAAAATGTTGCCGTTCTGCCCGATGAGAGGGCAGGACGGCTTTTGACGTTCCTGATCCAATGTCTTATCGCTCCTTCCTGCCGGAGCGCCGGGGCGGCGTCCGGCCAATGGCCTTCTGATCCGTCATCACGGGAATGCCCAGATCACCGGCGCGGTAAATATGCTTCCACATGTCATCTGTCCAGATGGGTCCGTAGACATTGAGCTGCTGGCAGGACTCCAAAAGCCGCAGGGACATCTCCTTGACTTTTTTGTCCTGTTCCGGGTGTTTTGGGTCCGTGATGGGCGGAAACAGCAGATGCGGACAGATGGGGATATCGCCGTCTGCGAACACCTCCTGGGCCTTCTGCCGGGCAAATTCAATGTTCTTTTCCACATCGCCCCGCAGCGGAGCACAGATAAACACCAGCTTCGGGCCGTCCTGCGCCCATTCCGGCGTTCGCTCCCGAAACATGGACAGATACTGCCCAATGGCCTGACGCAGCGAGTCGTAATCCGCAGCGCTGGGATGATAGACATACCAGTCTACATCGCCATGATCATCCCACAGGTGGGGCATGACGCCGCTGCGGAAGTTCGGGTTGCTGGGGACAGGCTTCTTGCCCCACACGTCCTTGAACTGCAGCAGCGTTCTGTCTACCACGCCCTCCTTGCGGTTTAGAACCGTGAGGCGGATGGCGTCGTATTGATCGGCAACATGGGCAGAGAAGAATTCCGCCCGCACGCGCAGATCCTTACCAAGTTCGCCTACGCAGACACGACCGGAGTATTGCGGACGATCCATAAGGCCGCTGCCATCGAACAGCTTTCTGAGTTCCTGTTCATAACGCGTCATCGTTCCATCCCTCGCTTCTTCGGCTTTTTTGCTTGGGGAGACTGCTCCTGCTGGGGCTTGAGGATGTCCTTATCCTTACTGCGCAGGACGCGGCGGCCGCTGTCGGAGATGTGGACCGTAATATCTTTCAAGTCGTTGGAGATCTCTTCGTGGGGCAGAACAATAATGGAACCGCTGAAGCGCAAACAGCCGCGCACGGTCCCGAATACCTGACAATGCCCGGAGAGGAGCGGCCCTTCCGCACGGTCAGCACCGCAAAGGAGCTGCGCACAGCTGGATGCGCGGGTACGGCCATACATCAATGCGCCTCTCAGATATGCGTCATCTTCCACGCGGGCGGAACCATACAGAGCGGAGCCATAGGACACATAGGCTCTGTCACAGGCAATGGCGTCATTCATCAGAATTGAGTCCTGGTCCACATAGGCGCTGCCGCAGGCGATCGCGTCATTGAAGATCCAGGCAGCGTCATCCGGGTCAACAGCCAAATTGCTTTCACTTTCCACGAAGCCGCCCAGGTCTCCAGCCTTTGCCCAATCGCCAATGTCCTGCAAAGCACGAATGCGGTGGAGGAAGGGATAGGTCTTGTGGGCGATGTCAGTGATCTCATATTTTGAATTGCTCATTTTTCATTTCTCCTTTACGCTGCCATTTCGAAGGCATTCTTCTGCGTGCCCTCTGCGCGGAACCGGGCATCAATGTCCGAAAAGGTTTCCGCACGGTTGAATTTCTCAGACACCTTTCCGGGGAGCGCCTGCAGCTCCAGCATTTTTGCCCAGAGATATGGATGGTGGTCATAGAGGTGTCGCAATTCCTTCTTCTTGGCATTGGGACAGAACCAGCAGCCACCGCGATTGGTAAACTCATAGACAGGCGACAGCAGCCCCGCCTTGCGGCAGAGCTGCTTGGCGTCATCTTCCGTATAGTGGTACTTTTCCAAAAGGGACACCTGTGGCCCGGTCAGGCGCAGCAGTCGTTCCTGCTCATCGCGGGCGATGCCAATGTAATGCACCGTGTCAGGCGGCAGTGTTTTCTGGTACTGGCGGATGGGGCGGATCTTGCAGTCACGCTGAACATAGCACTTTCCACAGATGGGGAATGCGCGCAGCTTCCCCTTCTTCGGCCCACGGGTGACCTGCCCGGTAAACAGGTCCACATAGGTCTTGTCCGAGCGCAGCACGCGGACCGGCACCCCCATCTGTTCCAGCCGCGGGAGAGCGATGTTGTAGATAAAGTCCCGGTGCTCCGGCACCTCGCCTGAAATGGTTTTGTCGAACATCACTTCGCAGTAGACCGCCTCATCCAGCGGCTCGCCATGCTCCAACGCCAGCAGGATCGTGGCAAGGGAGTCCTTGCCAAAGGAACAGGATGCAATGTGCTTCAACGCTGCGACACCCCGGCTTCCTTGGCGCGGCAGGCACACTCCAGAGGCTCTGCCATGTTTGTCTGTTCCCACGGAGCCTGCTCGTGGGTGAAGTGGCCGTAGTTGCAGAATCGGTGGAAGATGGGCTTGTCCAGCCCAAATGTTCGGATCATGCCGTCCGGCGTCAGGTCGAACAGGATGAGAATCGCCTGCTTCAGCGCATCGTCGGTAAACTTGCCGGTGCCGTGAGTGTTCACCTCCAACATGACAGGCTGTGCCTTGCCGATGGCATAAGCCAAGCTGACGGTGCATTCTTTGGCGATCCCTGCGGCTACGACATTCTTGGCGATGTAGCGGGCCATGTAGGCGCCGCTGCGGTCTACCTTGGTGCCGTCCTTGCCGGATAGCGCGCCGCCGCCATGGGGCGCGAGACCACCGTAGGTATCCACCATGAGCTTGCGCCCCGTGAGACCGGTGTCTGCTTCAAAGCCGCCCTTCACAAATCTGCCGGAGGGATTGATGAGGATCTTCGTGTGCTCGTCCGGAGGAAGCTCCCGCAGCGCGGGCAGGATGACGTACTGCATCAGGTCGCAGCGCAGGGCGTCGAGATCGGCGTCCTCTTCGTGCTGGCAGGACAGCACGACAGCGGCGATGCGCTTGTGGAGTCCGTGTTCGTATTCCACTGACACCTGGGATTTGCCGTCCGGGCGAAGCTCCGGCACGATCCCCAGTACACGCACGTGAGACAGCATGCGTGTCAGGCGGTGGGCAAACACGACAGGGAGGGGGAGAAACTCCGGTGTTTCATCGCAGGCATAGCCATATACAATGCCCTGATCGCCCGCACCGGTATCCTGCTTGCCCTTGACAGCCCCTGCGATGTCGGGACTCTGCTCATGGGTGATGACTTCGACCTCGTAGTCGCTGCCGACGTATCCGGCTCGCTGCACGGTCTTGCAGATGATGGCGGGGATGTCCGGGAGCTGGGGCGCCGTGATCTCACCGGCCGCGATGATCTTGCCTGCGGTGGCCATGACCTCGCAGGCCACGCGGGCCGTGGGATCGAGCTTCAGACAGGCGTCCACCACGGCGTCCGCAATTGTGTCGCAGAGCTTGTCCGGGTGGCCTTCGGTGACAGACTCTGCGGTTAAAATATAGTTATCTTTCATGTTCGTGTTTCTCCTTCTTGGGGTGGTTTTTATGAGGCTCGGGCCGTACAGGAACAGAGAACACCATTTCGTTGGCGTACTTCTTCTGGTACTTTTCAATCTGCTGCTCCGTCAGGGAGGCGAAGCGATCTTCCGCCAATCCGACTATGAAAAAAGTGCCGCAGACAATGTCATACGGCACTCCGTGGTCATCGGTCAGAGCACGATTCATAGGTAGATTCAAGTGCTTCCCCTCAGAATTGCAGATCAGTGCGACCGGGTCGTCAAAGGGATACGCAGCTTCGATGTCGCCGCCTACGATCTTTTGCATGGATTCAAGGCTCCCGTCGATCTCCTGCACAGCGGGCGGAGACATCGGCTCCACCACGAGGATATTGAGCGTTTCTTTGCTGATAGGACATACTCCTTTCGAAAATAAGTGGCAGCAGCAGTCTGAGACTGCCGCTGCCGGTAAGGTGGTTAATTTTTTGTTTTCAAAGCCAGTGTCTGGGTTTTCAGCAGCGCATTTTCGAGTGCGCGCTGGTCTTCATAGTCCTGCCACCAGTGCGGGCGGAGAAAACTCAGCGCCTTGGTGGCCCAGATATAATCATCCCGCCCCAGAGACTCTTGCGCGAGTCCAAGTCGGAATTTTTCGTATTTTTTTCGTACTGCTGTATCTACGCTGTCCCGATTCAAATATAGCTCCAGAAATCCGCAGAGAACAGCCGCTTCCTCCATCGTATAGAACACTCTCAAGCACCCCTTCACACAAACAGGCATCATTGTAGCATGGAGAGCCGGTTTTGGGAAGCGGCGGTTTCCACAAGATTCCACCGCAAAATTCGGCGCAAACGCTTGTTCGATTCTGCGCGGCGTGGTATACTGATCGTCAAAAACAAAGGGGGAGGTGCGCCGGATGCCGGAGAGACAGAAAACATACTTTTCAAACTCTATGCTATAAAAAATTGCCTTTCACGGCTGACATAAATATGGTAAAATTCATTATGCCCAACGCGGATAAAGAGAGAACTAATGTGGGGGAGCATATACGCCTATGGTTCAAGAATATTTGTTTATTGATAATGAGAAGAGAAGCGAGGTCGAAGAATATCGACCAGAAAAAGTTACTGCTGAAACACGGGGAATTGAGAACACGGAATGTTGGATTGCTACATACTTTGTTCCAGGCGAGAACGAAGAAGGTGCCAATCTTCTTTCCAAAGTCAATGAATATATTATGAGCAATTATCAGCCTACGGTTCTGTCTAACGGCTGCGCAGCATATTATAACAAATCACTCTTTCCATTTATCAATGAATTTGAGAGAAAATTAAGGAAACTTCTATACCTTAAAAGTGCGCTGAATAAGGGTGACGAAGCTGCTGCAAACATCAGAGATTTAGAGAGTAAGGATCTGGGCGAAATTTTTGCTTTGCTATTTGCCGATGCACAGTTTGTCAAAGATGTAAAAACGATTGTGAATAGTAAGACATGGCAATTTACGCGGCAAGAACTTCTGTCTGTAATAGAGGGCCTCTCAGAAAATACGATTTGGGATAAACTTATAGGTGAGGCTTCTGTACCTGCATTGAGAGAAAAATTTGTAACGGTCAAAGATTACCGCAACGATGTTATGCACGCTCATGATATCGACGCTAAGACATTTCGTGCTTCAAAGAAATTGTTCGAGAAAGTTAATGAACAGTTAGATATCGAAATTGGAAAAAACATTGGTATTGCAGAGACTCCAGCAGAAGAAATTAAAAACCAAGACTATAATTCGGCCTTGTCCTCGGCACTGAAACAATATGCCAATGTTACTGCAGAACTTTTACAAGTCCCAATCACGGCAAATCTAACAGAGGTTCCTGCGATTCCTTTATCTGCAATCTATACACCGTACATATTACAATCTCAGCAAAATCTTCAAGCAACATTGGCCGATTTGAAGACATTGGATCTGGACATCCCTGCATTAATGAAAGTTCAAGAGGTTGTTTCAAAAATTGATGTTCCTGCTATGACAAAGGCCTTGCAGTTTCAGGCCAAACTGGACTTAGAAGGGATTCAACAAACAGCTAAATTATCTGCTGAAGTAGCATCTGAGATTCCTGCGGTACAAAAAATCACTGATACGTAGCAAGATGCTCCTGCCAAGGAAGAAAATCCTTCTCCGAAGGAAGAGTGAGGAATCAAACATGAACGTACTTGAGATTATGAAAAGCCCCGCTGCATATGCGAGCGGATTTGAGAATATCCCGGTAAACGAACAGCGCCGCGCCAAAAAGCTCTGCTGGGAGTACAACCAGACATCGCCTGATGAACAGGAAAAGCGGCGAGAGATCTTGTGGGAACTTCTGGGGACCTGCCACCCTATGACTGCTATTGAACCAAGTTTTCACTGTGATTATGGATTCAACATCCACACCCACGGACTGGCGGTCATCAACTATAACTGCGTGATCCTTGATACCTCTCCGGTCCACATCGGGGCAGGCGCGTTTATCGCGCCGGGTGTCTGCATGGCCTGCTCCGGCCATTCTATCGATCCAGAGCAGCGCAGCCATGGCATCGGGACTTCCGCGCCTATTACATTGGAGGACAATGTCTGGATCGGGGCGAACGCCACGATCTGTGGCGGCGTGACGATTGGGGCTGGCTCCGTGATTGGCGCGGGCAGTGTCGTTACCCGCGATGTACCCGCAGGCGTGATCGCGGCGGGCACTCCGTGCCGGGGGATCCGGCCTATCACAGAGAAGGACAAAATTGATCCGAGCAGGATCCTGTTCTGAATTTTCAAGGCACCGTCTTAGAAATGATAAGACGGTGCCTTCTCTCTGCTCGCATCAAGTGTAAATATACGGTCGGTGTAATCAAAGTTAGCCACCGTGAAAGAAAATTTCTGCGGCTGCGGGGCGGATAGGTATAAAAGAGATCCCAGAAAGTAACTGCTTCTTTAGAAATCGGAGTTTCCTGTGATAGCCGTGAATCCATTGCCTGCTCCGATTTTGCTTATAGCCGGGTCAAAATATCTCGTAGGCATTTTTCAAAAGAATCAATCTGCAGTTTTTGGATTTTATCGTACTCACTATATTCTTTCAACTTCATAACATGTTGGTATAGCTGTTCGATGCTTGCTTTATCTCCACCTAAAAACGATCGAATATTGCCAATATGATAGAGAGAATAGAATATATATCGAAATGTATCCATCTCAAGTGGCGTGCATTCTTGAAGCATTACGGCAACCCTGCCCATATCCAGTCGGGCCGCAAATGCGCCATCTTGGAATATGATGCTTTCGTTTTTATTGACAGTTTCTTGCAATGAAATTATACTTTCCGGTCGATAGTCAAAGTCAAAAATTGTTTCATCCTTAGCACTCAGAGAGGTTAGCATTTCTTGATACAGATTCTCATACTCCTCGATGACTTCTTTAGGGGTACTATCTTCATCCAACATAATTGTGAAAATAAACTCTGGCCTGATATTTCTATATTTATTATAGAGGTTTGTCACCAATAATTCCTTAGCGCGCATTATATCACAGCCAAGCAGGTGATGTATGCTGATAAGATAATATGCCAGTCGCCCATACTCCTGAAAGGCGAAAAACTCAGGGTCCTCCAGTTTTGTTGTGATGTTTTGGACGGCGGTACGAACCTCTTTCTCCGTATGTAGGTGGTACTCATATAATACCTGTAAATCTTCATCTCTGCATGACTTTTCCTGATCATACAAGCGGTATTGCTTTAAATCAGCTCTCCCATTTTCAACCCAGCGGGTATCAAAATGTTGCCGCATGATATAATCATAGCAAAACCGAAACAACGGATATTTAGAACTACCAAGTTGTGCGGAGAATGATTGAGCTCCCTCCCAGCGTGGAATTTCGCCTTTTTTGTACTTGAGAGTGAATTTAAGAATGCCAAGGAATATTGTTGCAGCAAAGTCCAAATCATTTTCCCCAGGCTTCAATTCAAGTTGCTGAAATAAATCAACAGACTTTTGGCAGGCGAAGATAAACGAACGCAGATTATATACATTCCGCTCAGCCACATGTGTACACAAGACCTTTATGTCCTTTTCTGTTATAAATTGGGAAAGTACAGGATTATCAAAATCTCCCATGATTTGCCTGAGTGCACATGGGAGATCTCCTGCGAAAAGGATAGTATCGTTGATCGTTTTCTCTTTTGCTGCCAGGTAGCGCTGTGTTTCTTCCGTATATTCTTTCTTCGGCTGCGTTTGCGCAGTGTATGAGTAAGTGCTTTTTTGCGACTGCTCGGCAGGCTTATATTTGATTAATTCTTTTTCGTTGGCAACCAACAGCACTTTTACATTGTCTTGTTCTACAAGACTATTTACAAACCCGAGGACTTCCAGAATATTGATTTGTGTCCGCTCCAGATCCTCTAAAATAAGCAGTTTTCCAGAAAGGTCTATCGAGTCGTATAATTTGGCCAGATCCGCTTCAGCCATCTCAAAGTTAATGCCGAGGGCCCCAGAGACTCCTTTGAGAATCGTTTTAGCGGTTAGGCCCACTGCTGTCTTCTTTTCCGAACCAGGCATGAATATTTTTAGGCGACTTTCGATATAAATGCTTTTGCTAATCTCTGATAATTGAGTCAGACCGTATAAGGAAACAATAATGCATTGAATATTTCCGTGCTCTTGTTGACTTAAAAAAGGGATAAGTTTGTTTTTAATGTAGTGGCTTTTTCCGGTTCCCCATCCTGCGGTAAGCATAATTGCACTGTGGGTCCGATCTGCTTTTATATAATGGAGAATATAATCGTTTAACTCGTTATTTGTCATAAATAGCCCTCCCCTCGTGTTTTTAGCCTATTCCCATCATATAATAGTCAAACCCCAAAAACAAGCGCACCGACTCCATGTTAGCGTTTTATTTGCAAAGGCATTTTGATGGTGCATAATTTTAAGTGTGCTGATACGTCCTAATCTGCCTTTTAGCTGGGAGGAACACATCTTCATTGGCATGCCAGGTGCTATTTTGCAATGAACCGAGCTAATGACTATATAAGCCAACCTTCCATATCAGTCCTCCAGCAGAGTGAGTCCGCCAATCTTATCCAAATGGCGAAACGTGGTCCGTGCCTGCGATTCTGTGTCTCCCTCCGGCAGCGGGCAGTCCATTCCTGTGGTGCGGATGACATTGCTCTGTAAAAACCAGATATAGCTCTCGATGTCCGGGAACTCTGTGGGATCAAAGGTCTGATCCCGCAGGCGGCCCATGATCTCTGTGGCCGTACCCTCGTATACGGTTTCTTCGATCTGTATCTTCAAAGGCTTCACCTCTCCGTTCCTCTGTTTTTTTCTTCTTTTGATTGGCTTCGTAACTGTCTTTATCGAACCTCCACGCGCGGTCGCCAGATAAATTTGCCAACAAATGGTTGCGGGTGTTTTTGAATTCGTCACCGTTGAGTCCCAACCGCACCAGCCAGACGCGGAAGGTGAACAGTTCGTTGTCACTATGGGTCTTGCGCATGACCGTGCTGCGCTGGGCGATAGCCTGGGCGGAGATGGCAAGGCACAGATTCACATAGGCAGCAACTTTTCCCGCGTGGAGCGTGGAATTGAAGCATCGCCATTCCACCGTTCCCCGGTAAAAGACCGAATGCAAGTTCAGCGCATAATAGCGGGTCCAGTTATAGTGGTCTGCGCTGCCGTTATCCCCCTCATACCAGATATTCTCCAACTGCGTCAGATCCCTTGTCTCATCCGACGAGAGCCTGCGTGCCTGCTTCAGCATGGGTTCCCGCACCTTCTGACACCAGCGGGACGCCCGGCTTTCATTGACCTGCAGCGCTTTGAATAGGATATCCTCCTTGGAGTACATGATGCCGATGAGGTTTTTCAGACTCTGCCGGTTATGATTGGCTGCGTCCACATGGACATGGATGCCGCAGGAGCTGTTGGCCTTGGCTCCTGCGTGGCGTACCTGCCGGACACACTCCTGCAGCTTGGGCAGTTCCGCGTAGGTGAGCTTTGGCGTTACCATCTCCACACAGTATCTGCGGTCGCCCGTTGCACGATAGCCGCTGCCGATCTTCTGCTCCCCGTGGATGCTGGAGTCGCTCATAATGGTCCACTCTTTGCCCTTTCGATCCGTCACGCACCATTTATCGTAACCGCCGCCCACATAGCGGGCGTCCGTTGCAAAATACGTAGCCAGCGCTGTTGCCGCTTGTTCACGGGTTATACCGGTCATTTCAACTTCCACGCCAAATCACTGATCCTTCATCCCGATCATGCTGCGGCACCTGCTTTCAGTTCTTCATCTACCGTCCGAATGCGTAGGGCAATAGCTTCGATCACATTGACCGTAACGCTGTTGCCCGCCTGCTTATAGGCCTGAGCATCGGACTGGATGGCGAGGATGCGGTCGATCTGCCATTCTTCAAAGCCTTGGAGTCGCAGACACTCGCGGGGCATGAGGCGGCGGATGCGCCCGCCGTTTTCCACGATCCCTTGGATACAGCTGGTTTCCAATGTATGGGCAATATTACGCCCAACGCGCCCGCGGCGGGTGTTGCTACCTGCATAACCGAGATCCACCGTATCGCCGGGTTGAGCCTCCTTGTACCCCTTTTTAGTCGCCTCCTTGATGAGCAGGACACCGGAGCGCTCGCCTTTACGGTTGGACAGTGTGGTCTGTCCATACCGGGCGGTGAGACAGCGGGCAGCGTCCGTTTGCTTTGGATGCCCGCTGCAAAGGTCTACCAGCACAGCGTTTTGTGTTTGGTTCCGGTTGATTCCTCTGAAATCGCTGGCGTTCAGCGGAATTGCTGTATCCCGCTTTCCGACGATCCCATCTTTCCGGTTAAAGCCCACCAGGTATAATCCGGTTTTCCCACCCATACCGCCAGCCCCGGCTGTCTGAGTACAGGCTACTCCGTCTGCGTCATAGACACGGGAGCCTTGCGGCCCTCCGAGGACTTGTACAAGAGCTTTTCCACCTGTGCCGAAGACAGGTAATATTTTCCCGGCGCATCGGGGATCAAGATATCCGATAATGAAAAGCCTTCGCCTTGATTGAGGGACTCCAAAACGTTTGCTGTTAAGCACAGACCATTCGACATGATACCCCAGGTCATCCAGTGCGGAGAGGATGACCGAAAAGGTTTTCCCTTTGTCATGCGATAAAAGTCCGGGAACATTTTCAAGCAGCAGATACGGAGGTCGCTTTGCTTGAGCCAATCGGGCAATCTCAAAGAAGAGAGTTCCTCTGGCGTCGGCAAAGCCCCGTCTGCGGCCAGCGCTAGAAAATGCCTGGCAGGGGAATCCTCCGCAGAGAAGTTCGAAGTCGGGCAGGTCTGCCGGGTCGATTTTGGTTGCGTCGGGATAATATCGTTCCTCCTTTCCCGGCTCATAAATGGCCGTATAGCTGGCATTGGCGTATTTATCGATCTCGCAGTGCCCAACGCACTGGAAACCGCCTGCACGCGTCAAGCCGGAACGGAAGCCGCCAATGCCAGCGAACATGTCAAAGTATCGAATCAGGCTGTATCATCTCCTTCCTCCTGCAGCGTAGCAAGAAAGTCGAGGACATCATCTTGGATGCTCTCGGCTTTTGGCGCTGCTTCTGTGATTTGGATCTGGCTGCCCTGTAATTCCTGACGAACAGCCTGACGCACAGCGTCCAGCAGTTCCTGCTGATTTTTATGCTCGCAGATCATGCGGCACACATGCTCCGTGCGCTTACCGGCAGGGATGTCCATCAGCCGTTTCCATGCCTGCCGCTGGATGGGTGAAGCCATGGAGAAGGACAGGTTCAGCCGCTTTTTGTTACTGCTCATGCTTTTGTTCCAGCCGCTCCGTCAGCCATTCGTAGCCCTTGGCATTCAGAGAAACATCGTCCAGAATGACGGGCCTGCACAGTCCGTCTGCAACAGAAACATGGCGCTTGAGCAGCGCCGCACCGCCGCCAAGAAAAACAGCGGGCATGGCGCGAACGTCCAGACCACTCTCTGCAATGGCGGAGAGCAAACGCTTGGTGTAGCGCTCCGCTTCCAGATGGATGATCTTTTTCGAGTCCTCATTCACATGGCTGGTATCGCTGCGCAGGACACTTTCGATTTGTGCCGCCGTCATGGACAGGCCGAGGCTGCGGCGGATCTGCTCACTGATTTCATCCAGACAGCGGATCATGCCGAGTTCCAGGCTGCGGCAGGTGGCGGCGTAGGGGATGCGGTTATCCAGCCGCATGAGATCCACCGTCCAGCCACCAATGTCCGCCACAATGACGGACGGCTCGTTCAGCAGGCCACTCTGCGTCAGCACCGCGGCATAGCCCTGCGGATACAGAGACACTTTGGAGATGGTAATGGTGTAATCCAGGCCTTCAAAGCGGAAGGACACCGGCTTTCCATCCCGGCACAGGTAGTCTCGGAAGGCTCTTTTGTCCCGGCCAAAACTGGTGAGCGGCAGGCCGGTGGCCAGATGGACATCTGCCACAGTCCCCGCATTGCGATATTCCAGCTCTTTTGCAATGGCGGCAAGGGTCAAGAGGTAATAGTCCTCCGCCTGCGTCTTATCCTTCTGGAGAGGCTGGCGTCCGCTGCCCACCACATAAAATTTGCCACCGTATTCCAGCACATTGCTCAGCGTGTACGGCTCGTGCTCATAGGCCACAAGACCGGAGGGGAATGCGAAGTGCGCGGTTTTCATCGCGGCATAGCCGTGATCCACGCCGATGATGATAGATTCGCTCATCTGGCGTCACCGCCTTTATGTTGCTGCGGCTTTTTCTTGTTTCCGTGTTCACGGTCGAACTTTCGCCCTGCGGCAAGAAGATCCCGAATCTCTTTCAAGTCGCAATTCCAGTCGCAGCCCTCTTGCTGCAGCTCGTATTGATACGGATACTTTGCGCAGAGACGGGGAATGAAAGCGGGGAGAGCTTTCCAGTCACGCGGATATTCAATCCCTTCTTTGTAGTGGATGTCCTTCACAAGTTCGTTTTCAAGGGCGAGAAGATAATCATAGTCGAGGTGTTCGAATGCGTACTCGCCCGTGAGTCTTTTATAGGCGTAAGCACCTACATAGCCTGCTGTTTCAAAGAAGCAATCCGCATACGGCTCTACATCGGCAAGGGAGTCCGGATCTGCCAGAGCCGCCATATAAACATCTTTCCCCTGAACGATGAGCCATGAGCGAAAGTAGCTGAAGCTGTCATCGCTGCATCCGTCCACTCGGAAGATCTTGGCGGCATCCCACAGACCGTATCGAAAGGAAAGGTCTTTATATGCATCCATGTAATTAAGAAACATCAATGACTGATCGGGACCCAGCCCTGCGAGGCGGTCGATCATATACTTTGCCCACGCATCAGTGTCCTGCCCGCAGGTATCTTTCGCCTCCTGAATCAGCGCCCAGAAGGTGTCTTTGTTGATCTCGGTGATATTATCGTTCATGTTCTACCTCTTTCTCTTTTTTATCTGCTCGTTTCAATAGGTTGCCGAGCCCCATGCTGTGCAGCGCATCTGCGTAGACTTTTTCACGGAACGCCTTGTATTCCAGCGTGGTGGTATCCACCTTGCCAAGGATAGCCTCTTCGTAGGTGGTTCCGGGGACGATCTTCCATGTCACTGCGCCGAAATGCGCTGCTTCCAGATAGCGCAGGAGGGTATGTCCGTCCGCCGCCTCAAACGCGCCCCGGTTATCTTCATAGGGGAAAGCGTCATAGGGCTGGAAGCCGGTGATCCGCTGCGCGGCGTGATACAGCCGAAAGCCATCCTCATCCAGCTGCGCCGCGAATTTACAGTAGATATCCGCCGCTGACAATTCACGCCGCTCCATCCGAGGTCTCCTTTCTCACCCAAGAAGCGAAGCGTTCCAAGAAGCGAACACGCTTGCGCACCTTTCCGGCAGACACATCCAGTCCGTTCATCTGTGCCTGGATGCGGTGCCGAATGGCCTTCAGTTTCTGCGGATCGTTGCAGCAGTTCACGATGACATACTCGCCGCCGCTGGCGGCCAGCACCTCACGCTTGCCGGCCTCATCCCGGATGGTGGACATGAGACGCTGGCCCAGCCGCTTCCGATAGGCATCCTGCAAGGCATCCATATCGCCACAGACGCCGTGCCGCTTCAAAATAGCGGCGATCTCTTGAGAACTGATCCGGGTCTCCGCGGACAGTCTGTCCAGGATCTCCCGCTGGGCATCAGGAGGGAGGCTGGGCGGTGAAGGACTTTTCTTCTCTTTCATCGCGTTGGTTCCTCCTTTTTCGGTTTTTTCACGACAGCGGACAGCTGCATAGCCTGTGCAAGATATTTGCCCTGACTGTTCAAGTATTTTGCCATCTCGCGGACGCTTTGACAGCCGAACTCTGGTTCCTGAAAACCGCCGCGCTCTGTATACAGCGTCCACTTCTGCTTTTCGTAAGGACAATCGAGAGACACCACGAAGTACCGCCCACATCGTTCTCCATCCAGCGGCTCAAAGCGGACGTCATCGTAGAGGGGACCGTCCAAGGGACAGTTGTTCTTAAACCAGACATAGTAATTGTCCAGAATGGCAGGTTCAGTGATTCCCATGACCACCCTGCCGATCTCCTTCAGCCTGCCTGCGAGGGCGGAATCGGCGCAGAACCAGTCGTACCAGCCTGCGCGGATCTGTGTCTCTCGGGATCTATCCTGAAACACCCTATTGCGGAACAAGTCCTGCCACTGACGGACGGAGAGCATCTCCCTCATGCCACCACCTCGCCGGGGGCGTCATCCGTGGGATCGGTGTTCCGCCAGTCTGACGGCAGGATCGTCTGCTCGATGATATCGGCAATGGCGGCGAACACCTGGGCGATCTCACGGGATTCCTTTACGGTGTCCTGGAGTTCCTCCAGCGTCATGCGGGTACCTTCCGTCCAGCAGCGGACATTTTCTTCCGTGGCTGTCAGGAGGGCAGCCTTTTCGTAGGCTTTACAGAACAGATTGGCAACCTTGCTCCTGCGGTCGATCTCCGCATTTTGCTGTTTGAGGTCCTTCTTTGCCTTTTCATATTCCAGCAGCTCCGCGGCAGCCTGCTCGCGCTGATCCTCCGGCACATCCTGAAGCTGACGGGTCAGGTCATAGCCCTTGTTGATGGACAGTTCCTTTTTGTCCAGCGCCTCCTTGATGGCGTCCGGGGCGTTCTCATCGATCTGCATGACCTTGCCCATCGTGCGTTCGCCCAGGCCAACTGCTTCGGCCAGCTCCTTGCGGGTATCTACCGCTTTTTCAACAGAAGGAAGGTTTGGCAATGTTGCCGAACCTTCCTCGGCCTCGCTGGGGCGGAAATTCTGTCCGCCAGCAGCCATGTTGGCTTTGGCCTTGGCTTCAATCTCGGGTTTCAGCTTCAGGGCAATTTTGCCAAGCTCCCACTTTTCCAAGTTGCGGCGGCCCTTCTGGGTATCGAGCGCCCACTGCTTGGCCTCCAGCAGATCCTCGAACGAGAAAACAGCCATTGTATAGGGAAGTCCGTGCTTCTCGCACAGCGCCTGACGGTTGTGCCCGTCGATGATGACCATATCATTGTTGACGATGATGGGGGAGTAGCAGCCGTTTTTGATGAGATCCGCTTCCAGAGCGTCGAGCTGCTCCGCGCTCAGAGGCGGGAGCAGCTCGGCCATCTCCGACAGGATCACAGGGCTGCGTTCAGCGCTGGTATATGTGATCCCGGTATTTTTCATCAGGCAGCGACCTCGCAGCTGGTCTCATCTTCCATTTCCTGCGCGGGTTCCTCTACCTTGCGGGGCGAGAGGAACTCCACCTCGCTGGCTTTGATGAGGAAACCGGGCTGGCGCTCCGGCTCATCCTCAAAGGTGATGGTCTCAAAATCACCGGAAGCTGCCAGCTTGCAGCCCTTCCAGGCAAACTCCGCACAACGCTCGGCCAGCGGACCGCGCACCTTGACAGAGATAAAGTCGGTGAGTTTGTTGCCGTCCTTATCCTTATAGCGGCGGTCCGAGGCGATACGCAGGATGGCGTAAGGCTTGCCGGTGGTCTCGTTCGTTTTCAGGGTGACGTCGTTGGTCAGGTTACCAATGGCAGTGATTTTCAGCATGGTTCAGTTCTCCTTTGTTTTTTATATCTGTCTCTTATACACATCTCCG
>ERZ1027036.461-NODE-461-length-23082-cov-6.688626_pt1 | contig 23082 bp, 15 predicted proteins | sample MGYA00519441_ERZ1027036 | MGnify/ENA primary metagenome ERZ1027036 (study PRJEB26926, sample SAMN06164792) | human gut metagenome | biome: ENVO:00009003; feature: ENVO:2100002; material: ENVO:00002003 | host: Homo sapiens | place: USA | collected 2012 ... | reverse complement strand
ATCTTGCTTCGTACAATGGAGCTGATATGCATAAATATAATACGTTATACACTCACAGACCAGATTGTCATGTTTTCCCCGAATCATCATAAATAATTGCGCAAACATTAGAAATAATGTATACTATTAATGGTTTTTTACTATCATATTGATTACTCACACAAAATGGAGGTACGCGTATGTTAAAGGTTGGTATGCTTACAAGTGGTGGAGATTGTCAGGCACTCAATGCTGCCATGAGAGGTGTCGCAAAGTCTCTTTACAGAGCTGTGGAAGATGTAGAGATTATCGGATTTGAAGAAGGCTACAAGGGTCTTATCTACGGTGATTTCAAAGTTATGAAAAAAAGTGATTTTTCAGGAATTCTTACAGAGGGCGGCACGATAATAGGAAGCTCCAGACAGCCTTTTAAGCTTATGCGTGTACCGGATGAGAATGGACTTGATAAGGTAGAGGCGATGAAGAAGAATTATAAGTCGCTTGGTCTTGATTGTCTTGTGGTGCTCGGCGGAAACGGAACACACAAGACGGCGAATCTTCTGAGGGAGGAGGGACTCAATGTTGTGACACTCCCTAAGACGATAGACAATGACCTCTGGGGTACGGACATGACCTTCGGCTTCCAGAGTGCGGTCAATATAGCGACGAATGCAATTGACTGTATCCACACTACCGCTTCCTCACACGGAAGAGTATTTATCGTGGAGGTGATGGGACATAAGGTCGGGTGGCTTACACTTCACGCAGGTATTGCGGGCGGAGCGGATATCATTCTTATACCTGAGATTCCATACGATATCAAGTCGGTTGTCGCAGCACTCAACAGAAGAACCAAGGCGGGGAAGAACTTCTCAATACTTGCTGTTGCCGAGGGTGCAATATCCAGGCAGGATGCGGCACTTCCTAAGAAGGAGCTTAAGCAGAAACTCAAGGATAACCCATATCCTTCGGTATCATACAAGATAGGAAGCGAGATACAGGAATTGACCGGTCAGGAGGTTCGTATAACTGTTCCGGGACATACGCAGCGAGGTGGAAGCCCTTGCCCTTATGACAGAGTGCTTGCCTCAAGACTGGGTGCGGCTGCGGCTAAGCTCATCATAGACAAGCAGTACGGCTATATGGTTGGAATTAAAAATGGTGAGATTGTCAAGGTTCCGCTTGCTGATGTAGCGGGCAGGCTCAAGATGGTGGATCCTAACGCTTCGATAATAAATGAAGCGAAGATGTTAGGCATAAGCTTCGGAGATTGAGGTGAGGATGAATTAAGACAGCTTTTAGAGAGCTGTGAAGGCTGAAACTACCGATGCGACGCATTAGGATGGACAGCAAAATAGCTATAAGAGTAGATAGAATTAATATGGATAGCAAGATAGCTATAAGAGCAGATAGAATTTAAGGAATTGTAATTATGTCATATACAGCTTTATATAGAAAATGGAGACCATCGACCTTTGACGAGGTCAAGGGGCAGGATCATATTGTGACCACGCTCAAGAATCAGGTGATAAATGACCGAATAGGACATGCATACCTGTTCTGCGGAACGAGAGGTACAGGTAAGACATCGGTCGCAAAGATACTTGCAAAGGCGGTCAACTGCGCTCACCCTGTGGACGGAAATCCATGTGGCGAGTGTGAGGTGTGCCGTGCCGTTGCGGCGGGGGCGAGCATGAACGTGATAGAGATAGATGCCGCTTCCAACAATGGTGTTGACAATATAAGAGAAATCAAGGAGGAGGTAGCATATCCTCCGACGCAGGGGCGCTTCAAGGTATATATAATCGACGAGGTTCACATGCTCTCAATAGGAGCCTTCAATGCACTGTTAAAGACGCTTGAGGAGCCGCCTGCCTATGTAATATTTATTCTTGCAACTACAGAAGCACATAAGATACCTATAACCATCCTGTCGCGCTGCCAGAGATACGATTTTAAGAGGATTTCCATAGATACCATAAGTGCGAGACTGTCAGAGCTTATGGTGGCGGAGGATATCAGTGCGGACGAGAGAGCGTTAAGGTATGTGGCAAAGGCTGCCGATGGCTCCATGAGAGATGCGCTTAGCCTCTTGGATCAGTGCCTTGCATTCTATATGGGGCAGGAGCTGAAGTACGAGAATGTGCTTGAGGTCTTAGGCGCCGTTGACACGGAGGTGTTTTCCGACTTTTTCAGGGGAATCGTTGCCGGGGATGCGATTGGACTCATCCATAAGCTTGAGAAGATAATAATTGACGGAAGAGACTTAAGCCAGTTCGTGTCCGATTTCACATGGTATCTGAGAAATCTTATGCTGCTGCAGTCACAGACGGATGCCTCCGATGTGCTTGAGATGTCCGAGGAGAATATGAAGCTTCTTAAGGAGGACGCAAAGCTTACGGATCTGAACGGTGTCATGCGCTATATCAGAATATTTTCCGAATTGTCCGGTCAGCTCAAAAATTCAAGCCAGAAGCGTGTGATGGTTGAGGTTGCGCTCATCAAGATGACACAGCCTGCTATGGAGAAGGGCTTAAATGACGCGCTGATGGACAGAATAGCAGTCCTTGAAAGACGGATGGAGACAGGGCTTGAGGCGGCTGCAAGAGCTATGGCTGCCGGGGGCTTTGCGGCGGGAGCCGGGGCACTTACAGGTGACAATGGTGGCATGACAGCGGATGCAGCTATCGGTGGAACACAGACGGGCATGGGTACTAAGCCGAAGCCGGCGCGCTCTGAGGACATAACGGCGGTCATCCAGAACTGGCGCTCAATATGCAATGGATTGTCGATGTCATTGAAGCCGATTCTTGAGCACTATACAACCAAGGCGAACGGCGGCGGTAATAAGCTCCAGCTCATATATGAGGATGCGACCTACTATTCCATGGTATCAAGGCAGGAGGTTATCGACACGATAAAGCAGGCGATAGCCGCAAAGACAGGGCTTGACATGGAGATAGAGGTGATACATGCTGAGAGCGGAACGGATGTCTCACAGGAGTACGATACCCTTGAGGATATATGCAGAATGAATATCGTGGAGGAAGACTTCTAGGATTTTGTTGTAGACATATTTTGATTATTAAAATATAATATAATATTGTCTGGACTTGAAAATATATGTTTGGCGGATATGCCATGCCTTAGAGCCGGAATGGTTTTACGGAATGGCTTTTAACATTTAATTACAGAATAAAGGAGAATTTTATTATGGCAAAAAGAGGCGGTTTTCCGGGTGCTATGCCTGGTAATATGAATAATCTGATGAAGCAGGCACAGAAGATGCAGCGTCAGATGGAGGAGACTACAAAGGAGCTTGAGGAGAAGGAAATTACAGCGTCGGCGGGCGGCGGTGCGGTTTCCGTAACGGTTTCCGGCAAAAAGGAGGTTACCAAGGTCACAATTGACCCTGAGGCAGTTGATACGGATGATATCGAGATGTTAGAGGATATGATTATGGCAGCGACCAATGAGGCGCTCAGACAGATTGAGGAGCTGTCACAGGCTTCGATGGCTAAGATTACAGGAGGACTTGGTGGTCTTGGCGGAGGCTTCCCATTCTAATGGAATACTACGGAAGTCAGATTAATAAGCTTATCGAGGAGCTTTCAAGGCTCCCGGGAATAGGTGCTAAGTCGGCACAGCGTCTTGCATTCCACATTATTGGAATGCCTAGAGAGCAGGTGGACAGTCTCTCAAGTGCCATTGTAAATGCCAAGACGAATGTAAGATACTGTAGCTGCTGTTGTACACTGACAGATGAAGAGCTGTGTCCGATATGCAGCAATCCAAGCCGCAACCACAGGGTTATCATGGTTGTGGAAAACACGAGGGACATGGCAGCGTATGAGAAAACACAGAAGTACGATGGTGTGTATCATGTCCTTCACGGTGCTATATCTCCGATGCTTGGCATAGGACCTAACGATATTAAACTCAAGGAGCTTATGAAGCGCCTTGAGGGTGATGTGGACGAAGTTATTATTGCCACCAATTCAAGTCTGGAAGGGGAAACAACGGCAATGTACATAAGCAAGCTTGTAAAGCCTACCGGAATCAAGGTAAGCCGTATAGCGAGCGGCGTGCCGGTTGGCGGTGACCTGGAGAATATAGATGAGGTGACACTGCTTCGTGCACTTGAGGGAAGAACACAGTTGTAGGGGTCATTGTCAATGCCGCAGGAGAATATTTTAGTAAACGATATAATAACAGATCACAGAGAGCGTATGCTGAACCTTAAGAAGTATTACCCGTTCTTCAAGCTGTCGGAGGTGTCCTTTTCATGGTACAGGGAAGGGATGTACGACAGCCTTGACATGGGGTATATTCTCATGGCGGTACTGCGCTTTTTTATTGAGGAAAACAATTTCAAGGAGAGGGACGTCACCTATACGGAATATGCCGCCTTTATGAGCAGGTGTATAAGACGTGACTTCAAGCTCAATCCGCCTTCGGGGGATATGAGCATTCTTGTTGAATATATTTTTGACAAATTAAAAAATGACGGTAAGCCGTTCATTTTCCGGTATTTTGATCCGGTTGACAGAAAGAAAAAGATATCAAGGGTGAGACTTATCGAGAGCCGCATAGAGGACGGAACGGTATGGTATTCAATCAGCCCGGAGGGAATCGAGTTCTATCTGGACACGAAGGAAATCAAGGACGAGAGCAGGATAAGCGTTGAGCAGCTCCTTCTTGAGAAGATGATACAGTCTAAGGATTTCAAGGGTGGAACGGATGTGGTGCGCCGCATAAACAAAGAGGTGGACTGTCTGTGGCTCAGGAAAAACCGTGTAATGTCGCTGCTTGCCTCGGATATTTTTTCCGGGCTTGAGGCGTATGAGGATTTTTTTGCCACAGGAGTAAAGTGGTTCGAGGAGGAGCAGAAGCTCTTTATAAAGAATTCAGAGCTTATACAGGCGGCTCAGAAAAGAGCGGAGACGGACAAAAATAATGATGATTATGCCTCGTATCTCAAGATAACGGGAGAAATATACCAGCTTGATACGGAGCTTAAGATAGCCATGAATAATCATCTGAAGCTGTTGTCAGCATGCACCCGGCTTGGGATAATGGCAGATGAGATGGTAAAAAAGGCGAAGCTTGGAAGGCTGAGACCGAGCTTTGATTTTAGAAATGCGCTGGAGCTTGCCATGAAGAAGGATGACATAACACTTCTTGGCATGCTGGTGCGCCCTATAATGGGACTCAACACCAAAAAAACCTTGGGGATAAAAAGAATCGAGGATCTGATAACCTACAAGCCGGGACGCGATGACAAGGCGGAGCTTATCACAGACACCATTCCGGAGAATATCGTATATGATGATGAGCTTGAGGATGAGAGAATACGCGGCAACTATTCGGCACTCATAAAGGTTCTGTTATCGCTCCTAAAGAGAAGGAACTGCATTGACCTCAGAACCTTCAACGAATGTGCCGCGAGGATTTTCGGCGAGGAGCTGTTTGAGAATGGTGACTACTACTCATTCATTGTGCATCTGTGCCAGAAAAAGGAGTACAGCTTCGAGGCGGACAGACAGAAGCCGGAGACATTTCTTGATGAAATCTTCCATGACTGTGCCCAGACCCCGGAATACGCTTCCTGTCTCGGAACCCACTTCACCATAACCCCCGCTGACCCACCCGATGAAATCGAGCTTGCAGACGGCTTCACGATATCAAACATACTTTTTACAAAACAGTAAAAACTAAAACAACGCTACATTACCTATAACTATGCCAGCCCAAGCCTTGAAGCTGTAGGCAATTAACAATAATCTTAATTTTATATTTACATTTACTGGGCTTGAAACCAAACAGTTGTGTAATTTAACTATATTGCAAGCCGGGTACTTTGCAGCCGTCGGTACTTAGCGGCTGTATTTTAGCCGCTTATGTACCGCTACGAGCTGCAATGTAGCGAGAGCGGGCCCGGCGGTAATATAGTTAAATTACACAACGTATGGGTTAATAATAAAGTAGAAAGGAACACACACACATGGAGCAACGCAATCTGGAAAAAGCCCTTGAGCTTGCCGCCGCATTGATAAGAGGAGACAGAGTGAGCGCGTCAGGCGGCAATGTGGCACTCTATGAGGAATATTCTTCCAATTCGCAGGTATATGATGCACTCAGGCTGATTTTAAAGAAGTTCGGGCTGGAGCTTTATGAATATAATAATGCACTGTTTGTCAGTGCGGATGAGGATAACGCCGGCATGGGAGATGCCGGCTTTGGCTTTACTAATGAGGAGCTGAGGCGCGCTCTTGGTGTCAGGGTGAACAAGGAGCTTTTTTTGTGTTATCTTATAATATACTGCACCATGACGGAATTCTATAAGACGTCGGGCAGCTACACCTACACGGAGTTTGTAAGACATGAGGATGTCATAAAGGCTGTTGACAGCGTTTTGGTGAAGGTTATTGACCCTTCGGCAGGGCTTGTGCTTGATGATGTTGAGGAGAACAGCTTTAAGACGCTTGCGCTGCTGTGGGATGAGCTTCCTGTCACGTCGACCGATGACGTTCAGGGACAGAGAGCCGCCAGAAATTCCAAGACGGGCTATGTTAAACTTACGTTTAACTTTCTTGTGGCTCAGGGGCTTTTCGTGGAAAATCAGGATAAATATTATCCGACAGACAGGTTCAAGGCTATGGCGGAGAATTATTACAGTATCAACAGAGGCAGGCTATATGAGATATTAACAAGGGAAGAACAGGAGGCACAGAATGCCACAGATTAACAGAATCAGGGTCAACAATATAAAATATAATTTTGGCACTCAGTTCTACGATGATTTTCTGATGCGTTTTTCGTGCAGGAACACCATATATGACCTTGCAAACGGCGGAGGTAAGAGTGTGCTCATGCTTCTTTTGCTTCAGACGATGCTTCCGAACTGTACTCTTGACGAGAAGCAGCCTGTGGAGAAGCTGTTCGCGCAGCCGGGAGGAAGCACCACGATACATTCGCTTGTGGAGTGGAAATTAGATTCCTGCGATGTAAAGAACGGCTACAAGTACATGACCTGCGGCTTCTGCGCGCGTAAGGCGAGGGCAGGTGAGGACGCCGAGGGCGAGCAGAAGACAGGAATAGAGTATTTTAATTACTGTATTTTTTACAGGGAGTTCGGGGACAATGATATCAAGAATCTTCCGTTGTCCGATGGCAGGGAGAGAATTACCTACAATGGGCTGAAGGCATACCTGCGCGACCTTGAGAAGAAGGACTTCGGTGTGAAGGTGCGGCTTTTTGAGCGCAAGGGGGATTACCTAAGCTTTATAAATGACTATGGAATCTATGAGAGCCACTGGGAGCTGGTAAGGGGAATCAATAAGACCGAGGGACATGTCAGGACTTATTTTGAGAGTAATTACAGAACCACCAGAAAGGTTGTCGAGGATTTACTGATAGAGGAGATTATTGAGAAGTCGTACAACAACCGTATCCGCGGCGGGAACGGCGATGACGAGATGTCAGAGACCCTTCTTGAGATAAAGGATAAGCTATTGGAGCTTGCAAAGAGAAGGGAGACGATGGATAATTACGATAAGGAGATTAAGCTCATATCCGATTTTTCCACCAAGGTGGCAGACTTCGGAAATATATTTGAGCGCAAGGAGGAGGGAAAGAACAGACTCTTTAAGTACCTTCTCATGGCACAGGCGCAGACGAAGAAGAACGAAGCGCAGGCGCAGAAGCTTGCCGCAGATATAGCGGGTATAAGGCAGGCACAGCTTGAGGAAGAGAGGCTTATATCGGCGGCGCTTATCGCCGATGAGGAGGCGGAGCTTAGAAAGGTGCGTGCTCTGGTAGACAGCCTTTCGGAGGGCTATGAGCAGGCAGAGAAGAGCTTCGATAAAAAGAAGGAGGAGCTTGAGCTTTCCTACGCGGCGGAGGACTATGCGGATTATGTAAGGCAGGAGAGGAGCCTTGCGGAGCTTAAGCAGTACATTGACAACCGCAGCAGGGGAAGAGAGGACCTTGCAAAGGAGCTTGAAGGTCTGGCAGCGGCGAAGCACGCATATATGGCGGAGGAGCTTTCCGTAACCGGGCACAGCCTTAGTGAAACAGAGGCAGAACTGCAGGAGAGCACGGAGGCGCTTGACAATCTCAGAGAGAATTACCGCATGAGCGATAACGAGTGTGCGAGAATCGACGGAGAGCTGGCCGGATACCGGAGGCAGGTTAAGGAGCTTGAGGACGAGCTTGCAGGTAAGTTAAAAGCAACGCCGCTCCTTGTGACGGAGAATGCGCCGGCGGAGGCAGAGCGCTATGGGGAAAATATCGCGGCATTGAAGGAAGCACTTGCGGCATTGGGTGATGAGCAGACTAAGCTTAAGTTAAAGAGCGACAGCGATATAAATGAGCATGCGCAGACAACAGCGCAGCTGCAGATTTGCAGTAACAATATAGAGAAGCTTGAAAAAGAGCTTGCGGAGGCTAAGGACAGGGAGCGGGAGCTTGCTGCGCTTGCGAAGGTGTACGGTGAGCCGGATACGGATAATCTGCTTAGGTCACTTGGAGGTATTTATGACAGAATACTTTCACAGCGTGAACAGTTAAAAAATAAGAAGAGTGAGACACAGGGCTATATAAGCGCCATAGAGAACCTTAAACCTGTAGATTCCGATGGTGTTAAGAGAATGTGCGAATATCTTTCGAGCAGATATGAGGGAAGCGTTGTGAGCGGCGCCGAATATCTGAGGGAGAAAACAAGCGATGAATGTGCTGCACTCGCGGCACGTTTTCCGTACCTTCCGTATTCCGTGCTTGCGGGTGAGGACTATGACAGTATATGCCGTGACAGGAATGTGATGGCAATGGACTGCGGAGTAGTCCCGATAATAAGACTGTCGGCAGTGGAAGCACTGTTAGAGAACGATAATGAACCGGTGGTGCCGCAGGATGATGACAACTATATGCTTGCGTGCCGTGACCTGTCATTCATATATGATGAGGCGGGACGTCAGGCGGGAATAAGGAAGGCGTCGGAGGAGCTTGAGCAGATAAATGCAGAGCTGGTGAAGCTTGAGAACAGATATGAGGCGGTAAAGAGCGACTATGAGAGGGTGAGCGGTTATGTATGCACACCACTGAAAAATACTTCGGAGCTTGAGCAGCTTCTTGCAAGTCAGAGGTCGGAGCTTGAACACCTTGACAGCCGGCTTGAAAGGCTTGCCGATATCAATGAGGGCGCAAAGGAGCGCTCCCTGCAGATATCAGGTCAGAGGTCGGAGCTTGAAAGGAAGCTTTCGGAAAGTATTGAGATAAGGGATAAGCTTGAGGATATAGTGCGCCTCAGTGAAAGGCTTGCCGAGTATTCAAAGGAGATAAAAAAGAGCGAAGCTGATAAGGAATCGGCAGTCAAGGCGCGGAGGCTTTCAAAGGAGCTGTGTGAGAGCAGGGAGAGAGCATTCAAGGAGCTGGAGAATAAAAGAAATATACTTCAGGAGACTATAGCTAAGATAAAAAAGACATGGGAGCGGTACGCTCCTTACTATAAGGAGCAGGCAGGCACCGAAGCTGAACAGGAAGAAGTGAATGTCACGGCAGACGAGATAGACGCGAAATTTAATGCGATATATTCACTTATCACTGATGAGCTGGGAGATATAGCGGACAAGGAAAAGCTCATGGCTAACTGCACGGCGGCAATGGAAAAGGCGGAGCGCTCGATGCTTTACAGAGGTGTGAGCCTTGAGCGGGCAAAGGAGCTTGACAGCCGTGGACTTTTAAAGGAGAAGAGCAATGCGCAGCTGAATGCCATGGCTGATGAGCAGGAGAAGCTCAGGCAGAACATGAAGAACCTGCAGGGGGAGCTTGATGCTGCCAGCACACAGATGAACAGGATTGAGGGAAGCTGTGAGTACGCGAAAAGAAGCTATGAGGAGCATTACGGAGAGTATATTCCTGTGGAAATAAATAATCCTGAGGAATATGCAGGGCAGCACAGGGCGGAGCTTTCGAGGCTTAAGAAGGAGCTTTCAAGACTTTCGGGGCTTGAAAAGGATAATCTCAAGGAGCAGACGGCATGCATGGTGATGCAGAAGGATCTTGAACGCATGGTAAGGACTGCCGCTCCGGATGCAGATGATATTATAAGCCGGATGACAACCGACGGCGCGGATGCAGGCAGTGTGTCCGATGAGAAGCTTACCAACGAAATGTATGAGGAGGCAGGTCGCGCCTTTGACGGTGTGTTGAAGGAGGAGCAGAAAAAGCGCACTGCATTCACCAGGGCACGGGATCTGCTTGTCGATGAGCTTATGAGTCTTAATGCGTATGAGCTTGCGCAGGAGGTGAAGCAGAATGTCCTTCCTCCGCAGACGCAGGAGGAGGCAGCGGCTCTCACGGATGCGCTTGGAACAACCAAGGACTGTATTGAATTAGAGCGCGGCAGAATAAGCAGGGGCATTGAGGACATGGAGCTTATCAAGAGCAATTTTGAGAACAGATGTGTCCAGATATGCACCAATATACGCTCTGAGCTTGAAAGGCTGGATAAGCTTTCAAGAATCACTCTTGACGAGGAAGCTATTCCGGTATTGTCATTGCAGATTCCGTATGTGAAGGAAGAAATGTATAAAGACAGGATGTCTGTATATATTAATGAGACGGTATCCCTGGCAGAGGGCTTCAGGACTATGGACGAGAGGCTTAAATTCATAAGGGGAAGGCTCTGCTGGAAGAGACTGTTCTCCGTCATAGTTACGGACATGGACAGTATAAGATTAAGCCTGTACAAGCGTGAGAGGATAAAGGATCAGAGCCGTTACCTGCGCTATGAGGAGGCAGTCGGAAGTACAGGGCAGTCACAGGGTATATATATCCAGTTCCTTGTTTCCGTGATCAATTATATCGCAAGCATAAACGCAGGAGGAAAAGAGGCAGCAGTGCTCGGAAAGACGATATTCATTGATAATCCGTTCGGTGCGGCGAAGGATATATATATCTGGGAACCTATCTTTAAGCTTTTAAAGACCAACCATGTCCAGCTCATTGTCCCGGCGCGAGGAGCTACTCCGGCTATAACAGGACGATTCGATGTCAATTATGTACTTGGACAGAGACTTGTGGATAAAAAACAGCAGACAGTTGTGGTCGATTACCACAGTCAGGTAGCAGAGAGCGAACTTGAATACGAAAGACTAACTTTTTCACAGGAAAGTTTTGATTTTCTCTAGGTGCTGTGATAAACTGGAAAAAAGCATGTAATGTGAGGTGAACATATTGGACAAGTATGAGTTGACCATTAAGATAGAAAAACTGGATAAGCTTGTAAAGAGCGGGGATTATGTCAATGCTGCCAAGGTTGCAGAGCAGCTTGAATGGAAGAAGATGAAACAGTGGACAGTCATGTCCAATGCCATAGAGGCGTATGTTGCAACAGGGAAATATGATAAGGCGAGAAATGTGTGCATTTATGCCTATAACCGTAAGCTTGGCGGAAGGAGACTTCTGGCAACTCTTATGGAGATGTATGTCAAGCTCGGTGAGCTGGATGATGCGGAGGAGATTTATCAGGAGTATGTGGAGCTGGCACCGCGCGATGTGACCGGATATATCCTTCTGTATAAGTTAAAGCGCGCTAAGAAGGCACCTGTCGAGGAGCTTATAACCATTCTTCAGAGCTACAAGGATAAGGAGCTTGACGAGGAGTATGAGTATGAGCTTGCGCTTCTCTACAGCGAGGCAGGACTTACCGACAAGTGTGTGAGGGAATGTGATGAGCTGGTGTTGTGGTTCGCAGATGGAATATATGTCGAGAAGGCGTTGAGACTTAAGCAGATGTATGTTCCGCTGACACCGGGGCAGATGGAGAAGCTTGCAAGGCTTGAGAAGCTGTCCTCGCTCGGAATAAACAGCTCAGCTGTGTATGACGGCATGGGCGGTGAGCCGGCGCAGACGGAAGCTGCAGCAACAGAGGCAGAGCCGGACACAGCTTATGGGTATGATGACCATGCGTACAATAATCATGGATACGATACTGACAACGCCGGTGCGTATGATAATGGAGAATATGATACCCGCGATATTAGTGCGTACGAACAACATGAATATGATACCCACGATACCCGACAGGACTATAATATGTCTTATGAGCCGACAGCTGAGGAAGCAGAGGACTATGACAACGAGGCATTATATGCCCTTGATGAAGAACAGGAGCAGCATGAGCAGCATGAGCAGCAGAAGCCGGGTATCGTTGAGGAGCCTGTGAGCCATGAAGCGGAGCCGGAAGAAACGGAAGAGCCGGAAGAGCCGGAAGAGCCGGAAGAGCCGGAAGAGCCAGAAGAGCCAGAAGAGCCGGAAGAGCCGGAAGAACCGGAAGAGCCGGAAGAGCCGGAAGATTATGCCGAAGAGGCGGATTCTGCGGATGAGGAGAACAAGCCGGTATACATTGATGATATAGGAAACACAACAGAGTGGTCACCTATAGATATCGATAATGCTATATCAGCGCAGCCGGAGCCTGAAAAAGAAGTTAAACCACAGCCTTTAGAGAAAAAGCCTGCAAAGACAGCTATAAAAGAAGATATGCAGAAGCTTGAGCCGGATTATGATATAAGTATAAAGGTTCCCGACTATTCAGTATATGACACCAGAAACGTGCAGCAGGAGCTTAAGGCGAATGTCAATGAGATAATGGAGGCATATAAGAACAGAGAGAGAACCGAGGCACTCAGGGAAGCGGCACAGCTTGAAGATATACAGGATGATTCTGAGCCTACGAAGGAAATTATAATCAACAAGCACCAGTGGCGCAAGGCGTCAAGGAATGCAGCAAAGACACATGACGACAATGGAAAAAAGGCTTCGCCCGGCAGTACTGTGTCCGACAGCAGGCTGCCAGATATTAATTCCCTGAAAAATGCCGATATAAGAGAAGTCACGCAGCAGCTTACGCTTGAACAGATGTCGGAGCTTGTAGCACAGCTTCAGGCTGAGCAGGAGCGGAGAAGGAGGGAGGCGGCAGCAGACCGCGAAGCCAACTCTTCACAGATGGACATAACACAGTGGCTTTCCGATTTAGATGATGAGGATGATGAGAAGCAGCCTGATAATCGTGCCACAAGGGAGATTCCTGTAGCTGAGATTAAGAAGATGGTTATGCCTGTCAAATCAGAAGAGGAGCAGGCTGAGGCACCACAGCAGCATGCACAGGACAGAAGGCGGGAGCCTGCACAGACTGAGCAGAAGGCAGATGACTACAGCAAGGAGGAGAGGGAGGCTCTTGAGAGGACGGTCAGGGAGATAGCTGCGTCAATCAATCCGGATGAGAAACCGAAGGCAGAATCGGATAAGCAGGAGCCTGAAGCTGAGGAGGAAGAATTCGAGGAGATTCCGGATATTGATGACAGTGAGAGCATCGAAGAGGAAAATGATGTAAACGATGAGGCGGATGAAACAGGAGGTGTGCCTGATCTTGAACATGCGATAAATGCCGGAATAGAGCAGATAATCGAGGATAATGCCAAGGCAGCTGTAGGAGTTTCTGATTCGGGAAGATATCTGCTCAAGGATGAGGAGAGAGTATTTCTTGACAGATATTTATATATGTCCGGCATGGAGAAGAGGCTGTGCAGATACATCGGAGCTAAGAGAGCGGAGGCTGTGGGAAAGCTTGATAATGCAGGGCATGCAGCCATCATGGGTAGCCGTACCACCGACAAGACAGCCTTTGCAATTAATCTGTTTAAAGCACTTCATGCGTATGACGAAGACCGTGAGCAGAAGCTTGCGCGTATATCAGCGGAAAAGATAAATGAGAAGGGCTATGAGGTGTATGCGGATAAGCTCGCAGGTCAGACTCTCGTAATTGAGAATGCAGGACGGTTAAAGAGGGAAACACTTGTCTCAATGATGAGGCTCAGTCGCAATACGTTGTTTATTATCATGGACGAGGAGTTCGAGATAAATAAGCTCTTTGCGGACAATCCGGATATTGCAGATAATTTCACGGGCTGCTTTTTGCTCAAGCAGTATACGGTAAATGAGCTTGTGGATATTGCCAAGGATTATGCGGAGAGTCAGGGATGGAGAGTTGAGGATAAGGCACTTTTAAAGCTGTATCTGATACTCAGCCAGGTTCCGAATGATGATCAGGGTAATGTTGTTGAACTGGTAAAGGAGATAATGAACCACGCCGCAAGACATGCGAAAAACAGGCTTGGCAATAAGCTTTTCGGCAGATTCCGTTCTGTTCTTACCATCAAGGAGGGTGACTTAAGCCCAGAGGATGAGTATGAAGATGACGAGGACGAAGAGAATACGGAAGCTGAGGAGGATACGCAGCCGGATGACTCTATAGAGAATGACAGGGATAAGCCTAAAAAAGAGAAAAAATCACGGGCCTGGAGGAAGAATAAGCAGGCAGAGAAAAAGGCTTCTTCTGATGATACAGAAGATAATGACGACTATGATGAAGATGATGAGTACGACGATGACTATGATGATGACGATGATTATGATGAATAGTCGACATTAGAAGGTATGCTATTATTGGCAGACAATATTAAAATATAACCCGGAGGAGAAGGAAATGGGAAATGTAAAGGAAACAATTGAGAGCGGCAAAGCTGTTCTCGGAATCGAGTTCGGTTCAACAAGAATTAAGGCGGTACTCATTGATGAGAAGCATACACCGATAGCAGGGGGAAGCCATGAATGGGAGAACCGCTATGAGAATGGTGTGTGGACATACAGCCTTGATGATATATGGGGAGGTCTTACAGACTGTTATGCATCGTTGAAGGCGGATGTAAAGGAAAAATACGGAGTTACACTCAAAAGGCTTGGGGCAATAGGCTTTTCAGCCATGATGCACGGCTACATGGTATTTGATAAGGATGGGCAGCTTTTAGTTCCGTTCAGGACATGGAGAAACAGCATAACCGAGGAGGCAGCCGACGAGCTTACTTCACTTTTTAATTACAACATTCCTCAGAGATGGAGCATTGCCCATCTTTATCAGGCAATGTTAAATAATGAGGAGCACCTTCCGCGTATTGACTACATGACAACACTGGAGGGCTTCATACACTGGAAGCTTACCGGAAAGAGGGTTATCGGTGTCGGTGAAGCTTCCGGCATGTTCCCAATTGATACTGCTGCTAAGAATTATAATGCAAATATGGTAGGCAGATTCGACTCGCTCATCGAGGAGAGAAATGCACAGGGAGACAAGGCACAGCTTCCATGGAGACTCATGGATATTATGCCGAAGGTGCTTCTTGCGGGTGATGAGGCAGGAGTTCTCACAGCAGAGGGCGCAGCGCTCCTTGATAAGGATGGTGACCTTGAGGCGGGAATACCTATGTGCCCGCCTGAGGGAGATGCAGGAACAGGAATGACAGCCACCAACGCTGTTGCGGTGAGAACAGGAAATGTATCAGCCGGAACAAGCGTATTCGCGATGATAGTCATGGAGAAGGAGCTTTCCAAGGTATATCCTGAGATTGACCTTGTCACAACACCTACAGGAAATCTTGTATCCATGGTTCATTGCAACAACTGCACATCCGACCTCAACGCATGGGTCAACATATTCAAGGAGTTCGAGGAAGCTCTCGGAATACCTGTTGATATGAATAAGCTCTTTTCGGTTCTCTACAATAAGGCACTTGAGGGAGATGCAGACTGCGGCGGACTTATGTCTTATGGCTACATATCGGGCGAGAATATCACTCACATGGAGGAGGGAAGACCTCTGTTTGTGAGAAATACCAGCAGTAATTTCAGTCTTGCCAACTTTATGAGAACACACCTTTACACATCACTCGGTGCTCTTAAGATAGGACTTGACATCCTGCTAAAGGAAGAGGGCGTTAAGGTGGATTCCATCACAGGACACGGCGGACTCTTTAAGACCAAGGGGGTCGGCCAGAGCTTCCTTGCGGCAGCCATGGACGCTCCTATAACCGTCATGGAGACAGCAGGCGAGGGCGGCGCATGGGGAATGGCACTTCTTGCAGCATACATGATTAACAAAAATGACGGTGAGACACTTGATGATTACCTGAATAACAAGGTATTTGCCGGACAGACGGGAAGCACATTGGAGCCTGCAGCGGAGGATGTCAAGGGCTTTGATGAGTTTATCGAGCGATATAAGGCAGGCCTTGCGGTAGAAAGAGCGGCAGTGGATTCACTTTAATTTGAACGCAGAATAAGCAATCCCCCCGCTTCAAGTGCGTAGAGCACTAAGCGGTGGGTAAGGGGGATGCGAACTGCGTTCATGAGCAAGTGGCGAAAGCGGATTGCGAATGTCCGCTTTACTAATCAATCACCTATATAAAGATCCGAGGCGTCAAAACATGCCGATTTAATTTAAGAGTGTATATAAATGTTTTGATACCGGAATCATATAAACAACGAGAAGGGAAGGTTTTATTATGTTAGAAGCGTTAAAAAAAGAAGTATACGAGGCTAATATGGAGCTTGTAAAGAGGGGACTTGTAATCTACACATGGGGAAATGTCAGCGGTATCGACAGGGAGAGCGGACTTGTTGTAATCAAGCCGAGCGGTGTCGAGTATGATGTGATGACACCTGATGACATGGTTGTTGTGGATATGGACGGAAAAGTAGTTGAGGGTAAGTATAAGCCTTCATCGGACACGGCTACACATCTTGTGCTCTATAAGCAGTACTCGGAGATTGGCGGTGTTGTACATACACATTCTAAGTGGGCAGTCACATTCGCGCAGGCGGGAATGGATATTCCGGCATTCGGAACAACACACGCAGACTATTTCTACGGCGATGTTCCATGCACAAGGGACTTGACCGCGCAGGAAATCTATGAGGCTTATGAGCTTAACACAGGAAATGTCATTGTAGAGACAGTCGGCGACACGGACGCCCTTGCCATTCCGGGAATCGTGGTAAAGAACCATGGCCCATTCGCATGGGGCAAGACTGCAAAGGGAGCCGTATATAATGCGGTGGTTCTCGAGGCTGTCGCAGAGATGGCATACAACACCATGACACTCAATCCTAGAGTACAGAGAGTGCCACAGCATCTTCTTGACAAGCATTACTTCAGAAAGCACGGAGCAAATGCCTACTACGGCCAGGGCGAGAACGAGGACCACTAAGCTTTTGGGACAGGGGTCAGACCCCGTGTCCCAAGTCTGGGACGCGGGGTCTGACCCCTGTCCCGGCGCAAAGGAGTTGTCTGGCGATTAAAAGAAAATATGAAATAAATTGCGTGAATTAGAGGTGGATTTTGTACTGCACGGGCAGACAGAATCCACCTTTTTGCATGCGGCACCGGGGGCTGACCCTAAATAGTACTTGTTAATGCCATAAATGACTGCTATAATAATATAAAATAACAAGTTAGGAGTAATGCGTCTATATAAGAGGCACAAGTCAATTATGGCATTTTACTTATTGGGAGATTGTATAAGAGAACGGCGGGAGAGACTTGGGGTTACACAGGAGGAGCTGTGTGAGGGAATATGTTCTGTGCCTACACTGTCTAAAATAGAAAATGGCAAACAGGGCATGAGGTTAAACCAGTATATTGCAATTATGGAGAGGTTGGGGTTGCCCGTACAGCAGGTGAATGTGCAGGTCACAGAGGAGGAACGAAAATGGTATAGCCTTAAAACAAAAGTACAATATAAAACAGCACATGGCGAATGGGACATTAAAGAATTGATATCAGAAATGGAAAATTGCATAAAGGATAAAACAAAGCTGGAGGAGCAGTTTATTTTATTTAACAAAGCCGTTTTGGACATGAGAGCCGGAAGGAAAGCGGATGAAGTGCTTGATATGTTGAATGATGCGATGAAATGTACTTATCAAAAGTTTGGGGTCAATAAAATTAATAAGATAAAATTGTTTACAACAGATGAGATACTGATTGCTTTAAATATTGCAATAGTATTTGATATACAGAAAGATGTGCTGAGTTCTATTAAATTGGGATTCTTTTTAAAAGAGTATATGGAAAACGGCAGACTTGAATATGATGATATTGCGCTGGTGTACCCGCTTATTTTATTTGACTTGTCAAACTGGGTTGCTAAGTGTAATAGATTTGAAGAGGCATTGGAATTATGTGATACAGGTATAGAGTACTGTAATAAGCATGGAAAACTAAACTTATATACAGAACTTATATATAATAAGAGCAGATGCCTTTTTGAACTCAATAGAGATGGGGAAGCAAAAAAATATCTGCTCTATGCATACTGTATATCTGACATGAGAAACGATACTAAAATGAAAGATATTATGAGAAAGAGTATTGATGAATTGAAAATCAATATAATTATTTAGTGGTTGATATATCTTCAAGGGGTGGAAGGCTATATAATAAGTCTATATAGTTATTATCAGAATGAAAATAATTAGAAGATATTACAATTGGGAATATAAGTGTTAGTATTATGCTGAGAGCTATAAATCTTTTTTTCATTTTTGAGATACCTCATTTCCTTAAAAATTCTATACAACTAGAATAATACTGCAACATGTACAAGACCATTAAGCTACAAGAAAATTAAAATTTTCCTGTAACTTAATGGTCATATTGAAGAAAGAGTGTTATGCTTTGGTTGTATTCGGATATAGGAACATTAAACAGTAGCATAAAAAGAACATAAGAATGGGAGGTATAACTACAATGAAGAAAAAAATTAATTTGTTTATTGCAATGATTTTGTCCGTGACGATATTGTTCGGAAGTACAGTGTGTTTTGCCGCAGAGAATGACGCAGAGGTGGATAATACGCTGAGCGTGCAGAGTAATGAGAGTGTCAGGGCGGCAAGGTCTATGACAGGCAAAAAAACTGTAGCTATGGGTGTTCGTGATACAGGAGTTATTGTATATGTAGATCTTTATTTTGCATATGATAGTGGATATACGGGGTGGTTTACGGGAGCAAATCTTAATGGAGTATATACACCTAATGGAATTAGTGTGGAGTTTAAGGGATTGGGTACAAGTGAAACGGGAAATAGCAGTTATATTACAGTGACGGCAACGGTTGAGCTTAATGGTGATTTTATGTACACTGTATCAGGAACATTCTATGTAGACGAATGGGGCGAAGTATACTACAACTAACATTTGACAGGCATATTTAAAATGTAAATTCACAACAACCCAAGCCGCGATAATCTTATGTTATCACGGCTTGGGTTAAAGTGGTATAAAGGAGAACCATTATGAATAAGAAAAAAAGATACAGTATATCCGTGTTCTTGCTACTGGTAATAATGACCATTACCGCATGTACCGGAAAACAATCCGATTCAGCAGATAATGATATTGTGGCATATAAGCCGCAGTATTCCCAGTACGATTTAACTTTCGATGCTTCAGCAGGAGTGGAGCCTAACTTCTATGGAATGTTTGTTCAGGGAGATAGCCTGTACTGTATCTCAAGAGACGATAGCAGAATGGACACGGTTAATATAATTGATATTTCGACAGGGGAACATAGTGAGAAACGGCTTGACTCTACGGCAAGCTATTACAGAACCGGGACGGGTTTTGCAGGCTTTAAATCCAAGAAGCTCACTATATATGATGAGAATTTTGACAAAACAGGTGAGGTGGATTTGAGTAAATTTATTGCAGAGCTGAATGCGTCAGGGGAATCTCTATTAATATATAATGGCAGCAATATTACTATGGATACAGAGGGCAATATCGGGATAGTGAGCAATATGAATACACTCTATATGGTTGACGCGAACGGAATTCTGCTTTCAAGGACGGAGTGTCCTGATAATATGAGCAGAATAGAAATGGTATTTGTTACCAATGCAGGAAGCTGGTATATTGTGTGTGGTGGTATGAATTATGGTGACACAGTATTCTACCCGGTGGATATAAAAAGTGGAACACTCGGTGATGGGATGGAAGATATACTGTATGGTGATAACAATACAGTGGTAGATATATGTCCGGTGGATGCGGATGATTTTTATATTTTTTCCCGAAATTATGTATATAGATATATTTCGGAAAGCTCGACTTCCGAAGAGTTGTGCTGTCTCAGAGAGTATGGTGTGGAGATAGACAGCCAGGGAATGGGTGTTGGAAGTGGATTCGGGATGTTTACAGATAATATGCCGGGCATTATAAATTATACCGGCAGTCAGACGGATGAGGATGCGGATGTAAGGGATATAGAGCTTGTAACATTTGTCAGGACAGAGGGAAAGGTGTCACAGAGGACGGAGCTTGTCGCTGCAACAATATCTGAGCCTTCCTTTAAAGAACGTGAGGCGGTCATGCGGTTTAACAAGTATAATCCCGACTACTATATCACTTTCAAGACATATTTGGATGAGGATTATCACACGGATGATAGAAAGGAGAAAGTCCGACTTGCCCGGCAGAGCTTTAACAATGACCTTGTGAGTGGTAAGGGGGCGGACATATATTTTTCGCCTTATGGAGAACTTGATTTTGAGAATCTTGGAGAGAAAGGTGCGCTTGCGGATTTATATGAATTTATAGACGCGGACAGCGATATAAGCAGGGATGATTTTGTGCAGAGTATCCTTAAGGCTATGGAATATAAAGGAAAGCTGTATGCAGTGTCGCCTGATTTCAGCCTTAATACAATAGTTGGAAAAAAATCACTTCTGGGGCAGTATGATAAGTGGGATTACAATGCTGTGTATGAGCTTGCAAAGAGCCACCCGGATGCAATACTTTTTGCGAACAGTAATCAGGAGAAAAATCTTGACAAATTTATGGCGTATTCATTAGACATGTTCTATAACAGTGATACCGCAGAGTGCAGCTTTGACTCAGAGCAGTTCATAAAGCTGCTTGAACTGGCAAAGGGCAGTGGCACGGAATATGACAGCAGTGCCGATATCGGAGAGCTTCTCACGGATGAGAAGGTACTTCTGTATGAGGCACCGATAATTTTCTGGTATAATACACAGCTTTTGCCGTATTATTTTGGTGAGGATATAAGCTATGTCGGGTATCCGTCGAACGCTGAGAGTGGAACGGTGCTCAGATATTATTATCAGTGGGCTGTCAGCGGGCAGTCACAGCACAAGGATGGGGCATGGCAGTTTATAAAGAGCCTTTTTGACGATGCGTATCAGAAAAGCAGCTTTTATTTTCCTGTGATGAGGGCAAGCTTTGATGATGAGATAACTGAGGCGATGAATTATAGCGGAAGGAGTAAGACAGATCTAGCAAATGGTGTGGAAGTGCAATTACATGCCATGACCCAGGCGGAAGCAGAGGAGTTCCGCCAGCTTGTCGACAATGCAACACTTGTTTATAAGCCCTATGATACAGTGGAGAGCATAATAAGGGAGGAGGCAGAATATCTCTTTGACGGGGTACGCAGTGCGGAGGAGACCGCGGCGATAATACAGAACAGGGTGAAGCTCTACCTTGAGGAGAACAACTAGCTGGGACAGGGGTCTGACACCGGCGTCCCACGCTTGGGACACCGGTGTCAGACCCCTGTCCCAATTTTGCGTATTGTTTTTTTGGAAAAATTATTCTATACTGGATTTCCGGCGGCATAAGCCGTATACATTATTGTGTAAAGGGAGAAATTCGGAAGATGAGCAGTGAAGTAAATAAGGTAAGCAGGGATTTGACGAGCGGACCCTTGGCAAAGCAGATTCTGGTATTCAGTATACCGCTTGTGCTGTCTAACCTGTTGCAGGTGCTCTTTAATATGTCGGATATCGCGGTGGTCGGGCAGTTCGCCGGCTCACATGCGCTGGGAAGTGTTGGGTCGACAACCACGCTGGTGACGCTGTTTACCACGTTTTTGATAGGTGTGTCGGGCGGTGTGAATGTGATGACGGCGCAGTACATAGGTGCGAAGAAGGACAAGGATGTGCGTGAGGTCGTTCATTCGGCTGCGTGGATGTGCGCGCTCATGGGTGTGATACTGCTTCTGTTCGGGCAGGTGTTTTCAAAGCTTATTCTTGAAGTTATGAAGACCAAGGAAGAGCTTATAGACGGAGCCGCACTGTATCTTAGAATATATTTTCTCGGAATGCCTGCACTTGGAATATACAATTTCGGTAATGCGGTATTTTCGGCTGTCGGAGATACCAAGAAGCCTGTGTATATACTGGCATTTTCGGGTGTTGTGAATATTCTGCTCAATCTGTTTTTTGTCATAGTGTGCAGGCTTTCGGTTGCGGGGGTTGCCATCGCCAGCGTCACGTCGCAGTACATGTCGGCGGTGCTCATAATGTGGGCTCTTATGAAGGCGGATGAGAGAATACGTTTTTCACCAAAGTATCTTAAATTCTATCCGGACAAGGCAAAGGATCTTTTCAAGCTGGGTTTTCCGGCGGGAATACAGAACGCGATATTCCAGTTTGCCAACCTTTTTGTTCAGGTCGGCGTCAATTCGTTTGATGCGGTCATTGTCGAGGGAAATTCGGCGGCAACCAACGCGGACGCGCTTGTATATGATGTCATGGCGGCATTCTACACAGCCTGCGCAAGCTTCATGGGGCAGAACTATGGGGCAAGAAACAAAAAGAGAGTGCGCAACAGCTACATCATAAGCCTTGCCTATTCATTTGGAATCGGAATGGTAATGGGAATCACGCTCAACATATTGGGGCGTCCGTTCCTGTCACTTTTTACCAAGGATGCCGCAGTTATAGACGCGGGTATGCTGCGTCTTAACATTATGAGCATATCCTACGGCTTCTCAGCATTTATGGACTGTACAATAGCAGCTTCAAGAGGTCTGGGAAAGACGGTTGTACCAACGTACATAGTAATAATGGGCTCATGCGTGTTCAGAGTGATATGGATATATACGGTATTTGCGTATTTTAAGACGGTTCCGTCACTTTACATATTGTATATATGTTCGTGGACGCTCACCGCGATTGCGGAGTTCATATACTTTATGAGGATTTATAAGGAGCATATAAAGGTACTGTAAATGGTGGAAGCTCTATACAGAAGTCGTTGATTGTTGCGGTGAATAATTTACTATATAATTGAATTTTTTTGATAAAAATGAGAAAAAACCCCACAAGGTCGCAACTTGTGGGGTTTTTTCTCATTTATTCTTTATGGATTTTACTCCTGTCTCTTATACACATCTCCGAGCC
>ERZ1027036.431-NODE-431-length-24001-cov-6.414641_pt1 | contig 24001 bp, 21 predicted proteins | sample MGYA00519441_ERZ1027036 | MGnify/ENA primary metagenome ERZ1027036 (study PRJEB26926, sample SAMN06164792) | human gut metagenome | biome: ENVO:00009003; feature: ENVO:2100002; material: ENVO:00002003 | host: Homo sapiens | place: USA | collected 2012 ... | reverse complement strand
GGTACGCGCGAGCGGAACGAAGCAAAGCCGGGGCGGAAAAGATGCTGTGCGAATGACATGCTTTAGATGAGAATTAGTATCAGTATATCACCATTTGCGGAAAAATGGAATGCCCTGCAATGAGAAAACTCAAGCATGGTAGTGTGCACCCGAAGGGGTCAAGGGGGGCGAGCGGAAAGCCCCCTTGTCGCCGCAGCAGCGGCGATTCTCCCTGCTCCAATAAAAGTTAAGAAGCAGGAGTGTGCACTGCGAAGGGGTGGAGGGGGCGAGCGCAAAGCCCCCTCCTCGCTCCCGCAGGAGCGAAATCCCTGCGTTTCGGAAAAGAGCCGCTATGTCTGAAAGACCAGCAACTCGGTCGCGCCCATTTGGCGCGACAATGTGTAGAAGGTTGGTAGAGCGACTTGGGGGGCGCGTCTGCGGACGCGCGAAGTTACTGGCAGGGACGCTTCGCTGGCTGCGCCTTTGTTGGCGGTTTCCTTGGAATTGGTCGCCCGAAAAACAGTTGGGGCGTTGCCCCAAACCCCACAAAGGACGCTGTCCCTTGACCCTGCAAGGGGAAGACGAAAAGGGACGAAGTCCCCCCCTTGACCCCTTTCGCGCGATTGAGTTGGTCGCTCTTTCTTACTTCTTCCGCGTGCTGCTCCGCCCTTTTTCCCTTTCCTTCCTAATTCCTAATTGCTTTTTTACCTTATTAGTGCTAAAATAAAACCCGGTTTCACTTTCCACCCCGAAAAGGAGTTATCACCATGAATGTATGCATCGACGTTCAGGACGTTTCCTTCACCTATGAGGATGCCCCTGAACCCGCTCTCCACCATGTCTCCCTGCAAGTCCACGAAGGCGAATTTCTCGCCGTCCTCGGCCATAACGGCTCCGGCAAATCCACCCTCGCAAAGCTCCTCAATGCCCTCTATCTGCCCACAGAAGGGCATATCACCGTCTGCGGCATGGATACCCAAAGCGACGAGAATCTCTGGAAAATCCGCCAAAAGGCAGGGATGATTTTCCAGAATCCCGATAATCAGCTTGTCGCGACCGTCGTTCGGGAGGATGTCGCGTTTGGGCTGGAGAACCTTGGCGTCCCCCGCGAAGAGATGATTCCGCGCATCGACGCGGCGCTTCAAGCGGTTGGCATGAGCCAGTTTGCCGAAGCCGCGCCGCATATGCTCTCCGGCGGACAGAAGCAGCGGATTGCCATCGCGGGCATTCTCGCCATGCAGCCGTCCGTCATTATCGCGGATGAATCCACCGCCATGCTCGACCCGTCCGGGCGGCGGGAGGTGCTGTCCACCATCCGCCGTCTCAACCGCGAAAAGGGCATCACCGTCGTGTGGATTACCCACTTCATGGAAGAAGCGGCGCAGGCGGACCGCATCATCGTGATGAATCAGGGCGAGGTGGCGCTGTCCGGCACACCGCGCGAGGTGTTTCCCCAGGTGGATACCCTGCGCGAATTGCACCTTGACGTGCCGCACATGACCGCATTGGCGGATTCGCTCCGCCGGGACGGGATGCCCCTGCCGGGGAACATCCTGACCGTTGACGAAATGACCAAGGAGGTGCTGACGCTGCTATGTCCCTCGAAGTAAAGCACTTGACCCACACATACAGCGCCGGCAGCGCTTTTCAGGCAACCGCCGTGCATGACGTGTCGCTGACGATTGAGGACGGCGAATTTGTGTGCATCGTCGGGCACACGGGCAGCGGCAAATCGACGCTGGTGCAGCATTTGAACGGACTGCTCAAGCCCACCAGCGGGCAGGTGCTCGTCGACGGCGAGGACATGAACGGCGAGAACGTTGACCGCCGCCGCATCCGGCAGAAAGTCGGGCTGGTGTTCCAGTACCCGGAATATCAGCTGTTTGAAGAGACGATTGCCAAGGACATTGCGTTCGGTCCGAAAAACCAAGGGCTGTCCGAGGAAGAAATCGACCAGCGCGTCCGCCGCGCCATGGCGCATGTGCATTTGGACTACGACAAGTACGCCGAGCGCAGCCCGTTCGACCTCTCCGGCGGACAGATGCGCCGCGTGGCGATTGCGGGCGTGCTGGCGATGGAGCCGAAGGTGCTGATTCTGGACGAACCCGCTGCCGGGCTTGACCCGCGCGGCCGTGAGCGCATTCTGGGGATGCTGCAGGAATTGCACCGCGAGGGCGGCGTGACCATCGTCATGGTCAGCCACAGCATGGACGACTGCGCCCGGCTGGCGACGCGCATGATTGTGATGAGCAAAGGCGAACTGGTGCTGACTGACACGCCGCGCAATGTCTTCCGCCAAGCTGACCTGATGCGCTCCATCGGGCTGGGTGTGCCGGAAGCGGCAGAACTGTGCGGTCGCCTGCGTGCCGCTGGGCTTCAACTGCCCGACGACCTGTTCACGCAGAAGGAGCTGCACGACCATCTGCTTCGTTTGTGGAAAGAAAAGCAGGAAAAGGAGGCGGCGAAATGAATCTGAACATCACCATGGGGCAGTATTACCCCGTTGACAGCTTCGTCCACCGCCTTGACCCGCGCACAAAAATCCTTCTAACCATCCTGATGATTGTCGCGGTTTTCATGGTGCATTCGCTCGTCGGGTACGCGCTGGTGCTGGCGTTCCTCTACTGGGCGGCGAAATGCTCGAATGTCCCCTTCAAGATGCTGATGAAGGGCATCAAGCCCCTGCGCATCATCCTGATTCTGACGTTTGTGCTGAACCTGTTCTTCTCGAGTGGCACGACCCCGCTCATCGACTGGTGGATTATCCACATCACCCGCGAAGGGCTGACGCAGGCGGTGCATTACTCCCTGCGCCTTGTGTTCCTCGTCCTCGGCACGTCGCTGATGACGCTGACGACCTCTCCCATCGCGCTCTCCGACGGCATTGAGCTGCTTTTATCGCCGCTCAAGCGCTTCCACTTTCCCGCGCACGAGCTGGCGATGATGATGTCCATTGCGCTCCGCTTCATCCCCACGCTGATGGAGGAAGCGGACAAAATTATGAAGGCGCAGATGGCGCGCGGTGCGGATTTTGAGACGGGCAACCTTTTCGCCCGCGCGAAGGCGATGATTCCCTTGCTAGTGCCGCTGTTCGTCAGCGCGTTCCGCCGCGCGGGTGAATTGGCAATGGCGATGGAAGCCCGCTGCTACCACGGCGGCGAGAACCGCACGCGCCTGCGCAAGCTGGAAATCACGAAAAACGACTACCTTGCCTATGGCGCGGTGCTTGCGCTGATACTCCTGATTGTGCTGGAAGGCGTCGTCGTGTCGCACATCGGGGGGATTTTCTGATGGCGCGGCGGATTCTGCTGACGATCGAGTACGACGGCACGGCGTATTCCGGCTGGCAGCGGCAGTATAACGGCTTGGCGGTGCAGCAGTTGATTGAGGAAGCGCTCACCCGCGCGACGGGCGAGGCAATCACGATCACAGGCGCAAGCCGGACGGACGCGGGCGTACACGCCTTGGGGCAGTGCGCGCATTTCGACACCTCCTCCCGCATTCCGCCAGAAAAATACCCGTTCGTGCTGAACACCATGCTCCCGCGCGACATTCGCGTGCAGGCGGGGCGCGAAGTGCCGGACGGCTTCCATGCGCGCTTCATGACCTGCGGCAAGCGCTACACCTACCGCATCCTGAACAGCCGCCACGGCAGCGCCATCCGCCGGAACACGTTCGCGCACATTCCCGTTCCGCTGGATGTGGACGCGATGCGTCAGGCTTTGCCGACACTGCTTGGTACGCACGATTTCGCCGCGTATCAGGCGTCCGGCGGCATGGCGAAAACGACCATCCGAACCATCCGCATGGCGGAGATGACCGCGCAGGGCGACGAAATCATCCTCCTTGTCGAGGGGGATGCCTTCCTATATAATATGGTGCGCATCATTGCCGGGACGCTCATCGAAATCGGCTTGCATCGGCGCAGTGCGGATGCCTTCACCGAGGCGTTCCGGACGCTTGACCGCCTGTCACTGGGCGTGACTGCGCCGCCGCACGGCTTGGAGCTGACGAAAGTCTACTACCCGGAGGAAGCGTTTCGGATGCCCGAAGCCGTCCGCTGGCACGAGGAATAACCACCTTAGGAGCTGTTGACCCATGGTAAAATCATTCATGACGAACATGCCCGACCAGTGCGGCGCGTTTCTGGCGGCAAGCCGGATCATCGAGCGCCATCAAGGGAACATCGTGCGCGTGAGCTACAACAAAGCAGTGGATGCGCACGCGCTGTTTCTGGATGTTGAGGCGGACGACGCGGTGCTCAGTGCCATCGAGGGCGAACTGAATCAGGCGGGATTCCTCAAATCCGTGCCGCACGCGAAGATTATTCTGGCGCAGTTCGACGTGCCGGATCATCCGGGCGCGGTCGTGCCGATTCTGGAAGTGCTGAACCGCCATCACGTCAACATCTCCTATATTTCCAGCCAGTCGAATGACAGCGGTCATGCGTCGCTGAAAATGGGGCTGTACATCGAAGAGCCGGGCGTGATGGATACGCTGCTGCGGGAGTTGTCGGCGCTGTGCCCGGTGCAGATTCTCTCGTACGATTCCGGCGAAAAGAAGCTGGATACAACCGTGTTTTACCTGCGCTTCGCGTCGGAAATCCGCCGGCTTCTGCGCCTGACGCAGGAACAGACGAACGAGTTCACCTATTACGCGAACCTCATCATGCAGGAGCTGGACGAGCGGAACGAGCCGCCGAGCAAGACGTTTGAGTACATCAACCGCTTTGCGCGCTTCGTGGCGGAGCACAATGGCGCGGCGTACGAGTGCCGCGTGACGCATGTGCCGCTGACGGAGCAAGTTCGGGCGGTTGTGCTGGAGCCGCCGTTCGGGAGCAACATCACCGTGCTGGAGGACGTGAAAACGAGGGCGCTGCTGGTGATTGACAGCGGTTTCCGGTGCTGTGCGCGCTACACCTTGCGGCAGCTGCGGACGATTTTTCCTGATTTTGACGAGCGGAAGCGCGAAATGCTGCTGACACACTCAGATTCCGACCACACGGGGCTGGCGGAAAGTATGCCGGTCATCTGGTGCAGCCAGCGGACAGCGGACTGCTTCGCGAACGAATCGCTGGGGCTGCCATCCCCGCGGGAAGCCAGCGCGACGGGGCTGCCCTACTATCGGCTGAACAAGCTGATTACGGAGTACGCCGTGCCGCCGCTGAACCGCCTGCGCATCCTGAACACGTCCCACGGCGATGACGAGCAGCCCATCAGCCCGATTGGCGCATTCCTCTTCGGCGACATGCGCTTTAACGTCCTACAAGGGAACGGCGGGCATGTGCCGGGCGAAACGATGCTGATTGACCCCGTGCACCGCGTGGCATTCACGGGCGACGACTACATCAACCCCCACAACATGACCCCGCCGCAGAAGGAGTTCGACCGCCTTGCCCCCTACCTCGCCCGCAGCGTGAACGTCGATTCCCCGCGCTACCACGCGATTCTCCGCGCCGTCCTCGCCATGCTGGACGGCAAAGGCTACCTGATTTTCCCCGGTCACGGCGGCGTTGTGCAGCGGACGGAAGCGATGTAAAGGGAGAGACGAGGGGCGTTGCCCCTAACCCCCACCAGAGGCTTTGCCTCTGGACTCCACAAGGGACTTCGTCCCTTGACCCTTTCGCGCGATTCAGCTGGTTACATCTTCATGCTGTGCCCGCGTGTTGATCCGGGGGACGGCGTGCCTAATTCCGCATTAAACAAAGGAGTTTCCCATGCTTCGTCTCGATTCGCTCTCTCTCCCCCTCGATTTCACCCCTGAAACGCTGAATGCGCTGATTCTCCGCAAGCTGAAATGCGCGCCGGAGCAGCTCAAAAGCGTCGTGCTGCTCAAAAAGGCGGTCGATGCGCGCGACAAGGCGGACGTGCACTTCGTCCTGAGCGTCGCGGTGACGCTGAAGGATGAAGCGAAGGTGTTCGCGCGGCTCAAGCCGGGGGTTGCGGCGCCGTTCACTTTCCCCAAAGCACCGACGCTGCCGAAAGCGCGGTTCGAGCATCCGCCCGTGGTCGTCGGGGCTGGCCCGGCGGGGCTGTTTGCTGCGCTGACATTGGCACGCGCGGGTGCGCAGCCGATTCTCATCGAGCGCGGAAAGCCCGTCGAGGAGCGCACGAAATCCGTGCAGATGATGCAGGAGCAGGGCATCCTCGACCCGGAAAGCAACGTGCAGTTCGGCGAGGGCGGCGCGGGCGCGTTTTCCGACGGCAAGCTGACCACCGGCACGAAATCACCGCTGATTCGCACGGTGCTGCAAACCTTCGTCGATCACGGCGCGCCGGAGGACATCCTGTACATCGCGAAACCCCACGTCGGCACGGATTTGCTCAAGGGCGTTGTGCGCTCGATGCGGCAGGAAATCATCCAGCTGGGCGGTCAAGTGCGGTTTGACACGCGCCTGACCGGGCTGATGATGCGCGGCGAAAGCACGGAGGGCATCACGGTGCTCTGCGGCGGCGAAACACAGGAAATCCGCACCGACACGGTGATTCTCGCCATCGGTCACAGCGCGCGCGACACCATGCAGGTGCTGTTCCGGCAAGGCGTGCGCATGGAGCAGAAGCCATTCGCCATGGGTGTGCGCATTGAGCATCCGCAAGCGCTCATCAGCCAGAGCCAATACGGCAAATGCTGGACGCACCCCGCGCTGAAGGCGGCGGACTACAAGCTCGCCGTCCATACGCCCGACGGCCGCGGAACATACACCTTCTGCATGTGTCCGGGCGGCGAGGTGATTGCGGCGGCAAGTCAGCCGGATGGTCTGTGCGTCAACGGCATGAGCTACCACGCGCGCGCGGGCGAAAACGCGAACAGTGCGCTGCTGGTGGGCGTGCGTCCGGAGGACTTTGGCGATGATCACCCGCTGGCGGGCTTCGTGTGGCAGCGGAGCATTGAGCAGGCGGCATTCCGGCTTGGCGGCGGCGGGTACAAAGCGCCGGTGCAGCGCGTGGAGGATTTGCTGCACGACCGCGCCACGACGCGCCTTGGCGATGTGCAGCCGACCTACCGTCCGGGCGTTGTGCCGGCGGATTTGCGCGCATGTTTGCCTGATTTCATCATCGAGGACTTGAAGTTCGGCATTCGGCGGATGGATGGGCAGCTGCATGGCTTTGCGCATCCGGATGCGCTGCTGACGGGCGTGGAGACGCGCTCGTCGTCGCCGGTGCGTTTGCCCCGAAATCGGGAGACGCTGATGGCGGAGCGGGTGGATGGGCTGTACCCGGCGGGCGAAGGCGCGGGGTTCGCGGGCGGCATCGTATCCGCGGCGGTGGATGGGATTCAAACGGCGCTCGCGGCGCTGCATCATCACGCGGAATAAAGCGCTTTCGCCGTTGTGAAACGCCAAGCCCGGTCAGCGACGGCAAAAATCCACATCATCCACAAAATCTACATTATATAAGGAGGGTTTCCCATGTCCAACGTCAAAGAAAATTTCCTGCGGTATGTCCAGATTGAAACGACCTCCAGCGAGACGAGCGGCACCTGCCCGTCCACGCCGAACCAGTGGGTGCTGGCAAAAATGCTGGTGGACGAGCTGCACGCAATGGGCATCGAAAACGCCCGCGTAGACGACCACTGCTATGTGTACGCGACGATTCCCGCCAAGGGCAATCATCCGGCGAAAGTCGGGCTGATTTCGCATATGGATACATCCGACGGCGTGAAGGGCCCGACGCACCCCGTCATCATCGAACACTACGACGGCCGCGCCATCACGCTCAAAAACGGCGTGGTCATCGACGGCTTCCCGTTCCTGAAGGACTTGCAGGGGCAGGAGCTGATTGTCACCAGCGGCGACAGCGTGCTGGGCGCGGACGATAAGGCGGGCGTGGCGGAAATTATGGCGCTGTGCAAGCGGCTGACCGCCCCCGATGCGCCGGAGCACTGCACGGTGTGCATCGGCTTTACGCCGGACGAGGAAATCGGCAGCGGCGCGGATCACTTCGATGTAGCAGGCTTCGGCGCGGATTACGCCTACACGGTGGATGGCGGCGCGCTGGGCGAACTGGAGTACGAGAATTTCAACGCCGCGTCGTGCGCCATCAAGGTACACGGCGTGAACATCCACCCCGGCAGCGCGAAGGACCAGATGCGCAACGCCCTGCTGATGGCCATTGAGTGGAACAGCATGCTGCCCCCGGCGGAAACGCCCGCGCACACCTGCGGCTACGAGGGCTTCTACCACCTGATGCACATGGAAGGCGACGAGGAACTGGCGACGCTGCAATACATCATCCGCGACCACGACGCGCAGAAGTTCGACGCGCGCAAGGCGACCGTGCAGCAGATTACCGACTACCTGAACCAGAAGTGGGGCGCGGGGACATTCGAGTGCGTCATCCGCGACAGCTATCGCAACATGCGCGAAATCATGGAGCAGCACATGGACGTGGTGGAGAAGGCGAAAGCGGCATTTGAGGCAAACGGCGTGACCCCCATCATCTCCCCCATCCGCGGCGGCACGGACGGCGCACGCCTGTCCTACATGGGGCTTCCCTGCCCGAATCTCTCCACCGGCGGTTATAATTTTCACGGCAGAAAGGAAATGATTACCGTCGAGGCGATGGAAGCAATGGTCAATGTGCTGGAAAGCATCGTCCGCAACGCGTAAATCCGCAATTTTCAGGAGATTTTTTTCGGAAATTTGCAATTAGGCATTGACGTGCGCATCATCTTTTGCTATAATAGCTATACGGTTCGCCATCCGTCTGTCTATGTGGCTGATGTCAAGGCGAGATGAGCGAAAGGAGGGATAACAGTGTCCGAGGTACGCGTCCGTGAGAATGAATCCCTGGAGAGTGCTCTGAAGCGCTTCAAGCGTCAGTGCGCCCGCAGTGGTGTGATTCAGGAAGTTCGTAAGCGTGAGCATTACGAAAAGCCCAGCGTCAAGCGCAAGAAGAAGGCCGAAGCTGCCCGCAAGCGCAAGTATTGATGACTTTTGTCATCATTGCCCCGCGGCATTTCTCAATGGTCCGGCTGTAAGGGTTCTTTGCCCTTCGCCGCGAATGTTCTGATTGTGCGCAATGGCATTCCCCTTTCGAGGTTTTTCCTCGGAAGGGGTTTTCTTTTTAATTTCGGATTCCGCAATAAGAAAAATCTTTCCTATCGCCCCTTGCATAATCGCGTGTATTTTGCTATACTATTGGCAACAGCAGGTTTCTCATGCCTTTCTATATGGTGATTTTGCACTTTACGTCCCTGCTGGCTGATTTTTTTACATCATTATTCTTTTTTTGTGTGCCTTTTTTGATACCCTGATTTTACTGCGCTAAGGAGTATGTTTCTTCTATGCAATTTTGCTTGCAGTTAGCCCCACACGCGAATATCCGCTACCGTGACGCGCAGGTCAAACTTGGTCAAGCCGAGTTGACCTGTTTGCTGTGCGCGCTTTCCCTGCCCGCTGAAACGCAGGTGACGACCATCGGCGGCGTACCATGCCTGACTTTCTCTGCGAAGGCGCTGACTCCTGAAGCCCTTGCGCTGCTGGGCACGCACAGCACACGTCTGATGCTCTTCGAGTGCGTGGATGGCGGTCTGCTGCGCCCGCTGGATTGGGGACGCACTGCCTATCTGCCCGACGACCTCTCGGAGATTTTGAAGTACAAGGGCAAAACAAGCGCCGCGTTCACCCACATGATGATGAACTGCGCCCGTGCCGCGAGTGATTTCGCCCTTGCAGGCCAGCCGCTGACCGTGCTTGACCCCATGTGCGGCAAGTGCACAACCGGCTTCGTCGCGCTGCAAAACGGCATGAACGCCGTCTGCCTCGACATAGACCGCAAGGATTTGAAGGAAGCGGCGGATTATTTCAGCAATTATCTGCAATTCCACCGCCTGAAGCACCGCCTCGCGCAGAGCAGCCGCACGCTGCAAAAGACCGCCGTGCCGATTGCCGAATACACCTTCAGCGACACGAAGGAGCATTTCGCGGCGGATGATGTGCGCACGCTGATGCTGGCGGAGGGGGACAGCGGGCTTGTCGGCGACCTGCTGAAGAAGCGTCCGGCGGATTTGCTCGTCTGCGACCTTCCCTACGGCGTGCAGCACGCGCCGCAGAACGGGAAAAAGGCGGAGAGCTTCCCCAAGCTGCTGGAGCGCATCCTCCCCGCGTGGCGTCGGGCGCTCAAACCCGGCGGCGCGGCGGCGATTTCCTTCAACACGCTGACGCTGCGCAAGGATACGCTGCTGACGCTGCTGCAAAACGCAGGCTTCACGCCGCTGACCGAGCCGCCGTATAATGACTTTTCGCATTTCGTCGAGCAGGCAGTGCACCGCGACTTCATCGTCGCCCGCAATGAACAGCCGTAACGGATAATATAGATTACAGAGATTTGGGAGAGCAAGGAGGCTTTTTCAAGCTATGTCCGAATGGAAGAATCAAGATTTTAGTCAGCTGACGGTGCTGGAGCTGCGCAAGGTTGCCAAGGCCATGGGCGTGCAGCTCGGCGCGGGCATTTCCAAGGCAGGTATCGTCGAGAAACTCGACCGCGCGCGCAACGCGAAATACAGCGACATCCCCGCTGTGCCGATGGATTTCACCCCCATTCCAAAGTCTGACGACAAACAGGAATCCCCCGTGGAAAAAGCCGAGGTTCCCGCTGCCGTGAAGGATGAGAAGCCGTCGGAATCCCCCGCGCCTGCCAACAAGCAGCCCGTACCTGCCGCTGCCAAACCGGAAACTGCCGCACCCAAGCCGGAAGCGGAAAAACCCGCTGCGCCCGCACAGCCCGCATCGGATGCGCGCCCCGCCATAAGCGGCTTCCGCCCGGCGTATCAGGCGCCCGCGACGCCGCCGCGCTTCGGCAGCAAGCCTGCATATCAGGCATCCAGCAATTCGTTTGGCAATCGCCCGGCACGTCCGCAGGGGAACGACTTTGCCCGCCCGGCGCGTCCGGTAAACTACACGCGCTTCGGCCCGGCGGCGCAGGCAGATTCCACGAATGACCGCTCGTATGACGCGCCCCGCACAACCAGCAGCTGGGCTGACCGCCGCCCGACGTACGGCAGCGATGTGCCCGATCGCCGCCCCGCCTATGGCACGGATGCGCCTGACCGCCGTCCCGCGTACGGCAGTGACCTGCCCGACCGCCGCCCTGCCTATGGCACGGATGCGCCGCGTTCCGCCTTCGGCACGGACGCTCCCCGCTATTCCCGTTCCTACGATGCGCCGAGCGCCTTTGACAGCGGCCGCGCCCGTCAGCCCGGCTTCAACAGTCCCCAGCGCGACGTGCCGTCAGACTTGCAGAGCATGTGGGCGGGTTCGCCGAGCGACATGCTCTCCCCGGCGGAATGTCAGGATGGTTCGGGCATTCTGGAGCTGCACCCGGACGGCTACGGATTTCTGCGCGGCGCGTCGCTCACCCCCAGCAATCGCGATATTTACGTCTCGATGGCGCAGGTTCGCCGCTTCTATCTCCGCACGGGCGACTTCGTAACCGGCAAGGTGCGTCCCCAGCGCGACGGCGACAAGTACTCCGCCATGCTCTACATCACCGAGGTCAACGGCTGCCCCGCTGATTCGCTGGCGAGCCGCCCCGCGTTTGACGCCCTGACGCCCTGCTATCCGCACGAGCACATCACCCTCGAAGTGGAAGGCGGCAGCAGCGAGTTCCTTGACATGCGCCTGATTGACCTCGTTGCGCCGATTGGCTTTGGTCAGCGCGGGCTGATTCACTGCCCGCCTGCTGTGGACAAGGCGCATCTGCTGTCCTCCATTGCCAACGCAGCCAGCATCTGCCATCCAGATGCGGTGGTGATGACGCTGCTGCTGGGCGGCACGCCGGAGGACGCGACGCTCTACCGTGACCACACGCACGGCGAGGTGATTGCCTCCACCTTCGATCAGACGCCGGAAAATCACCTGCGCATCACCGACATGGTGCTGGAGCGCGCCGAGCGGCTGGTGGAAATGAAGAAAAACGTGATTCTGCTGGTGGATAGCCTGACCTACCTCTCCAAGGTTTACACAACCGCGGCTGTTCAGCAGGGGCGGCAGACCATCGGCATGGTGAATCCGGTAAGCCTGCAAAAAGCGAAGAAGCTCTTCGGTGCGGCGCGCTGCCTGCGTGAAGGCGGTTCGCTGACGATTTTCGCCGTCATGAACATCGAAACGGGCAGCCGTGTGGATGACTCCATCGCGGAAGACCTGAAGGGCACGGCGAATATGGAGCTTGTGCTGGACACGGCGGCAGCGCGCGCGGGCATTTATCCCCCGGTCAACCTGCTGCTCTCCGGCACGAAGCGCGCCGAACTTATCGCCAGCAAGGAGCAGCTGGACGGCATCAAGCTCATCCACGAGATGCTGGGCAGCCTGCGCGCGGTGGACATGATTCCGCAGCTGCTGTCGATGCTGGAAAAGACGACCAACAATGAGGATTTGCTTGTCCGCATCAAGGACTGGGCGGCGCTGATGAAGCAGTAATCCGCCTTGCTTCCCAAAAAAGCAGAAAAAAGTTTCGGATTCAGAGAAAAAAGGCTTGCAATCCCCCGGCAAATATGATACAATGATTTCTGCGGCTGAATAAGCTGATCATTGCATACGCGAAAGAGGTGAAATCGCAATGAAGGAAAAGATCCATCCCAACTACGGCAAGTGCATCGTTCGCTGCGTGTGCGGTGAGACGTTTGAAACCGGCTCGACCAAGAAGGAACTTCGAGTGGATATCTGCTCTAAGTGCCATCCCTTCTACACCGGCAAGCAGAAGCTGGTGGATACCGGCGGACGTGTCGATCGTTTCAAGAAGCGCTTCGGTCTCAACTAATTTTCGAGACAGCTGCTTCTCACGAGCTATCACGAGAGATAACAGGGCATTGCTTCGGCAGTGTCCTGTTTTCGTTTGCACTTTTTTGCGGTATCAAGCAGGATTTTGCCCGCCTCGTGTTGAACTTGCCAAAAGGAAAGCGCTTTGCAATCCGCTTTCTCATGAGGAAACGACGATGCTTTTCAAATCATCTGCTTCTCCCAAAGAAAATCCGGGCAGCAAGCGCCTCCGCCGTGCGCTGGGGCTGCTGCTGGGCAGCGCGCTGGCGGTGCAGTACAAGCAAGACCGAATCTTCCGCGCGAGCGTAAATTTGCAGCTGGTGATGGTGCTCAACTACCTTTACGCGGCTTATAACCTGCTGACTGCGCTGCAAAGCGGGTCGATGTGGCTGCTGTCGCTGGGTATCTACACGCTGATGCTCGCCATCGTCCGCACCGATCTGACGCTCTCACACCACCGCGGGCGGAAGCTGCCGCCGGACGCCCTGCCGCGTCACGAATCCCGCTGCTATCGGCGCGTCGCGTGGTCGCTGCTGGCGCTGAATGTGCCGATTGGCGGCTTGACGCTGCTGATGGTGTCGGGGCAATCCGTCTCCGCGCTGCCCGGCCACCTGATTTACCTCTCCGCGCTCTACACCTTCGTCATGATGTTTCTTGCCATCTCGAACCTGATTCGCTTCCGCAAGCTCGGCAGTCCGATTCTCTCGGCGGCGAAAGTGCTTTCGCTCGTCGCGGCGCTGCTGTCGCTGCTGACGCTGCAATCGGCGCTGATTGACCGCTTCGGCACGGCGCAGGGTTCTTTCCGGCTGATGATGGCGCGGCTGACCGGCAGCGCGGTCTATGCGTCGGTGCTGATTATCGCCGTGTGGATGCTGCGCCGCCCGCTGACAATCAGCGCGAATGGGATTGAGGAGGAGTTGACTGCGCCATGAGCGGCAGGGGTTTCGCCTCTGCGGAGGCGACGAGGGGGCAGTGAAAACAGACGAAGTCTGCGATTGCACCCTCGAACCCTTCGGTTCGCACCCATGTTTTTTGAATTGTGTTGAAACTATTCATCGTTACTGTACCTTTGTTTTCCAAAATCACGGCATAAATCAACCGCAATAATCCCCAATCATATTCCCCAAAAGCAAAAAAATCGCCATCGGGCAAGCAATTCGCTCCCGATGGCATTTTTCATTACGCTTTGACATTCCCCAAACTCAGCGGCATCAGCACCACCAAGTGCGGCTGGCACGACAAATCCCCCGCCGACACCCGCAGCAGCGGCAGCTCCTCCGCTTTCTCCGGATACAGGCGCAGGAAGTCCGTCACCGGCGCAATCGGCCACGACGCATTCGCTTCCGTCTTGTAGTGCATCGGCAGAATCACCCGCGCGTGCAGCACATCCGCCACCTGCTTCGCCATATTCGCGTCCATCGTGTAGTACCCGCCGACGGGCAGCATCACGATATCCGCACTGCCCAAAAGCAACCGCTGTTCCGTCGTCAGCATGTGCCCCAAATCGCCAAGGTGCATCACCGTCAGCCCTTCCGCCTTCAGGCAGAACAGCAGCGTCTTGCCGCGCAGCTTCCCCTGCTGCTCATCGTGGTACGCCTCTATCGCCCGCACCGCCGCGCCGCCGCCGAGGTCAAAATCCCCCGCCCGGTCAATCACGCGCGGATTCCCCGGAATCGTCTCGACCGCGTTGTGGTCATGATGCTGATGCGACACCAGCACCACATCCGCCGGATTCGCCGTCACGGGATAGCCGCACGACGCATCATACGGATCAGTGACGATGCGGAGGCCGTTGTCCAGCTCAATGACAAATTTTGCGTGCCCCATACAGCTGATAATCATGGATTTCCCGTCCTTTCTTCTGCCGCGCGGCAAAGGTACGGCAGCAAGCGTCCCGGCAGCGGATTGTGCGTCCGCAAGCGCGCCGCTAAATCCCGATGCAGCATACGGCAGTATTTCTCCATCGCCTGACCGCCGGCATCCGCCGATTTCAGGAGTGCCCGAAGCAGCGTGCCGTCCGCCGTATCATCCGGATGGCGCGCAAGCAGCGACAGGCAGCAGCCGAGTTCACCCGGCGCGTCGGGGATTTTTGTCGGCATATCCGGCGGAATCGGCAGCTTGTCCAGCAGCAGCCAGCCGCCGTGTATCCACGTTCGCCAGCCGTGCTTCTCTGCCAGTCGGCAGAAATCCGCCGCGTCCGCCAAAAGCGGCAAATCCGTCGCGAAGAGCGCGTTCGCGTCCTCCGACCGCCGCAGCGCCGGACGGCGAAGCGTCGGCACAGTTGCCAGCATCTCCTGCAGCTCCTGCCGAAGCGTCGACAGCATCCTTACTGCGCCCCCGTCGCGCAATAGTCAATGTGAATGGTGTGCATGGCGGTGAAGCGCCCCTGCACATCCAGCTGATATTCGAGGTGCACCATCCCGGCATCGTCCGCCGCGCGGCACTTGACCTGCGTCGGGAACACCGCCATCGCCATATCCCCGAACGGCGTGTGATACGCGCCCTCAAAGCGCTGATCCTTTACGAACACCATCGTCGTGCCGTATTCGCCGGGGCGGCTCATGGTCACGCGGTGCTCGGACAGCGACAGAATCACGTCGCTCGTCACCATCTCGCTGTCATCCTCCGTCGGCATGGACTCCTGATAGCGGATGAGATAGCCGCTGGCGGTTTTCTTAAGTTCTCCGCGGCAGAACAGCTGCATCGGCGCTTCCTGCTCGCCCTCTTCGTCGCGGATGGTGCTGACCAGGTTAATCAGCACGGGCGTTTTATCCTGTTTCTTCACTTTTGCTCCTCTCGGACTGTATCCGAACGTGTGGTTTGCCGCCTTTTGTCGGCGGCGCTTATAGTATAGCACATTTTTTCGCCTTGCACAATCACCGCGTTTGGCGTATGATAGAGGAAAGACACTTTTGTGGAGGGTAAAAGCTATGCTGCGGATTGGAGCACGGGCGAAAATCAACTGGACGCTGGATATTACCGGGCGGCGGGCGGACGGCTACCACCTGATGGACATGCTGATGCAGAGCGTGACGCTTGCCGACGAAATCACGCTGGAGAAGACGACCGATGGCATCATCACGCTGACGACGGGCGGCACGCCGCTGCTCCCGGCGGACGAGCATCATTTGGCGCTGCGGGCGGCACGGGCGCTGCAAAAGGCAACAAGCTGTCCGCTGGGGGCGCGCATCCATGTCGAGAAGCACATTCCCGTTGGGGCGGGCATGGGCGGCGGCAGCAGCGACGCGGCGGGCGTGCTGGTGGGGCTGAATCGCCTATGGAAAACCGGGCTGACGCGGGCAGAGCTGGAAGATGTCGGCTTGACGCTGGGAGCGGACGTGCCGTTCTGCATCCGCGGCGGATTGACCCGCACCCGCGGCATTGGGGAAGCAATGCAGGAACTCCCCTGCGGGCAGTGCTTCCCGCTGGTGGTGATTCAGCCGTGCGGCGGGCTTTCGACGCGCGACGTGTTTGCGGCGTACCACGCGCAGGCGGTTTCGTTCCGTCCGGACAATGACGCGGCGCAGGCGGCTTTGGCGGATGGGGATTTGCGCGCACTGTCCCCGGCGCTGGGGAACGTATTGCAGCCGGTGAGTGAGCAGATGCGTCCGTCGATTGCGGATGCGATTGCTGATTTGCGGAAGTGCGGCGCGGCAGCTTCGCTGATGACCGGGAGCGGGTCGGCGGTGTTCGGCGCGTTCGAGACGGAGGAATCCGCAGACGCGGCGTTTGCGGCGCTGTCACAGCGGTATGACAGGGTGTTTCGGTGTGAAACGTGCATGGAGAGCGTCATCGAACAAATTTGATATGCCAAAGCAGGTCGGAAGCGCGATTGCCTCCGACCTGTTTGCTTATTGACTCTTCTTCCACACCACTACGCCCGTGCCCGCTTTGAGCGCATCCGGCAAATCGGGATTCAGCCGCCGCAGCTTTTCCTGCGGCACGCGGTATCCCTTCGCCAGCGTCCACCAGTCCTCGCCGGTCTGGCAATAACACAGGTACAGCCCGTCGTCCACCTCATCTGCCGCTTCCTCCTGCGCGTCGGTCAACAGGTGCGCACTTTGCGTCTCCACGCCGTCGCAGGTCAGGCGGAGGACGTAGCGCAGTTCTACGCGGTCGGAGGTAATCGGCACAGCTTCCACCTCATCCGCCGTCAGGGTCAGAATGCTGTCCGGCGCGGCAGAGACGGCAAAGGACGTGCGGAACGGCGTTTCCTGATGCACGGTCACGGGCGCGGTGTTCTCGTCGGTCATGTACAGCAGGGTGATTTCGAGCATCCCCTCGGTGTTCAAGCGGCTGCCCGTGCTGTCCTGCGCGGTCATGATGGGCGTGGCAAACGCGGCAAGCATCCCGCGCACAGGGGGCGTGCCGTCGGGCAGGAGCAGCGTCGTCTTGCCGGATTCAGCGGCAGAGGCGCGCCTTTGCCCCGTGCGAATCACCACGTCGCGCCCGGAAAAGGTCAGCGCCGCCCCCTGATAGGTGTACGCATCGCGCAGGACAGTCAGCTTCTCCTGCGTATCCGCCGTCCCCTGCACGCCAAGGAGGACTTCCGCCCGCAGCGTCTTTCCCCCGTCGCCCGCGTCCTGACTGGCGACCGCGACGTCACTCACGGTCACGCGGGCATCAAGCAAATCACCGCTTTCGCCGCTGAGCTCGAGCGTCTGGCTGAACGGCGCCTCATGGTGCGTGACGACAAGCGGCTTGCCGGGCAAATCGCTGGCGTGCACCGCTGAAATGGTCACCGTGCCTTCCACGCCGATTCGCCCCTGTCCGCCCGTGATATCGCTGATTTGCGCCGCCGCGTCCGCGCAGAGCGTCTCGCGCACCTGCAAGCCTTCCGGCAGCTCAAATTCCTCCCGGAGCAGCGTATCCGCCTGTCCGCTGGCGACGGTTCGACGCAGGGCAATCTCCTGCGTGGCGACTTCCGCGCCGCCCGGCGCATTCACCCCTGTGAGCACCTCCAGCGCCTGCGTGGACGCGCCGCGGGCATCCAGCTGCACAATCGCGCGCATATTCAGCCGCCCGCCCTGCACTGAGGCATCCACATGCTCCACCCGCGCCTGTGCCTGTACGCGACCTTTCGGCTGCGCGCCCGGCAAATCGCACTGGTGGATAAAGTCCGCCGTCGCCTCCACCACATGCACCTGATTCGGCGCGCCCTGCGTGTAGAGGACGTGGAAAATCACCTTGCCGGAGAGCGTCGCGCGGTCAGCCCCACTTTCGGCGCTGTCCACCACCGCCATCCCGCCCGCGTGCAGGACGTGCGTTTCCTCCCGCAGGCCGCCGGGCAGCGTAATTTCGCCTTCCACCACCGCCTGTGACGCGCCGTGTGCCGTCACCTGCTCCATCGTCACCGTTTCCTTCCGAAGCTGCGCATCCACCGCGTTTTCCTCCTTTCGGTTGTTCGGGACAAGGTATGCGCAATTCTCCCCCGGCAGAACGCGCAAGTTTCATGAAATTCTCATCTTTTGTGCTTTCCTTTTGCCCGGCAAGTGTGCTATAATAGAAAGGGTTGCTGTGTTTTGCGCGGTCACAGTGTATTTTTCAGGCGGTAAAGCGTATTTTTCCGCCGCTTCCCCTTGCGCATCCGCGCCGCTTTCCGGTATAATGACAGCATCCCGCGATTGATTGAGGAGTAAGGAGACTTCCATGAGCAAGTCCAAGAAGAAAAAGGAAACCAAAGCGGTTATCGCCGGTCAGATTGCGTTCTGGGTGTCATTTCTGGGGATTATTTCTCTGCCGATTCCCGGCTTCTGGCGGTTCGTCGGCGGATTTGCCATTGCCTCCGGGCTGAAGAAGCTGATTGAGACGATGGCGACGCCGCTGGACGGCCTGCACACCGAGAATGGCGAGCGCGTGAAGGAAGAGCCGGTGATTCAGGTGGGTACGCCGGAGGATCAGCGCGCGAAGGAAGTTGTCGCCGGCGGGCTGGACTTGCTCAGCCAGATTGCCGCCGAGCGCGAGCAAATTGACGAGTTCGTGATGACCCGGCGGCTGAAAGACCTCGATGAATTGGTGCGCAAGATGCTGCAAACAGTCGTCGATGACCCCAATGAAGCCAGCCGGATGCGCAAGTTCATGAGCTACTATCTGCCCACGACGCTCAAGCTCCTGCAGTCCTACCGCACGATGAAAACCCGCGGCGTGTCGTACAGCGAGATGACCACGACGCGCGAGAACCTCATCCACGCGCTGGACATGATTCTGCAAGCCGCGCAGAAGCAGCTTGACGCCATGCACAAGGACGACATGCTGGACATGAGCGCGGACATGGACGTGCTGGAACAGATGCTCAAGCGCGACGGCTACATGGAGAGTGTGCTGTCCGAATCGCTGAAAGAGGCGAACCGGCAGCAGCAGAACGCGTCTGTCCCCTATTCGACGCAGCAGGCGGATTTGCACACATCTGGCACGGCAGCGGCGCGGCAAATGAATCAGGGCGCACCCGTGCTGAAAATGCCGGAGGAGGATATTCCCGAAGCCGACCGGCAGCAGAAGAAGTTCTATCAGAATTAACAATTATCAATATACACGAGGAGGATTTTCCCATGGCTGATCAGTTCCCGATGCTTTCCCTCACGCCGGATGTTCCCGATCCCGTCGCGCCGTCCGCAGCCCCCGCGCAGAGCATTCAGCAGCAGCCCGCTGCCCCCGCATCGACCACAGCTGAACCGCTTGCCGTGCCGACCGCTGCCGCCGCGCAGCCGCAGGCCAGCGCCCAAGCGACCGCGCCCCGCCTCGACCAGAGCCAGCTGACCCCCGCCGAGCGCACCGCGATTGAGGACTTTCTGACCAAGCTGGACATCACCAACCCTGACCATGTGCTGCTCTTCGGCGCGGATGCGCAAAAACACATCAGCGATTTCTCCGAGAGCGCGCTGCAAGCCGTCCGCACGTCGGACACAGGCGAAGTCGGCAAGATGCTGGAAAACCTCGTCGTTGAACTGAAGGGCTTTGAGGCGGACGCGGAAGAACCCAAGGGCATCTTCAAAATCTTCCACAGTGCCGACAACCGCATTGAGCGCATGAAGGCACGCTATAACAAGGCGAATGTGAACGTCGAAAATATCGCGACCTCGCTGGAAGGGTATCAGGCGCAGCTGCTCAAGGACGTTGCCATGTTCGACCGCCTGTACGACCAGAACACGGCGTATTTCCGCCAGCTGACGCTCTACATCATCGCGGGCGAGGAGAAATTGCAGCGCGTGCGCGAGGGCGAACTGGAGGAGCTGATGGCGAAGGCGGCAGAATCCGGCGACGCGATGGACGCGCAGAAGGCGAACGACCTTGCCGCGCAGTGCGACCGCTTCGAGAAAAAGCTGCACGACCTGAAGCTGACCCGTCAGGTATCCATGCAGATGGCGCCGCAGATTCGCCTTTTGCAGAACAATGACAGCTTGCTGGTGGAACGCATTCAGTCCACCATTTCCAACACGCTGCCGCTGTGGAAGAACCAGATGGTGCTGGCGCTTGGGCTGCACCACACGCAGCAGGCAATGCAGGCGCAGCGCGCGGTCACGAACATGACCAACGAGCTGCTGAAGAAGAACGCCGAGACGCTCAAAATGAGCACCATCGAGACGGCGAAGGAATCCGAGCGCGGCATCATCGACATCGAGACGCTCGTGCAGACGAACCAGAGCCTCATCGACACCATCAACGAGGTGATGACCATCCAGCAGGAAGGCCACACCAAGCGCGTCGAAGCCGAAAAGACGCTCTATCAGATGGAAAACGACCTCAAAAAGAAGCTGCTGGAAACGAAGATTTGATTTTCCCCCAAACCTCCCGGCAGGACGCGAAAAAACGCCCTGCCGGGGTGTTTTGCTTCTTCTATCAGATGATTTTGCCGAAATTTGCAGTCTTTTGCCACGCTGAATCGTTCTATTGAAAATCCGCTTTGCGCGCCGGAAGGAGGAATCTTCATGCGCATCATCGGTCTGACAGGCGGTATTGCCTGTGGAAAATCCACCATTTCGCTCACGCTGAAATCGCTCGGCGCCACCATCATCGACGGCGATCAGCTCTCCCGCGCGCTGACGCAGCCGGGCGGGCTGGCACTGCCCGCGATTCGCGCAGAATTCGGCAGCGAGGTTTTCCACGCGGACGGCACGCTTGACCGCCGCGCGCTGGGCAGCCTTATCTTCGCCAGCGACGAGCGCCGTCATGCGCTGGATGACCTGATGCAGCCGCTCCTGCGGGAGATGATTGAACGGGAAATCCTCCGCGCGAAGGAGGGCGGCGCGAAAATCTGCGTGCTGGACATGCCGCTGCTCTACGAAGCTGGGCTGGACGGGCTGTGCAACACGGTCTGGTGCGCGTCGCTCCCCCGCGAGACGCAGCTTGCCCGCCTGATGGCGCGCGACGGCTTCACCCGCGAGGAAGCGGAAAACCGCCTGCGCAGCCAAATGGACACGGCAGAAAAGGCGCGCCGGGCGAACGTCGTCATCCCGACAGACGGCACGATTGAAGAAACCGCCGCGCTGATTCCCCCGCTTTACGCCGCCGAACTTGCGAAGGAGGGTTCGCATGGAAAACACACCGCGTCCCAGACGAAGTGACCGCTATCAGGCGCAGGCAGCCCCATCCGCGCAGGAAGCGCAGCCGGTGACGCAGCATCCGGTGCAACCGACGCGGGGCTATCCGCCGCAATCAAATTCACAGAATCCACCGCCCTCGCCTGTGCAGCAAGCCATGCAGCCGCGCTCTGCCGCGCCCGCGTGGTATCAGCAGCAGACAGGGTATTATACGCAGCTGCCAAATCAGCGTCCCGCGCCGCAAACGCCCGTGCGTCAGGCGCAGGCGCCGTATGCGGGCATGAATGCGGCGTATTCGCAGCCGCAGCGCCGCACTGCCCCGCGTCCGACGCAATCCGCCGTGCCGCAGCGGGTGGAATCCGCAGAATCCGCCTCGACGGAAGCTGCCGACCCGAACCGCCTGCCCCTTTGGCTGACGTGGACAATTGTCGGGCTGTGCATCGTGCTGCTGGGGCTGCTGGCGGCGCACTACCTGATGCAGGCGTACTTGACGACGCGCGCCGAAGAGTGGGAAACCGCGCGGCAGAACACGCTGAGCTACTATCACGTCGTCGAGGGCGAAAGCGGAAATTCCATCACCTACCAGTCGCTGATTGAACGCTATGCGGCGGAATACAACCTCCGCCCCGCGTTCGTCGCCGCCATCATCCGCAATGAAAGCTCCTTCCGCACGGATGCGGAATCAAGCGTGGGCGCGCGCGGGCTGATGCAGCTGATGCCAGACACGGCAGAATGGATTGCCGGGAAAATCGGCGACAGCAATTATTCCTTCGACCACCTCTACGACGCGGAAACGAACATCCGCTACGGCTGCTGGTACTTGAATTACCTGTCCAAGCTGTTCCGGGGCGACGCGGTGCTTGTCTCCTCCGCCTATCACGCGGGGCAGACGACCGTCACCCGCTGGCTGAGTGACAAGAGTATTTCGTCAGACGGCGTGACCATCCCCGTAGACAAGCTGCCGGACGGCCCGACCAAACAATACGCAGGGAGAGTGACGACATCCTATGGCATTTACGAAGCCCTTCTCTACCCCAACGAAAGCGCGGAAGCTGCTGGCGCTGCTGCTGGCGATATTGTGTCTGCCCGTGCTGTCCGCGCAGGCGTCGCCAACCAGTGACGCACTGGTCATCGGCATCCAGAGCAGCAAGACGACGAGCCTGAATCCCCTCTTCCCGGTCGAGCGGGACATGCTTTCCATCTTCGACCTGATGTACGATTCGCTCATCACCATTGACGACAACTATCAGCCGCAGGCTGGGCTGGCGGAAAGCTGGACGCAGACCGGCAATGGCCGCACATGGACGTTCACGCTGCGGCAGGGCGTGCTGTTCTCCGACGGGACGGAAATGACGGCGAACGACGTCGTCGCGACGGCGAACTACATCATTTCCTGCGCCAAGGACACAAACCTGACGAACAAGGGATACTACGCCAATCTGCGCTACTTCGTCAAGGAAATCAAGGCACGGGACAACTACACGGTGGAGGTGCGCGCCGATCGGCAGTATTACGGCGTGCTATACGCCATGACATTCCCGGTGCTGCCCGCGAGCGCACTGGAAAGCGCAAATCCCCCCGGCACAGGCGCGTACATGATTACGGCCTTCACGCCCTATTCCAACGGCACGAAGGGCAGCATGACACTCTCGCTGAACCCGTATTACAGCGGCAAGCCGCCGCAGTTCAAGAATCTCTACTTCGACCTGTACGGCAAGGACGCCGACGTGGTAAACGCGTACCAGTATTCCAACGTCGATGCCATATTTTCCCGCTCATTGTCCATTGCGCAGTACAAATCTTCCACCAACACGCTTGCCATCACCTACCGCACGAATCAGCTGGAGTGCCTGCTGCTGAACAACTATCTCGGCTCGATGACGAACAACATGCGCACGGCGATTCGCTCCTGCATCAACATTGATTCCATCGTCCAGTCCGTCTACATGAGCATGGTTGACCGGACGAACACGCCCATGATTCAGGGAACGTGGATGTACAACTCGAACTTGTCCTCCTACTTCCAAGTCGATTTGAACAAGGCGCGGCAGCTGCTGGAGGAGGACGGCTGGTACGACACCGATGGCAGCGGCTATGTGGACAAGCCCAACAAGAACAACGAAGCCGCCGACCTCACCTACAACATCATCACCTACGAAGAGCCGGACAACAGCGTGCGCGTGCAGGCGGCGAACATGATTGCCGACATGCTGGGGCAAATCGGCATCAAGGCGACGGTGGAGACGGTGTCGTACAGCACGATGCAGGAGCGCCTGAAAGCGGGCAATTTCCACATTGCGCTGGTTTCCTTCGCCATGGACGTCTGCCCCGACCCCGGCTTTCTGCTGATGAGCGGCAACACCTGCAACTACGTCGCCTACCGCTCAAAGACGATGGATGCGCTGTTCAAGAAGCTGCGCACGCAGGTCACGCAGGCGGATTACCAATCCGTGCTGTACGACATTCAGGAGCAGTTTGCGAAGGACTGCCCGTTCATCTGCCTGTACTACCGCGGCGGCACGGTGCTGACGCGGCGGATGTACACCACCACCCGCGATGTGCGCGAGGGCCATCTGCTGGATGGGATAGAATCGTTCTACGACTGATTGATTCGTGCTTTCTGCGTAGAAGATCCTGCTTCATGCGCAGGGATTTCGCCTCTGCGGAGGCGAGGAGGGGGCTTTCCGATCGCCCCCTCCACCCCTTCGGGCGCGCACTCCCATAGTTG
>ERZ1027036.373-NODE-373-length-26557-cov-13.592031_pt1 | contig 26557 bp, 17 predicted proteins | sample MGYA00519441_ERZ1027036 | MGnify/ENA primary metagenome ERZ1027036 (study PRJEB26926, sample SAMN06164792) | human gut metagenome | biome: ENVO:00009003; feature: ENVO:2100002; material: ENVO:00002003 | host: Homo sapiens | place: USA | collected 2012 ... | reverse complement strand
CTCGTGGGCTCGGAGATGTGTATAAGAGACAGGTTCATACTCAATCCTCCTTTCTGATTTTTTCCCTTACACCTATATAGGCAACTTCTGAACCATAATCTTACACTTTTTTCAAAAAATTTTTTTCTAAATTTATATACCAAATATATCAGATTGTCGAAAGAAAGGACATAGCAAAAATAAACCATGCTATGTCCCTTAGGAAAAATTTTATATTGATTTGGAGCAACAATAAACCGAACCGCTTTTGGAATTGCTAGGATGTAGATTTATACATCCAAAATATAGAATTATACACGCTTTTCATTCAGACACACAATTCCGAAAAGGGAGTACAATTATGATTAACCTATTATAAGTTATGCCACTTCAATTTTTGCAAATATCATCCAATCTGCAATACATGAAATTAAAATAACTATTCCTAAAAATGCAGGTACTCCTGCAAATTGTTCTAAATAATTTGAATGAATTCAATATTATGCTTTTTTCTCCTTAAATGGCTTCAGAAAGATCACCCATCCAAAGATCAGCAGATTCATTACCAGTGCAACAGGAATATCTCCCCAGTGGATTTGCTGATTCTGAAGTACATCCGCAGAGTACGTTCCTGAAAAAACTACCACCATATTATTATTCAGAAAATGAATAATTATCGGGACCCAGATATTCTGGGTTTTCATATAAGTATATGCCATAAAAATCCCCAGTGAAATACAGGTAACAAACTGGCTTGCCAGAGCCGCCAGCCCCATATCCGGCGTAGTGTAATAGAAGAAGTCTATTGGCAGATGCCATACAGCCCACACACAGCCCAAAAGGATTACGCCGCCTTTTAGTCCAAATTTTTTCTGAAGAAGAGGCTGAAGATAATATCTCCATCCGTATTCTTCTCCAAAGAATGCCACTACTGACAGGAAAAAGTTTACCAAAACAGTAAAAAATATGATCCAGGTAGTAGGATTTGCCATTATTTTGCCAAATTCAGAAAGCTGGCCGCTCAGAGCACAGGCAATCACAAATCTGAGAAGATATAATCCAATAAACAACAGGATCATACGAATAGATATATTCCAATGTTCGCTGTTCAGTCCATAGGATCTGCGCTTTTCTTTACCGGATTGCAGAAGAAGAATCCAGAAAATAACGCTGCCACCTATTATAACGTACTCCATGATCGGTGCCCACTGAGAATATGGCATGCTCATCAGATCTCTATTTTGGGGAGCCAGAACAGAAGCCGCCGTGCAGACAACCAGCACCGCCGTGAGAGCTACAAAGAATATGTAAAAAGCCGTTGGAAGATTTTTATCTCCTTTTTTGGTAATTAAATAAGCCATCATCACACCTGCTGCTGGATACAGCATCTGCGCATTTGGAAAAGCGCTGAGATCAAGACCTTTTCCATAGCCATACCACATCAGAAGTCCCATTACATATGTGATTCCGTATGCTATAATCACATAGATCAATAGCTGTTTTTTCTCTGTTTGCATAAATTTCATAATTTCCTCCTTGCAACTTCAAAGTTATTTACTTCTCTTCATACTTTTTAACGATAACTAAACTATAAGCAGCCATAATTACAATTGTTTCCACCATCACACCAATAACCGACAACAGAACGTATGGTGTATTTTGACCTTCTAACAGCGGAATTCCTAATATAACAAAAATGATTCCATAGATTATAAACAATAGTCCGCTCGCACGATTGTAACCTTTCACATCTTTTACTTTTATTGTTTCGGTATTAGCCCAGAATCCAACGGGATTCTTAGAAAACATATCTTTTATTCCTAATCCAATTATAAACACTCCAAAAAGTGACCATATAACAAACCCTATCATATTGTTTCTCCTTACAAACCGCATTAAAACCATAATGAGACACATTCTTGTATTTCCCAAAATCGAGATTTACTAATTCTACAAATTCCGATTGAACAAACTCATTTTATTTCTGCTGAATCATCTTAAAATGCTTCAATGCCTCCACAATTGCTCTCTCTTTATCCTCCGGGCACTGTGGTTGCCTACTATCTTCATTTTTAGGTAAATTATAATTCTTCCCAACCTCAATTCCACATTTTCTCTTTACCTGTGAAATATACAGATTGGAAACCTTCATGCCGGCATTATGTTCAAACACATACTCCTTTATCTCATCATATGTTGCCTTAGTCTCTGCAGATGTTATATCCATATCATCAAGTTCAATCGTGACATTAATATAATCATCCGGCTTTTGTTTCAGTTGGGACAAAAGAACAACCGTCTCTACGTGCGTCGTATGAGAAAACTGATCAAATGCCTGCCACTTCATGAGTTCATACTTCTCTTCACAGAGTATCTTCAAATCCCTTGCCAATGTTGCCGAATCACAGCTCACATATACAATCCTCTCCGGTAACATCGCAAGCATTGTGTTCAGACACTTCTCATCACAGCCCTTTCTTGGAGGGTCAACGACTATCACATCCGGGCGAAGCATATCTGTATGTCCGGTGGATGCTGTATCATCAGTGATTTTCTCAGTTTTCTTTGCATTCTCATAAAACTGTGGCAGCACCTCCTCAGCCTTTCCTACGAAAAACTGTGCATTTGTGATGCCATTGAGCTTCGCATTGTTTTTGGCATCCTCGATTGCCTGAGGCACTATTTCCACTCCGTATACCTGCTTTGCCTTCTGTGACAAAAAGAGCGATATAGTACCGATACCGCAGTAGAGATCCCAGACATTTTCATTTCCTGTGAGCCCTGCAAATGCAAGTGCCGTGCTGTAGAGCTTTTCTGTCTGCTTCGGGTTTACCTGATAGAACGACTGTGGCGAAATCTGATATGTGATGCCTGTCCCCTGTGGTGTGAAATCGGGGTAAGAAAGCAGATGGATGGTGTCCTCAATATATGGTCTGCCCCATATGCAAACTGTCTTTTTGCCGAGGATGACATTTGTGTTTTCCTTGTTGATATTGTAGGAAATCGAAGTCATTCCATCGATTTTTGAGAGTCTTTCGCACAGTATATCCTCTGCTCGGTGTTCAGGCTCCAACTCATCTGCATTTATCACAAGACACACCATAATCTGCTTTGATGTAAAACCATATCTGATAAGCACATGGCGCACGAGCCCTTTGTGTGTGTTCTCGTCATACGGTGTGATGCCGCACTCATTCATCCATTCCTTTATGATGTCGAGTATCTCTTTGTTTTGCGGCACCCCAAGCCTGCAGTCCTCGACCGGGATGATATTGTGGCTTCGCGATGCATAAAAGCCTGTCACTATATTGCCATCCCTGTCATATCCCACCGGAAACTGTGCCTTGTTGCGGTAGCGATATGGATTGTCTGCGCCAACAGGCGGCTGCATTTTACTGTCCAGCTTTGCCTCGGAAAATCCACCTATACGCATGAGATTGTTGCGCACCTTATTATTTTTAAATTCAAGCTGCTTTTCATAGGAGAGCGCCTGTATCTGGCAGCCGCCACACCTCTTGTGCAGCTCACATTGCGGCTCAACGCGAAAAGTGGAAGGGGTCTTAATCTCTTCCACTCTTGCGTAGCCATAGTTTTTCTTTAATTTTGTTGCGCGGGCTGTTATGACGTCACCAATCAGTGCATCCTTTACGAAAAAGGTCATGCCATCATAATGTCCGATACCCTCGCCATCTGTTCCCATATCTGTTATTTCAAGTTCAAATATGTCATTTTTTTTCATGCTTTTCTCTTCTTTATTTTATATATAATTACTCTTTATAATGTTTGTATCCGGCGCAAGCTTTCACACCAAAAATCACACCATAGCTATATTTAATATTGTCCGCTTTTTACACACTTGTTCTGCGGAAATTTGTCTCCATAAATCTGTTGTAGCCCTGCCACTTTGTATCGTTTTCAGGCACATTTACAAACAGCTCCCTGAAGGTCTCCATCTTGGCATCTATGTTGTCGGCAAAGCTAAGTGCCAGTGCCTCGACAAGTGCCGGCTTTTTCGGAGAGCCAAACTCAAGCTCGCCGTGGTGGGCAAGTATACAGTGCTTCAGCTCGTTTGCGAGCACTACCGGGAAGCCGTCGATGCTCTTGATTGCATCGCCTACCCACTCTGCACCAATCATGATATGTCCGAGAAGCTGACCAGCGTCTGTATAGTCATTCTCTGGGAATGTGGAAAGCTCCTTTAATTTTCCGATATCATGGAAAATAGCTGCTGTAAGAAGCAGGTCACGGTTTAAAACCGGATACATTTTTGCAAAATAATCACAGTTCTTCGTCACACCGAGCGTATGCTCCAAAAGACCTCCTACAAAGCCGTGGTGCACGCTCTTTGCGGCTGAATGGAACTTGAAACGGCGCTCAAACTCCTTATTGTCAAAAAAGCTATGTAAGAGCTGTGACAGGTACTGATTCTTTACAGAGCCGATAAAGCCCATGAGTTCCTTATACATGACCTCGACATCCTTATCGCTGACCGGCAGATAATCCGCAGGGTCATATTCTCCCTCGTTTACCTTTCTCGCACGCTTTATGGAACACTGCAAATTGCCCTGAAAGCTTGTGATATCACCGGTTATGGCTATGTAATCCATTGCGTCAAATTCCTCAATGCCTACTGACCCCACATCCCATATCTTGGCATCCAGCGTGCCTGTCTTATCCTGCAGGATAACATTGTCATAAGGCTTTCCGCTTTTGGTCATGGCTGTCTGCTTGCTCTTGCATAAAAAAATCTCATTGATTCTCTCTCCCTCGCGGAGAGTTGAAATATACTTCATATATCCTCCTAATTTCGGCTAATTCATCACTCCGATTTTCACCTGACAGGTAATCTCCGTGTAGCCGTTGCTTCCTTTTCTCTTTACTTTCAGATTGCAGGTATCCTCAGGCTTTTGCTTCATAAGCTGTGTGTTGTACGCGGACACATTCGACACCTCTGTATTATTTACCGCAACTATCACATCTCCGCTTTGAAGCCCTGAGACAAATGCCGGTGAATCCATGGTAACCTGCTTTATATAAACACCCTTTGGGATGTTATATCTGTTTGCTATTTTTTCTGTAACTGTAGTACAGGTGATGCCTATGTACGGCACATCTGCGCCGCTCTCGAGCTTTTCAATGGCAGGTGACAGGTCGCTTATGCTGACAGCCGTGAGCGTATTGTTTTCCTCCGCCGGATTGAAATCCTGCAGCGAAAGCCCTATGACCTGACCATCTGTATTAATCAGTATACCGCTCTGCAACTTGTTGCTTGCGATATCTGTGGTGAGCACCGAGTAATTATTGTCCTGCGCCGACAGCTCGTTGGTTGTTGACGTTACAAGACCTGTGAGAATGGCATAGTTTGCCTCAAGTGCAATGACAGATGCTCCTCTTGAAACAATATTTGAATTACCAAGCTCCGCAACCGCTATAGCCCTTATTGTGGCGTCGTCCAGAAGCGACTTATCCACGGAAATGATTGCTATACCCGTATTGCTGTCATACTTGACCAGCGCAGCATCAGCCATCATGTCGTTTACAAAGGTTACACTAAGCTTATCCGCCTTATCCACTACATTTTTCTCTGTCAGAATGATTAGCTGCTTTCCATTGTCCCTCAGTATCACTCCCACTCCCTGACCCTCGGTCTCATAGGAATTGTTGAAAATATCAGTGGCATCTGTCACACCCGTGACTCCTACTACAAATTTCGTGGCCGAAGTGCCCACTCTGTAGAGCTGGTTCTGCACTGCCTGATAATCTGCGAGTGTAGGCTGATAGGTCTGCGAAGACGGCTCCGAAGAAGTGCCGGACTCTGTGCTTTGTGTACCATTTTCACTATATGCATCACTGCTGTCATCTATGCCAGGCTGCTGTGTGGCTATCTGCACATCATTATTATTTTTTCCATCTGAAGCTTTTTTTGATTGTCTGTTGATAACTGGCAGAAATATAGCAAAAACAATGCTTGCAGCCACTGCAAATGCCACTCCGCAGAGTGCTGCTGTGCCTGCTTTTTTTGCAAGTCTTTTTTTATTCAGCGGTTTATCCTTTATCTTTTCTCTGATAAATTGCTCCATATTGTCACCCTGATTAGATGTCTTTAGTTACTATCTTACATTATATTCTGAATTATATTGCGTTGCAACCATATTTTTTGAGTACGCCCTTGTGGCATGTACCCGCCGGACTGCTGCAAGCCCTCACTTTTTGGCTCGTTTAACAAACTGGTTCGTTATGTATTAAACTTTATGTTATCATCTTGTAATTATCATTTAATACATATTTATTATGGTTTTTTTGAAGATTTTCAGCTATAATATGATAAGCTATACAGTAAATATGAATTTAATATTCAACTACCGAAATATAAGGATATAGAAATGAATAAAAAAGTTTACAAAACATTGGAATATAACAAAATCCTCACCATGCTAAGCAGCTACGCAGCATGTGATGAGACAAAGAAAAGGTGTCTTTCGCTTGAGCCTATCACCGATTTATACGAAATCAGACATCTGCAGACCACCACTGCCGATGCACTAAGCCGCCTGTATAAGGACAGCGGAGTGTCCTTCGTTGGCATACACAATGTACATGCTTCTCTAAAGAGGCTTGATATCGGTGGTGCACTGAATACGACCGAGCTTCTTCGCATCTGCAGTCTTTTGGAGGTTGCAAAGCGCGTGAAGGCCTATGGCAGAAGCGCCATGGATAATGAGAAGCAGGATTCACTCTCCGGTCTGTTTGCAGGGATTGAACCGGTTTCTGCGCTCTGCGATGAGATTAAGAGGTGCATTTTATCTGAGGAAGAGATTGCCGATGATGCAAGTCCTGAGCTTTTTAAGATAAGAAAGAGCATACGCGGCATGAACGACAGAATCCATGCGCAGCTCACCAAGCTCATGAACAACAGCACAACAAGGACATATCTGCAGGATGCGGTTGTGACCATGCGCGACGGCAGATATTGTCTGCCTGTAAAGGCTGAGGCAAAGGGCAATGTACCCGGCATGATGCACGACCAGTCATCTACCGGCTCTACCCTTTTTATCGAGCCGATGGCTGTCGTCAATTTGAATAATGAGCTCAAGGAGCTTTTCATAAAGGAGCAGGAGGAGATTGAAAAAATCCTTGCAGCGCTCAGCGACAAGGTTGCCATGAATGCGGCTGCCTTGGAGCAGGACTATGAGATTCTTTCAGAGCTTGACTTCATTTTTGCAAAGGCAAATCTGGCTAAATCATACAACGGTGTGGCACCGGAGTTCAACACCGAGGGGCATATCAATATCAGAAAGGGCCGTCATCCGCTTTTGGATGCTAAAAAGGTGGTCCCTATAGATGTACGGCTCGGCGAGGACTATAAGCAGCTCATCATCACCGGACCAAATACCGGTGGTAAGACGGTTTCACTAAAGACTGTCGGACTTTTGACTCTCATGGGTCAGGCAGGTCTTCACATTCCTGCGGCTGACAGGTCAAAGCTCGCCATCTTTGAGGATGTCTTTGCGGATATAGGCGATGAGCAGAGTATTGAGCAAAGTCTCAGTACCTTCTCGTCTCACATGACCAATATCGTAAAAATTCTTGAAAAAGCTGACGACAGAAGCCTTTGCCTGTTCGATGAGCTCTGCTCGGGAACCGACCCGACAGAGGGTGCGGCACTTGCCATCTCAATTTTAAACAGACTGCACCAGTATGGCGCCATCACCATGGCCACCACACACTACAGTGAGCTGAAGGTGTATGCGCTTTCCACAGACGGTGTGGAAAATGCCTGCTGTGAGTTCAATGTGGAGACTTTAAGCCCTACCTACCGCCTGTTAATCGGTATTCCTGGAAAGAGTAACGCATTTGCAATCTCATCAAAGCTTGGTCTGGACGAAAGCATCATCGAGGATGCAAAAAGCAGAATTAATGATAACGACCTTGATTTTGAGGATCTGATTGCAAGCCTCGAGTCACAGCGACAAACCATCGAAAAGGAACAGCTTGAAATCAACAGCTACAAGGCCGAGATTGAAAAGCTCAAGAAACAGCTCGAGGAGAAAAATGAGCGCATAGACAAGAGCAAAGACAAGATTTTACGCGAGGCAAATGAGGAAGCCTACAAGATACTGCAGGATGCAAAGGAACTTGCCGACAAAACCATCCGCAATTTCAACAAATACGGACAGGGGCAGGCTCCTATGAGCCAGATGGAAAAGGAGCGCTCTGCCCTTCGTGACAAGATGAATGACAAGGAAAAGAAGCTGTCAGACATCAAGAAAAACACTGCCAAGGCAAATCACAAGGCGCCTAAGAAGCTGCGCATCGGTGATTCTGTGCTTGTGCTCTCCCTCAATCTGAAGGGAACCGTCCACACTCTGCCAAACGCCAAGGGCGATTTGTATGTGCAGATGGGTATACTGCGCTCGCTGGTTAATATTAATGACCTCGTGCTCTTAAACGACGATGTATCTCCTGCCAAGAAGTACGGCGGCAGCGGAAGCAAGATAAAGATGAGCAAATCGCTGTCAGTTTCATCAGAAATCAACCTGATTGGAAAGACTACGGATGAGGCACTTGCTCTCTTGGATAAATACTTGGACGACGCATATATCGCTCATCTTTCATCAGTGCGCATTGTCCACGGAAAAGGCACCGGTGCACTGCGAAAGGCTGTTCATGGACTTTTGAAGAGGACAAAAACTATTGCGGAATACCATCTCGGTGAGTTTGGTGAGGGCGATGCCGGAGTAACCATCGCAACCTTTAAATAACGACAATGTACTTTTACGGAATATAAATAATTTTTAAGAAGGAGATTAGAAATGGCTGTTAAACAGAAAATACTGATAGTAGACGACGACAACAATATAGCAGAGCTTATATCTCTATATCTGACCAAGGAATGCTATGACACCAAAATCGTAAATGACGGTGAGCAGGCTCTTATCGCGTTCGAGCACTACAAGCCAAACATGCTTCTTTTGGACCTTATGCTTCCGGGCATAGACGGCTATCAGGTATGCCGTGAGATACGTGCAAAGTCCGATGTGCCGATTATCATGCTCTCCGCAAAGGGCGAGGTATTTGACAAGGTTTTAGGCCTGGAGCTTGGCGCCGACGACTATATACTCAAGCCCTTTGACTCAAAGGAGCTTGTGGCAAGAGTCAAGGCCGTGCTCAGACGTTTCCAGCCTGCAAAGCCGGAGGCCTATGCTTCCGTAGATATCAAGTGTGTGGAGTACCCGGGGCTTATTGTAAATCTGTCCAACTACTCTGTCACTTATGACGGACAGCAGATTGATATGCCGCCAAAGGAGCTTGAGCTATTATATTTTCTTGCCTCATCTCCAAATCAGGTGTTTACAAGAGAGCAGCTTCTGGACAACATATGGGGCTATGAATATGTCGGTGACACCCGCACTGTCGATGTGCATGTAAAGCGTCTCCGCGAGAAAATCAAGGACAAGCCAACCTGGCGCATCGCAACTGTCTGGGGTATCGGATACAAGTTTGAGGTAAAATAATAATGAAGCACACCATCTACTCTAAGCTGTTAATCAGCTACCTGATTTACGGTGTCATCGCTTTTTTCATTATATGCACCTTTACACAGCATCTCACCACCGACTATATCGAAAAGCAGGAAGCATCCAATCTCTACAGGGAAGCATCCATCATTGCAGGTGACTATGCCAGTGAATACTTTGGCTCATCCATGTCGCTTAGCGATTTCCAGAATCACATGAAAATCGTAGCCGACTATATGGATGCCAAGGTATGGGTGGTCAGCCCTGACGGTGAGCTGCTCATGGACTCAGATGATCCGTCAATAGGCATTGATATCCAAAATGACAGTTCTAAGCCTGTAGTGATAAATGAATTTGATGTCACCGATTTTGGCAGCGACAACTATATGATTGGAAATTTTTACGGCTCCTTCAAGCATAGGATGCTGTCCGTATTTTCCCCGGTAAATGTCTCGTACCAAAATATCGGCTACATAGTCATTCACAAGACAATGAGCCATATCACGGCAGGTGTAAACGGTTTTATGAATATCTCCTTTTACACTGTAGCGCTCATTTTTGTAGTGGCATTTATTATGCTTGTCACGATGAGCCGCTCCATTTACCGTCCTATCTCCAAAATCACAAAGACCGCAAAGAAGTATGCAAAGGGCGATTTCACTGCCCAGATTGATGTACATTCCAATGACGAAATCGGCTATCTGGCAAACACACTAAACTACATGGCAACTGAGCTTGATACGCTTGAGGAGGATCAGCGCAAGTTTGTTTCTAACGTGTCACACGACTTCCGCTCCCCTCTTACATCGATAAAGGGCTACGTGGAGGCCATGCTGGACGGAACCATTCCTGTTGAGATGCAGGATAAATACTTAAACATCATACTTTTTGAGACCGAAAGGCTTAATAAGCTCACCAAGAGTCTTATCGATCTGAACCAGTTCGGTCATCACGGCATACATCTGGATATTGCTGATTTTGACATCAATACAATGATCCGCACGACAATCCTCACCTTCGAGGGTAAATGCAGTGAAAAGGGCTTAAGCTTTGACCTGCTGCTCACCGGAAAAGAGCTTTTCGTGCGCGGTGATATGGTCAAAATCCAGCAGATTATTTACAACCTGATTGACAACGCTGTGAAGTTTTCAAACAATGATTCGAGTATCAAGATTGAGACGAGTATCAGAAATGAAAAAGTGTTTATATCTGTAAAGGACCACGGCATCGGTATACCGAAGGACAGCCTTTCAAAAATCTGGGAGCGCTTCTACAAGAGTGATTTGTCCCGTGGAAAGGATAAGCGCGGTACAGGACTTGGCCTGTCTATCGTTAAAGAAATCGTGCAGGCGCACGGTGAGAATATAAATGTGATAAGCACTGAGGGTGTGGGAACGGAGTTTATATTTACGCTGCCGCTCAGCAAAAAAGAAGGGTGAGGCGCAGCTCATCAAATGATTGGTGGTGGGCACCTCGCTTTTTAGGTTGTGAAGCTGCCGGCATAGCACACAGTATATTCCTCAGAAAAATGTGAAGTCAGCCGCGGTTCTTTATCCGGACAGGTTACGATTTTATTTATGTTTTCTTTCTTCTTTAATTTATGGAACTCCGCGGCAGTTCACATTTTTCTTCGGAACACACTGTATGCTCTCCGGCTAATTCAGGTTTACGAGCGAGGCGCTTTGCTACCTTGCATTCTGGCAGTGCCGGACTTATTTCACTGGCGTGAAATTTTGTCCGGCACTTTTTACTTTTTAAATTTAAAGCTCATTTCACTTATGCGAAATGAGCTTATTTAATAGTTATATATTGTTTATAAATATTCTGAGCCGCCTTGAAAACACAAGAAAAACTGATTTTAAATAATTACGCTTATATCATATTTACGGTTCATATTTGCTGCCGGCCGGGTCGGTTACTGTGTAGTCGCCGCCGGATATGTCGGCTGTAGTTTCAAAGTCTGTGATGTCCTGATTTACGATACCATCGAACAGGTCATATGTGAAGGTGTAGCCCTGTGCCGATACTGCTTTGACATATATTTTGATATTGCTTGCAGCTGTGACAGGGATTAAGTCTTCGATTTTGACTGTGCCTTCGAGGCTATGGAGCTTACCGTCGTCCTCTTTTGAGGCATCAGAGGTATCATTTTCCGTGTTATCCTTTGAGCCATCTTTTTTGGCATCATCCTTCCGGCTTAAGGCGGATGTGATAGAATCTGTGTCTGCAGAGTCTGCACTATCCGTGCCGTTTTCTGCCAACAGCTGTCTGATATCGTATGTCTTTAGCTCTGTTTCTGAGCTTGCAACTACGAGCTGCACACTGTTAAAGTCAAAGTAATCATTTCCCATGACCGCTACATCTACATCTGTGCCAAGCTTTATGCTGCCATTGTCAAAGGTTGGTTTATCGGCAAGTATGCCGGATGCTACATTTTTGAACACTGATGTCACACCTTCAAACTTATCGAGCACCTCTGTGCTTCTCTTATTTCCGTCAACAAACAGAAATGTCACATTGCCTGCATAGTCCTCTAACAGTGGAAGTGTGGCCTCACCCGTATACTTGATGCCGTCTAGCTCGAGCGGTATCTCGTTTGTACCGAAAAATACACTGGTTTTTGTATCCTCTGTGTACTCCTTTGGCACCACCGAGACAGAGACTGTGTATGTCTTATCGGTAAAGTCTGCACTTTTTAAGGAAATATCCCAGTCTGTTATGAGGCTGGCCTCCTCCTCAAGAGTGGACTTGATATCATCCTGCATGGTCTGCACATCAGAAAGTATCACCGATGTGTTGTCTGAGGTGTATGACATCTGTGTCTCGAGCTTTTTTATCCTGTTATTAAGCAATACTGCCCCCGCAATAAGTGCGGCGAGCAGTATTATGGTAATCGCATTGAAAATATTTTTTTTCAAATTCATATTATAGTGTTATTCCTCATCTTCCTCTGCAGCTACAGCTATTCCAAGCTCCTCAAGCTGCTTTGGATCTACAGTTCCGGGTGCCTCTGACATGAGGTCCGAAGCGTCCTTTACCTTAGGGAATGCAATAACCTCCTTGATATTGTCTGTATGTAGCATATGCATGCAGATACGGTCAACACCGAAGGCAAGTCCTGCGTGTGGCGGTACACCATATGAGAATGCATCAAGCAGGAATCCAAACTGCTCATGTGCACGCTCCTTTGTGAAACCAAGCACCTCAAACATCTTCTCCTGGATGTCATCCTGATGGATACGCACTGAGCCTCCACCAAGCTCTGTACCATTGAGTACGATATCATATGCCTTTGCACGAACTGCGCCCGGATCTGAATCTATCTTGTCCCAATCCTCCTCCATAGGCATAGTGAATGGATGATGCATTGCCATAAATCTGTTTTCCTCATCAGACCACTCAAGGAGTGGGAACTCTGTTACCCAGAGGAAATTGTACTTGTTCTCATCAATCAGGCCAAGCTCAGCTCCGAGCATGAGACGAAGCGCTCCAAGTACATTCCATACGATTTTATTCTTGTCTGCTGCGAAAAGGAGTAAATCTCCCGGCTTTCCGTTCATCTTTGCAACAAGTGCATCAAGCTCAGCTTCTGTCATAAACTTGGCAAATGATGACTTGTATGTGCCATCCTCATTGATGCACAGATAAGCAAGTCCCTTTGCTCCACAGCCCTTTGCGTGCTCTACAAGCTTATCAATCTTCTTACGAGGCATCTTTGCCTGTCCCTCTACATTGATACCGCGGACAGAGCCACCGTTTTCAAGAGCTCCTGTGAATACTCCAAAGCCACAGTCCTTTACCACTTCCGAAACATCGCAAAGCTCCATACCAAAACGTGTATCAGGCTTGTCAGAACCAAATCTGTCCATAGCCTCCTGCCAAGGCATACGCTTAAACGGAATCTCAACATCCACATTTATGACCTCTTTAAAAAGGTGCTTTAAGAGTCTCTCATTTACCTCGATTACATCATCGATATCTACGAATGAAAGCTCCATATCTGCCTGTGTAAACTCAGGCTGTCTGTCTGCACGCAGATCCTCGTCACGGAAGCATCGTGCAATCTGGAAATATCTGTCATAACCTGAAGCCATCAGAAGCTGCTTAAAGAGCTGTGGTGACTGTGGAAGCGCATAAAAATGTCCGTGGTGTATACGGCTTGGCACGAGATAGTCTCTGGCGCCCTCCGGTGTAGACTTGCAAAGGATTGGTGTCTCTATCTCCAAAAATCCCTCGTTTGCCATAAAGTCACGCATCACGCGAAGCACATTGCTTCTGAGCATGAGATTTCTCTGGATATCAGGGCGGCGAAGATCCAGATAACGGTATTTAAGTCTGATGTCTTCGCTGGTCTTTGAATTCTCCTCAATATGGAATGGAGGTGTCTGTGCCTCTGAAAGCACTCTGATTGATGTAGCGATAACCTCGATATCACCTGTCTTTAAGTTCTCATTGACAGCAGCTGTTCTCTTCTGGACAGTTCCCTCAACTGCGATGACGAACTCACTTCTTAAAGTGCCTGCCTTTTCAAAGCCCTCTGCACCTACATTTTCCTCACCGAATACTATCTGAAGTATTCCGCTTCTGTCTCTTAAATCTACGAAAATGAGACTTCCTAAATTTCTTCTCTTCTGTACCCAGCCCATCACGGTGACCTTCTCACCGATATTGGCATTTGATACCTCTGTACATCTATGGCTTCTATGTAAGCCCTGCATTGATTCTGCCATTTTATGCTCCTTATATTTCTACTATATATTTATTCTAATAACTGTTTGGTACCGCTGCTACACAGCTAATCTGCTGCTTATCAGATTCCTATCTGTTAAAGAACTCAACAAACTCCTCGTAGCCCTCTTTCATAAGCTGCTCCTTCTGGAATTTCTTGTTCTTGTTCATGCGCACAACAAGCACCTGCTGTCCGTTTGCTCTTGCGTCTTTTGCCTGGTTCATGACATCAACAAGCTTGTCTGCCGGATATTTCTTCTCAACCAGATAAGCCACCTTCTTTGGACTCTCAGGAATCTTGAAGCCGCTCTCCATGAGAAGCAGGATAATTCTCTCAAAACCGATTGAAAAACCACAGGCAGGTACATCATTTCCGGTGAACTTTCCAATCATCTTGTCATATCGTCCGCCACCGCCACAGGCTGCGCCAAGCTCAGGCATTGATATCTCAAAAATAGTTCCTGTGTAGTAGCTCATTCCACGAACAAGTGTAGGGTCAAATACGAGCTCAAACTTTGCTCCCTTTGTGGCATTGACAGCCGTAGCTATCTCTGTCATATTTGTAACCACTTCTTCGTCTAAATATTCACCAAGCTTTTCTGAAAGTATATTTACACCCTCAGTGACATCCCTTGTCTGCTCCAAAAGCTTGAACAAATCAAGATATTTGTCAATATTTTCCTGTGGATAGCCATCCTGTGCAAGCTCACTTGCAACGCCTTCCACTCCTATCTTGTCCATCTTATCGAGTGTGATAAATACGCTGTCGTAGTCCTCCTCAGCGAAACCACTGTAAGCAGCCATTGCCTTTAGGATTCTTCTCTCGTTGATTCTTATCTCAAAGTTCTCGAAGCCGAGTCTGCCGATTGTGGTAGTGGTTGCTGTAATCAGCTCTATCTCTGCCAGATTGCTTGGCTCTCCGAGTATATCTATATCACACTGTGTAAACTGTCTGTAGCGGCCTCTCTGAGGTCTGTCTGCTCTCCACACACTGCCCATCTGAAGTGCCTTAAACGGCGATGGCAGGTTGTTGGCATTGTTTGAATAATATCTTGAAAGTGGCACTGTAAGGTCGTAGCGCATTCCAAAGTCTACTACATCCGACTCTTCCTTTGCTGTCTCCAGATTCAGCTTCTCGCCTCTCTTCATTACCTTGAAGATCAGCTTCTCATTTTCTCCGCCCTGCTTGCTTGTGAGATTTGCTATATTCTCCATGCATGGTGTCTCTATCGGTGTAAATCCGAAGCTTCTATATGTATCCTTGATCACACTTGTCACATAATCACGGATTTCCATCTCTGCAGGTAATATATCCTTCATGCCGTTGACCGGCTTTTTGCTCAGTGCCATTTGGTTTCCTCCATCTATATTAAAATATTGAATTCATTAGCTATTCTATTATACTTTTCGGTTTTGCAATCGTCAAGGGTTACAGGGGATTTTGCTGTATGTGCTATAGGATGTACTACAGGACGGGCTGCAAGCCACGACATCGCCAGAGCACACGCATATGCTTTGCTTTCGCTACGCTTTGCCGCTAAGATACTGTACGGATTATGCTTTTTGTTCTTCTATGCTTGACGAAACCGTCGAAACGCGCCTTCCATGGCGCGGTTCTCCTTGACTTGCCCTCCATGGCAAGTCATTTCTGTACTTCATGTGCATAATCCTACAGTATCTAAGCGGCTTCGCTATTCGCTCAATCAAATGCATATGCGTATGCCCTGGCGGTGTCGTGGCTTGCAGCCCTTACTCTGTGACAGTATTTTCATTTGCACGGTTTCTTCCTAGTTTCTTCAATAAACTTGGTTGTACTGCAAAGATAACGAGCATCTGTGGTGAAAGGTTACAAATGCAAATGTTCATCTACTGTGGTGGATTTCAGATGCTAATGCACATCTACTGCGTTGAATTGCAGATGCTAATGCACATCTACTGCGGTGAATTACAAATGCTAATGCACATCTACTGTGGCGAATTGCAAATGCTAATGCACATCTACTGTGGTGGATTGCAAATTCCGCACGGAGACAAGCCCATGGATTTTGCTTCATCAAGCGTTACCTCTGTGTCACTCTTTTTCAAGGTCCGACAGCCCGCACGGTGATATTTCTTGCCGGTTGCAGTGATATGAACCATCGTCTCGCTGTTTGAGGAATCTGCAGCGCTATTTTCTGTTGCTGAGGTGTCTGAGCCTGATGATGCACTTCCTGTGGTGCCATCCAGCCAGCTGTCACCATTCTCATAGTTTATTCCGACTCCGGGCTGCACATTATAGCAATAGACATTAAAAAGTATGCCGCCACCGTTATCCTCAACCGACTTTGCCTCTATGAGAACGCCGTTTGCAACTAGATTGCTACCCGAGAACATCGGAGTCACTCTGTAAAGCACATGATTTCCTGTATTGTTTACATAATCCGCTACCAGATTCTCAAACGGGAGCATCCCCTCCACATTCAGGTATCTCGTACCGGTAATAAGATTCTTCGGATTGGCATTCTCCCCGGCAAGCTGATATCCAATAAGATGACAGCGATTGTATAAATACCTGTCCTTTATCACATCATACTTCACCGTATGCCAGCCTGATGGCTTTATCATGCCTATCTTGCCACGCTCCTCAGTCGGCATGATATCCTTGCAGATATTGGCATAAGCCACACCGCATCTGCCAAGTGAATCCAAATCACTGTAATTTTCAAAAGCAGTGGTAATCATATCGCTGTCCGTAAAAAAAGGCTCATTATTGTTGACAGCCACGTATGCCTTGCCATCATATGCAGGAATCGCATCAAGGGAAACGTAAGAATTGTTGTTTACAAGATCCTCCTGTGGCCCATCCACTTTATCCTTGCTGCCTAAAGCACCGGAAGAATCCTCACCTGCCACTTCAGCTACTGCGACATGCCCGGCACCTTCAGTGCCGGATAAATCAGTGGAGGCACAGCCTGTAAAAATTGTAGCAATTGCAAGTAATTCACATAGTGTAATTGCAGCTGTTTTCCTTAACTTTAGCCATATGTTCATATAAAATCACTCTTTCTATCAATCGATTGATATTGGATTTTCCCTAATCACAATAAATTAAATGAATACTTAAATTACTAAACCTAATATACTTTTATTTCCTCGCTTCATTTATTATAGCAAACGTTTGTTTGTTTTTCAACCCTTGCTGTAAAGCTATATATTTCCCACTATTTTGGTATGTTAGTGAGTTTCCCCGGTAGTACGCACCTATGTCGCGTAAACTAAAAAAAGGATTCGAGCAAATGCTCGAATCCTTATAAATACCAGCTTATTAAACTATCATTTAAGATTGCTCGATGATACTAACAACTCTTGAACTTCTTTTTTTAGTAAATATACACACAATCAAAACCTATATGTATATTTTCTATAAAATAAAAAGGAAGCCGGACGCATCCAACTCCCTTAGGCATAGTCCGCAGACGTCCGCCGCAATTCTGTAATATATTATGCCATAATGAAAACTTTTATGCAATAGCACTTTTGAATTTTCCACAAATATTTTTGAATTCTCTACAAATACTTTTTCAATAAATTCAACTTCGTTCTAGTATCTGTATACACAACTGTGTTGAAAATGGACGTAGAAACTTTTTCCCTAAGTTCTTCACAGTCCTTTTCAAACAAACGAATAAATGCCATAATTTTCTTCTTTTGACACTCTAATAGTTTCATCATAAAGCTTATAAGAATCACATAATCAACAATAGACTCAAATGTAATATTATTAATTCCTGTCTCTGCACTTATACACTTAGCAATTCTCAAGCTTACCTTACCCGTTTTAAATCTAGCATCGAAAATCGTATTATTGTGTGCTACAGCGTTTCTTAAATCCTTTAAGGCATATACGATCAATGGTAACAATTTACCATCTCGGTCATAAGCAACCTTTATGCCTACGCTCTTAGAAATTTTTTTCCTGGTATTTTGGTCAAGACAACCTACAAATGTACCAAATTCACCAAGACTAATTAATTCAAAAATTGCCCATATAGGAAGCGGCTGATCCTTGTCATAATAATGATTCACTATAAACCTCTTACCATAATCTCGGGAAATAAGACTATATACTTTATTTCTAAGATTCATTCTTTTATTGATTGCTTTTTTATAATCATTACTACCTATCGGATAGGCTTTGTAATCCGTTAACAATTTCGCATATATATTCGCAAATCTTTTACTTTCAGCATCTTCCAAAATAACTTCCAAAACATAGTTTTTAAATGCAGTTTCCAAAAACATTATCTCCGGATAAAACATTGTCTTAATCGCCATATCAAAGTCATAGATTGCCTGCACCTCATCAAAGGAATTGAATGCATATGTATTCGCTGGATTATTATGAAAACGATATCCTTTATATCCATGGAAATAACCCATATATCTAAGTTTTTTCTTATCACTACTTCCAGAAATACTCAATCCTTTTTCATCTCGCATATATGCCATCAGCGCATTAATACTTTTAGGTTTCTTTTTCATTGACACCATACTCCTTTTACTGTAACCTTCTCAACAATAATTTTAATGGTAATTTCCATCAAATGTCAACAACAAATACTCTCTTTCTCTCCATCTATCCATCTCATCGTTACTGTTCACCCCTAACAGTGTGACCAGTAACTCTCTTCTAGGCGGATTCCCACCACGACCGTTCGGAGCTTACGGCCCGAACTCAAAAAAGCCACCCCAGGCATAACACCCAGTGTGGCTTTTAATCATGTATTATGAAATTATGTGAATCACCTAATGTGAATCAACACTGCTATATTGCAGAACAAATCTACTCGCAAAGCTTAGAAAACTCATCCGCAACAAACTGAACCTTGGTTCCGATAATAACCTGAACAGAATTCTTGCCAGGCTTCATAACGCCTGCAACACCTGCAGATTTAATCTTCTTGTCATCAACCTGAGTGATATCCTTAACCTCAAGTCTAAGTCTTGTGATGCAGTTGTCAATGCTTGCAATATTGTCTTTGCCACCGCAGCCCTCAAGAATAGTCTTTGCTACTGCTGTGTAGTCATTGTTAGAAAGCACTGCCTTCTTCTCTGCCTCGACATCATCATCCTCTCTACCAGGGGTCTTAAGATTCCATTTCTTGATAGCGAAATAGAATACAATGTAGAATACGATAAAAGCTGCGATTCCAAGAGGAATGATGAGCCATGTCTTTGCTGCAGCCGGAAGTGAAGATGAGAATAATAAATCCATCGCACCGGCTGAGAATGAGAAGCCTGCTCTAAATCCAAGAGCTACTGTAACCATTGTGAAAATACCATAAAGTAAAGCATAAATCACATAGAGACCAGGAGCAAGGAACATAAATGCAAACTCGAAAGGCTCTGTAACACCACAGATAAATGCACAGATAGCTGCAGAAGCAAGGATACCGATGGCAACCTTTTTCTTAGCAGGCTTTGCACACTTAACCATAGCAAGTGCTGCACCAGGAATACCAAACATCATACATGGGAAGAAACCTGACATGTACATTCCGAGGCTCCATGAAACATCCTTTGATGTCTCGCCTGCCCAGAAATGTTTGAGGTCTCCAAGTCCGATAGTATCGAACCAGAATACATTGTTTAATGCGTGGTGTAATCCTGTAGGGATTAACAGACGGTTCAGGAATGCATAGATACCTGCGCCGACTATATCAAAACCAACGATTGCTTTACCGATAGCTACAAGAGCACCGAAAAGTAATGGCCATACAAACAGTAATACTACAGATACAAGGATTGAAACAACACCTGCGACAATTGCTACGCAACGCTTGCCACTGAAGAATGACAGCCAGTCAGGAAGCTTTGTATCCTTAAATCTGTTGTAACACAAAGCACCGATAATACCGGCCAAGATTCCGATAAATGGGTTTTCAATCTTATCGAATGCAAGTGTCTTTGTAGCGCTGTCAGCGATAGATGGCATGATTTTTGTAACAAAGTCTGTAGACAGGAGTGTTGTCATCATCAGCCATGAAGCTAAAGCTGCAATACCGCCGGTACCGTCGTTCTTTTCCGACATACCGACACCAACGCCGATTACAAAAAGGATGGCCATGTTGTCAATCAAAGCGCCCCCTGCTTTAACTAAAAACAGACCTATTAAATTACGCACTCCCTCGATGTCACCACCCTGCATGGTTGCAGGACATAAAAAATATCCAATACCCATGAGGATACCACAGATAGGAAGTACTGCTACGGGAAGCATTAAAGCTTTACCCAGTTTTTGAAGAAATTTCATAAATTTCCCCTCCTTTACATTATGTATACTAAACTGGAGATACTCCAATAAAGTTCGTTATTATTATATAATTATATTCAAATCTACGCGAGACTTAAAATCTCATCACCGGCGGATACATTCCCCTCTTTGAGCATCTTTATCTCACTATAATCAGCAGTGTTGCCAATTAAAACCGGAGTAATGACATTAAGATCTGCTGCCTTAATCTGCTCCAGGTCAGCCTCCATCAAAAGGTCGCCCTTCTTCACCTGATCACCAACAGAAATATGCGATGTAAAAGGAGCACCCTTTAGTATCACTGTATCCAGACCAATGTGCAAAAGCAGCTCGACTCCCTGAGTGGTCGTCATGGTAAAAGCATGCAACGTATCAAATACAGCTGTCACCTCACCATCCGCCGGAGCGTAAAACCTGCCCTCAGAAGGAATCACGGCCACGCCGTCTCCCAATATCTTCTCAGAAAAAGTAGGATCCGGAACCTCTGTAATAGGAACCACTCTGCCGTTGCACGGAGAACAGATCACCTTTCCCTTTGACTTATTCTTAAAAAAACCTAACATGATATCTCCTTTCCGTCGATATACACACTCACAATATCCAAATCATCATTGAGAAGCACAAAATCTGCTCTCTTTCCTGCAGAAATGCTGCCTGCTTCATCATAGATGCCAATCTCCTTAGCAGGATTGGCTGTAGCACACATAATTGCCTCCTCAAGCGGAATACCTGCCTGCCTTACTGTGAAACGCATACAATCCATCAGATTGGTTGCCGAACCGGCAATTGTCCCATCATGGAGTGTGGCAAGCGAACCTCTGACCGTCACTGCCTGTCCACCGAGTGTATACTCACCATCCTCAAGCCCTGTGGCTCTCATGCTGTCACTTATTAAAATCATGCGCTCAGCCCCAAACATGGCAAATGTCGCCCTGATAACCGACGGATGAATATGCACTCCGTCACAAATGAGCTCTGCATGACATTTTTTTGAATCTCTCACAGCCCCGATAACTCCCGGATTTCTGTGATGAAGCGGTGGCATCGCATTATACAAATGTGTAGCATGGCTTGCACCATGCTCAATAGCCTCTACTGCGGTGTCATAATCCGCCGCTGTGTGTGCTATTGAAACCACAACACTTCCTCTTACCCTGTCTATAAAATCAATCGCGCCCGGCTCCTCCGGAGCAATATCTACAAGCTTTATCAAGCCATGGGCCGCATCCTGAAGCTCACAGAAATAATCATAATCACATCGCATGATATTCTCTGCCGCCTGTGCGCCCTTTTTAGAAGGACTGATAAAAGGTCCCTCCATATTGATACCTACAAGATGTGCACCACCATGATAAGTATAATCACCGGCATTTTTCATGACACTCAAAAGCTCATCCCTTTGAATGGTCATAGTAGCCGGACACACGCTCGTCACTCCGATAGAAGCCTCGTATGCTGTAATCACATCAAGCGCTTCTTTGGTGCCGTCACACATATCAGCTCCCTTGCATCCATGAAAATGAATATCCACAAGACCCGGTATCATGATAAGACCTGATGCATCTATAATCTCCTGCGGTGCGCTGTCATTAGCCGCGTCCGTGTCAGCTGTTCTCTCCAAAACACTGTCAAAACGGCCATCCTTAACGACAACATCACCTTGCATAAAGCTGCCATCCTCTGTAAATACCCTTGCATTTTTTATTATCATATACATGCACCTTCTCAACTAAAAAATATCTACAAACAACTCAGTGCAGCCTCATCCGCTACAAGCGTAACATCATTGTGCAGCTGTAATACAGAAGCCGGCACCTGTGGTGTAATCGGTCCAAAGAAAGCCTTGTGCACAATCTCTGCCTTATCCTCACCACTTGCAACAATAAGAATCTTCTTAGCCTGCATGATGGTCTTGATGCCCATCGTATAAGCCTGCTTCGGAACATCATCAGCCGATGCAAAAAAGCGCTTATTAGCCTCAATAGTAGACTCTGTAAGATTCACACAGTGTACCTGCTTGTCAAAAGACTCTCCCGGCTCATTAAAACCGATATGACCATTGTGCCCGATACCAAGAAGCTGTAAATCAACACCGCCAAGAGACTGAATCAGCTCTGTATAGCGCTTGCACTCCTTCTGTGAATCCGGCTCCATGCCGTTTGGCAGGTGAGTATTCTCAACCGGAATATTCACATGATCAAACAAATTCTGATGCATAAAATAATAGTAGCTCTGGTCATTCTCACGGCTTAATCCCTTGTACTCATCAAGATTCACCGTCATAACCTCTGAGAAGTCCAAATCCCCCTTCTTGAACCACTCAACGAGCTGCTTATACAAGCCGATAGGTGTAGAGCCTGTAGCCAGTCCCAATACACAATTAGGCTTCATAATCACCTGTGCCGATACGATATTTGCAGCCTTTCTGCTCATATCTGCATAATCCTTAGCATGATATATTCTCATGAAAAATCCCCCCAATTCGCAAAATATAACCAATACTATCTGCACAACCTTCAAATGTGCTGTTTGATTACATATATGCATTTTACCTCGTATAGGACATTTTGTCCAGTACTTTTTGTTATATTTTGCACATTTTATAAAAAAAATATTAAATTTTAATGCGTTAAAGTGGTAAAATTGCATAAAAATTCACTTCACCCGAATCTATAATTTCTTACCTACCACCCTGCATCTCTTTCTGCAGAACTAAAATAATCCGTTACACTTATATCTAATATAGCGGATTACCCTGTAACATACAATTATTTATAATCTTGAGTGTCCAGCCATAGACCATCATACTGTCATTATTAAGAGAAAATGACAGCATATTTTTATCAGAGAGCAGTGAATTACTTTGTCCCATATGTCAGAAAGGCGGTCTTGTCTTCCGTGATTAGCATTGTAAGCAGATAAGCACAAAAGAAACCACCGCAGGAATTTAGCTTAGTTAAAGCGTTAAATTCTGCGGTGGTTTTACTTATGCAGTCTTTTTAATTTCTATATCCATAATACCAATACCAATATAGCGCGTTCACCAGATTTTTTAATTTATCAGATGAATTTCCGCTATTAATGACCTTCTGTGAATAGCTGAACGGACCATAGTCAAGCTCGAAAATACAGGCCTTATTCTTTCCGGTGACTTTGCATGCATAATTACTATTCAGGTTGCGTGCCATTATTCCGTTTATATCTACACAATACACCCCATCTGAAGCCTTTTTAGGTGTCAGACTGACTTCATTGCCATCTGCATTAACATAGCTGAACTTGTAATTGTTTATATCACAGCCTTCGTTCACCATAAAATAATGCCTTACTGTCATCTCAGACTTACATATCAGAGAGCTTCCGTAATATGTCAGTCCATTACTCTGACCATTTGCACTATCCGTTTTAATAACAGCCTTATATTCCTCAAAATCAGCCGCTGCTACAGCTTTATCTGTATCGCTCAAACCAGCATTTGCCGGCTTATCAGTGTTATATTTAAAGAAGTTCTGCGCTGCGGTTCCATAGTTTAAGAGTGCCTTCACAAGCTTAATGGTCTCCGCCGGATACTCGTTTGATTTTGACAGGAGCTCGGTGGCATATTCTTTTACACTGTAAGTGTATTCATTTCCACTACTACCATCCACCACCATTTTGGCTTTAACCGTATCTGACATCTGTGCAGCATTTAGCGGACATGCAAACTTATATATAACCTTTCCGTTTTTCTCAACAGGGATTGCATCGTTTACGCTGACCTTATATGGCTGGCTATTATTCACCGTAAACTCCATATATGCGTTGCTGTTTGATTTGATACTTTCAGGAAGCTCCATATAGTAGTTCATATCAATATTGTCTTTTAAAGTAAGGCTCCTGCCAACAAGCTTCTCAGAATCTTTTTCTACATTATTGGCGGTAAATGCTTTAATACAGAAATTACCATGCATATTCTGATAATTCCAACTGTGGGAATATGCCAACCCTGTCCCATAGAAATAATAGCTTGCCGTATTATCACTTGACGCATGATTCTCCCACACCATTTCATTATTATAATTTACATCACCGGTCATCGCTGCCTCAAGGTCAATGGCAGGTATATCAGTAGTCACTACAACCGAATAGCTTGTCCCAGGCTTCAGATTAACCGCTGCTTTAAGTGGAATTGTATATACTCCGGCATAGGTTGTCTGCCCTGTAGTAGTAGCAGTCTCCTGCTTTGTTCCGCTGGTTGGCTTTGTCTTATCTTTTAAATCTGTATAAATCTCTATTGTATAATTCACATTCGTTTTAGATGTAATAGACAGGGAAACTGCTTTTAAGTCCTCAGAAGATACTCCCTGTTTTGTCTGAGTAGTAAAAACATTGGCCAATTTCCTATAACTTTCTTGACGGGCTACATTTAATCCTCCATCAACCTGATAGTTGTTATCATATCCATCATTAGCAGAAAAATCAAACACCCAAGCCGTATCGGATAAAGAAAACGTTTCATATGACATCCAGAAATAACTCTGATTGTAATATGAACCGGTTCCGTCTCCCCAACTATTACGAATAAGCCATGCACCATCTTTTTCAGGTTTAACACCATCTCTGAAATTATCTTTAGAATAGTTATCATCCCATCCAACAGCCATTACCGCATGACCTGCTCTGTTATCTGTTTTATCATTATAACTGTTATTTATATAATGATATCCGGTATCATTATGACTATACATAATTCCCACTGCACCATATTTTTTTATGGCTTTTTTCACATCTGATGCATTTTCCTTGATATTAATCATGTATGTATTTTCCAGATGTGCCTTATCCTTTGAATAAGCATATTCATCCGATAACCCTGTATTAAGAAAAGTATCAATAGTGCTTGTTGTATATCCGTTGCTTGCCACCTTACTATATGGCACATCACTCTCGCTTACCGGACCACACCACTGTCCCATTCTGCGTGCCGCCATCAAATAGTTTCCACCACGATTGAGATAACCATACTGAACACTTGTATTATTCATATAGTACTTTGCATAGTCCCCCACTGTTCCACCAAGCGGATCTAACAGCGAATTATATGCATAATATGCCAGATGCAGTTCACTAAGATCTATATTTTTATCAAACGCACCATCATTAATCAGATCAAACTCTGCAAGACCTATTGACGAAAATGCCCAACAAGTGCCAAGAGGATTTTGATTACGAACAGACGGATATTTCGCCTTGATATCACTGACTCCATTTGCCGGATACTTGTTCTCTATAGTTTCATCTGCAGAATATCCCCAATCATCAGAATACGGCACCGCCTCATCCGGTTCATACACCGGTGTATTATAATCCAAATCACTCAGAATATATCCACTTGTAATGCTATTTTCTACAATTGGCTGCTGTTCTGCTTCAACACCTTGCCCTGCTGACACCGGTTCTGCTGCCACCGGAACAGCCACACCTAATATCATAGCCGCACTTAACACCAATGATAAAAATTTTTTTGTCTTCATTCGACTTCCTCCATTGTATTAACTCCTCTTACGTTTCTTCTTCAAATGTAGGTAAAATCACAACTGACGTCACATTAGTCAATCGGTATAATTGGAAGCTCTATCACTCCGTTATCAGATTTCGGTTCATTATTATTATTCATTCCTGAATTGTTTATTTCAGATTTTTTATCAATCTTATCACCTGTTTTATTTACATCGTCTGAAGTGTTTTCTGATTCATCATTTTTCATTATATCAGTCTCATATGAATCCCTGGAATCATTATTACCGGTGTTTTCTGATGAGCTCTTTGTATCTTTCAAGCTTTTGCCCGTTTCTTTTGTAGTTGTTGAACTTTCGTCAGAATTCTTATCCACATTACTAGTCTCTGTATTTTCTGTATCCAATATCATCTCTGTAGCTGATACTGCCTCTGTGGCTATTTCTGAGCTTGTTTTATTTTCAAGCGCTATATTCTTTGCAGACAGTGCTGCAACCTGTCTCTTATACACATCTCCGAGCCCACGAGACAGGCAGAAATCTCG
>ERZ1027036.371-NODE-371-length-26590-cov-11.602713_pt1 | contig 26590 bp, 19 predicted proteins | sample MGYA00519441_ERZ1027036 | MGnify/ENA primary metagenome ERZ1027036 (study PRJEB26926, sample SAMN06164792) | human gut metagenome | biome: ENVO:00009003; feature: ENVO:2100002; material: ENVO:00002003 | host: Homo sapiens | place: USA | collected 2012 ... | reverse complement strand
TAGGGAGAGGGGCTGTCAAGTCCCTTGCCCTAGTCTCTTTGGTTCTTTCCCTCGTCAATATTGACAGGTGCATTTATTCGAATAGCGAACCCGAGAAGTGCTATCCGACAAAAAGAACTATCGGTAGCTTATTATCATAGTCAGAACTGAACAATATAGCATAGCCACATCAGACAAAAAACTTTTTCAACAAACAAAAACCGTATGCCCGATAAAGTGCATACGGTTTATTTCTGATATATCGGCTTTGTTTCGTTTCCCGCCGTTAATTCTCTTTCTTCTCTTTTCTGAACACGAACACCTTGCTGAAAACATAATTCAGCACCAGCACGACAATGTTTGAAAACACCTTCGCACAGAACTCATAAAGCCCGTTCTCGATGCCCGGAAGATTTACAAGCAGGAACATTATTATAAGGTCAACAAACAGCGTGAACAGCCTTGCCGCATAGAATGACAGTGCCTGTACTATATTCTTGCCTACACCCTTTACCTTGCTTTGAAATACCCATATCCTGTTCGTGATATACGCAAATGTCACCGACACTATCCACGATATGATGTTGGGCAATACCGTTGAAGAATCCCCTCCGCTGAAATTGAGCCTGTACGTCCATTTTAAAAACAGAGGTACGCTTTCTTCGCTCGGGAATATACAGCGGATTATAAAGTACGTCACTATCGACACAAGCGTTGTAAGCGCCCCGAAGATAACATACATTATTATCTCACGGTATCTTGTAAAAAGCTCCTTCCACTGTGACGGGTGCAGAGCCATTTTTAATATTTCCTTGATCTTATCCAATTACATATCCGCCATTTCGTCAAAATCTTCGCTGTGCAGATTGCATTCGCCCATATCGCTGTGACCGTGCAGGTTTGCACCGACCATATCTCTGCCTCTTACCATATACTTGTCACGCTCCAGCTTTACCGCCTCGTCAAGTATCTTCTTAACTTCTCTCGGCTTTTTGACGGATTTAAGCTCCTTGTTCGGAGTATCGCAATCCCTTGATGTTACCACGATAGTACCGCATCCGACCATCCTCTGACCCAGTGACAGCTTCATAGTTTTGTCGACTATCTTGTAAAGCTCGATTTCGTCCTCCTTGATATTGAGAAATCCCACCTTCGTATATAATACGCTTGACGTAATTATATATCTTGTAAATGAGATAGGCATACCCATTATGCACTTTTTGCCGGTCCACAGAATATCGCCGTAATCACGCTCGAGTTTTTTCATATTAGCCATTACATTTTTTCCTTTCACTTACCAGAGCTTGTTTTCGTGCGGACATCGGCTGACAGCATAAGCTGCCCTCATCTCCACAAAACAACCGCACTTACTGCACATACCGTTTATAAGGCAGTCGCACTCCGTACATATTTCAAGACGTTTTTTGTACAGCGCTTCATCAGCTTTTTTCTCATCGGGAATAAGCTCTATATTCTCTTTGATATTCTGAAACGCCTCGGCACTCATACGGCTCAGCAGACATCTTTTGCAGACGTTCATGAAAGAATTATTTCAGCAACACTGCAAGGCGGAAGCGTGAATGTTATTCCGCTGTCGCTCTTTGTTACCTTGTCAAATTCCGTGATTGTAACGTTTTCCGGCTCATCAAAGGTGTTGTGAGCATCGCTCTCTGCGCTCAGTATCCTTGCTCTTACAGAGTCAAAACTGAATCCGCATATATCCGCTTCAATTGTTCTGCATTCCGTAAGCGAGCAGTTTGAAACCGTTAAAGTCATTTCGTTGTCGCTGTTTACCGATACGCTCTGCGAAATAACGGGAAGATTATATCCTTCCTGCTTTTCGTCCGCTATACTGCTGTAGCACAGCTCTGCGTTCTGATGGTTCTTGTACAGGTCGAACACATGATATGTAGGTGTCAGTATCATTCTCTCGCCTTCCGTAAGGATAAGCGCCTGAAGAACGTTCACCGCCTGCGCAAGATTAGCCATAGAGATCCTGTCACAGTGGCTGTTGAAAATGTTCAGATTGATCGATGCCACCATAGCGTCACGCATCGTATTCTGCTGGAATAAAAATCCCGGATTAGTGCCTTCCTCTACATTATACCACGTTCCCCACTCATCTACAACCAGTTTTATGTTATTTTCGGGATTATTTACATTAAGAATATCGCAGTGACGCTTTACAAGCGTTTCCATATACCACGTTTTTTCAAGCGTCCTGTAATATTCCTCGTCGGTAAATCCGGTAGCGTTGCCCTTATCCTCCCAGTTTCCCGTAGGCAGAGTATAGTAGTGCAGGCTCACCGCATTCGTATGCCACGGCTTGATATTCTCTGTTATAACCTTCATCCAGTTATAATCATCTGCACTCGGTCCGCAGGCGACCTTGTAAAGCTGATTTGCCCCGTAGTTCCTGCAATACGTCTGATACTGCCTGTAAAGTGCGGAATACTGCTCCGGCGACATATTTCCTCCACAGCCCCAGCTCTCGTTTCCGACTCCGAGATATTTCAGCTTCCACGGCTTTTCCCTGCCGTTCTTCTTTCTTAACTGCGTCATAGGCGAATCGCAGTCCGAGGTGATATATTCTATCCACTCCGACATTTCCTGCACTGTGCCCGAGCCGAGATTACCCGACAGATACGGCTCACAGCCTACCATCTCGCAGAAATCGAAGAATTCGTGCGTGCCGAAGCTATTGTCCTCCGTCACTCCGCCCCAGTGGGTATTTATCATCTTCTTGCGCTGTGATTTTTCGCCTATGCCGTCCTTCCAGTGATATTCGTCCGCAAAGCATCCGCCCGGCCAGCGCAGGACGGGCATCCTTATATTTCTGAAAGCCTCGACTATATCGTTTCTGATGCCTCTCGTGTTCGGAATACTGCTGTCCTCCCCGACATAGATACCGTTATAGATACATCTGCCCAGATGCTCCGAAAAATGACCGTAGATCTCCGGGTTTATATGCCCCTTTCTGTCACTGCCGTTTACGTACATTTTTATGCTCATATTCTTTTCCTTTCGTGCTGTTTTGTGCAAGTAGCGTTTTACGGTTTTTTCTGCCGTATGGCTTAATTCTATCATAACGCCCCTCCTTTATCAATAACTTTTTGTGCAAATCTCCGCAATTAAATTTGTAAGCTCGGTTGACACAAACAGGGTAAAGCTATATAATATTTAAAGACAGTAGCAAGGAAAGAGGTATTTTTATGAGCTGTAAAGCACTTATTTTTGACCTTGATGGTACGCTTTTGAATACGATTGACGATCTGGGCGACAGCGCAAATCACGTTTTGTGCAAATTAGGATTTCCTACCCACACGATAGACGAATACAAATATTTTGTCGGAAACGGCATACCTAAGCTGATAGAGCGGTGCTTACCGCCCGACAGGCAGGAGTATAAGGAGCAGGCGCTCGCTATGTTTATGGAGTATTATTCCGCTCACAGCGAGGATAAGACCGCCGCCTATGACGGCATACCCGAGCTTTTACGTTCCGCTCGTGAAAAGGGTATGAAGCTTGGTGTCATAACCAATAAGGCGCACGATATAGCACAGCAGGTCGTTCCGCATTTTTTAGGCGGCGGTGTGTTCGATTATATAAGAGGACTTGACGACAGGATAAAGGCAAAGCCCTGCCCCGACGGTGCGCTTGATGTAGCTGAAAAGCTGGGCGTACAGCCCTGCGAGGTGCTGTACATAGGCGACAGCGGAGTAGATATGCAAACCGCCGTAAATGCAGGCTTCACCTCCTGCGGAGTTTTGTGGGGCTTTCGCACCGAAAAGGAACTTCGTGACAACGGTGCAAAGTATATCGCCCGTAAGCCCGCAGACATTCTTGAAATAATGAGCAAGTGAGGACAGAGTGAGGACAGTATGAGAAAACAGTTTCTTGAGATAGGTAAGATAGTAGCAACGCAAGGACTTGGCGGCGAAGTCAGAGTACAGTATTACTGCGACAGCGCCGATGTTATATGCAGCTTTGACAGGCTGTTTTTGGGAAAGGACAAGCAGGAGCTTGAGGTCGAAAAGGCACGTCCCCATAAAACTCTCGCCGTGCTTAAGCTCGGCGGTATAGATAATGTTGACGAGGCTAAGACGATAGTCGGCAAAATGCTGTATATGGATCGTGACGATGTAGAACTGCCCGAGGGCGTAAACTTCATTCAGGATCTTATCGGCCTTGAAGTCCGTGATGCAGATACCGGCAAGGTTTACGGCAAGGTCACCGACATATACCAGCACGGTGCGGCGGATGTATACGAGCTTAAGACCCCCGACGGCAAGGAGCTGATGTTCCCTGCAATCCCTGAGGTTCTGCTCGAAAAGAATATAGATGACGGCTATCTTGTTATAAGACCGCTTGACGGCTTGTTTGACGAAGAATAAACGGAGAACCTATGATAAGGATTGATATAGCTACCCTCTTTCCCGATATGTGCGAATCGTACCTGTCGGAAAGCATAGTCGGCAGAGGAAGAAAAGCAGGTCATATAGATATACATTGTCACAATATCCGTGACTATGCCGGAAACAAGCATAACCGTGTCGATGACAAGGCTTACGGCGGCGGCACGGGTATGGTCATGCAGGCACAGCCTATATATGACTGCATAACCGCAATAAAGCAGGAGTCGGATGCTTCTCCCCGTGTGATATATATGTCGCCGCAGGGCAGAGTGCTGACACAGAATATTGTAAAGGAGCTTGCCGCAGAGGACAGCCTTATAATACTTTGCGGACATTATGAAGGCGTTGACCAGAGAGTGCTTGATGAGCTGAATGCGGAGGAGATTTCGGTAGGCGATTACGTTCTGACCGGCGGCGAGCTTCCTGCGCTTATACTGACCGATGCGATAGCAAGACTTCAGGACGGAGTGCTTCCCAACAGCGATGCCTACAGCATAGAGAGCCATTATAACGGCCTGCTTGAGCATCCGCAGTATACACGACCGGAGATATGGCACGACAGAGCCGTTCCCGCTGTTCTGCTGACAGGTGCGCACGATGCCGTTGCAAAATGGCAGGAAGAAACCGCCCTTGAGGTTACCCGCAGAAAACGTCCGGATATGCTGTATGACCACCGTGTGAACGGCGAACCTTACGCAAGATATATCCGTGTGTTCGTACCGCACAAAGAACGTGAATATGATATAGTCGCCTTTATGAAGATGATATTTCACAGGCGCATTCTCACAAACCGTGAGCAGAAGATATTAAAGCGTATGATGCCGGTGCTTGATTCACTGCCGACACCGCCCGAATGCGAAGAAAACAGCCGTATATGGCTGAATGCAAAAAACGCAGGACATATTCTTGATATGTACGCTCCGCTTTTTGATATGCTGAGAGAGCACGGTATAGATTACCGTATAGAGTACAGCGACACCCCCGACGGAAAGCCCGTTGCCGAAAACGAAAATTTCACCGTGTTCGCATAAAATCGTATACGAAAGCCGCCGATGAGCTGCTCACCGGCCGGATAATTCGTCACATAATAATACAAAAAGCAGATGGATATTGAGGATTAAAAGGCATCTTGTACAATATGCTGTCCTTAAGAAATAATGTCGGCTTATTCTCTTTTCATCTTTAATAGCGGCACAAATTCATCTTCTGTGATTTTTTCGCCGGTAAGGCTGAATCCGTTGCGGCGATAAAAATCTATTCCACGCTTGTTGTATTCAAGCACCCACAGCTCATTGACGGCAAAATTGTTGATAGCGTAACCGAGAAGCACTGCACCTATGCCCTGATTCTGAAAAAGCGGCTCTACATACAGCTTTTCGACCTCGTTGCCCGAAATGCGTATAATGCCTTTTATTACACCATCGTCATAGACAAATGTGTTTTTAAGTGCGGCTGAGCCTGCTGAATATTCTTTGGCAGTGTCAAGGACGTTCAGTTCACCGAAATAAAAGGCGTCATTTCTGAAAAACGGGTAGAAATTTACCCTGTAATTTGTGACGATTATTTCTGCGATGCGTGAAGCATCGGACTCGGTTGCGGGGCGTATATGTGTCATTTCTGTTCTCCGTTTGATTATGATTAAAGCCGTTGTGGTATTCCGTAACGGCTTTAGTGTTATATGCTGATTACTTTATATCAAGTGCTGATTTAAGCTCGTCAACCTTGTCTGTCTTTTCCCATGCAACGTCAAGGTCTGTGCGTCCCATGTGACCGTAAGCGGCAAGAGGTCCGTACTTTGTATTTCTTAAATTCAGTGAGCTGATTATTGCACTGGGGCGAAGGTCGAACACCTTGCTTACAGCGGCTGAAATTTCGCTGTCGGGCTTTATGCCTGTGCCGAATGTATCAACAAAGACAGATACGGGCTGTGCAACGCCGATAGCATATGCAAGCTCAACCTCGCAACGCTTCGCTATACCTGCGGCTACAATGTTCTTAGCAACGTGTCTTGCGGCATAAGCGGCTGAACGGTCAACCTTTGTGGGATCTTTTCCCGAGAATGCGCCGCCGCCGTGTCTGCCGACACCGCCGTATGTATCTACTATTATCTTTCTGCCCGTAAGACCGCTATCGCCCTGAGGACCGCCTACTACAAAGCGTCCTGTGGGATTTATCAGCATCTTTGTGTTCTCGTCAAGCAGAGAATCGGGAACGGTAGTCTTTATGACCTTTTCGATAATATCGGCTCTGAGCTGTTCCTGCGTAACGTCAGCCTTGTGCTGTGAGGAAACAACGACAGTGTCAATTCTTGATGGAGTGCCGTCCTCATTATATTCTACCGTTACCTGCGTCTTTCCGTCGGGGAGAAGATAGGGTATCTCGCCTGACTTTCTTACTGCTGTGAGCTTCTTTGAAAGTGCGTGAGCAAGGGAAATCGTAAGGGGCATAAGCTCCTCGGTTTCATCACACGCATAGCCGAACATCATACCCTGATCGCCTGCACCTGTGTCAAATTCATTGTTATCTCTGCCCTCGAGAGCGTTGTCAACGCCCATAGCTATATCGGGGCTCTGCTTGTCAAGGGTCGTGAGGATAGCGCAGGTCTTGTAGTCAAAGCCGTAGTCGCTGTTATCATAGCCTGTTTCCTTTATGACATCTCTTGCTATTGCAGGAATGTCAACGTTTGCCGTTGTCGTGATCTCGCCCATTATCAGAACCATACCTGTTGTGGCGCAGGTTTCGCAGGCTACACGGGCGTTCTTGTCCTGTGCTAATATCGCATCAAGCACACCATCTGAGATCCTGTCGCAGATCTTGTCGGGGTGACCCTCTGTTACGCTTTCGGAAGTGAATAAGTATTTTGCCATTGATTTTTCCTTTCATATAGCGGTTTTAAACCGTATCCCATACGCATATACCTGCGTAAAACTGCATTAAAAAAAGCCCCTTTCGGAGCTTGCTGACTGCCTGCTCCTCATCTTTCGGTCACAGCCCTTGCCGTGCCGTAGGAATTAGCACCATTTTTCGCAAAGAAAGCTCAAGCGAAACGGTTGCTGGGTTTACGGAGCCTGACTCCCGATCTGCATTTTAATGCAGAAAATGTAAACCGCTCTTGATAAGGGATTTTTCCGATTGATATTGTAGCATAAGCAAATGCGTTTGTCAAGTAAAATGAGAATAATTTTTGTTTTAACGGCATTGAAATTTATAGGGAGTTAAAAATGTCGGAATACACTATAAATAAATATAGAACGGCTGTTGAATTGTACCGTGAAAAATGGTATAATTTAATAGAGTAACGATTTCAGGAAACAACGGACGAAAGGTTGCAAGGAATTACAATGAGTTTTGTTACGATGAGCGATATTACAAAGCAGTACCGTATGGGCGATATAATAATCAACGCAAACGATAAGGTCAGCTTTGACATTGAAAAGGGCGAATTTGCAATAATCGTAGGACCGAGCGGTTCGGGCAAGACTACGGTGCTTAATATACTGGGCGGTATGGATACCGCTACATCGGGCAGTTTTTATGTAGACGGAAGTAAGATAAGCGGTTACAGCAGAAAAGAGCTTATCGACTACAGAAGATACGATATAGGTTTTATATTCCAGTTCTATAATCTCATCCCGAACCTTACGGCAAAGGAGAATATTGAGCTGTCTACTCAGACGGTGGAGGACTATATCCCTGCTGTAGAGATACTGGAAAAGGTCGGACTTACCGACAGAATAAACAACTTCCCGGCTCAGCTTTCGGGCGGTGAACAGCAGAGAGTGGCTATAGCGAGAGCACTTGCGAAAAAGCCCAAGCTGTTGCTGTGCGACGAACCTACGGGTGCGCTTGATTACAACACCGGCAAGATGATACTGAAATTACTTCAGGACACCTGCCGCAGTGAAAATATGACTGTAATACTCGTAACGCATAATACGGCGATATGTCCTATGGCTGACAGGGTTATACACATGAAAAGCAGTAAGGTGAGCGAAATAGTCGTAAACGAGCATCCGACACCCGTTGAAGAAATAGAGTGGTAAGCGGGGAAAGGAAACGGATATGAAAAATGCAATGCTGAAAAATGCGTTTGCCGAGATGAAGAAAACAAAAAGTCGTTTTCTTTCGATATTCGGTATAATCGCTATCGGCACAGGATTTTTTGCGGGACTTCTGCAGAGCGCTCCTGCGATGAAGGTATCGTCGGATCATTATTACGACAGGACTTCCCTGTCGGATATCAGGCTGGTATCTACATACGGATTTGACGATAACGATATAGACGCTTTGAAAAAAGGGCTTCCGGATGTTGATGTTTATCCCGGATATTTCACGGACGCATACGTCAACACGGATTCGGGCGAAAAGAAGGTCGCAAGGGTATATTCTCTTGACAAAACGGGTGAAAACAATCCGTACAGCTCTTTGCAGATAGTTGACGGCAGACTTCCCGAAAAAGAAAACGAGTGCGTTATCGACAGCGGTAAACTGCTTGCTCATTATAAAGTCGGGGACAAGCTGACGCTGTGTGGCGATGAAGATACGGATATAGACGGAACTTTGTCGGTCAAGGAATTTACTATAGTCGGAAAATTCGCATCACCTATGTATATATCTGATGCGGAGCGTGGAAACACGACCATAGGAAGCGGTTCTGTCTATATGATCTGTTACATACCGGAAAGCTGTTTCAAGACAGAGGTATATACTCAGGTTATGATAAACTCGGACGAGCTAAAGCAGTACAGCTGTTACAGCGATGAATATGAGGATGCCCGTGACGCTCTTGAAAAGAAGATACAGAAAATAGCGGATGTAAGAGAAGAAGAGCGTTTTGACGAAATAGCAGGCGATGCAAAGAAGGAACTTGACGACGGGCAGAAAGAGCTTGATAAAAAGAAGAGCGAAGCATACGCAGAAATAGAGAAAAACGAAAAGAAGCTGTCTGATGCAAAAAAACAGCTTGACGAAGCAAAGCCTCAGCTTGAAAGCGGCAAGAAAACGCTTGATGAATCGAAAAAACAGCTTGATGAGGCAAAAAAGGAGCTTGACACGAACGGGGCTACCCTGACGGCGACGAAAGCGGTGCTTGACAGCACAAAGAAAAAACTGGACGAAACGAAGCTGCAGCTTGAAGCCGGAAAGAAAACGCTTGACGAAAGCTATATACAGCTTGTTACGGCTAAAATACAGCTTGAGAATGCGGATTCACAGCTAAAGTCGAGCAAGGCTCAGCTTGACGATGCAAACGCAAAGATAACAAGTCAGCAGGCGATGATAAATACGAGCCGTGAAACGCTGGAGGATTCCTACAAGAAGGGTAATATCACCAAAGAGGCGTATAATGCCGGCATAAAACTGCTCGACAGCTCGCAGGCGGAGCTTGACAAGCAGAAGAAACAGTATGAAAGCGGACTTGCACAGTATAATGACGGGCTTAAGCAATATAATGACGGAAAGCTGCAGTACGAAATCGGTTATGCCAAATATGAGGACGGAAAAAAGCAGTACGAGGACGGATATTCTCAGTACACAAGCGGACTCGCACAGTATGAAAGCGCAAAGGCACAGTATGACGCAGGAAAGGCACAGTATGACGCAGGATACGCACAGTATGTTTCGGGCAAGGCAAAGTATGACAGCGGTAAAGCGGAGTATGACAAGAATTATGCCGATTATGAAAAGGGTCTGAAGGAGTATAACGAGGGCAAGACGGCTCTTGAAACGGCAAAAACCGATGCGGACAAGCAGTTTGCCGATGCTCAGAAGAAGATAGACGACGGCAGGGAAAAGCTCGAAAAGACGAGCAGACCTGAGTGGTATCTGTTTACCCGTGATGATAACCCGGGTTACAGTGAATACGGTCAGAATGCCGAAAGAATAGGCAATATAGCTATGGTGTTCCCCCTGTTCTTTGTAATGGTGGCGGCGCTTGTATGTCTTACCACGATGACACGAATGGTAGAGGAACAGCGTACCCAGATAGGAACGCTCAAGGCGCTTGGCTATAAAAACGGCGCTATTATATTCAAATATCTGCTTTATGCACTGACAGCGGCAACGGCTGGCGCTGTATCGGGTATGCTTGTGGGAATGAAGATATTCCCGGCGATCATTATTACCGCATACGGAATGATGTACGTTATCCCCGATATTCTTCTGCCGTATGACTATATACTTATGATATGTACCACAGGGGTATCTGTACTGCTTACTGCTGTTACAGTTTATTTCTCGTGCGGTGGCATACTTCACGACTGCCCTGCGGCACTTATGCGGCCGAAAACACCAAAGAGCGGTAAGAAGATACTGCTTGAACGTATAGGCTTTATATGGAACAGGCTTTCGTTCAGCTATAAGGTAACGATGCGTAATATATTCCGTTACAAGAGAAGAATGCTTATGACGATAGTGGGCATTGCAGGCTGTACAGCGCTTGTGCTGACGGGCTTCGGCGTGTATGACAGCGTAAACGATATTCTGCAAAAGCAGTTCGGCGAGATAAGCAATTATACCGGTATTACCGCTTATGACAATACAGTGACCGATGAACAAACGGCAAAGATAGAAAAGATGCTTGAACGTTATGACTGCGAGGGCAACAGGATATATCAAAAGCAGATAACGGTATATAACGGCAAGAAAAGTACAGAAGCGTATATATTCGGCGGAGCGGACAACGAAACCATCGCACAGTTTGTGACGGTAAAGGACAGACGGACAGGCGAACAGTACACGGTAACCGACGACGGCGTTATAATAAACGAGAAGCTGGCATCTTTGCTCGGCGGTATAAAGAAGGGCGATACGGTAACGATAGCTTTGTCGGAAACGAAGCGAGTTACTGCTACGGTAACCGAGATATGCGAAAACTACGCCCATCACTATGTGTATATCACGGAAAAGCTGTACAAGGAGCTTAGCGGCGAGGAAGGACTGCCGTATAACTGCTTCTTCTTCAACTCTGAGGACGGCGACGATATGACCGAAAGTGACAGGGACGAGCTTGCACAGGAGCTTATGAAGATAGACGGAGTTATGGGAGTAAGCTTCAAGACAAGCGTTGCGGGAACATTCAGTTCTATGCTCAAATCACTGCTTTTTGTAATAGTGGTTCTTATAGTGAGTGCAGGTGCGCTTGCGTTCATAGTGCTTTATAATCTTACGAACATCAATATAAACGAGCGTATAAGGGAGATCGCATCGCTCAAGGTGCTTGGCTTCTATGATAAGGAAGTATCAATGTATGTGTTCAGGGAAACGGTGATACTTACCCTTATAGGAACAGTGGCAGGTATGATATTCGGAAGATTCCTTGTTGACTTTGTTGTAAAGACGGCTGAAATTGATATGGTTATGTTCGGCAGAACAGTGCATCCGATGAGCTTTGTATTCTCGGGTCTTATAACGATATGCTTTGCCGTGATAGTAATGCTGTTTATGCACAGACGGCTTATGAAGGTCAATATGGTCGAGGCACTCAAGAGTGTTGAATAATATTTCGGCGTTAGCCGGGAGGTTGATAATATATGAAGATAAGTAAGGCGATTGTTGCCGCTGTAGGTGCGGCGGCTGCCGTAGGTGCGGCTGTATACGCCAAGAAAAAGCTGGAGGAAACGCAGACTCCGCTCAGAAAGAAAAGCCTGACCGTATGGAAAAACGGCGAGGTAACTCATAAGGAGATAATCAGAAAGCCTATAAGCGAGGAAGAACAGACCGATGCGATAAACAGCCGTATTGATGAGGCTGTACGCCGGTATAAGCCTATGTCCGAAAGGGATAGCGGCGAAACCGAAACCGAGCCTGAGATAGCGCCTGTCAATTTTACATTTACTCAGAGTGAAGATGACGGCGATCCCGGGGTCAGCTTTGAGCGTGTATTCGACCATTTCAACAGGCTTGAATCGTCTGTCGGTAATGACGGTGAGGACGCAGGCGAAAGCGACAAAAAAGCTGAGGATACAGCCGAAGAAGCCTTATCCGCAGTAACGGCAACGGCAGTTGAGGAAAATTTTGACGAGCAAGCCGGAATGCCGAAGCAGATGTTGCTTGAAAAGGGGATAATGACATCCGCTCCGATAGCTAATGCGGTTCAGGAGCTTGCGGAAATGCCGTCTGTTATACAGGATAATGAAGAAATTGAAGATGTAAATCTGCCTGTTGATGAGAGCATTTTCGATCTTTACGCAAGCGAGCCTGTAGAGGACGCAGTAAAGGCTCTTGAAGAAATAGCCGAGCAGGAAGAAACTGCCGACAGCGAAGAAAAGTCGCTTGAAGAACAGTTCCACGCTATAATGGCAGAGGAAACCGCAAGCGAGCCTGTTTCTTCTGTTCGTACAGCTGAGTCTGTAGAGGACGCATTGAAAGAATTCGGCGACTTTATAGGAATATCCGAAATCGCTGACAGCACCGGAAGCACCGGAAGCTCCGAAGATATTTCGGACGATGATCTTGAACAGACAAGCGGTATTTTTGAGGAAAGTACATTATCCGATGAGCTGTCCGAAACTCCGGACGAGCCGATTGACGCTGACGAAAAGCCGAGAACTATGGACTTCTTCGATCTGCCGGACGAAGCATATACGCCTGTACAGCTTACCGAAGAAAAGCACGATGAGAATGTTGCCGAGGTAGAGGATCTGTTCGGAAATCTGCTTATGGATGACGAGCCTGAGGTAAAGAAAACATTTAACGATCCCTCAGAGGTATTTTCACTGTTCGATACGGCTGACGGTGGACAGGACGATTTCGATAAGTACAGCGATGAAAAGATTGAGGAAGAAAACGAGAAAAAGAAGACCAGCGATACAAGAAAGTACATAGCGCAGGATATTGCGGATAATATCGCATCGTTTGCACAGCTGCTTGAACCGCTCAATGCCATCAAGGAGAACAAGATACGCAGTAAGAGCGGTATACTGTTCGACTGGGAAATGAGGATACAGGCGCTTATAGGCGATCTGCCGATAAAGACGTACTGGAGAAACAACTTCCGCAATTATGAGATATGGAGCGATGAAAAGTGCATGGAAAAGGCAGGCGAGCTGCTCTCTATGCTTGAACTTGTCGGAATAGTGCGTGATAAGGCAAAAGAGGTCGTGATAGACAAGGATACGCTTGATTTCTATTCGGCACAGAGCGAGCATCTCAACAATGATTTCCATATAGGAGAAACGGTCGTTGTTACACGTCCGTGCTGGAAAATAAACGGACACCCTGCAAGAAAGGGCGAAATTGCCAAGAAAGCTCCGTTTGCGGAATTCAGCCGTAAGAAAGTATCACCGCTTGAAACTATGCTGAGAGAAAACAGCTGTTCTGACGGGGATGTTAATATTCCCGTTACGGAGGACAATTTCTGTACATACGACCGTGATATACCTTATGTAAAGAGGGCAATCGCCGAAGGCTTCTGCAAGTGCGCCGTAAGACGTATGGAGGACGGAGGCGCTCTGGCATTCTTCTATGAGGTTATTTCAGAAGGCGAAAATGTTCACTATTCGCCGTGTACGCTGAGATTCGAGGTAAACATTGACAAGAATGCAAATGTTGTCGGAAGATTCAGAAGCGAAAAAGTGTAAAAAGGAAAAGTGATATATATACAAAAAGGCACTGCCAAAGCGGTGCTTTTTTCGTTTCACTTCACAATTGACTATGGGTGCGGAATATGTTAAAATCTATAACGTAAAAAGAATATTGGTCTAATTGGAAACGCACATCCCCCGGATGATAACGAACAACACAATAAAGTGTAAATTGTTATTATCAGGAGGAATTTTTTATGCCCAAAAACTTATTTCAGGAAATCGTGTTTACTGTTATGATGGTGTTTGTTATGGTGTACGCCATGATATGCTATAATATAGCACTTAATATCGGCGGCATGACAAACGAGGTCTTTTTACTTGCTTTCAAGGAGCTTGTGATAATGGGACCTATTGCTTTCGTGCTTGATATTTTTTTAGTCGGCAGGATAGCAAAGTACAAGACTTTTAAAATAATTAATCCTGAACGTGATAATCCGTTTTTCATAGTTCTCGGTATCTCGGTTATTTCAGTTATCTTTATGTGCCCGCTTATGAGCCTTGCCGCAACTCTTCTGTTCAAAAATGCGGGAAGCGAAGTTATTGCGGTGTGGATTCAGACAACGATAACCAATTTTCCTATGGCTCTGTGCTGGCAACTCTTTTTTGCGGGTCCTGTTGTAAGAACTGTTTTCTCGCTTATATTCAGAGAGAAGAAAGCTTTACAGAAGGATGAAACGAAAGAAATGCCTGAGGTAGAGGTACAGTAATATCAAAGCCACGATTTTTTATCATCGTGGCTTTAGTTATATTTATTTGCCGGATTTATTTAATCAGTGAAAAACCGAGAACTACAATTCCAAGTATTACAAGGATAATGCCGGTCACACGGTTAAGCGTTTTCGGACTTGCCTTATTCGCTATCTTTGCGGCTATTCTTGCAAAGATAAGCGTGAAGATTATGCAGAGGATGAACGGGAGCATATCCGGAAGTCCGCCTATCGCAAAGTGCGAAACAGAGCCTGTAAGCGCAGTGAATGTCATAATAAATACGCTTGTGCCTACAGCGGTCTTAAGCTCATAGCCCATAACGCTTGTGAGCAGGAGGAGCATCATCATACCGCCGCCCGCACCGATGAATCCGCAGATGAAGCCGACCATAATACCGCAGATGATTGACTTTATCAATACTGATTTTGCGGATCTTGCGCTCATATCGGCTTTTGTGGTCATTACAGGTCTTACTATGAATTTAATGCCGAGCAAAAGCGTCATGAATACCGAGAAATTGCCCATTGTAACCGACGGCACAAGGCTTGAAACGAAACTGCCGACAACCGTGAAAATAAGCACTGTTATCATCATCACAAGCCCGTTTTTAATATCAAGGTTTTTGTTCTTTCCGTATGTGTAAGCCGATACGGCACTTGCCAGAACATCTGAGGCAAGGGCGATTCCGACAGCGGTATACGGCTCTATACCGAGAAATGTAACAAGCATAGGTGTGATTACTGCCGCCGCACTCATACCGGCAAACCCTGTTCCAAGACCTGCGCCGAGACCTGCAAGCAGACAAACGGCGGTCGTTATAAGATATTGCATTATTTATCGCTCCTTTTTCTGCTTATATTGTCCAGTATTTTAATATGGTATCTTTCAAATGCGGCGATTTCGTCATCGGTAAATCCGTCAAACAGAACAGCCGCAAAATCGCTTTGTTCCTTTTTGCCGTATGTGACCACAGGCTTTGCCTTTTCCGTCAGTGAAAGATGCACGCTTTTTTTGTTTCCGTCCTTATAAGTACCTGTCAGCAAGCCCTTTTCGCACAGTGATTTTACAGAAACCGAAACCTGCGATTTCAGTATACGGCGGACCTTTGAAATATCCGCCGCCGTGTCATAGTCGGGGTTGTTCGCAAGGAACATAATTATATCCGTTTCTGCGGCTGAGAGAGAAAACTTTGCCATAATGCGCTTTCTGTACACGCTGTATTCGTCCTCTGCGGCAGAGATGAAATTCCAGAAGCTGCTTGTAGTCATATGCTGTCCTTTCTGTCGAAAGATGATATTGTTCAAATTTGAACAATATAATTATAGTTCAAAAATGAACAATTGTCAATAGCCGATGTTAAAATTTCCGCTTGAAATCACGGATTTGTTTTAATTACAAACATTTTTAAAACACCTCTTGACAAATATAAAAATAGTGTTATAATATATTTTAGCACTCAGAGTGATAGAGTGCTAAACCGGTTGTGATCGGTGTAAATTCAGTATTATCGCCGCTGATATAAGGCGCAGGCATAGAAAGGAAATGATTTTTATGGCAAAAAAGGCATTCAAGGCAGAATCAAAGCGTTTGCTTGATATGATGATCAATTCGATCTACACTCATAAGGAGATATTTCTGCGTGAGCTTATTTCAAATGCAAGCGATGCGCTTGACAAGCTGTATTTCAAGTCATTGACGGAGAATCTCGGCATAGAGAGAAAAGACCTCGGCATAGACCTTGCGGTTGACAAGGAAAACCGTCTTATAACAATTACCGATAACGGTATCGGTATGACAAAAGACGAGCTTGAAAATAATCTCGGTGTTATTGCAAACAGCGGTTCATTCAAATTCAAGAACGACAATACCGATACAGAAAAGGATGATATAAACGTTATCGGTCAGTTCGGTGTAGGCTTCTACTCTGCTTTTATGGTAGCGTCTGAGGTTACTGTCGAGTCTAAGGCTTACGGCAGTGAGCAGGCATATAAGTGGTATTCGCAGGGCGTAGACGGTTATACCATCACAGACTGTGACAAGGAAGATGTCGGCACAAAGATAACCCTTAAGATAAAGGAAAATACCGAAGAAGAGGAGTATGACGAGTATCTTCAGGACTACAAGCTCCGTATGATAGTAAAGAAGTATTCCGACTATATCCGTTATCCTATCAGGATGGAGGTAAGCCATCAGCACCTCAAGGAAGGCACTGAGAACGAGTATGAAACACATACCGAGATAGAAACTCTAAACAGTATGGTGCCTATCTGGAACAAGAGCAAGTCGGAGCTTAAAGACGAGGACTATAATCAGTTCTACAAGGAAAAGTTCTTCGACTATGACGATCCTATCGCACATATCCACACAAAGACAGAGGGTACAGCAACATATAATGCGCTGATGTACATTCCGTCAAAAGCTCCTTTCGACTACTATTCAAAGGACTATGAAAAGGGCTTGCAGCTTTATTCGAACGGCGTTCTTATAATGGATAAGTGTCCTGATCTGCTCCCCGACTATTTCAGCTTCGTAAAGGGTCTTGTTGACTCTGCGGATTTGTCGCTCAATATCTCCCGTGAAATGTTACAGCACGACAGACAGCTCAAGATAATCGAAAAGAGCCTTGAGCGTTCTATCAAGAACGAGCTTACAAAGATGCTCCGCAACGACCGTGAGAGATACGAAAAGTTCTGGAAGGCATTCGGCCTTCAGATAAAGTTCGGAGTATACAACGGCTTCGGCGCAGGCAAGGAATTACTCAAGGATCTGTTGCTGTTCTATTCTTCATACGAAAAGAAGCTCGTAACTCTTGAAGAATATGTTTCAAGAATGAAGGAAGATCAGAAATACATTTACTTTGCAAGCGGCGAAACGGTCGATAAGATAGACAAGCTCCCTCAGACCGAGCTTGTTAAGGATAAGGGCTACGAGATACTTTATCTTATCGACAGCGTTGACGAGTTTGCTTTACAGATGATGGTCGACTATAACGAAAAGCAGTTTAAGTCAGTATCCGCAGGCGACCTTGACCTTGAAACTCCCGAAGAAAAGGAAGAGATGAAGGCTAAGGCAGAGGAAAGCAAGGATATGTTTGCTTTCATGAAGGAATCTCTCGGCGGTAAGGTAAAGGACGTAAGACTGTCAAAGATACTGAAGTCCCACGCAGTATGCCTGACCAGTGACGGTCTGCTTTCAATAGAGATGGAGAAGGTGCTCAGCCAGATGCCCGCAGAGCATGACGCAAAGGCTGAAAAGGTGCTGGAAATCAATGCGGAGCATCCTATCTATGAAACGCTGAAAAAGCTGTATGAAACAGATAAGGACAAGCTGAAAACATACAGCGAGATTCTGTACGATCAGGCGCTTCTTGTTGAGGGTATGCCTATAGAAGACCCCGTTGAGTACAGCAACAAGATATGCTCGCTTATGGTATGATAATTATATCAAAAATATCGTAAGCTAAAAACGGTAACAAAAACGCTCCGACAGGTGTTCCTGTCGGAGCGTTTTCAGCTTATGTCAATAGATTTTCGGAAGCGATCCGAGAGTTAAAGAATACTTGCTTGCGTACATTTTCTTTATGACCGATTTTTCAGTGTATTTTTCACTGTAATTACTGCCGTTAACAGTAAACTCGCCGCCCCATGTCATGAACCAGCACCACAGTGCGTTTATGCTCACGGCGGAATCTATATCAAAGATACAGCCGTTTTCTGTGAGAGCCGTTATCTTTGTTTTACTGCCGTAGCTTATCGCCTGCTTGAAACGGCTTACCTGAGGATCGTAGACGTGATTTCCGGGATAGATGTCCTCGCCTACAATATCAACATATTCGTCACCCGGATACCAGTCGGCGCTCTGACCGTTATAGACCCAGATGAGATTGTTACAGCCGTATGTATTCGTAAGCTCGTTATAAAGGTATTTCCACAGCTTTTTGTATGCGTCTGAGCCTTTTGCACCCCACCAGAACCAGCCGCCCGACGCTTCGTGCAGGGGTCGCCATATAACAGGCACGCCTGCTTTTTCAAGACGTTTTAACTGCTTAGCTATTTCCTTTATGTCACGGTCAAGCAGTTTCTTTCCTTTTGCGTCCTGACCGTTCATTACTTTTGCTATATCGAATTTGCTGCTCTTGGTGTAGAATCCGCCCCACCAGCCGTCAGAATTGTTGGCTGTGCTGTTAAGATATTCGGTCGGAGCGTTCCAGTGCCAGCAGAATGTTACGATACCGCCCTTGTTTGCAAATTCTATCGCTTTTTCTACAGCGGAGGATGATGTGCCGAATGCCGTTCTTGACGGAGTGTAGTCCATCATATCGAGTCCGAGAAGTGCCGGGTAGTCGCCGGTAAGATTTTTTATTGCTTTGAATTCGTTGCCGTTTATTCCGCCGTCACACTGCTGACCTGTGATTACATATTTTCCGTAGCTGTCCTTAAGGAAACTGTATAGCTTCTTTGTGTTTGCGGTGGAGTTCTTGTTGACAAGAGAGGATGTGACGTTATAGGTGCTGTTGCTTATTTTTGCACCCGTCTTTACTATTATTTTATCAAGCTCTATCCAGCCCCATGACTTTTTGACGGTAAGAGTGTGACTTCCTTTTTTGAGAGTTACGGCGCATACCGTATAGTCGGAGAAATTATCCGGTTTGCTTACGAAAGTGCCTACTTTTTTACCGTCTGCGTAAAGGTCATTCTCTTTGTATGGGCCGATAGCCTTTGAGCGTATCACTATATCATAAACCGCATCGGCAGGTACGGTTATACTAATCTGACAGTATGAGCTGTCGCTTTCGAATTTACCTACCGACTTTCCGCCGGATGCGTTGCCGCCTGATATGACGGACATATCGTTTGACAGCTTTCCGTTTTCCGCTTCATAGGTTTTCGAAAAGTTCAGCGGCTTGTCGTCAGCCTGCTTTACGGTTGTTGTGGTAGTCGTTGCGGAAGGCTTTTTGGTGGTATCGGCGGCGGTTGCAGACGCAGGCTTGTTTGTTGCTGAACCTGTGCTGTTTGCAGGCTTGCTTGACGTAACGGCAGAAGAACTGCTTTCCTGCTTGTTTGTCGAAGGCTTTGACGTTTCAAAAGAAGCATCGGACGAGTTGTTTTGCTTGTCTGAACTGTCAGATGATGAGCTGTTTTGCTTGTCTGAATTGCCCGATGACGAACTGTTCTGCTTATCGGAGCTTGTTTTATCAGAAGCGTCTGACGAGGTATCGTAAGACGAACCGCTGTCTAAGGAGGTATCCTGCGATGCGGTTTCGGCAGAAGACACTGCCGAAGCTGATGATGAACTGTCGGCTGACAATGTGCCGTTATCGGCACTGCAGCCGCAGGCAGATATTATTACTGCCGCACATAAGATAAGGGAGATGATACGTTTTTTCATTTTTCTTTTCCTTTTCCTTTTCCATTTCCGTTTGCCTGCCGTAAACGTGATAAGACAGGGCTTGTATTCGATTACATTAAGATTATACTATATAAGCACACAAAAGTCACGTCAATATTTTGCTTGCTGCAAAATCCGTGATTATCACCAATAGTGGCTACGAGGATTTATCACAAATTCACAAAATAGCAAAACAAGTCTTGCAAATTTAACTTAAATGGTGCATAATACTTGTGTAAAGGTTTACACAAAAATTAAGCAAGCCTGCTTTAACAAGAAAGGAACAAGAAATGAAGTACAGAAAAATAACAGCGGTCATACTTGCGGTAGCAACGGCAATATGTGCCGCAGGCTGTAACGGAAACGATAATTCGGGAACATCGTCAAGCGGCGACGTGACCTCATCGGGCAGTGGTGACAGCAGTATGACAAGCGATAATACAACATCGGGAGGCAATTCGGCAACAGCACAGTCACAGTTTACGTTCAGCCAGGTAGCTATGGGCGGCGGCGGATTCGTAAGCGGCGTATTTGCAACAAGCGAGCAGGGCTTATATTATGCCCGTACAGACGTCGGCGGTGCATACCGTTATAATAAGGATACTCAGAAGTGGGAATCCATGTCTTACGATATAAGCGAGGAAGACAGAGGTCTGCTCGGTATAGACGGTCTTGCGTTCGGAGAAAAAGATCCTAACAAGGTATATATGCTTGCAGGCACGGAGTATTTCAGCAACGGCAAAACCTGCCTCTTATACTCCGATGATTACGGCAAAACGTGGAACCGTACCGACCTTACGGATATGATAAAGGCACACGGAAACGGTATGGGCAGAGGAAACGGCGAGCGTATTGCGGTTGACCCCAAGAACAGCGATATAGTATATGTCGGCGGAAGAACAGGCGGTATGATAAAGTCGACCGACGGCGGAAAGACGTTCACTGCGCTTGATATGGGAACAAAGACGACAACGTCAAACGGCAACGGTATATGCAGTATCATAATCGACCCCAAGTCGGGCGATGACAGTGCCTGCACAACGATATATGCGGCAATCTCAAGAGTCAAGGAGGAAAACCTTTATAAATCGACCGACGGAGGCGTTACATGGAATTCTGTTGCAGACGCACCTAAGGGAATCATGGTTCAGAGAATGAAGTACAACGGTGACGGCAAGATCGTCATTACTTATGCCAATACCGAAGGCCCATGGAACAACAACAGAACAAGCGGTGGCGTAAGAATTCTTGATATGTCGAACGATTCGTTGACAGATATTTCTCCTGCAAAAAAGAGCTTCGGTGATGTGGTGATAGATCCTTCAAACCCCGACAGAATGGTTGCCTGCACAGAGAACATATATGTTCCTCAGCCAAACGGTCAGTACGGTGATGAATTCTATGTTACTACGGACGGCGGCAAGAACTGGACGCTTCTCAACGAAAAGATGAAGATGAGTGACGGCGGAGTAGAGTGGATCTCGACAGCGTCTATGCACTGGTGCAGTTCAATGGCAATTGACCCCAATAACACAAATAAGATAATGGTGGTATCCGGTAACGGTGTGTTCACCTGCGATAATATATGGGATGAAAGCCCCGAATTCTACTTCTTCTCAAAGGGCATAGAAGAAACTGTTCCGTATGATATAATCAGCATACCCGGCGGTAAGCTGGTAAGCGTTATAGGCGACTATGACGGTTTTGTACAGGATAGTGCCGAAGAATACGGTATGGTACACAACAGCGTTGCAGGCTCAATGACCGGTCTTGCGATAGCGTCAAAGGCAACTGATATATGGGTAAAGTGCGGCGGCAGTGAAGAAAAGCCGGGCTTCTGGTATACGCTTGACGCAGGCAAGAAATGGGTGAATGTTACCGTTTCGCCGCTTGAGAGCGGAAAGGTGGCATACGGCGGCTATGTGGCAGTTTCTGCTGACGGCAAGAGATTCTTCTGGGCACCCGGAAATGACAGCAACATCTACTATTCCGACGATCAGGGCAAGACCTGGACAAAGAGCGAGGGCGGAGTAGGCTCAAAGAAAATCATCTGCGACCCCGTAAACCCCGATTATGTATATGCCGCAAGCGGCGGTGCGTTCTTCTACAGCGAGGACGGCGGAAAGACATTTACTCAGAATATGACGCTTTCTGTATTCACTGCGGCAAGACCTGTGGTCGCACCCGGCAAGGAGGGCGTTGTATACTATCCTTCAATGGGACTTCAGGTATCAACAGATAACGGCAAAACGTTCACAAGATTGGATTCTTTAGCTGCTTGTATGGCGGTAGGTCTTGGTAAGGGCAAGACGGACAGTGATCCTTATACCATATTCGTATGGGGCAAGCCCACAAACGATGATTCCATAGGTCTTTACTGGTCTGAGGACGAGGGTAAGACATGGAGCAAGGTAAGCGATGATCAGCATCAGTTCGGCGGCCCCGGCAACGGATATTTTGTTGTAGGCGATATGAATAAATACGGCAGAGTTTATATGAGTACAGTCGGTCTCGGCGTTGTTTACGGAGATCTTGTGCAGTAAGCAGGACAAAAAGATAAAGTATAAGCGGAGCAGATTTCCACCTGCTCCGCTTTTGTTTATCGTTTATTTACTTTGCAGTCTTGCACGGATTCTTGCAAAGAGTGACTTTCTCGGCTCTTTATATAGCTTTTGCGCCTGCTCGGCTTCCTGATATGCACGTTCATAGAACAGTTTGTGTACCTCTATGTGTTCCTCGCCCGGCATAGCTTTTTTATGGCGGTAGATTCCGTCGCTTCCCTGCACACGAGCCTTGACATTATCCTTGAGCATCGTGTTGAATATATCAACCGCCTTGTCGGCAATTATCTTATCCTTCAGCGGTACGGCAACCTCCACACGTCGCTCGGTATTTCTTGTCATAAAGTCTGCGGAGGAAATATATACCTTCCTGCGTTCGCCCTTGCCGAAAATATATATACGGCTGTGTTCAAGGAAACGTCCGACTATTGAAATGACCGATATGTTTTCGGTGTAACCCGGCACTCCTGCGATAAGACAGCAGATACCTCTTATTATCAGTTCTATCTTTACTCCCTGACAGCTTGCCTCTATCAGCTTGTCTATAATATCCTTGTCGGTGAGCGAGTTCATTTTAAGTCCGATATAGCCGTTAGTACCGTAAGTTATCTCGTTGTCGATCATTTCCACAATGCGTGACTTGAGGCATTTAGGCGCTACAAGCAGAGTTGTACTGCTCTCAACTGTCGTGCCGAGCGACAGTGCATTGAACACGGTGCTTGCGTCCGCACCTATGTCCTTATCCGATGTCATCAGCGTAAGGTCGGTGTAAAGACGTGAGGTTTTCTCGTTATAGTTACCTGTGCCTATCTGAGTATAATATCTGATGTTGCTTCCCTGCTTGCGTGTTATCAGAAGCAGCTTTGAGTGTACCTTCAGAGCGTCAAGACCGTATATTATCTTAACACCCGCCTCCTCCATCTTCTTGCTCCAGCCGATGTTGTTTTCCTCGTCAAATCTGGCACGAAGCTCAACAAGCGCCATTACCTGTTTGCCGTTTTCGGCGGCTCTTATGAGAGCGCTTACGATCTCGCTGTTTCTTGCGACACGGTAAAGCGTTATCTTTATGGAAGAAACGTAAGGATCGTCAGCCGCCTCATCAAGCAGACGCAGGAAGTTCTTGAACTTGTTGTAGGGGTACGACAGAAGTATATCGTGCTGTGAAAGCTGGGCGAACATACTCTCGTAAGGGTTTACCATTATTGAATTCTGCGGCGAAACCTGATTGTAGAAAAGCTCACTTCTGTTTTCAAGCTTATCCTCAAGTGCGGACATAAAGCCGAAATCAAGAGGACAGCTCTGCATAAACGAGAAGCTGTCTGACAGTTCAAGGTAATCAAGCATACGCTTTACAAGCTCCGGTGAAGCATCGTATGAAAACTCGGCTCTTACCGGCATCAGCTTCTTTCTCTTGCGGCACAGTTCTTCCATTACGTTTCTGAAGTCCATATCGTGATCGTAAAGAGCCTCGTTCACGTCAATGTCGGCATTTCTCGTAACACGCATGATACAGCGGTTTTCAACGAAGAAATTTGGGAACAGGGTATCAATGTAATGCAGTATCACATCTTCAGCCAGAACATATCTCAGATCCTGACCGGGCAGGAAAATAACACGGGGGAAATCCCTGTCGCATTCCGCACTCAATATTCCCACAAGCTGCTTTTTCTTTTCCTCGTTTTTGCTTTTGAGCAGAGTGCCGATATATATCGCTCTGTTCTTTAAGAACGGGAACGGGTGGTTCTTGTCTATAATGCTCGGAGAAAGCAAAGGGAGAATTTCTCTTTCGAAATACAGCCTTAAGAACAGCTTATCATCGCCTTTAAGGTCGGCGGGCTTTTTAAGCTCGGCATACTCGCTGAGCTTTGCCGAAACCTCTGAAAAGGCGCAGTCCTTAATATAGAGCAGATCCTTTACCCTACGTGCAATTTCCTTAAGCTGTCTTGCGGCGGTCATACCCGTCTTGTTCTCGCACTTGCTAGGGTCTACCAGATCCTGATCATACAGTGAGCCGACACGGACCATAAAGAATTCGTCAAGGTTGCTTGTGAATATTGAGATAAACCTCATTCTTTCAAAGAGCGGAACATTTACGTCCTGCGCTTCTTCAAGTACACGCTGATTGAATTTCAGCCACGATAATTCACGGTTATCATAAACGTTGCTGTCTGTCATAAATTACCTCTTTTAATGGATTAAATACGGTCTGAAGGTGTAAAGGGAATGTAAAATATCCCGTAATATGAATATAACCGCCCGCTTTCACGGGCAGTTATTGTTCGTTCTTTACTTGTTTGCCTGTTCAAGCGACGCTCTTATAAAGTCCTTGAATAAGGGGTGCGATCTGTTGGGACGTGACTTGAATTCGGGGTGGAACTGAACAGCCACGAACCAGGGGTGAACGCTTCTCGGAAGCTCAACTATTTCAACAAGCTTTCCGTCGGGTGACTGACCTGCGATAACAAGACCGCTCTCTGTCAGTTGCTTGCGGAATACGTTGTTGAACTCATAGCGGTGGCGGTGTCTTTCATAAATAAGCTCATCGCCGTATACCTCACGGGAAATAGTACCTGCTTCAAGCTTGCAGGGATATAAGCCAAGACGCATTGTACCGCCCATATCAACATCCTTCTGGTCGGGCATAAGGTCGATAACGTTCTGCTCGCCTTCGTGGAATTCGCTTGAATTTGCGTCTGTAAGACCTGCCACATGACGTGCAAATTCGATTGTAGCCATGTGCATACCAAGACAAAGACCGAGATAGGGCTTCTTATGCTCTCTTGCGTAGCGGACAGCCTCAATCTTGCCCTCGATGCCTCTGTCACCGAAGCCGCCGGGAACGAGAATGCCGTCGCAATCATGCAGAAGCTCGTCTGCCGTTTCGGGAGTAACCTCTTCTGAGTTGATGAGCTTTATTTCAACGTGTGATTCGTTCTCGAAGCCTGCGTGACGCAGGGATTCCATAACGGAAATATAAGCGTCGGGGAGTGCAACGTACTTGCCTACAAGACCGATTACGGTATTCTTTGTGGCGTTGTACTGACGCTGAACCATATCCTCCCATTCCTTGAGATCGGGAACACGGGGATCAAGTCCGAGATGATCGCATACTACCTTTGCAAGACCTTCCTTTTCAAGCATAAGAGGTACTTCATAAAGAGAAGGAGCGGTAAGGTTCTGGATAACATCCTGCTTGCGAACGTTACAGAAGCTGGCGATCTTATCTCTCATATCCTGAGGAATCTCCATCTCGCTTCTGCAAACGAGAATGTCGGGCTGAATACCGAGCGAGAGAAGCTCCTTTACACTGTGCTGTGTGGGCTTTGTCTTCATCTCGTTGCTGCCTGTGATGAAGGGGAGGAGAGTAACGTGGATATAAACAACGTTTTCTCTGCCTACATCCGAAACTACCTGACGGATCGCCTCAAGGAAGGGAGTGCTTTCAATATCTCCGACCGTACCGCCGATCTCGGTTATAACAACATCTGCGGTCGTTTCGGCTGAGTTTGCAACTCTGTATATTCTTGATTTGATCTCGTTTGTTATGTGGGGGATTACCTGAACCGTGCCGCCGAGATAATCTCCACGACGTTCCTTATTAAGAACTGTCCAGTAGATCTTACCTGTTGTTACATTGCTGTACTTTGAAAGGTTTTCGTCTATAAAACGTTCATAGTGACCGAGGTCGAGGTCGGTTTCGGCACCGTCGTCTGTTACGAAAACTTCACCGTGCTGATAAGGACTCATCGTACCGGGGTCAACGTTTATATAGGGGTCGAACTTCTGGATAGTTACCTTGTAACCTCTCATCTTGAGCAGTCTTCCGAGTGAAGCCGCCGTGATACCTTTTCCGAGTCCCGACACAACGCCGCCGGTGACGAATACATACTTTGTAGCCATTATTTTGTTCCTGTCTCTTATACACATCTCCGAGCCCACGAGACAGGCAGAAATC
>ERZ1027036.366-NODE-366-length-26728-cov-7.227271_pt1 | contig 26728 bp, 26 predicted proteins | sample MGYA00519441_ERZ1027036 | MGnify/ENA primary metagenome ERZ1027036 (study PRJEB26926, sample SAMN06164792) | human gut metagenome | biome: ENVO:00009003; feature: ENVO:2100002; material: ENVO:00002003 | host: Homo sapiens | place: USA | collected 2012 ... | reverse complement strand
CGCCGCCAGCTCGTCGGCCAGCGCCTGTGCGCCCGCCTCGTCCAGCGGGTCGGGCAGGGGCTTTTCCAGCAGCAGCCCGGCCTCGGTGGCGTTGGGCAGGATAAGGTCGGCCCGGCGGCAGAGCTGCCGCATCCGGTCGATAAAGGCCGGGGTGACGGTGGTGTAGGCCCTGCCGTTATCCCCCATCACGGGGTCTACCACCTTGTAGGCCGAGGGCCAGAGGTCGAAGGCCTTCTCGGCCAGCGCGGCCTGCGCCTCGCCCCCGAGGTAGCCAGTGTAGATGCAGTCAAAGCCCAGCCCCAGCTCCCGGTAATGCTCCAGCGCAGCCTCCCCGTAGGCGCAGCCGTCCAGACGAGCCGGAGCGCCAAAGCCGCCGGTGTGGGTGGAGAGCATCACCGTGGGCAGGGCCACCGGCTGGATGCCCATGACGCTGAGCACCGGCAGGATGACCGCCAGACTGCAGCGCCCCACGCCGGAAAGGTCGTGGATACAGAGAACTCTTTTCGGTTCTGTTATCTTCAGCAAAAAAGAAACCTCCTTCGCAGGATATGCCTTTTCCCATAAGCCGGGCCAGCCCACAGCCAGCCCAGTTTATCAGAATATGATACAGTATACCACATTTTCCTGCACAAAAAAAGCGTATAGTGAATCCTTTGGTGGAAATACTAGCCTCACCGCCCAAAATTTCCGATTCGAAAGGAGTTTCTTCCATGAAAAACGAACACACAAGCTCCACCGCCCCCCTCCTGCTCGGCATGGCCGCCGGGGCCGCACTGGGTGCTGCCGGCGTCATGGCCACCAACACCAGTGAGCGCCAGATGCGCCGCACTGCCCGCAAGCTGGCGAAGGGCGCCGAGCACGCCGTGAGCCAGCTGGACAAGATGGTGGATGATTTCGTCGAGCGCCGGATGGACGGCTGACCGGGCCGATACAACAGCACCCCGGCTTTCCCTTTTTAAGGGAGGCCGGGGTGCTGCTGTCTGTCGGGGCAGAAGGCTTTGCGCCGTACCGCCGATTTTATTTCAGGTATGCTTCCGCGCTCTTGGAGATCTCTGCCTCCACCTTCTCGGCGGCTTCCTTATTTTCTGCGCTGACCGAGATATAGGTCTTGAGTTTCGGCTCAGTGCCGGAGGGGCGCACCACGATGGAGCAGTTATCTTCCAGCAGGAACTTGAGCACATCGGACTTGGGCAGGCCGTCCAGACCCGGCGCGTAGTCCAACAGCTTGACGACCTTCCTGCCACCAAACTCCTGAATGCCGCCCCGGAATGCCTGCATAATGTTCTGCATTTTGGCAAAACCGGCGCTGCCGTCGAACTCATAGCTGTGCAGGGTGTTCAGGCAGTAGCCATAGGTCTTGTACAGCTCCTCCAGCTTGTCCAGCAGGCTGATGCCCTGAGTAGCATAGTAGCTGAACATCTCGCAGATCATGTATGCACCGTCTACACCGTCCTTGTCGCGGACGTAGGAGCCGGTCAGGTAGCCATAGCTCTCCTCAAAGCCGAACACATAGCTGTCTGCCTTACCCTGCTGTTCCAGCTTACCGATCTGCTCGCCGATGAACTTGAAGCCGGTCAGCACGTTGATGGTGCGCAGTCCGTAATGGGTAGCGATCTGCTCGCCCATATCCATGGTAACGATGGTCTTGACCATGACCGGGTCGGCAGGCATCTTGCCGTGCTTTACACGCTGGCTGCAAATGTAGTCCAGCAGCAGCATACCGGTCTGGTTGCCGGTCAGCAGTTCGTACTCCCCTGCCTTGTTCTTGACGGCGATGCCCACACGGTCGCAGTCGGGGTCGGTGGCCAACAGCAGGTCGGCGTTGCACTTCTTGGCATACTCCATGCCCAGTGCCATGGCTTCCTTGATCTCCGGGTTGGGATATGGGCAGGTCGGGAAGTTTCCATCCGGCTGCTCCTGCTCCTTGACCACGGTGATGTTGGTGTAGCCCATCTCCTTCAGGGTGCGGGTCACAGGCTTCAGGCCGGTGCCGTTCAGCGGGCTGTACACGATGGCCACGTTCTTGTTGACTTCTTCGCCAAACAGAACAGACTGATTCTTGACCTGCTCCACAAAGGCGGTGTAGACCTCGTCCGGGATGTACTGGATGCTGCCGTCTGCCACACCTGCCTCAAAATCGCTGGTCTTGACGTCCGCAAAGATGTCCAGTTTCTCGATCTCAGCCAGAATTTCTGCTGCGGCCTCGGTGGTGATCTGGCAGCCGTCCGCGCCGTAGACCTTATAGCCGTTGTATTTGCTGGGATTGTGGGACGCCGTCACCATGACACCGGCAGAGGTGTGCAGATAGCGAGTCGCAAAGGACACGGTAGGAACCGGCATCAGGACAGGCCAGATGTTGACCTTGACGCCATTGGCAGCAAACACCCCGGCGGCGACTTTTGCAAACACATCGCTCTTGATGCGGCTGTCATAACCGATGGCCACAGACGGAGTTTTAAAGTTCTTTTTCAAATAGTCCGCCAGACCTTGAGAAGCCTTTGCCACGGTATAGATGTTCATCCGGTTGGTGCCTGCGCCGATGACGCCGCGCAGACCGCCCGTGCCAAAGGCGAGGTCACGATAGAATGCGTCCTCGATTTTGGCATCGTCCAGCGTTTTCAGCTCTGCCACAACATCAGCATCGGCGGTGGCATTCGCCAGCCAGCGTTCGTATTCCTTTTTAATATCCATATCGTTTACCCTCTTACATCCAGAAATTGTGCCTGCCCGTGGATGGTCAGCACCTCGGAATCCGCCGGGACAAAGATGCAGTCTCCCTTATAGAACGGGAGATTGCCGTCCTCATAGGAGATCGTGCCGCAGCCATTGACACAGAGCAGCACCCGGAAGGCAATTTCATCCGCCCGGTAGTGCACCTTCTGCCGCCGTTCGGTGTTGACGATCATCCGATACACTTCAAAATACTTGCAGCGGGTCAGCAGCTCAGAGGCAACGCCCTGCCGGTATTTCAACACGCGGAGCGGCTGCTTCGGCTCTGCGCTGCTCTTCAGGTTCGCCACATCCAGCGCCTTGTCGATGTGCAGCTCCCGCTTTTTGCCGTCCTTGCCTACACGGTCATAATCGTACAGGCGGTAGGTCAGGTTGGAGTTTTCCTGAATCTCTGCCACCAGTGCACCGGCGCCGATGGCATGGACTGTCCCGGCCTGAATAAAGAACAGATCATCCTTGTGGATGGGGACCTTTTGCAGATATTTCATCACCGTGCCGTCTGCGATCGCCCTGCGCATCTCGGCCTTTGTGCAGTTCTGCTTGAGTCCGTAGACCAGCCTCGCCTCACGTCCGGCATCCAGCACATACCACATCTCGGTCTTGCCCAGCTGCCCGTTTTCACGCTCCTGCGCATAGGCGTCGGTGGGATGCACCTGCACCGACAGGTCTTTCTTGGCATCGATGAATTTGATGAGGATCGGCAGCGTGTTCTCGCCCTTGTGGCGCTCCCCCAGATACTCCGGGTGCGCTCTCAGCACCTCTGCCAGCTCCTGCCCATCAAACGCGCCGCCCACCACATAGCTGGGGCCATCGGGGTGGGTGGAGCACTCCCACGTCTCTGCCAACGGGGTCAGGTCGATGTTTTTTTCAAATTCATCGTTCAAACGGCTGCCGCCCCAGAGATAATCCTTGCCGGACGGTCGGAGCAAAAGAGGCTTGTTCTTGTTTTGCATAACTGCCTCCTGCGGTGTCTCAATATTCCAGCTCGAACTTTTGCTTGTCGTGGACGTCGATGGCTTCGCCCAGCTGCACTTCAATCAGTTTCAGCTCGGTCTCGGCAATCACGGTATGACGGCAGCCTGCGGACATGGTGATGACATCGCCCGCCTTCACATTCTGCTCCATGCCGTCCACGACGGTCTTGCCCTTGCCTGCAATGACCGTCCAGACCTCGTCCCGGTGCTGATGGCTGTGGTAGTTCATCTGATGGCCTGCATTCAAAGTCACCTTGATGGTCATGGAAGCCTTATCAATGTCGATGACCTTAAAGCTGCCCCACGATTTCTCAGCAAACATGACCCGGTGGTCGAGCGTGTTGACGTAGGGCTTGATGTAGCTGGACTGCTCCTTATCCGAGACCAGAATGCCCTCCGGGCTGGCAGAGACCACCACATCCTTCAGACCCATGCAGAGGATGGGCACATCCAGCTCGTTGACCACATGGACATTCTCGCACTGCTCATTAAACAGTGCCTCGCCCACCGCGTGGCTGTCCATCGCCTCGGTCAGGGTGTTCCAAGTGCCAAGGTCTTTCCAAGTGCCTGCGAAGCGCATGACCTCGATCTCCGGCTCGTGCTCCACCACGGCATAGTCGAAGCTGATCTTGTTCAGGGTGTCGTATTTGTTGAACAGGTCCTCATAGTCCACGAAATCGATCAGCTCATGGGCACGGTTCAGCACATAGCCCAGCTTGAAGGCGAACACGCCGCCGTTCCAGAGCGCACCCTTTGCAATGTAGTCCTTTGCCACTTCCTGCGTGGGCTTTTCCTTGAACATGGACACCTTGCTGACCTGCTCTTTGCCGATGGGGATGATGTAGCCGTATTTCTCGCTGGGGTAGGTCGGCTCAATGCCCATCAGGACCAGATTTGCGCTGCTGACGGCGGCACGGTCGCCCAGTGCTTTCAGGGCCTCAAAGTAGTCGTTCTCCACATAGGGGTCTACCGGGCAGACGACCACGGATTCTTCCTCGCCGACACCCTGCACGTCCTTCAGGTAGGCTGCCGCCAGTGCAATGGCCGGGAAGGTATCCCGGCGGCAAGGCTCCACGCTGATGCCCACTTCCTCGCCCAGCTGATTGTGGATGGCCGAGACCTGAGACTTGGAGGTCGCAATCGTGACCGTTGCATCGGTATCGACCGCCTTGATCTGACGGTAGACACGCTGCACCATAGATTCCAGTTCGCCGTCTTCCCGATGGAAGATCTTGATGAACTGCTTGGAACGAATATCATTGGAAAGCGGCCACAGACGCTGGCCGGAACCGCCGGACAATAACACCAGATTCATAATTTTTCTCCTGTCATCTAGCAAAAAAGGCCGTGGCCCTGCACGGACACACGACCTTTTCAAATCGTTTCTTTAAGATTCAGCGTTTAGCGCTCTGCACGCATCGGGTTGTTCAGGAAGTCCTCATAGGACAGGCGCAGGCCGTCTTCCAGCTCGGTCTTGTAGGTCCAGCCCAGATTGGTGGCCTTGGACACGTCCAGCAGCTTGCGGGGCGTGCCGTTGGGCTTGGTGGTATCCCACTTGATCTCGCCGGTGTAGCCCACGACCTTGGCGACCAGCTCGGTCAGCTCCTTGATGGTCAGCTCTTTGCCGGTACCAGCGTTGACGGTCTCGTTGCCGGAGTAGTTGTTCATCAGGAAAACGCACAGGTTTGCCAGATCGTCCACATACAGGAACTCACGCAGCGGAGAGCCATCGCCCCAGCAGGTAACACTGGGCAGGTTCTGCTCTTTGGCCTCATGGAAACGACGGATCAGCGCCGGAACCACGTGGCTGTGGGTGGGGTGATAGTTGTCGTTGGGTCCATAGAGGTTGGTGGGCATGACGCTGATGTAGTCGGTGCCGTACTGACGGTTCAGGAACTCGCAGTACTTCAGACCGGAGATCTTCGCCAGTGCATAGGCCTCGTTGGTCTTTTCCAGCTCACTGGTCAGCAGGCAGTTTTCCTTCATGGGCTGAGGAGCCATGCGGGGGTAGATGCAGGAGGAACCGAGGAATTCCAGCTTCTTGCAGCCGTTCTTCCAAGCCGAGTGGATGGCGTTCATCTCCAGCGTCATGTTGTCATACATAAAGTCGGCCAGTGCTTCCTGATTGGCCACGATGCCGCCGACCTTGGCAGCAGCAAGGAACACATACTCCGGCTTCTCCTGTGCGAAGAACTCTTCCACAGCATCCTGACGGGTCAGGTCCAGTTCCTTGTGGGTGCGGGTGATGATATTGGTATAGCCCTGACGCTGCAACTCACGAACGATTGCAGAGCCCACCATGCCGCGATGACCTGCGACATAAATCTTAGCATTCTTTTCCATCATAACAGAATTGCCTTCTTTCCAAATTACAGAACTGCCTTGAGTGCCTTTTCGCGCTTTGCACGCTCACGATCGTGCTTGGCCATGATCTCCACCAACTGCTCGTAAGTCGTGGACTGCGGGTTCCAGCCCAGAACGGTCTTAGCCTTGGTGGGGTCGCCCCACAGGTTGTCCACATCGGTAGGACGGAACCACTGAGGATTCACGCAGACCAGCATCTTGCCGGTAGCTGCATCATAGCCCTTTTCATCGATGCCGGTGCCCTCCCAGCGGATGGTGATGCCGTTGGCTGCGAAAGCCTTCTCAGTGAAGTCGCGGACCGTGTGCTGCACACCGGTAGCGATGACGAAGTCGTCCGGTTTCTCCTGCTGCATGATCAGCCACATGCACTCAACGTAATCCTTAGCGTAACCCCAGTCGCGCAGAGAATCCATGTTGCCCAGCTCCAGATGATCCTGCAGACCCTCGGCGATACGACCGGCAGCCAGCGTGATCTTACGGGTGACGAAGTTCTCGCCACGGCGCTCAGACTCATGGTTGAACAGGATGCCGTTGACAGCGAACATCCCGTAAGCATCGCGGTACTCCTTGACCATCCAGAAGCCGTACTGCTTTGCGACAGCATACGGAGAGTAGGGGTGGAACGGAGTGGTCTCACGCTGGGGGACTTCCTCGACCTTGCCATACAGCTCGGAGGTGGAAGCCTGATACACCTTGCAGGTCTTGGTCAGGCCGCAGACCCGGACAGCCTCCAGCACACGCAGAACACCCAGTGCGTCCACATCGCCGGAGTACTCAGGAGCATCAAAGGAGACCTGAACATGGCTCTGTGCAGCCAGATTGTAGATCTCGTCGGGCTTGATCTCGCCCACCAGACGGATCAGGCCGGAGGAATCGGACAGGTCGCCGTCGTGCAGGGTGATAGCATTCTTCTCGATCAGGTGGTCGATACGAGCGGTGTTGGAGATGGAAGCGCGGCGGACAATGCCGTGGACCTCATAGCCCTTCTCCAGCAGAAACTCTGCCAGATAAGAGCCGTCCTGACCAGTGATGCCAGTAATCAGTGCTTTTTTCATAATTTCGATCCTCATTTAAAACGCGAAGTTTAAAACTTATGTTGGTTGATTTTATCGTACAACCATATTTTAGAAGGATATTCGTCCTTTCAGAAGTGCATAAGCAGTCCGATATTAGCACTATCTTGGCTTCTTCGATTCAAGTGCAATAAAAAGAGCCGCGCAGGCTCAAAACTTGCACAGCTCAGAAAGTTTTATTGCATTTTTGTCTTTTTCAGATAGGATATATTCCCGCATAGGCCAAGGCTCAGTCTGCCAAATGAAATCGGAATCATAGCGCACTGCTCTTGCCGCTTCACCGCAGAAGTCATTATCCACACACCACTGCATCAAGGTCTCATCTTCCAGTGTCAGGTAGCCATGGGCAAAGCCACGCGGAATTAACATCTGCTTCTGATTTTCAAAGGAGAGGATCTCGCCATAAGCATACCCAAAGGTATCACCCGGTCGAAGATCAACAGCCACATTGAAAATCGAACCATGCAGGCAGGACACCAGCTTTGCCTGCGCGTGCTCTCCCTCTTGGAAGTGTAGTCCGCGTAGCGTTCCAGCTTTCCTGCTGAAGCCTTGGTTGATCTGAACCACACGGAAGTCGATTGACTTGTCCACCGGCACAGAAAGCCAGCCCCGGAAGTCCTCAAATCGTTGTGTTTCAATTATTACTGGCTTTACCATTGCTTTCTGTACTCCCTTGGACTGATTCCTTCTACTTTTCGGAACATCCGACTAAAATAGTTTGCATCTCCCATGCCGACCGTAACACCAACTTCGTCCACAGTCATATCTGTGAAGCGAAGCAGCTGCTTGGCTCTGGTAATCCGTTTTGAGATCAGATAGTTGTTGACCGTCGTTCCGTAAGTCTCTTTGAAGATTTTGGACAGATAGAACTTGTTAATAAAGAACTTCTCTGCCAAATCATCCAATGTAAGCTTCTCCGTATAATGCTCGTCCAGATACTCCTTTACAGCTGCCAGTTCCATTCTCTTCCGGCTCACCGTTACGCTCTCCGGATGCCAGGACTGCTCCATTAGGAGAGTCAATAGGCTTCCCAACTTCTCATTGATTCGCATATCTCGTATGTAATCAGACGAAGAAGCGAGGTCATAAAGGTCTGTCAGGATTGATGTAAAAGAAGCTAGGTCATCTGGGTGGAACACCGGTTGGCCGCCTCGCTCTTTATACTTCTCATACACAGCCGGAAGAGATGGTGCATAAAAGTGACACCACTGAAGCGACCAGAGATTATCGGAAGTCGAATGACTGTATGCTTTCCGGCAGTCGATAAACACGCAGTCTCCCTGGTCTAGCTGATAAGTCTGCTCCTCATAGGAAAGCGTTCCCTCACCAGACAGAACGATGAAGCAAAGAAACGATACCAAATCCTCTCTTTGAGATATGTGTGGATGAATAGCCTGCAAAGAGCCAACCTCCTGCAGATGGAGCAACGATGTCCGTGCAAAGGTTGATGGGGTGTAAATGATTCGGGAGGAACTTACGGAAGAAGATTGTGGATTGAATAGTTCTTGGTCCATAAGCTGCTCCTTTCCTCTTACTCCTTTTTCCTTCGCTTATATCCAACTGGTGGAACAGCATCCTTGGGAATATGCCACGGCGATCCTTTTCCATCTTGATTGCAGTTTGGAATTTTATCTTCCCTGCACCACTTGGAAACTGTAGCCTGTGTCACGCCGTATTTTTCAGCAAATTCTCGTGTTCCTATAGCTTCACTCATTTATGTAGTCCTCAAATTGATGCATTCAAATATTACGCTATTAATCTTTCAAGCAAAACTCTTCTATTACAGATCTGCAAATAAATCGGCTTTGTACACGCCGTCCTCCAGCATCTTCTTGAAGCTATCCTTTACAGCTGCAACATCCTCATGGTAGGTCATGCCGTACCATGTATCATTAGTCTTCAGAACCTTCACGGACATTTTTCCCTGCTCCAGCAGATCACCGATGAAAATAGGAATTAAATACTCTGCTTTCAGCGGATTTCCTGGTACTTCCTTCTCGAAAAACTCTTTGAAGCCTTGCTCCAGGACATCCAAGAACTCTGGAGTTAATCCCCACATATTCATAGAAACCAAAGAATTCACATCAACGACTACGCCGTCTGCCTCCACTCCAGTTACAGTCTTTACGATATTCTTGGTCTCCACAACCTCAGTCAGATTGTTTTCCTTATCCATCTTGCAGATACCACGGGTCACGCCACCATTGTCGGAAAGTGTATTCTTCAGCACAAAACCTGCCATGCAGGATTTCCCGCCATTCACCAGATACTCATGAACCGCCTTGAAACCTTCCTTGCCATAATAATCGTCTGCATTGATCACAATAAACGGGGTCTTGATGACCTTCTTTGCGGCAAGCACTGCCTGACCGGTTCCCCACGGCTTTGTACGGCCTTCCGGCAGAGTGCCCGGAATATCGTTAATATCCTGAAAAGCGTAGTCTACAGTTACATCATGAGCGGAGCAAATAGCTGCGATACGATCACCGATCACCTCTTTGAACTCTTTCTCAATATCCTTTCGAATAATAAATACCACATGGTTAAAGCCTGCCTCAATTGCATCATGAATCGAGTAATCCATGATGATATGATTTGAAGCATCCACTGGCTCCAACTGTTTGATTCCTGTTCCAAAACGGCTACCTATACCGGCCGCCATTATAAGTAATGTTGTATTCATAGTTTTTCATACCTTTTTCTGATAATATTCTTCTACCATAGGTTTCGTTCTTCACATCTCAGCCGACCAAAATGGATTGTTGCCTGCTGCTCACCACGAAGAGGTATGTGAAGATTTGAGCAGCTACCGTGTAGGATTAGTACACGGCTTTATTTTGCCTAACGCAGACGCAAATTCGAGAGCATTCGACTTTTTAGTTGCATTTTACGTTTATATTTTAATACTAGGGTCTGACGCCAGATATCGGTAAACGTCAAATCCTGCGCCTACCCTTAAATATAACGCCGCTTTTATGAGCGGCGTGGTTTCCGGCATTCCTCGGGAAGCTCCTCTGCCCAGGGCATCAGCTGATCTAGTTTTGCCGGATCTATATTTCCTTTTTCGTCACAATACTTAGGCAGCTCCGTGAGGATATACCTGAAGTAGTAGTATGGGCGCAGATTGTTCAGCTTTGCTGTTTCTGAAATACTGTAAACAAGAGCGCTGGCTCCGGCACCTTTTGCTGTGTTATGGAACATCCAGTTCTTTTTGCCGATACAGAAAGTCCGGATAGCCCGCTCGGAAGCGGAGTTATCGATGCAATCGTCCATCATCCGCCACGTGGAGGCCATTAGACACAGATGACTACCACCCTAATAGGTGGCATTTCGATTAGATTATTTCCTTTTGAGAAGCATAATCAAGTTCATAATTTTACCTTTATTAGCCATCAAAAAAACTCCATACATTCCCAAAAATATAATCGTACCCAATCCATTACCGAAGACATTAATTGAAATGATAAACCCAAGTACTAGGCTTGATTCCAAAATAATACTTGAACCAACTTTTTTGTTGAGCATTCTTGCCAAGTACAATTCTGAAATAATGCTTCTAAGCGCAACCGACAAAACCATCGAGTAAACAACTGCCGTTATGCTTCCCAAAACATGTGCCGAAAAAGAGCAAATGATAAAAGAGATTAGTGCGGCTCCCGCGTTAATAAAAAGCAAAAAATTTTCTTTTCTTAGCACTTTGAAATATGTATTACACAGCATCTGCATTTTTCCGTCGTAAGTGCACAATGGCAGCAAAACTGCAATATAGGACAGAGACTCTTTGTAGTCCGGTAACCAAATTCCAAAGATCAACTGCATTGGATAGTATGCAACAAATACAATCGGTAGTAGTATTCCCAGCGCATCTCTTAGGGAAGAATATATTTCATTTCGTTTGCTTTTATCAGTTTGCCTTAGAGCTGGGAAAAGAACCATACTTACCTGACCAATAAACTGAAGAAAAAAATTTGTCAAAGATAGCGAAAAAGAAAATCTACCGAATGCAGTGATTCCCCATACCGAATCTATTATTTGTCTTCCAATACCCAAAATAAGTGAACCAGCAATGTTAGCAAACAACAGTTTGGCACCTATCGATATACTTAAAACCATATCCTTAATCACATCAAAAGTGATTCTAAATTTGGCAAATACAAGCTCCTTTGCTTTTATAATGCAATATATTAATGCAACACTTTTACTGAATGTATAGCCAATAATATAGTACCGGAAAGAAAAGCCCCTTATCACAATGGCAATAAGTACAAATCCGATAAATATTATTCTATCAATCATAATCGATATTGAATAGACTCTCGTCTGATTAACCGCTTGAAATATATATCCTAAGTATCCCGCCGCATTAAATATGAGCATGTATATAAACGTCCAACTCAGAACGGTCATACGCATGGATTCTATTTGTACTAAAGAAAATACAAACAAGGCTACAACTGCAATCGAAAACTGAATCAGCAATGACAGCACTAACTGCGTCTTGTATTTGACATAGTCTAATTCCTCGTATACACTGCCACCCAACCTAAGATATATACCGTCTGTTAGGCCAAAGTGTGAGAAGCCAACATATCCTATATAGAAAATAAATAACTGCCAATACGAATAGTCCTCAACTCCTAATAGCTTTGGAACAATCATGGACATTAGCACACTGAGGATTAATGATATTCCTTGTGCGCTAAATGCGTATATCAGATTTCTTATTAATGATTTCTTATTCATAATTATCGGCTACTCTCTTGTTTTTTTTTAATTTTATTACTGCAGTAACTCCCCACGCGATTATAAATCCGACAAGTTTAAATAGTACGCTATATATTTGAGATGAAACATTATAACCTAACGCGGTTAGAAATCTATCTATAGTAGTCGGTATATACCCGGTTAGGGGGTAATAGATTATTGTGTTTCTTCCAATTGAATTTAGTGCTTTAGCCATTTTCCATGTACTAACACATTTTGCTAAACAGAACATAAAGTATATTCCAAAGCATGCTCCTAAGATTGCAAGACCTGGCATACATAAGTACCCATCAGATAGATCCAAGTATCTTCCTGTTTGCTTGAATTCAAAAGCTGCTATGATTATGCATATAACACAGGAAACAGCTCCACCTAACTTAGATAAATGTTTTTCTATCTTTATAGGATCATTAAATAGAGTACCCAGCGAAAAGAACAGCATCGCTTCAATCGTGGAACTCCAGAAAAAGTAATTCGGAACTCCTTCAGTTCTAGAATAGTGGGCAATCAGGGCAAGTATAAACGCAATAATACAAATGCTCCTTTTATTCTTTATCAATCTATAAATTACGTAATATATAATCTCCACAAAAAACAAAGAAAATAAAAACCAGAGTAGAGAAAACGAACCCTCTCCACGTAATACATCTATTATAGAAGCCACAAAAAAGTCTTTGTCTCGAAATAGAATAAAATCAATAGTTAGTATCAACAATGAGTATCCATAGAATGGAATCAGATAACTTTTTGCTTTTCTTATAACGTACTCTCTAGGTTTTCGATCCCTAAACCACATACCCGATATGAAAAAAAACATCGGCATGTGAAATACATATATCCAACATTTAAGGAGTATTGGTAAACCCGTATGTCCTGCAACGACACAGAATACTCCTATTGCTTTTGCAACGTCTATCCATTCAACTCGTTTTGAGCATAATGATTTCTCTTTACTCATTGTATCTATCCTCTAACAACTTTTCTCTTTCTGGGGCTCGTTTTAATCAACACAACCTGAATAAGCGCCACAAATAAGAAAACATATATTGGTTGCCACACGATCTCATTAAAATAGCCTCTTGTGTACCGCATTAAATAATACAAGAACGAAACCCATGTGCCAAACCAGACTGGTTTGTATGCTGAGCAATATATCTTTTGCTCAATTTTGCAAATAAATAATGCGAAAACAAGTGTTAGCGGGATTCCATACCATCCGAAATTCCAATACCACTCTGCTATGGCTGAACCACCCATTGCAAAAACAGTAGAGTTAATAAATGTTCCTCGTTCCGGCTGTGATAAATATATATTAAACAACGCATATTTCTCTAATCCGGAGCACGGAATTTTGAGTCCACTAAAAATTGAGTAAAAGAAGGAAGCAATATAAGTAAGACCCCACTGATAATTACCTGTTGCAGGTATTGACATAAGTGCCTGAATAGGAGCTTTTACCGTACCTCCCATTTCAAGGCACAAATCTTTGATGGGCTCTGACTCTCTGATCACCTCTTGTAAACTATTCCAGAAATTCGCATCTACGGCTAATTCACGTGTATGAGTGACAATTGTGACAAAATAAATTCCCAAATAGGCCACAGCTATGTACCAGATTTTTAGCTTTGGTTTAAAGAAATAGCAATACATAAACAGCAATGGAACCAATGTCTGAATCGTGTTGCCTTTCCGACCAGTAAAAAACATAAATATTAAGAAATACGCAGCTGTTATGCCCATAACAATAGTGAATCTACGCTTATTATTTCTATAGCTGCTGAGAACTAATAGAATTGCAGGTAAAAACAGCTTGGTGAACCAGCCAAGCGGAATACCATAAAATGTCGTATCTGCTTCGAACATAGCCTGATAGCCACCAGCAATTTTTGCACCTATTTGAATTACGTCATGGTATAATTGAGGCAGAATAGAAATTGCTAACATACACAGCCCAATACTTCTGCATATTTCAAGGGAGTTTCCATCCGTTCCCTTTGTTTCATCATAATCCGCCAATTCAGTATTACTTTTTGAAAACATCAACACACCTAGCAAATATACTTCGATAAATAGTTCAGAGTATAGTGTTCCTTGAAATCCCCACTCATCTCCATATCGATAGAGCATTTGCATATAATCGTACTTTGTAGATGTATCAAAACCAATGACGGTTATACTCGATAAATGGAACATATAGAGACTAAATAGGACAAAAAATGTCGGGGATGCATATTTTAATCCAAGGATTCTCCAACTTATTAGCGAATACACAATCAAAATCACTGTTGTAATCCCTGCACGATACTCCCATCCCGGCGATAACTGTACAATATCAACCGCCAGAATGTAATAGTTTAGAAATATCATCATTATTCCTATTGTAACTACAACAAATTTGGTTTTTGATACCTTCATTAATACAATCTCCTATATACGATTGCTTACATACTCCCGAGAGCCTTTTTTTGAAATAACTTTTCCCGGAATACCAACAACAACCGAATAATCCTCTACACTTTTTGCTAATACACTATTACTTCCTATTGCAACATCACTGCCAACCGTTATATCTCCAATAATTATTGCACCTGGGGCAATATAGATGTTATCCTGTAAAACTGGATACTGCTTTTTTCCATTGTGAATTGTCATTCCAACAGTTGTGTTCTGAGATAGCGTTATGTTTTTTCCACACTTTGCGGGGCTGAATACTATTCCACCAATATGAAAAATTTGTAATCCGGGGCCAATTTCTATTGCATAAGGAATATCATAACCATATTTATATTTATAATGGCGGTATATCATTCTACAGATTGGCAAAATAAATATCTTTGTAAGTTTCTTCTTTCTTGCAACAGAACACATTCTTAGCCAAACAGAGAATTTGAATCCTTCATACGTTGCATATGCATGTAAAAAAGACTTAGTATCTGTCTTTCCCTCATATCTATATAAATCTGCTAAGACAAGTTCTTTAAGACTATAGTTCAATTTTCTCACCCAAATTATATGATTTTATTTTTCCTTCTATAAATGCGGTATACAATTTTGCTGCAGATGAAGCGGTAAAGAACAGACTATCAATTTGCTTAATACGATCTTCTACCGTAGGGATTTCCATACCGGCAGCTCTTTTTATAGCTTCAACCCAAACATCCATCGATTCGTCAAGACTGACACGCGTTACCAACCCCATTCCCATATCTATTTCTTCTGTTACTGCTGTAGATACTACAATAGGTGTACCTGCCGCCTGAGACTCGATTGCAACAGTAGGGAGTCCTTCATAGTGCGAAGGTAATATACTAACGTCCATCAATTGGAACAATTTATTCACGTCATTTCTTCTACCTAAAAATCTACACCTTTCAATGATTCCCATTTCCTTTGCCTGATTTTGAATAAATTCAAAATCTCGTCCTGTACCAACAAAAATCCAAACAAAATTCAAATTTTCTTCCTTCATTTTTGCTATTAGATTTATCATGAATGGATGGTTTTTTTGGTATCCAAAATAACCCACATTGCCTAACACCATGGTGTTAGGCTCAATATCCAACTCCTTCATAAGGGCTGCTTTCTCAGATTCCGTAATTTCAGATTCGTATTTACTGACATCAATGCTATTAGGAATATGCATAATCTTTCTCTGATCCACACACTTCTGTCCAAACCGAAATGCAGAAGCAATTTTACTACAAGAAGCATAATCCGTTGCAACGGCTTTTGTCAGAAATTTGAAACACTCATACTTAATTCGGACTAGTGGATTGCTTGTATTTGGCTGATCCGCGATATGAGCATGAACGATGACTCTATGCACGCCACACAGTCGGGATAACATAGAAAAATACGCAGCTTGAAAATCCGTTAAATGCAAATGTACCGCATCATACTTATTTGTTCTAAGAATACTTATATACTCGCCAACACAAGCCATTATTGATTTAACTCGTACATTTCTTAGGTGGAATGTTTGACCGCCTTTAGCTTTTACCTCCTCTATAAAAAAGTCAGGATAGTCTGTAAAGCCAGCAACATCAATTATTATTTTTTCTTTATCTACTCCGCGAATGATATTACGCACATGAGATGATATCCCACCTCCAAATCCCGGCATAATATGTAATACACGTAATTGTATCATTTTACATTCTCCCAAATAGCCAGTGTTTCTTTCGCTACACGTGCCACAACTCGTTCTGAATTGAATTTTTCCTGTGCCACTTTTAATGAGAATAGACCAGCATTTTTCTTCCACTCATCGCTACTACATATCATCTGCTCAATATCGTTCACAGCTTTTTTAGAGTTTTTATAGCTGATAACATACCCATTCTGACCTTCTGTAATGATTTCTGGATTGTTTCCAACATGTTCTGAGACAATCAACGGATTTGCGCTCCAACAAGCTTCAATACAAGACAGAGGATTAGGATCCGATAAAGATGGCAAAACAAACACATCCGTTGCACCATATAGGTCTATCATATCGGTTTGTTTCTTAAATCCAACTAACCGCAGATCAATTCCATATTCCTTTGCTTTTTTCTCGATTTCTTCCTTCAGTTCGCCCTGACCAGGCATTACTATTGTAACCTTATTCTTACTTGGAACATCATTCATGATGTCTAAGAACTCCAGAATTCCCTTTTCTTTAGAAAGTCTTGCTGGTGTTAAAAACATAACATTATCATCTGCAACATTGTAGCTCTTACGAATTACCTTTTTTTGTTCTTCTGAGTATTTAGATGCAATATAATATGCTCTCTCATCAATCAGGTTAGGTACAAACACATAATAGCTATCCTCAGAAGCATATGTATCAATAAATTCTTTCGACATCTTGCCTGCATACCAGAAACCATCAAATCGACTGATAACGGTATTTCTAAAGAAACTACGAACAGCGAGTTTTAGGCTGCCATACGAACGTTTTTCGTTTAAATGTGACTCTGACCAATAAAAAACTTTATAATTGCATTTCTTTTTTAAACCAATAGCTGCCCAAACAGACGGGAGCATATAGCTACCTGCGCACACCATAACATCAGGATTCATTTTTTTTATCACCCTGCCGATTCCTGGATTGATGATAACATCAATTCCTGAGACTTTTTTTAGTCCCCCCTTCATGAGTGTTGTATAGTCTCTCCTGAAGTCATCATATTGCCACGTTCTTCCAGGCTCATTAGGAACCATTACAAGGACTCGAAAATCAACATTATGATGTGCATACTCATCCCTTAATTTGTCATAGAAGAATATTCTAAATGGATTTAGAATATTCGTTAATAACACTACTCTCATACTTCTCCTCCCAGCATTTTTCTATAGCCAATTAAGTCTTTACCAGGGTCGGTTTTCTCTGCGATATAGTTATTGTTAAACTTGAGCATTTCATCGATGCACTGTTGATCCGCATCTAAAAGACGTTCGACAATTTCTTCGAATTCTCTTTGCTCCGCAAGTGGGGCACCAATTCCAAGCGCATCAATATAGTCATCCCACGGTGTCACGCCCTTGCTCAAAATACAAAGGCAATTATTCATCATTGCTTCAACAATCACATGGCCATAGTTTTCGCCCAATGTCGGGAAGAAGAAAGCATGATACTGTTCAAAAACATGTGGAATATCCTTATGTTCTGCCTCACCACAATACTTCACCTTGACATTATCAGGCATCTTTTTCATGAGATCTTCACACTCAGCCCAATAGCCCTTATCTTCCATAGGACCATAAATGTCAAAAACAACATTTCCCTTTGTAATTTTGCTCAGCACCTCAAGCGCATACTTGATATTTTTCTTTGGAAAAATTCTGGAGACAAATACCAGCCTCAGCTCTCCTTGTTTTTTTGACGTACAAGGTTTCTTTGGCACAAATCTTGCAGGCAAATTCGAAACTGTAAACACATTTGCTTTTGCAAATTTACGTTTGATGTCACGTTCCTCAATGCTACTAGTTGCATGCCACAGAAGCCCGCTATACAGGCCAAGTAATTTTACCAAGTAAATATAGGAGTACTTCTTTAATTTCTTATTTTCACAACCACCTGTAAAATCACCTCGCGGTGTTAAAATCACAGGCTTCTTCTTAAGCTTTCCCATACGGCGGAGAAGTAGTGGACGAATAGTGAAAATAGGAGAGAAAAAGCCATTCAGGTACATTACATCATAATCGATGCTGTTGATCACTTCTTCAAAACCTTTTAAGTCCTGCTTATCAGGGCTAAGATAATACACCTTTGCGTGACCCACTTCATTCCACTGGTTAATTTTCACATTACTGTACGGTACAGTTTCCTTATAATCCCTATCTGCACAAAGAACAAAAAAATCAATCTGTTCATATAAATTTTCAACCATGTTAATACAGGACTGAATAGGTCCACCGCCCTTATAACCAGGTGCGTATTGCCCATTTAACACAAGTACTCTTTTCTTCATTCCTATCTCCTCTTATGCTTTCAAATCGCCCTGCGGTTTCATAGTAATTCCCTTTTTCTCGCATTCATAAATCTTCGCATCCACTAAGAAACGATACCAATATGCCTGCAAGAAGTGGAATATCTTTCCTTCTGGACCGTCAAGAAATCCCAATTTAATGTAATATCGATATATAAAATACAGATGCGCCCGGAAGAACTTCGGCAGCCTATAATAGCCGCTATTCTTCACGACACGCTTCATCTTGGCCTGCCCAGACGATGTACCATCTTGTTCCAGACTTTCATCCATCGCCTTTTCCAGCGTCATCTGGTGATCCAGCACTTCCCGGTTGCTGTACCAGTTGTGTTTTGCTGTCCACCACTCCAAATCTTTCTGATTGTTGTCGATCAAATCATGTTTGAATTCAACTGTCATTCCCTCCGACAGAATCATATGTTCATCCATAATTTTCATCTCACAGGATGCCATTCCAGTTCGGAAAATGCGGAGCAATAACTCTGGATATCGCCCACCATGCTTGATCCAGCGGCCCATAAAGTAGACTCTGCGCCGGAGGATGACTCCGTTCACTGGTGTCTTGATCTGCGGGAGTTTTTCATTAATCTCCGCAGCGAGATCTTCCATGATTTCTTCGTCAGCATCCATACGCATGGACCATTCTGTGTCGATGTCCGTGTTCTGAAGACCCCAGTTCAGCTGGTCTGCGTAAGACACCCATTTATTTTGATAAAAGTCCAACCTCGAACCAATTTTCTGAAGCTCTGCATTAAGTTCTTTGCACAGTGCTTCCGTGCTATCTGTACTAAAGCTATCTACAATTACAAATCTCTTAGCAACTCCACGAAAGGACTCCACACACTTGCGAAGATTCTTTTCTTCATTTTTTGTAAGTATTACGACTGTTAAATCTGTCATGAAATCTCCAACCTCTTAATTACCTTCGCCGGGTTTCCAGCAATCACACAATTATCTTCAAACTTTCCGCACACTACAGCACCAGCACCGATAACGCAGCCATCGCCCAGCACTGTGCCTTTCAGGATTATGCTATTGCACCCAATGAAACAGTTCTTACCGATCTTGATTTCCCTGCTCGGCACCAAATCACTGTTACCACCGTTTTCATCACGGAGCAGCTTGTTTCTCGTTTCTGCCTCAATTGGGTGGAAGTCATTGTCTAAAATCTTGCAGTTACCGCCGATGCAGGTATTCTCACCAATCGTGATCTTCTTCCGGGCGTAAATCGTTGCTCCGCTTATTCCCACATTATCTCCGATTTCAATCTCTGCCCCCGGTGCACGGGTAACAATAATCGTCCGGCTGTAAAGACCAACCAGATTGCTGAGGAAGCTGCTCTTAATCGTAACGTTCTCACCAATCTTCAGCTTGGCACCACACTTGTTGAAAATAATAGGTACACCCTTCAGCAAGAGGTTCTTGCCATATTCAATTCTTGTCACCTTCATAACCAGTTTGAACCAGTTACTGTTCATTTCCTCTCGCCTCCTTTACAACTTCAAAATTTCTTCTGCATACTTCTGTACGCTTACGTTTCTAGTCAGATTCTTCTCAAGGTTTTCCCGACTTCTGGCGCCCATTGCTTTCAGTTCTTCACTGCCAGCATTGTCAATGAACCAGCGGATGTTCTCTTCAACCTTGTCATATTCACCCGGCTCACAGCAGAGACCACCGTGTGTATCTTCAATCAAGCAACGAACCTCTGAGCCTGACTCCAGGACCCCTAAAATGGGCTTTGAAGCGGCCATTATGCCGTATGCCTTCGATGGGCAGGACACGCCTTTGATGCCTTTCGCATTCACACACCAGTGAACGTCACCAGCGTTCAAACTATAGATAAGGTCAGCCTTATCCTGGTACGGAATGAAAGTCACATTGTCCATGTGATGCTGCTTTACATAGAGCACCAACTTATCCAGTACGGAACCAGCACCAACAAAAGCAAATACAACCTCTCGGCCATCTGCTGTTTTTGTTCCAACCTTGATTTTCTCCACAACCTTAATCAAATTCTCAAGGTCGTAGTACAGACCGATATTACCTGAATACATAATGACGAACTTACCATCCAGACCGTACTTCTTCTTGAAAGCAACTACTCTTTCATTGTTTTCATCCAGCGGATAGATCTCGTTCTCATCAATCCAGTTGTTAATCATAACTGTCTTCGGAACTTTCTTTCCTCTGAAACGGTTCTCCACCGTTTCCACCAGATCACGACCGACTGTGATTACAAGGTCGCTGCGCTTGCAACTGAACTTGTCGAACCACATCATGGCATCTGTCACCAGTTTGCTCTTGGTGTAGCCAACGGCCAGCACCTGCTCTGGGTTGAAGTCCTGAATGTTATAGATGTATTTGGCGTGTTTCATCCACTTGCCCCAAACACCCAGCAGACCACCAAGGATCGGAGGCTGAGAGATGGAGAAGACATAATCCATCTTTCCAACCTTAAAGGTCGCACCCATTGCTCCAAAGAAATAGGAAACAATGTTCTTCACACGGCTCTTCTTATTGGTCTTGCTGAACTCCGGCACCCGGATTCTCAGCACCTTCACGCCGTTGATTTCTTCTTCGTAATATTTCTGTGTCTTATATTTATCTTCAATGGTTCCTAAATAGCTGGGAACCACACAAATTACCGTAATATCAAATTTATCCAACATGCCTTCTGCGAGTTCACGGAGAATCTGGCCTGTGGATGCAGTATCAGGTATGTAGTAATGTGCATAAATCAGCAGTTTCTTTTTTGCCATCCTGCATCTCCCCTCTGTGTACTTCTCTACTCACACTATTAGTCACGCTGGAAAATATCGCGTGTATAAACCTTATCCTTCACATCATCCAAACATTTGTCATAACGGTTTGCGATGATAGCATGGCTCATTTCCTTGAACTTCGCCAAATCATTGACTACCAGACTGCCAAAGAAGGTATCGCCGTCTTTCAGGGTCGGCTCGTAGATGATAACAGTTGCGCCCTTGGCCTTGATGCGCTTCATAACACCCTGAATAGAACTCTGGCGGAAATTATCGCTGTTACTCTTCATGGTCAAACGATACACACCGATGGTCACAGACTTTTCTTGTTCCTTGTCGTATTCGTTATCTTCGTCATAACCATAATATCCAGCCAGCTTCAAGACACGGTCGGCGATAAAGTCCTTACGAGTTCTGTTACTCTCAACAATTGCCTCGATCAGGTTCTCTGGCACATCCGCATAGTTTGCCAGCAACTGCTTGGTGTCTTTCGGCAGACAGTATCCGCCGTAACCGAAGGACGGATTGTTGTAGTGGCTGCCGATACGAGGATCAAGGCAGACACCATCGATGATCTGCTGGGTATTCAAACCCTTGCTCTCTGCATAAGTGTCCAGCTCGTTGAAGTAAGCCACGCGCAGGGCAAGATATGTATTGGCGAACAGCTTGACTGCCTCTGCCTCGGTGAAGCCCATGAACAGAGTGTCGATGTCCTCCTTGATAGCACCTTCCTGCAACAGACCAGCGAACTCGTGTGCAGCTTCGACCAGACGCTCATCGTTCAGATCAGTACCGACGATGATACGAGAAGGATACAGGTTGTCATACAGGGCCTTAGACTCACGCAGGAACTCCGGGCTGAAGATGATGTTCTTGCTGTTGAACTTCTCACGCACGGAAGCTGTATAGCCCACAGGAATCGTGGACTTAATGACCATGATGGCATCCGGATTGTACTCCATGACCAGCTTGATCACAGCCTCAACCGCAGATGTGTCGAAATGCTGCGTGTGGCTGTCGTAGTTCGTAGGGGCCGCTATAACAACAAAGTCCGCATCAGAGTATGCAACCTTTGCATCCAGCGTTGCGGTCAAGTTCAGTTCTTTCTCTGCAAGATACTTCTCAATATAATCATCTTGAATTGGAGATTTATGATTGTTAATCATATCCACTTTCGCTTGCACAATGTCAACAGCCATCACTTGATTATGCTGTGCTAACAGAACGCTAAGGGAAAGGCCGACGTATCCAGTGCCTGCTACAGCAATTTTATAATTTTTCATATTTTCATTCTCCTCACTTTTTTCTTTATAAAACAGCAACAAGCCCACGGCGGGTCGCACAAAGGCAATCCACCGTAGGCTTGAACTCTCCTTCAATCTTTATTTGCTGCTCCTTTTGTGGGTCAAAACAGAGCTTCCAAAAGCCTCCTACATATAACCCCCAGGATTTTCCGCTTCTTGCAGTTTTTCAACAAATAAAACATTTGAAGGACAACTCAAGCCGTCAAAACCCTTTAGTTATCGTAGGTTTTCTTGGTTGACCCTATTATATCTCTAGCCCCCTTCTTCTCAATGGTCGGAACAACCTTTTGACGGATGCCATCATATTCAATGGTTTTGTCATACTCTGCACCGCTTACATGATGGCCTGCTCTATTGTAGCAAGTTATATCACAACCATTCTGTGCCATTCGGGTGCATAACTCTTTTACAACAATCTCTATCCCGCCTTCACGCGAAAGACGTTTCTGCCCGAAAACCGCAAGTCTGATTTTTTCTTCCATTACTTCTCTCCAACCGTCATTCCATAGTTTCTATTCTTGTCCTAGGCTTATACACAATCCCAGCAGTTCTTTTCCTTAAATTGTCATGCTCGTCTTTCACTATTCACCTTTCCTACTTCATAGCACAACAACAAGCCTGTATACAGATTGCAGCAACAATCTATACGCAGGCTTGTCCTCGTACCTCCTTATTCTGTTTTCTGCTCTATCAGCTTTCGCTGTGGTGGGTTAAGTATAGAGCGCAACCAGAAGCCACTAACCCCCGAAATCACGCCGGAACGCAACGCACCATGGTAAACAGAAACAAGTTAAGGTAAAAAAGGTCAAGCCGCGCAAACCCGCATGAAATCAGGATTTTTTCTGGTTACTAACATTATTTCACAGGTTCCGTCCGGATTCAGATATACAGTGCCGCCCAGCTTATGAATTTCTTTGTAGAAATGCGCCGCAAAAGGTCCAATGCGGCAGGCCATAATGTAAACGATCGGGTTTTTGATCTTATGTTCTTTTATGTACTTGCAGCAAGCATTCAATGCTGCAACATCATAATAAATGGCCTGCGCCGCGCCAATTTGAGGGATATCAATCTTGAAACAATGTGCATTGTGGAACTCGAACTCGTGATCATTGATTCTGGTTACGCCTTCCACTTTTGTTTCATCCATGCAGCCGTCACCGTTAGCCTTACACGCCACATGATATTTAATATTTTTCTTATTCTGATGGTACTCCGTGAGCTTGTAGACAAATGTTTCATATCCACCGTATGCGCCTAAGCTCTTGGCTCCTACCAGAAATACGTGCTGTACTTCGTTTTCCCGCTGCATTCTTCCTACCCTTACGTCTTTAAAATTTAAAAGTATCCTTCAGACCCAGCCACTTCTGATCCTTATCGCTCAGATTCAGTGCGGTACCATCTTCCAGTGTGTAGCCCTCTGCGCTTGCACTGCCTTTGTACTCACCTTTCAGTTCCGGCCACTTAATGCCAATCTCCGGGTCATTCCATGCCATGCCACCCTCATCATTCGGATGCCAGAAATCATTGACCTTGTAGCAGAACTCAGCCTCATCGCTCAAGACCAAGAAGCCGTGCGCAAAGCCCTCCGGGATAAGAAACTGTTTCTTGTTCTCAGCGGATAAAGTAACGCCATACCACTTGCCGTAGGTTTCAGAATCACTTCTGAGATCAACAGCAACATCGAACACAGTGCCGCGCACAGCGCGAACCAACTTGCATTACGGATATTGCTTCTGGAAATGCAGGCCACGCAGCACACCCTTTGTAGACATAGACTGATTATCCTGCACAAAGTGAATGTTAATGCCAGCTTCTTTCATATCTTTCTCGTTGTAGGTTTCCATAAAATAGCCACGAGTATCACCATGAACAGCAGGCTCAATGACGCAAAGGCCCTCGATACCGCCCACATTTTTCTCAACTTTAATCTGTCCCATACCAAAAAAGCCCCCCTCGCCTTAATCTCTCTGGAAAATATCTCTCGTATAAACTTTTTCTTTCACATCATCAAGGCACTTGTCATAGCGGTTTGCGATGATGGCGTGGCTCATTTCCTTGAACTTAGCCAAATCATTCACAACGACAGAGCCAAAGAAAGTCTCACCGTCCTTCAGAGTCGGCTCGTAGATGATAACAGTTGCGCCCTTGGCCTTGATGCGCTTCATAACGCCCTGAATAGAACTCTGACGGAAGTTATCGCTGTTGCTCTTCATGGTCAAACGGTACACGCCGATGGTCACAGATTTTTCCTGTTTCTTGTCGTACTCGTTATCTTCGTCATAACCGTAATATCCAGCCAGTTTCAGGACGCGGTCAGCAATGAAATCTTTACGAGTTCTGTTACTTTCCACAATTGCTTCGATCAGGTTTTCCGGCACATCGGCATAGTTAGCCAGCAGCTGTTTGGTGTCTTTCGGCAGGCAGTAACCGCCATAGCCAAAGGACGGATTATTGTAGTGGCTGCCGATACGAGGATCAAGACAGACACCGTCAATGATCTGCTGGGTGTTAAGACCCTTGCTCTCTGCATAGGTGTCCAGCTCATTGAAGTAGGCAACGCGCAGAGCCAGATATGTATTGGCGAACAACTTAACAGCCTCTGCCTCGGTGAAGCCCATGAACAGAGTGTCGATATTTTCTTTAATTGCACCTTCCTGAAGCAGACCAGCAAACTCGTGAGCTGCCTCGACCAAACGCTCATCGTTCAGATCAGTGCCAACAATGATACGGCTCGGATACAGATTGTCATACAGAGCCTTAGATTCGCGCAGGAACTCCGGGCTGAAGATGATATTCTTGCTGTTGAACTTCTCACGCACGGAAGCGGTGTAACCAACAGGGATTGTAGACTTGATAACCATAACCGCGTTCGGATTGTACTCCATAACCAGTTTAATTACCGCCTCCACCGCAGATGTGTCAAAGTGCTGCGTTTTACTGTCATAGTTCGTGGGCGCAGCTATTACAACAAAGTCCGCATCCGAGTATGCAGCCTTTGCATCCAGCGTTGAGGTCAAGTTCAGTTCTTTCTCTGCGAGATACTTCTCGATATAGTCATCTTGAATCGGGGATTTATGATTGTTAATCATATCCACTTTCGCTTGCACAATGTCAACAGCCATCACTTGATTATGCTGTGCTAACAGAACGCTAAGGGAAAGGCCGACGTATCCAGTGCCTGCTACAGCAATTTTATAATTTTTCATATTTTCATTCTCCTCACTTTTTTCTTTATAAAACAGCAACAAGCCCACGGCGGGTCGCACAAAGGCAATCCACCGTAGGCTTGAACTCTCCTTCAATCTTTATTTGCTGCTCCTTTTGTGGGTCAAAACAGAGCTTCCAAAAGCCTCCTACATATAACCCCCAGGATTTTCCGCTTCTTGCAGTTTTTCAACAAATAAAACATTTGAAGGACAACTCAAGCCGTCAAAACCATTTAGTTATCGTAGGTTTTCTTGGTTGACCCTATTATATCTCTAGCCCCGGTACCAGCAACCGCAATTTTATAGTCCTTTTTCATAATTCTATATCCTCCTGAAATTCATCTTACTTATATGGAAGGCTCATATTGAGCCGAGCAAATCTATATCAAACAGTGTGTTCATCATCCATGCCGGATGAGCTATCACACCGTAGCTATCATTTTTCTCACAGTGGCCATCCTTCAACCACCACTGAATCTTTTATGTAGACCTGTCATGGGTTGCTTCATCAGTTTCCATTCAACTGAAACTTTGAAGTACAAACCTTAAGGACAACTCACCAACAAAGTGCTGTGTCTTATTGTCATAACTCGAAGTCGCACTTCTCCATTTTTCAAAGTGCTGACCCTTATTGTCATAACCTGTTTACCAACCTACTTTGTTAAAACTGTACAAGTTCATACTGTTTCTTTGTTGCAACATGAACAATCATCTACCCCTCACTACCTCTAATTCTCCAGAAAAATGCAGTTATCATGCCCAACTCTCCTCTGCAATAAACTTTTCCAGAAAAATAGATTTTGGGCTTTTCAACACTTTCAACCTCCACCTCTAATTCTTCGGAAAAATGAAGGTATCATGTCCGTCCCTTGCTCTGCAATAAAACAGGCTCGCAGCAGGGGTATTTTGCATGAGTTTTATACGCCACCATAGACCATCATGCCGCCACTGAAAGTTTGAGGTAGACATTACTCCCCATGCCCCAGCAAACACACCTTAAACGTCTTGAAAATGATCTTCCAGTCCACCCAGAAGCTGCGCTCCTTGACATACTTCACGTCCAGATCCATCCACTCCT
>ERZ1027036.327-NODE-327-length-28647-cov-7.992166_pt1 | contig 28647 bp, 23 predicted proteins | sample MGYA00519441_ERZ1027036 | MGnify/ENA primary metagenome ERZ1027036 (study PRJEB26926, sample SAMN06164792) | human gut metagenome | biome: ENVO:00009003; feature: ENVO:2100002; material: ENVO:00002003 | host: Homo sapiens | place: USA | collected 2012 ... | reverse complement strand
ACGAGATTTCTGCCTGTCTCGTGGGCTCGGAGATGTGTATAAGAGACAGGGTGGGGATGCCGGCGAACTCGACCTTCTTCTTGCCGGTGCACAGGGTGTCGCCGATGGAGAAGATGCCCGGGTCGAACAGGCCGATGATGTCGCCTGCATAGGCCTCGTCCACGATGGCGCGATCCTGCGCCATCAGCTGGGTGCCGGTGGCCAGCTTGATGTTCTTGCCCTCCTGCACATGGTAGGCTTCCATGCCGCGCTCGAACTTGCCCGAGCAGATGCGCATAAAGGCGATGCGGTCGCGGTGTGCCTTGTTCATGTTGGCCTGGATCTTAAAGATGAAGGCCGAGAACTCGTCCCGACAGGGGTCAACGGCCTCGCCGGTCAGGCTGTCCACGCGGGCCAGCGGGGTGGGGGTGAGGCGGAGGAAGTTTTCGAGGAAGGGCTCGACGCCGAAGTTGGTCAGCGCAGAACCGAAGAAGACGGGACTCAGCTCGCCGCGCAGCACCCGGTCGAGGTCAAATTCCTCGGCAGCGCCGTCCAGCAGCTCGATCTCGTCCACCAGCTGCTGGTGCAGGTAGGGGGTCAGCAGCTCGTCCAGTGCGGCATCGCCCAGCTCGGCCTCGGTCTCCTCGACCTTCTTGACGCCGTTGGCGCGGCCATCGCTGGAGAAAGCCAGCACCTTGCGGGTGTTGCGGTCGAACACGCCCTTGAACTCCTTGCCGCAGCCGATGGGCCAGTTCATGGGGTAGGTCTTGATGCCAAGGATCTCTTCGATGTTCTCCATCAGCTCGAAGGGGTCGCGGGCCTCGCGGTCCATCTTGTTGATGAAGGTGAAGATGGGGATGTGGCGCAGGGTGCAGACCTTGAACAGCTTGATGGTCTGGGCCTCGACGCCCTTGGCGGCGTCGATGACCATGACCGCCGAGTCGGCTGCCATCAGGGTGCGGTAGGTATCCTCCGAGAAGTCCTGATGGCCCGGGGTGTCCAGAATGTTGACGCACTTTCCGGCGTAGTTGAACTGCAGGACAGAGGAGGTGACGGAGATGCCGCGCTGCTTCTCAATGTCCATCCAGTCGGACACGGCGTGCTTTGCGCTCTGCTTGCCCTTGACAGAGCCTGCCTGATTGATGGCTCCGCCGTACAGCAGCAGCTTTTCGGTCAGCGTCGTTTTGCCGGCGTCGGGATGGCTGATGATCGCAAACGTCCGGCGGCGCTCGATTTCTTCACGATTTGTCATATAAGTTTCGTTCTCCTGAGATGCGGCCCTGAGGAGGGCCGGGTGGATGTATAAACAAAGAAATGTCTTGTTTTACATAGGAAATCTCCTGCTGAAAACCTCTCCGTCACGCCTGCGGCGTGCCACCTCCCCTATCGAGGGGAGGCCTTGGCATGACGGAAAACTTCATCTCTTCGCCAGAGGCTCCCCTCGGTAGGGGAGCTGTCGAGCGATAGCGAGACTGAGAGGTTAAATTACATACAACGCTTATTTTAGCAGAAAATACACATGGATGCAAGAGTTTTTGCTATTTTTTCAGAACAAGGCAGGGCAGGGGCGCTGTATCGGCCCAGTTGGCGAAATCGCACACCAGTACGGTATATTTTTCCAGAGGGAGGGCGCGCAGCCAGCCGAGGATGCTCTGTTTTTCGCCGGTGCCGATGACCCGGCCGCTGTAGAGGATGGCACTGAGCACGCCGCCCGGGCGCAGGGCCGTAAGGGCTGCTTCCAGCGCGGGGATGCTGCTGTCGGCGGTGGAGAAGACCCTGTGGTCGGCCCCGGGCAGCCAGCCGAAGTTGAACATCACGATGTCCGCTGTACCGGGCCGGACATGGTGCAGGAGGTTTGCGTGGCTGTCGCAGAAAAGCTCCGCAGCGAGGCCCTGCGTTTCGAGCCGGGCGCGGGTGGAAGCGATGGCCTCGGGCTGGATGTCGAAGCCCAGCACCCGCCCCTCCGGGCCGACGAGGCGGCAGAGGAAGGCCGTGTCGCCGCCGTTGCCGCAGGTGGCGTCGATGCACAGGGCGGCATGGGGCAGGTGGGCCGCAAGATAGTCCTGTACCAAGCGTACTGCCGTCAGGTCGGGGGTGCGGCGGCGGCAGAGCCGCCCGCCCTCGGGGACGAAGCCGAATTTTTTCCAGAACAGCCCCTCGCCCTCGTCGGCAGGCAGCGGCGCAGTGAAGACCGTGGCGGCCTCCCGGTCATAGCCGCCGAAGCGGCGCAAGATCTCTTTCAATAAATAGGAGCCATAGCCCTTCCGCCGCCACTGGGGCAGGATGGACAGGGAGGCGATGTCCGCGCCCTTGGGGGCGGGGACGACGCTGCACTGGCCGATGATGTCGGACTCCTTATAAAGGGCGAAGCCGCCCGCAGTCACAGAAAGCTTCATGGATGTCTCCTTGGACCTTATTTCACACATTCTTCACGGGGGAAACGATTGATTTTCACAATTAGCAGATAGAATAAAATCGTGCCAGAGGGGAGCGGCAGAATGCTCCCTCCCGACCGAAGCTGTTTCCATGGCCGGTACGTTCCGGCCATGGAAACAGCTTCCCGATCCCTTCGAAAGGAAGTAATCACGATGGATGAAAATAAATGGGAATATGACTATTCCTCTTCCAATAATTCTGCCGGGGATACCGGCTATCCCAATGTGGGCTCCAGCGGCATGAACACTGCCAACACCGCGTCCAGCTTCAGCGAGAGCACGGGTGCTTCCGGCGGCGCGACGCCGCCTCCCGCCCAGCCGCAGAACGCTGCCCCCGCAGCCCCGAAAAAGCCGAAAAAGAACGCCGGTAAGGCCGCAAAGAGCATCGTCGCTCTGGTGCTGGCCGCAGCGATGGGCTTTATGGGCGGCTTTGTGGGTGCACGCTTCGGCGGCGGCAGCAAGGTCGTCATCCAGCAGGTGGAGCGCTCGGGCAGCGCTGCGGCAGACTCGGAGAGCGCCGCAGAGGGCACCTCTGTTTCCAGCGGCATGACCACCGCACAGGTGGCCAAGACCGTCAGCCCCAGCGTCGTTGTCATCACCACCGAGCAGGTGGTCTACTCCCAGTGGTCGTGGTACGGCCAGAGTCAGGTGGAGAGCGGCGCCGGCAGCGGCGTCATCATCAGCTCGGACGGCTACATCCTCACCTGTGACCACGTCGTGTCGGGTGCCTCCAACATCACCGTCACCATCGGCGACAAGGACTATCCCGCCACCATCATCGGCGAGGACTCCACCAGCGACATCGCAGTCATCAAGATCGAGGCCGACGGCCTGACCCCCGCTATCGTGGGCGACAGCGACAAGCTGGCCGTGGGCGACAATGTGCTGGCTGTGGGCAACCCGCTGGGTGAGCTGGGCGGCACCGTCACCAGCGGCATCGTCAGCGCCCTGAACCGCAGCGTCTCCATCCAAAGCTCCAGCGCCGTCAACACCATGTCCCTCATCCAGATGGATGCTTCTGTCAGCCCCGGCAACTCCGGCGGCGGCCTGTTCAATATGAACGGCGAGCTGGTGGGCATCGTCAACGCAAAGTCCTCCAGCTCCGACGCGGAAGGTCTGGGCTTCGCCATCCCCATCAATGACGCCATCAAGGTGGCGCAGGATCTGCTGGAGAACGGCTATGTCACCGGACGCCCCTATATGGGCATCACCTATCTGGCTGTGACCGACGCCCAGACGGCGGCGCAGCTGGGCGTCAACGCCTACGGCATCTATGTCGTGGATGTCGTCTCCGGCGGCCCTGCCGATCAGGCGGGCCTCAAGGCCGGTGACCGCATCATCAGCATCGACAACACCGAGGTGGCCCAAAAGACCGACCTCGGCACCCTGATGCAGGAGCACTCCGCCGGGGACACCCTCTCCATCACCATCGCCCGCGATGGCCAGATGCAGACGGTGAGCCTGACGCTGGGCGAAAAGAACGCCTCCAACAGCGGCAGCGCCAGCACCAACGGCGCAGCCCGTCAGGAGACGCCCAGTGAGTCTGCACCCCAGCAGGACCCGCAGGGCTAAAAGTCAAGACATCCCCCAGAAGTTCCTTTCTTCTTGTTGGGCGGCTCGCCGTGTGATGCGGCGGGCCGCTTTTTTTGTCATACGCGCCCGAAGATGGTGGCGCTGCACGGGAGGAGTGTCACCTCGCCGCCGCAGACCCGGCTGGGGCTTTTCCAGAGAGCAGAGGAAACGCCGTCGCTCAGCAGCTTCCACTGGCCCTCCGGCAGGCTGACCCGTTTTTCCTCTCCGGTGGGGTTATAAAAAACGCAGAGCGCCCGCCATTCGGCACCGTCGCCGGGGGCGGCGGGCAGCGTCCAGCCCACGAGGGGCTGCTCCAGCGAGAAGAAGCGGATGGCCGCCGGGCTGGCGGCATCCGGGGCGCTCAGGCGGGGGAACCGCGCCCGCAGGCCCAGAAGCCCCCGGTAATAGTCCACGAGGCCGTGGAACTGCGCCGCCCGCTTCCAGTCCAGACGGTTGAGGGCGGGGGAGGAGCGGTAGCTGTTGCCCTGCCCCTTTTTGGTGCGGGCGAACTCCTCGCCGGCCAGCAGGAAGGGCATCCCCATGCAGGTGAGGTAGATGCCCGCCGCCAGCCGGTTCTGGGCCAGTGCCGCCGAGTCGGCGGCGGTGTACTCGGGCCGGGCATACCGCACCAGAAGCAGCTTGTCCCAGAGGGTAAAGTTGTCGTGGGCGGACACATAGCTGACGATCTGGGCGGGCGAGTGGGCGGGCAGCTTATCGCTGCGGCACCACGCGGCCACCGCGCCGCCGATGTCCCAGAAGCTGTCCGGCCTGCCCTCCACATAGCCCGGCTCCCGGGCGTCGAAGCAGCCGCCCTTGATGACGTCGCGGGTGTTGTCGCAGAAGATGCCGATGCGGTCGGAGAGCATGGCGAGGTTGGCTTTGTTGGCCTCGTAGCGGTGGAGCTGGCTCCCGCCGCCCTGCCACGGCTCGCCGTACATCAGGATGTCCCGGCCTCCGGGCAGGGCGTCCAGCGCGGCCCGCAGCTCGTTCATGGTGTCCACATCGTAGAGGCCCATGAGGTCGAAGCGGAAGCCGTCGATGTGGTATTCCTGCGCCCAGTAGAGCACCGAGTCGATGAGGTATTTCCGGGCCATGGGCCGCTCGCTGGCAAACTCGTTGCCGCAGCCGCTGCCGTTGGAGAAGCTGCCGTCCGGGTTCTGCCGGAAGAAATAGTAGGGCACGGTGCTGTTCAGCGGGTTTTCGTTGCGGTACATATGGTTATACACCACATCCATGACGACGCCGATGCCCGCCGCGTGGAGGGCGGCGATCATCTCCTTGCACTCCCGCACCCGCACTTCGCCCTTGGAGGGGTCGGTGGAGTAGCTGCCCTCGGGGACGTTGTAGTTGGTGGGGTCATAGCCCCAGTTGTACTGCCGGGTGAGGGGTCGGCTCTCGTCCACGGTGCCGAAGTCGAAAATGGGCATCAGCTGGACATAGCCCACCCCCAGCCGTTTGAGGTAGTCGAGGCAGGTGGGGAAGGTGCCCGCCGAAGAGAGGGTCGTGCCCTTCTGAGTAAAGGCCATGAACTTGCCCCGCCACCCGGTCCGCACGCCGGAGGCCGGGTCTTGGGAGAAGTCGCGGACACTGACCTCCCACACTGTCCGGCGGGAGGCCGGGATGGCCGGGCGGTGGTCGTGGCTCCAGTCGGGCGGGTCGATGCGGGGGGCGTCGAGGATCATGCTGCGCAGACCATTGACGCCCGCCGTCCGGGCGTAGGGGTCGCCCGTCTCGTGCTGCGTGCCCTCCACCTCCACGGTAAAGGTATAGTAGCGCCCGTGCTGGTCGCCGGGCAGGTAGACTGACCAAAGCCCCTGCCCCTGCGGTTCCAGCGGCAGGCTGCCCATGCAGGCTCCGCCGTCGCCCCGGCGGTAGAGGTTGACCGAGACGCTCTGCGCCGTGGGCGCCCAGAGCCGCAGCCGGGTGCCCGAGGGGTTGTATTCCGGCCCCAGCGGGCCGCTGTAATTGGTCTGCCGTGCAAAGGCGCTGCTCTCGAACAGCGTTTTCCACTCTGCGGGCGTTTTCATTCTACTCCATTCCCTTCTCATGAATCAGATGATATAAAATTAGTGTACCCGCCCGGCTGCGGATTTTCAAGACTTTTCTTGCAAAAGGGGGCAAAGTACACTATACTGGAAAAAACGCAGGACGGAGGCAGGCGCAATGGGATACACCGACGATTGGGAGAGCTTGATGAACGGAGTGTTCGGCCCGGGAGGAAAGCTGCGCTATGATGTGCAGAAGCCGCCGGAGAAAACCGGCCTGCCCGACCTGAACGCGGCTCTTCTTGAGCAGCAGAAAAAACTCGATGAGATGCTCAAAAAGCAGAACGCCGCGCTGCGGGGCGGCACGGCGCAGGAGACGCTTGCCCAGAGCCGGAAGATGCTGGAGGAGATGGAGGCCGACGGCCTGCTGGCCAAGGGCACGGCAGAGGTGGGGCAGGAGCATCTGGGCAGCTTCGAGGGGCTGGCCGCTGAGGTGAAAAAGACGGTGCTGGGACAGGACGCCTTCGTGGACGGGGTCGTGCGGGCCATGCGCCGCCCCTTTGTGCTGGGGACAGAGCCGCCGACGGCCCGGAACGTCATCCTCCTCTGCGGTGCACCGGGCACGGGGCGGCACTTCACCCTCACCGAGACAGCCCGCTGCATGGCCGCGCGGGGGCTTCTGAGGAGCGACAGGCTGGCCGTCATGGACCTTGCCCTCTACCCCGGCTCCGGGGCAGAAAAGCTCTTTTTGCAGGACCTGTACGCCGCCCTCCACGCGCCGGGCGAGATCGTGGTCTTTGAGCACTACGAGAGCTGCTGCCCGGGCTTTTTAAAGACGCTGGCCGACCTCGCCGTCAGGGGCAGTGCGCCCCTGTCCAGCCGGTATCTCGTCAACAAGGAGGGCATTCTGGTGGACGCCGGGACCGCCCTTGCCCCCGGGGCGGTGAGCCGCATCACCCCCTGCGGCAAGTACCTCGTCTTCTTCTCCCGGAAGGGCCGGGCGGCGCTGGCCGACAGGTTCGGTGCGCCCTTCGTCTCGGCGCTGGGCGACGTCTGCGAGACGGCCCCCTTTGCCCGGGAGGACCTCGCCGCGCTGGCGGCCCAGCAGCTCAACGCGCTGGCCGCGAAGGTGAAAGCCCGCCTCGGGCTGACCCTCGCGGCAGGGGCGGACGTGCGGGACTATGTGGCCGACCAGTGCAGCCCGCAGCAGGGCGTGGCGGGGCTGACCGCCTGCTGTGACCGGATGTTCCGCGCCCTCAGCGAGTATTGTTTGCAGACCGACGCGGCCCTCACTGGCACGGTGTCCCTGACCGCCCGGGAGGGGGGCATCGACTTCGCCCTCAACGGCGGCGAAGCGCAGAAGCTTTTCGACCTGCTGCCCGCCGCCTACACCGGCGCGGTGGAGGAGATCAAAAAAGAGCTGAACAGCCTCGTGGGCCTCGGGCCGGTGAAGGAATACGTCTTCGGTCTCGCCGACAACCTCGAGGTGCAGCAGCGCCGGGCGGCGGCGGGACGCAAGACCGCCAGCCTCTCGATGCACATGATCTTCACCGGCAACCCCGGCACCGGCAAGACCACCATCGCCCGGCTGGTGGCAAAGTACCTCAAAGCCATCGGTGCCCTCAAGGGCGGGCAGCTGGTGGAGGTGAGCCGGGGCGACCTCGTGGGCCGGTACACCGGCCACACCGCCCCCCTGACCAACAGCGTCATCGAGAGCGCGCTGGGCGGCGTCCTCTTCATCGACGAGGCCTACAGCCTCTACCGGGGCGAGCAGGACAGCTTCGGCCTCGAGGCCATCGACACGCTGGTGAAGGGGATGGAGGACCATCGGGACGAGCTGGTGGTCATCCTCGCGGGCTATACGCGGGAGATGGAACACTTCCTCACCGCCAACAGCGGCCTTGCCAGCCGCTTCCCGAACCGGATCGAGTTTCCGGACTACACTGCCGCCGAGCTGCTGGACATCACGCACCGGCTGGCCGAGGGCAGGGGCTACCAGCTGGACGAGAGCTGCGATGGGCCGCTTCTGGGCTACTACCAGCGCCGTCAGGCGCAGGACGCCCGCACGGCGGGCAACGGACGCCTCGCCCGCAACACGCTGGAAAAGGCCATCTTCCATCAGAGCCGCCGCCTCGTGGCCGAGCCAGCCGCCGCGCTGGACCTCATCCTGCCCGGCGATCTGGAGCTGGAGGAGGAATAAGAAAATACCGCAAAAGACCCCGGGCCGTCGGCCCGGGTTTTTTGCGTCTGAGGATTGACAAAACACGTGGGGGGGGGGTAAAATATGGAAAAACGGGGAGACCCGAAATCATGGAGGAGCTGCAATGAAGATGGCAAAAAAATTAGTCGCTGTTCTGCTGGCCGGTGTGCTGGCACTGTCCGTTCTGACGGCCTGTTCCGGCGGCGCAGGGCCGCTGACGAAGGATAACGTCACGGATTATATCATCGACTACTACAAGGCGAATGGCTACCAAGCAGAAGAGGAACAGTCTATGGAGTCGGCGGCACAGGCTGTACTGGAGTATGTGAAGACTCAGATTGGCAATAGCAAATATAACGGCATGGCACTTCGAGAGGCATTCTCGGCTATTATCGAGGATGCGGACGAAGAGACGCGAAAAGGGTGGATGAACAGCGTCACGCTGAAGAAAGGCTATTCCTACTGTGTCAACTGTGCATCTGTGAATGAGACGTATCGAACTGACCTTTTCAATCAGGGCAAAACGGCTTTGATCGCAGCGGCGTTGGCGAGCGATGACTGCGAGATTTTCAGCTATATTTGGGAACAGGCTCCGGAAAGATGGCCAAGTGATGCCGGTGTATGCGTCATTGAGGGTGACATCGGCGGCAAAAAGTGCATGGTGTCGATGCTCCGGATGCCCAGCGGATACGTCCATCATTATCCGAATAAGGGTGACGATAACGCCTCTGGCGACCCATCTTCTGACGCGACCACAAAATAAACCCCAAAACAACAGCAGAGCCTCGGGCCATCGGCCCGAGGCTCTGCCTTTTTCATTTCACGCTTTCTCCATCCGGAGCAGATAATAGAGCACCTCCACGAGGATGTTCGGCGAGAGGAGAGATGCCGCGTGGCTGCCCTCGATGAGCCGCTGTTCGCGGTTGGAGGCGGTCATCACATAATCGGACAGATGGGCCAGAGGGCTGTGGCTGTCGCAGGTGATGAGCAGCACCGGCGCACCCCTCATCTTGGCGGCAGAGATCACCTCTTCCAGCCCGGCATCCCGCCCGGAGGTGGAGAACGCCATGAGGAGGTCTTTCGGGGTCAGCGTCTGCGCAAAAGCCAGCGTCTTTTCGTGGAGGGCGCTGGCGACGCACCGCTTGCCCAGATGACTGAACCGGATGGATGCATCCAGCGCCACCGGAAGGCTTCTGCCCTCAGACACCACCTCGATGACCTCGCAGCTGCGCAGCAGCGAGAGCACCCGCCGCAGCTGCCGGGTGTCGATGGCCTGAATGGTGGCCCGCAGCTCCTCTTCCCGGTTGGCCTGAATGTCCAGCAGGGCCTGACGCAGCTCGTCCTGCCCTTCCTCCCGGGTGCGCCGGGCGGTCTCCTGCTGCTCCATGGCATCCCGCGCCAGCGCCAGCTGGAATTTGCGGTAGTTCTCGAAGCCCAGCTTGTGGCACAGCCGGGTGATGGTGGCCTCGGACGAACTGCTCAGACGGGCCAGCTCGGCCGACGTACACATGGACGCCCGCTTTACATCTGCAAGAATGCAGTCCGCAATACGCCGCTCGGCGCTGTAAAGCTGGATGCCGGAACAGAGCAGAGTTACTACGCTTCCGGGGGCTTCGCACATAAGTGATCCCTCCTTGCATTATGCGCAAGACACAATTCCGCCTAGACTTCTTTCTAAGATTGTAGCAGTTTTGACCAAGAAAATCAATTCAATTTCCAATAAAATTTTCATATGGCGGAGATGGACTTTTTATGACCACTTTTGTATTCCATACGGTTTTGTTGAAAACGGACGCAAAAACGCCCCTCCGCAGGGGGCGGAGGGGCGTCGGGAAACAAATATTCAGCGCAGCTTAGTGCAGAATGGCAGCTCAGCAGCCTTCCTTCTCGGCCAGCTTGCGGCCCATCAGCACGCCCATGACGGAGGCCATCATCAGGCCGCGGGTCCAGCCGGAGGAGTCGCCGAGGCAGTGCAGGCCCTTGATGTTGGTGTCGAGGTCTGCGTCCATCTTGACCTTGTTGGAGTAGAACTTCAGCTCGGGGCTGTACAGCAGGGTCTCGTTGGCGGCAAAGCCGGGCACGACCATGTCCAGCATCTTGATGAACTCGATGATGTTGGTCATGGCGCGGTAGGGCATGGCGGCGGTGATGTCGCCGGCCACGGCGTCCTTCAGGGTGGGCTTGACGTTGGACTGGGCCAGCTCCTTCTGCCATGTCCGCTTGCCGTCGAGGATGTCGCCGTAGCGCTGGACCATGATGTGGCCTGCGCCCAGCATATTGGTCAGCTCGCCCACCTTCTGGGCGTAGGCGATGGGCTGGTTGAACGGCTCGGTGAAGTTGTGGGAGACGAGGATGGCGAGGTTGGTGTTCTCGCTCTTCTTCTCCTTGAAGCTGTGGCCGTTGACGACGGCGAGGTCGTTGTCGTAGTTCTCCTGCGCCACGAAGCCGCCGGGGTTCTGGCAGAAGGTGCGCACTTTGTTCTTCCAGGGCTTCGGGTAGCCGATGAGCTTGGACTCATAGAGCACCTTGTTCACCTTTTCCATGACCTCGTTGCGGCACTCGACGCGGACGCCGATGTCCACGGTGCCGGGCTTGTGGGCGATGTGGTGCTCGGCGCAGATCTTTTCGAGCCAGTCGGCGCCGCGGCGGCCGGTGCCGATGACCACGGTGTCGCCGTAGACGGCCCGGGGTTCGCCGCTGCCCTGACGCAGCAGTACGCCCTTGCACTCCTCGTTCTCGAGGATGATGTTCTCACACTCGGTGGAGAAGAGCATCTCCACGCCGTTGTCAGCCAGATAGTTCTGGATGGCGAGGTAAAGCTCCTGTGCCTTCTCAGTGCCGAGGTGGCGGATGGGGCAGTCCACCAGCTTCAGACCGGCGTGGATGGCGTTCTTGCGGATCTCCTTGATGTCCTCGCCGGTGTAGATGCCCTCGACGTGGGGGTCTGCGCCGAACTCGAGGTAGATCTTGTCGGTGTAGTCGATCAGCTCCTGCGCAAACTCCTCGCCGATGAGGCTGGGCAGGTCGCCGCCGACCTCATAGGAGAGGCTCAGCTTGCCGTCGGAGAATGCGCCTGCGCCGGAGAAGCCGGTGGTGATGGCGCAGGTGGGGCGGCAGTTGACGCAGTGGCCAAGCTCTGCCTTGGGGCAGTGGCGCTTTTCCACCGGCTTGCCTTTTTCCACCAGCAGGATGTGCTTCTTGCTGCCGCGGCGCAGCAGCTCCACGGCGGTGAAGATACCGGCCGGGCCGGCACCAACGATGATGAGATCGTACTTTTCCATAGCTCTCTTTTTATCCTTTTGTGTTGATTGGTAAAAAAACCTCTCAGTCGCCTTCGGCGACAGCTCCCCTACCGAGGGGAGCCTTTGGCAAAGAGGTCAGGCTTACAGTTTATACGGGAAACGCAGCGGAATGCCAAGGCCTCTCCTCGATAGGAGAGGTGGATGCGACCAGCGGGAGCAGACGGAGAGGGCAAGCAGCCTGAAGTTATTTTTCCTCCTGCTCCACCTCGGCGCTCTCGTCCACATGGTCCAGCTCCACGGCGGTCGCCTCTGCGTCGGCGTGGGCGATGTCCGGGGCGATGACGCCGTCGCCGTTCAGGTCCTTGCCGGTGACGGCCTCCAGCATCGACTGGGTCTCGGGGTGCAGCTTCATGAAGCGCCGGACGGCCAGCATGGTGTACAGCGCACTCAGCAGGTTGAGGGCGGCTTCGAGGATGAGGATGAGGCCGATGGCCATGACCAGCGTCTCCATCGTGCCGAAGGGGTCTACCACCATCACGATGCCCAGAATGACGCTGAGCACCGCCAGCAGCAGGAAGACCTTCCAGCTCGAATACTCACACCGGCGCAGCTCAAGGGCGTTCTGGACGCGGCCAAGGCTGTCGAAGATGATAAACAGGCCGAACACGATGGGCAGCACCCGGACGACGATGTCGCTGCGGATGATGAGGAACGCGCCCAGCGCCAGACAGACGAGGCCCGAGATGAGGGTGAGCTGGCTTTGGAACACGCCGCGCTCTACGACAAAATAGCGCACCAGCTGCACGGCTGCGCAGGCCAGTACCACGCCGCCCAGTGCGTAGCAGACCACGTTGAGGGCCGTGCCGGGCACCATCAGCAAAAAGATGCCCAGTGCCAGATAGAGCAGGCTCATGAGGATGAGGTTCCACTTCAGCTTTTTTGCCATAGAGTTCACGTTCCTTTCGTCCACGAGGGGAGTTTTTATACAGCCGCGTCCTGCTCCTCATAGAGCGGGACGATGACGGTGCGGTTGATGCGGGCCATGAAGATGAGGCTCAGGGTCAGGCTGACCACTTCGGCGATGATGAAGGACCACCAGACCATATTCACCTCGCCGGTGCGGCTCAGCAGCCATGCGGCGGGGATGAGCACCACCAGCTGGCGGCAGACGGAGACGGTGAGGCTGAACACGCCGTTGCCCAGTGCCTGAAACACCGAGCTGAGCACGATGCCCGCGCCCGCCAGCAGGAAGTGGGGGCAGATGATGCGCAGAGCCGGGATGCCGATGGCCAGCATGGCGTCGCTGGCGGCAAAGAGGCCCAGCAGCTTATCCGGCAGGAACTGGAAGATGCAGAAGCCCACCAGCATGATGCACTCGGCGTAGAGGACTGCGAGGCGGATTGTCTTTTTGACCCGCTCCGGCCTGCGTGCGCCGTAGTTGTAGCTGATGATGGGCACCATGCCGTTGTTCATGCCGAAGATGGGCATGAAGACGAAGCTCTGCAGCTTGAAATAGACGCCGAAGACCGCCACCGCCGTGGCCGAGAAGGCCATCAGGATCTGGTTCATGAAGAAGGTCATGACGCTGCCCACGCACTGCATGGCGATGCTGGGCAGACCGACGGTGTAGATGCGGCCGATGGCCTTGGCGCTGGGGCGGAAGCCCCGGAAGCTGATCTGGATGTCGGGGTTTTTGTTGAGGTTGAAGTACAGCGTCATGCCCGCGCCGCAGAACTGACCGATGACGGTGGCCACAGCAGCGCCGGTGGTGCCGGACAGGGCCTTGCCGCAGTAGCCGAAGATGAAGATGGGGTCCAGCACGATGTTCACCACAGCGCCCACCAGCTGGCTGATCATGCTGAGGTGGGTGCGGCCGGTGGCGGCCAGCAGCTTTTCGCCCATGGTCTGGGTGAAGAGGCCGAGGCTGAGGACGCAGCAGATGCTCAGATACAGGATGCCCTGCCGGGCGATGTCCATGTCCGAGGTCTGGGCGTAGAAGTAGGGCTTCATGCAGGTAAGGCCGATGAGGAGGAAGACGGCGTAGCTGCACAGGGACAGAAAAATGCCGTTTTCGGCGGTCTTGTTGGCCCGCTCCTGATCCTTTTCGCCGAGGCTTTTGGAGAGCAGGGCGTTGACGCCGACGCCGGTGCCGACGCCTACGGCGATCATGACGTTCTGCAATGAGAACGCCAGCGAAACGGCGGTCAGGGCGTTCTCGCTGACGTGGGACACGAAGATGGAGTCCACCACGTTGTAGAGGGCCTGCACCAGCATGGATATCATCATCGGTACGCTGAGCTTGATGAGCAGAGGATTGATGTCCATCGTGCCCATAATGTTTTCCCGCACATCTGCGGGAGCGGTCTGGGGCTGCTTGTTTTCCACGGTTTCTCCTTTTGCTGTTGATAACTTGGGGGTTGTGTGCTTTTTCTATGCCGCAAACGTGGGCAGAGCGCAAAAGCGCCCTACCCACGCAGCATCGTTGTTTTGTTCTGTCTCTCCGGGGAGACAGGGCCTTTAGCCCTCCATCGACTTTTCCTTGGCCTCTGCGGCGGCAAGGATCATCTGCACGCAGGTGTCGTGGCCCAGTGCGGCGTTGATGGCCAGATCGTAGTTGTGGGCATCACCCCAGCGGTTCTGGGTGTAGTAGTTGTAGTAGGCTGCGCGGTTGCGGTCGGTCTTCTCGACCTCATCCTTGATGCCCTTTTCGTCCTTGGCCTGCAGCATATTGTTCTCCTTGCCGTAGGCCAGACGCCACTCCTTGGGGGCGTAGACAAAGACGCGCAGCACATCCTTGCGGTCGCGCAGGACATAGTCGCCGCAGCGGCCCACGATGACGCAGGGGCCTTCGTCGGCCAGCTGCTTGATGATGCGGCTCTGCAGGATGAAGACCTGATCGCCCAGAGGAAGGTCGTTGCCCATCGTATACAGGCTGTAGAGCAGGCTGTGGGTGTGCCGCTTCTCGCTGGCGGCCACGGCCTCCTCGGACAGTCCGGAATTTTTGGCTGCCATGGTGATCAGCTCCTTGTCGTAGAGCTTGATGCCCAGTGCGCGTGCCACGTCCTTTGCGATGTAGCGTCCGCCGGTGCAGTACTCACGGCCCAAAGTGATGATCGTCTTTGCCATAATGTATTCCTCCCATATTGATGATTTATCCATTGAAAGCGTCTGGCGTGCCCCTCAGGGGGCAGAGGGCAGAGTGCTTTGGTTGGCTTCGGGGGCCGGCGGCGGGGTGGGCAGCCGCACTTCGGCAAACTGCATGGTGCCGGTCTGGTCGATGATGTAGATGCTGCAGCGTCCGCCGCTGGCCGTCTGCTCGGGCGGGAAGCGGAAGCCCCCCGTCCGCGTCCGCTCCATCCGCCGGAAGGTGCGGTGGGCGGTGGTGGCATGGGCCACGCCGTCGTGGGGGCTGCAGGCCGCCCAGCCGGAGAACTCGGCCGGGAGGAGCTGGCGCTGGCCCCGGAGGGACAGATACCAGCAGTCGTCCTCAGTGCTGTACTCGAAGCTGCAGGGGACGCGCCGGGGCCGGTCGGCCTCGATGTCCCGGGGCTTGGGGCGGAGGGCGATGGCCCGCCCGGTGAAGTAGCGGGCAAAGTCTGTCACTGCCATCGTGCAGTTCACCGCCCCGTCGCTGTCGGCGGTGGGGTCGTTGAGGAGGACGAAGTCGGCGAGGACGGCGTCGTCATGGCCGAAGCCCCGCAGGCCCATCCAGACGCCCACCGGGTCGCGCTGGCCCCGGATGCGGCGCTCGATGCGGACGGCCACCGAGCAGCCGTCGTGGATCTGCTCCCGCAGGTCTTTCAGGTCCATCCACGCCTGCCAGCAGGGGTAGCCGCAGCAGCCCGCTGCGGCCGCCGCAAAGGCGGCGTTGCCGGTGCTGCCGGTGGCCTTGTCGGCCATGATGTGGGCCACCTCCTCGGGCAGGATGTCCTCGCCCCAGCGGTTCATCAGCGCTGCCATCACCAGCGGCAGGTCCATCTCCCGCCCGAAGCTGGGGTCGTGGGCGGAGAGGCAGTATTCCGGTAAGTAGAGGCGGCGGTTGATGGGATGGCCGTCCTGCTTTTCCCACGCGAGGGGGCGGACCGCCGCCGACAGCAGCCGGAGCGCCGGGGTGACTTTGTCATCGTTGGTGGAGAGATTCACCTGAAGCTGGACGCCGGTGCCGCCGCCGGGCAGGGCCACGGTCACGGTGTCGCCCATCAGGAAGATGAGGCCGTCGTCGCTGTGGGCGTTGATGCTGCTCCGGGGGTAATCGGGTGCCCACTTGCCGAAGCTCATCCAGCCCGTCCAGCTGCCGCCTGCGTAGACCCGGCAGCGCACCTCCACCATGGTGTTCTGGGGTGCGTGGGCGTTCCAGCTGACGTTCAGATTACAGAAGGCCGGCATGGCGAACTCGGGCGTGGTGTAGCTGCCGTATTGCAGATACCGCCCGGCCACGCTGTCCAGTACGACGCTGCCGTTGTCCAGCGCCACATTATCGAGCTGCCCGCGGGAAAACGTCTCCGTGCCCTGCAGCACCAGATTGTTCCGCTGTTCCATTGCACGCATCCCCTTTCCGCGCCGCTGCGCTGTTTATTCTTCGTTGTCGCTGCGCTCCGAGGCCATCTCGGCCTCATACTCGGCGTCGTGGAGCTTGCGGATGTTTTCCTCGATGTGGAACACCCGGTCGAGGTCGCCGTAGACGATCTGGCTGGTGATCTCCACCTGAAACCAGAAGCCGAACACCAGCATGAGCAGAAGGCCCAGCGGCATACAGAGGATGACGAGGCCCCAGAACAGCACCGTCACGAGGGACGCCGCCAGCGCGTGGGGCAGGAAGGCGATCATGCAGTTGACGCTGTTTTTGAGGGTCTGGCCGAGGGGCTGGTCCAGCAGGACGATCTGGGGCCACAGATAGGAAAAAAGCATATGGAGGAGGATGAGGTTGAGCACTGTAGCCACCCACATCCCCACGCCGACGTTGGTGCCATGGTAGAGCATATTGAAGCAGAAGTAGACGAGGAAGATCTGCACCGTGACCACGACGCAGTAGAGCATCCCCGGCAGGATGCTGGCCTTGAAGTTCTGCCGGAAGGCCTTGCGGTAGGTGGTCCACCAGTAGCCGGCCTCGTCGCGCAGGGCGCGCAGGACGGTGTCGTACATCCCCGCCAGCACCGGTCCGGCCAGAATGCCGCCCACGGCGGCGCTGAGGACCATGACCGGCAGGCTGTTCATCAGGAAGCCGATGTACACCAGACAGATGACCGGCAGAAAGCCCAGACAGGTGAGCAGGTTGGCAAGGAACATCCCGCTCATATCCCGGCCCACCAGCTCGAAGAATCGGCCGACGCCGGTCTTGCGGGGGGCATCCTTTTCCACGCCCGGGCCGGACTTGAAATCGTTTGCAGAAGGGAACAGACTCATGGTATGTGAATATCCTCTCTCGCTGTCTCTGGGACAGCTCACATTGCACAGCACGGTTTGGCATAAAACACCATTGTGCTGGCTTTCTGATTATAAATATACCCGGATTTTGTGGATTTTGCAAGCCGCAAAGCCCCCGAAATGTAAAAAAAGTGTTTCCTCTCCCTTTTTGGGGCGGAGTGTGTTACAATAGAGACGGCTTTTCAGCCGAAAGGAGGAATCTCTCTGTGAGCATTTTCCGCACCATTGCGATGTTCACCTATCTGTTTGGCTACATGATCGTCCACTACGGCGTGCTGCGCAAAGCCGAGCGTGCACAGGCCGCCGGCGACACCGAGACGGTGCGCCGTCTGGTGGAGCAGCATATCCCCCACTGGAGCCGGGGCATCCTGAACGTCACCGGCGTCCGGCTCAGCGTCGAGGGGCTGGACAATATCCCGAAAGAGGGACCCTGCGTTTTTGTGGCGAACCATCGCAGCTATTATGACATCCCCCTGCTGCTGGCCAGCCTCAACAGGCCCTACGGCATCCTCGCCAAGGAGGAGCTGGAAAAGATCCCCCTGCTCAGCCGCTGGATGAAGCTGCTGGGCTGTGTCTTCGTCCAGCGCGATGACGTCCGCGCCTCGGTGCGCGCCCTCAACGACGCCACCGCCATCGTAGAGAGCGGCAGGAGCTTCATCATCTTCCCCGAGGGCACCCGCTACAAGGGCGAGGAGGGCGGCGCCGGTGAGTTCAAGGCCGGTGCTTTCCGCATCGCTGTGAAGACTGAAACCCCGGTGGTGCCGGTGGCCATCTCCGGCGCACGGGGGCTGTTCGAGGCCCACGGCAACCGGACGACGCCCGGCACGGTGCGCATCCGGGTGCTGCCGCCCATCCAGACGGCGGGCATGAGCCGCGCTGAGCAGAAGGAACTGCCCGCCGCCGTCCGCCAGACCATTCTGGCACAGCTGTAACACAAAAACTGGGAGGACACTGCCGCATGGCAAGCTACCGTTACGAGCGCGACATCGACCCGAAGGACATCGCCCCCCGCAGGGAAAAACAGTACACCCGCAAGGAGCGCTGGGCCAACTGGTGGGACTATAACCTCAAATGGGTCATCCTCATCGGCATCGCCGTGGTCTTTGTGGCCTATAACTTTATCGGGCAGTACTTCTTCGTCACCAAGCCCGACTACAACGTGGCCGTGGTGGCCCCCTACTACCTGCCTGAGGACACCGTGAACGCCTTGCAGGAAGCTCTGGCGGACTACGGTGAGGACCGCAACGGCGACGGCAAGGTGGTCGTGACCCTGAACGTCTACACCCTCGATTACGCCGAGAGCGAGACCCAGACCGAGAGCGACGCCTACCTGACCATGGCGGGCACCACCAAGCTTGCCACCGATGTGCAGGGCGGCCTTAGCTCCGTCTTTCTGCTCTGGGACCCGGTAGGGTTTGAGGAGAGCACCGGCTCGCTGCGGTATCTGGACGGCAGCCTGCCCGCCGCCGACAGCGACGAGGACTGGTGGAACATGGTCTATAAGTGGAGCGACTGCCCCGTGCTGGCGGGCCTCGACCTCGGCAGCTACGGCCCCGACACCACCCAGAGCCGCAGTGGGTCCAGTCAGGAGTATATGTCCCAGTTCTACGTCGGGATGCGGGGCGCATGGAACAGCGGCACCGCCGACAACCTCGCCGGCGGCGAGGAGCTGTGGCAGAAGCTGACGGCGGGGGCTGTCTCCACCGTTGCGCCGGAGGGCTGAGCCATGCGGTTCCGCGTTCGGCGCAAGGGCAGGGCGGGGCACATCAGCGTCCCCGAAAAGCCCGAGAAAAAGGCGGTGCCGTTAAAAGCCGCCGACCTCGACAACCCCTATGGCCGGGTGTTCGGCACCCCCCGCAGCAGGGAAGACCTGCGCAAACAGGACAGATGAACGAAATGACCCTCTCCGACCGCCTCGGAGAGGGCTTTTTTGTTGCAATCTCTTCGCGTTGACGGCCCCGGATTTGAAATATTCTCCACCCTCAAAGGGAGTGGCGCTTGTTGTTTCCTCGTCCGGGTTATGGTATACTTACTAAGTATCGTCCCAAGAAATTTTACCCGAAGGATGTGGAACAGATGGACACACTGGAACAGGCCCGCGCTGAGATCGACGCGGTGGATGCGCAGCTGGCCGCCCTGTTTGAGCGGCGGATGGCCGCCGTGCTCAGCGTCGCCCAATACAAGCAGGCCCACGGCCTGCCGGTCTATGACGCCGCACGGGAGGCGGTGGTGCTGGAAAAGGCTGCGGCCCGCATTCAGGACCCCGCCCTCCGGCCCTACTACAGAGATCATGTCCAGAACATGATGGACGTCGCCAAGCAGTACGAGGCGGAGGTGCTGGGCGAGAATCGCGCCGCCTATCAGGGCGTGGAGGGCGCTTTTGCCCACATCGCGCTGCGGGCGCTCTTCCCCCACGCGGAGGCAGTGAGCTACCCGACGTGGGACGAGGTCTTCGAGGCCGTCCGGCGGGGGGACGCCGCCCACGGCGTCGTGCCCTTCGAGAACAGCCACGCGGGCGATGTCTCCGCCGTGCTGGACCTGTGCTATAACTACCCGGAGCTGTGGGTGGTGGACGTCTACGACCTGCCCATCTCCCAGAACCTGCTCGTCCTGCCCGGCACCCAGCTGGCCCAGCTCCGGCACGTCTACAGCCACCAGCAGGCCATCGCCCAGAGCGAGACGTTCTTAAAGCAGTTCCATCTGCCCGCCACAGCCATGCCGAATACGGCCATGGCGGCAAAGTTCGTGGCAGAGTCCGGCGACCCGTCCCAAGCCGCCATCGCCAGCGCGGAGACCGCTGCCCTCTACGGGCTGGAGGTCCTTGTGCCCAGCATCAACACCGACGGCGACAACACCACCCGCTTCATCGTCCTCAGCCGCGAAAAGCCCACGGGGGGCAACCGCTTCTCGCTGCTCTTCACGCTGGACAACAAGCCCGGCAAGCTGGCTGAGGTCATTCAGGTCATCGGCCGGTTCGGCTACGACATGGAATCCATCAAGAGCCGTCCGCTGCCCCATGTTCCCTTCGATTACTATTTTTACGTCGAGCTGGTGGGAGACCCCGCCGACGACGAGACCGCCGCGCTGCTGCGCGAGCTGGATCATACCTGCCGCACCGTGCGGCTGTTAGGAGTGTATACGAAATGAGTGGATTTATCGGCACAAAGCTCACCATGAATCTGGGTGAGCGCAGCTATGACATCATCCTGAAAAACGGCGCACTGGAGAACCTGTACCAGTTCGCCCGCCTCGACCGCCGTGTGGCGGTGGTGACGGACGCAGGTGTCCCGGCAGAGTACGCCCAGCGGGTGGCCGACCAGTGCCGCGACGCAAAGATCATCACCGTGCCGCAGGGTGAGGCCAGCAAGAGCATGAAGATTCTGGAAAGTGTCCTGCGCCAGATGCTGGAGTTCAATATGGGACGCGGCGACCTCGTCATCGCCGTGGGCGGCGGCGTCGTGGGCGATCTGGCGGGCTTTGCCGCCTCCATCTATATGCGGGGCATCGACTTCATCAACTGCCCCACCACCACGCTCTCCATGATCGACTCCTCCATCGGCGGCAAGACGGCGGTGGATCTGGGTGAGACGAAAAACATCGTCGGCTCCTTCTGGCAGCCCAAGCTGGTCATCGTGGACCCCAGCACCCTCGCCACCCTGCCCCGCCGCCAGTACATCAACGGTCTGGCCGAGTCGGTGAAGGCGAGCCTTCTGGCCGACCCGGAGCTGTTCGCTATCTTTGAAAAGGGAGACATCGACGAGCAGATCGGAGAGATCATCTACCGCAGCCTCCGCTTCAAGAAGAGCATCGTGGAGCAGGACGAGACCGAGCGCGGGATGCGCAAGGCCCTCAACTTCGGCCACACCATCGGCCACGGCATCGAGGCCGTCAAGGGCGTCAAGGGACGCCGCACCGTGGGCCTCTACCACGGCGAATGCGTGGCGCTGGGGATGCTGCCCATGATCGAATCCAAGGCATTGCAGAAGCGCGTCCGGGCGGTCTACCGCCGTCTGGGCCTGCCCCTGCGCACCGCCTACAATAAGGATAAAGTCTACGCCGAGATGCTCCACGACAAGAAGGCGCAGGGCGGACAGATCACCGTCATCAAGGTGCCGGGTCTGGGCTGCTGGCGTGCCGAGACCATCCCGGTGGAGGGCCTGCGCACTCTGCTGGGCATGGAGGACTGAGCCATGAAAAACACCTTTGGCAGCGCATTGGCGCTGACCATCTTCGGCGAGAGCCATGGCCGGGCCATCGGCGGCGTGCTGGACGGCATGGCCGCAGGGGTGCCGGTGGACGAGGCGTTCATCGCCGCCTGTATGGACAGACGCCGCGCCCGGGGCGATGGCCTCTCCACCCCCCGGGTGGAGGCCGACCGGGTCCAGCTGCTCTCCGGCGTCGTGAACGGCCACACCACCGGCACAGCCATCGCCCTCATGATCGAAAATCAAAACACCCGCAGCGGCGACTACGCCAAGACCGCCGACCTGCTCCGCCCCGGCCATGCGGACTACACCGCCTATGCCAAATACCACGGCTTTCAGGATGCCCGGGGCGGCGGGCACTTCTCGGGCCGGATCACCGCCGCGCTGGTGGCGGGCGGAGCCATCGTGCTGGGGGCGCTGGGCCGCGCCGGCATCGACATCACCACCCACATCGCCCGCTGTGCCGGCCTCTCCGATACCCCTTTTGCGCTGGACGATACCGCCGCGCTGGCCGCGCAGGTCAGCGTGCTGGAAAATAAGGGCGAAGGCTTCGCGCTGCTGGATGCCTCCGTCGAAGAGCCGATGAAGGCGGCCATCCGTGCCGCCGGGGCGGAGGGCGACAGCGTGGGCGGCATCCTTGAAACGGCTATCCTCGGCCTGCCTGCCGGTGTGGGCGAGCCGTACTTTGACAGCGTGGAGAGCCTGCTTTCCCACATGGCCTTCTCCGTGCCTGCCGTCAAGGGCATCGAGTTCGGCACCGGCTTCGGCTTCGCCGACCTGAAAGGCTCGGAGGCCAACGACGCCTTCCGGATGAAGGGGAACACCATCGTTACCGCCACCAACCACAACGCTGGGGTCAACGGCGGCATCTCCAATGGGATGCCCGTGGTCTTCCGCACCGCCGTCAAGCCGACGCCCAGCATCTACAAGAAACAGGAGACGGTGGACTATCTTGCAAAGCAGGATGCACCCCTCTCCATTCAGGGCCGCCATGACCCCTGCATCGTGCCCCGTGCCGCCATCGTTCAGACCTGCGCCGCCGCGCTGGCCGTGGGCGACCTGCTGACGGCCCGCTACGGCACGGCATGGATGGAGCGGCCTACCAGCTACCGCAGGGAGGGACTGTGATGGAATACGGACTCATCGGCTCGAAGCTGGGCCACTCCTACTCGAAGCTTATCCACGAGATGCTCTGCGGCTACCGCTACGACCTCTGCCCCCTGCCCACCGAGGAGGAGGCCCGGGCCTTCCTCACCAAGCGGCAGTTCAAGGCCATCAATGTCACCATCCCCTATAAGCGGCTGGTGATGGAGTACTGCACCTACATCGACCCCCGGGCCAAGGCCATCGGCGCGGTGAACACCGTCGTCAACAAGAACGGCCTGCTCTACGGCTACAACACCGACTATCTCGGTTTTGCCCATCTGTGTGACGCCCACGGCGTCGATTTCGCGGGCAGGACCGTCCTCATCCTCGGCACCGGCGGCACCCACAACACCACCAGTGCCGTCGCCCGGGACAAGGGCGCGGCGAAGGTGCTGACCGTCAGCCGGACGCCCGACGCCGCCAAGGGCCAGCTCTCCTATGAGGAAGCTGTGTCCAGCAGCGCACAGATCGTCATCAACACCACCCCCGCCGGGATGTACCCCAACGTAGGGGTGTGCAGTCTGGACGTTGCCCGAATGCCCGGGCTGGAAGCGGTGCTGGACGTGGTGTATAACCCGGATAAGACCGAACTCATCCTGCGGGCCGAGGAGGCCGGCGTCCCGGTGGCCGTGGGAGGCCTCGAGATGCTGGTGGCGCAGGCGGTGTACGCCGCCGAATACTTCCTCAGCCGGAAGTTCGACGATGCGGCGGGGGAGATCCGCCGCATCACCGCCGCGCTCCGCCGCGATATGCTGAATGTGGCCCTCATCGGGATGCCCTCCAGCGGCAAGTCCACGGTGGGCCGTCTGCTGGCAGACAAGCTGGGCAAGCGGTTCATCGACCTCGACGAGGAGATCGTGAAGGCCGACGGCCGCAGCATCCCGGACATCTTCGCCGCCGAGGGCGAGGACGGCTTCCGGGCGCGGGAGTCGGCCCAGACCGCCCGCTTTGCAAAAGAGGGCCGTCAGCTGCTCTCCTGCGGCGGCGGCATCATCAAGCGGGGCGAAAATCTGCGCGCCCTGCACCAGAACGGCGTCGTGCTCTTTATCGACCGGCCTTTGGATGCGCTGACGGTGGGCGGCGGACGGCCTCTCTCGTCCAGCCCCGAGGCGCTCAGGCAGATGGAGGCGGAGCGCCGCCCCCTGTATCTCGCGGCGGCAGATGCCGTCATCCCCAACAGCGGCACGGTGGAGGACGCCGTGGCCGCCGCAATGGAGGCTCTGGATGAAATTTTTAATCATTAACGGCCCCAACCTCAATATGATGCACTTCACCGAGCCGGGCGTGGCCGGCCAGCTGGACTACAACGGCCTGCTGGATTATCTCGAGCTGTGCTGCACCCAGATGGGCCTCGAGGTGGAGTTTTTCCAGTCCAACCACGAGGGCGACCTCATCGATGAGATCCAGTCTGCCGCAGGCCGGGCAGACGGCATCATCCTGAACCCCGGCGGATATGCCCACTACAGCGTCGCCATCCTCGACGCGCTGCGGCTCTGCGGCGTGCCTGCCGTGGAGGTGCTGCTGAGCGAGCCGGACGAGCATGAGCCGTTCCGCAAGACGGACATCGTCTCCTTCGGCTGTCAGGGACACTTCATCGGTGAGGGCATCAGCGGCTATCTGCACGCTGCGGCCTATCTGACCCAGCTGCTTCGTCTGGACGGCAGCGCACACACCCATCTGGTCATGTGAGCGGAAAAGAAAGAGTGAAAGGAACGAAATTCTATGATCATCTCCACCAAAAAGGGCACCCCCAAGGAAGAACTGGAAAAGATCGTGGACCGCTTTGAAAAGCAGGGCCTCGACGTCACCCTCATCACCGGCAAGGACTACAATGTCTTCGGCCTCGTGGGCGACACGACGAAGATCGACGAGCGGGACGTCCTCGCCAACCCCTGGATCGACAACGTCACCCGCGTCTCTGCCCCCTATAAGCGGGCCAACCGCCTCTTCCACCCGGCAGACTCCGTCATCGACTGCGGCGGCGTCAAGATCGGCAGCAAGGAGAAGATCGCGGTCATGGCAGGCCCGTGCAGCATCGAGAGCGCGGAGCAGGCCCTCCGCATCGCGCAGGGCGTCAAGGCGGGCGGCGCGACCCTCTTCCGGGGCGGCGCATACAAGCCCCGCACCTCGCCCTACTCCTTTCAGGGCCTCGAGACCGAGGGCATCCTTGACATGGTGAAGACCCGGGAGGCCACCGGTATGCCCATCGTCTCCGAGCTGATGAGCGAGGACCGCATCCCCGAGTTCGAGGAGTATGTGGACGTGGTGCAGATCGGTGCCCGCAATATGCAGAACTTCCAGCTGCTCAAGGCCGTGGGCAAGATGCATAAGCCCGTCCTGCTCAAGCGCGGCCTCTGCAACACCATCGAGGAGTGGATCATGAGCGCCGAGTACATCATGGCCGGAGGCAACGAGCAGGTCATCCTCTGCGAGCGGGGCATCCGCACCTTTGAAAAGTACACCCGCAACACCCTCGACCTCTCCGCTGTGCCCATCATCCACGAAAAGACCCACCTGCCCGTCATCGTAGATCCCAGCCACGCCACCGGCAAGGCGAACCTTGTGGAGCCGATGATGATCGCCGCCGTGGCCGCCGGTGCCGACGGCCTCGAGGTGGAGGTGCATTATGACCCCCGCCACGCATGGAGCGACGGCGCACAGTGCCTGACTCCGGAGGCCTTTGCGCAGGCCATGGCAAAGTGCCGTCAGGTCGCATGGGCCATCGGAAGGGATATGTAAGGGAAGCGGGCAAGCCGCCTGAAGGATCGACTATGATAGTAACGATAAAGCAAGCCCCCGGCGGCATCGGCGGGGCCATCACTGCGCCGCCCAGCAAGAGCATGGCCCACCGGGCGGTGCTCTGCGCTGCGCTGGCGAAGGGCACTTCTCACATCGGGAACCTCGAGTTCAGCAAGGACATCTCGGCCACCCTCTCCGCCGCCGGACAGCTCTGCGCCAAGGTGCGCACCGGCCCGGACAGCGCCGTGGTAGAGGGTCTGGGACAGTTCCTCCCCGTCGAAGCCCCGGTGGACTGCTGCGAGAGCGGCAGCACCCTCCGCTTTCTCATCCCCATCGCCAGCCTCACCGGGCAGAGCGTGACCTTCGTGGGCCGGGGACGGCTGATGGAGCGGCCCCAGTCGGTGTACGAGGCGTTATATCATGAGCAGTCTCTCCGCTTTGAGCCATCCCCGGCGGGCCTGACCGTCGAGGGCGCTCTGAAAAGCGGCGAGTACGAGCTGGCGGGCAATGTGTCGAGCCAGTTCATCAGCGGGCTGCTGTTCGCCCTGCCCCTGCTGGACGGGGACAGCACCCTCCATCTCATCCCGCCGGTGGAGAGCCGCAGCTACATCGAGATGACCCGGGCGGCACAGCGCCGTTTCGGCGTCGAGAGCCGCTGGCAGGACGAGAACACCCTCTTCCTCCCGGGCGGGCAGCAGTATGCCCCCTGCGACTACACGGTGGAGGGAGATTACAGTCAGGCGGCGTTCCCGGCGGTGCTGGGGGCGGTGCAGGGCGGCGTGACCCTCAAGGGCCTGTCCGCCGACACTTTACAGGGTGATGCGGCCATCCTCGGCATCCTGCGCCGCTGCGGGGCAGAGCTGTCCGTCACCGATGAGGGCATCCGGCTCGGAAAAGCCCTCCTGCGCGGCACCAACATCGACCTCGCCGACTGTCCCGACCTTGGCCCCGTGCTGATGGTGCTGGGCCTGTTCTGCGAGGGGACCACCACCATCCGCAACGCCGAGCGCCTCCGCATCAAGGAGAGCGACCGCATCGCGGCCATGGAAGCCGAGCTGCGGGCCTGCGGCGGCGTGCTGGAAAGCGAGGGCGGCACCATCACCATCCACGGCTGCGCAGGGAAGCTCCACGCCCCCGCCGCGCCCCTCCACGGCCACAACGACCACCGGGTGGTCATGAGCCTCACGGTGCTGGCGCTGGCCGCCGGGCTGACCCTCTCCATCGACGACGCAGAGGCCGTGCAGAAGAGCTGGCCCCATTTCTTTGAAGCCATCAAGCCGTTAGGCGCGGAGGTAGAATATGCTGGATAAATCGAAGCGTTATCTCGTGGTGGGCCTCGGCCTGCTGGGCGGCAAATACGCCCTCGAGCTTTCCAAGGCCGGATTCCATGTGGACGGCATCAACCGCAGCGAGGGGCATTTACAATACGCCCTCGACCACGGCTATATCGCCAGCGGCAAGACCCACGATTTCGAGGATCTTGTCGCGCAGGCCGACCACATCATCTTCGGTCTGTACCCCACGGCCCTCATCGACTGGTTCAGGACGTACGGCTCTCTTCTCAAGCCCGGCTGCATCTTTACCGATGTCTCCGGCGTCAAGACCGGCCTTGTGGAGCCGGTGCAGGCGATGTGCCCGGCAGGGGTGGAGTTCATCGCCAGCCACCCGATGGCGGGCCGTGAGACCTCCAGCGTCGAGCACGCGGCGGAGGTCAACTTTGCCCCCGCCAACTTCATCATTACCCCCACCGAGAAGAACACCCCCGAGGCGGTCCAGTGGGCGAAAGAGCTGGCTGAGGTGCTGGGCTTCCGCCACATCTGCACCCTGACCGTGCAGGAGCACGATAAGATGATCGGCTACGTCAGCCAGCTCTGCCATGCCATCGCCGTCAGCCTCATGTGTGCCAACGACAACTCCTCGCTCTGCGAGTACACAGGCGATTCCTTCCGGGACCTGACCCGCATCGCCCGCATCAACGAAAAGATGTGGGCTGAGTTGTTCCTCTGGAACAAGGAGAACCTCATCTCCGAGATCGACCAGTTCGACGCGGCCCTCGCCCAGCTGCGGGACGCCCTCGTGGCCGACGACCGGGACAAACTGGAAGAGATGTTCCGCCTGTCCACCCAGCGCCGCGCTGCATTCGACAAGAAGGACTCGTGACCGAAAGGAGGCCGCCCATGCCCAAGCAGGAAGGACAAAAATCCAAACTCCTGGCGCTGCTGCGCATCTTTGAGCAGCAGACCGATGAGGAACATCTGCTCAATGTGCCCCAGTTGGTGGAGCTGCTGGCCCGGCAGGGCATCCTCTGTGAGCGCAAGAGCGTCTACAGCGACATCGATGCGCTGAATGCGCTGGGTTACGACATCCGGCTGCGCCGGGGCCGCAGCGGCGGCTACTGGATGGCGACGAGGCCCTTCGAACTGGCCGAACTGAAGCTTCTGGTGGACGCCGTCCAGTCCAGCCGGGTCATCTCCAAGACCTCCAGCGACAAGCTCATCCATAAGCTGGAAGGGCTGGCCTCCCGGTATCAGGGCACCCAGCTCCAGCGTCAGGTCTACGTCGATGGCCGCCCCAAAAGCGACAACAAGGACCTGCCCTACAGCGTGGATGCCCTCTTCGCGGCCATCAACACCGGAAAAATGGTGCGATTCCGCTACAAAAAGGCGGGACGTCCCGCCCCCTACACCATCAGTCCGTGGCAGATGGCGTGGGAGAACGGCTGCTACTATCTCATCGCCTATCAGGACGAGAAGGAGCCGGTGGGCATCCGCCATTACCGAGTGGATAAGATGGCCGGGGTGACGGTGCTGGACGTGCCGCGCCGGGGCAGGGAGCAGTTTGCCGATTTCGACCTGCCCTCCTACCTGAAAAAGCACTTCCAGATGTTCGGCGGGCCGGAGCACCGCGTCACCCTGCGGTGTACTTCTGACCTCGAATCGGCTATGCGGGAGCGCTTCGGCGCCTCGCCCATCTTTGTGCCAGAAGGGAAGGGCAGCTTCCACTTTGACGTGCCCGTCTGCGTCAGCGACCAGTTCTATGGCTGGGTCTGCGGTTTCGGCGGAAAGGTCGAAGTGGTCTCGCCCGCCGAAGTGCGGGACGGTCTGCGGAAGCTGAATGAGCGGCTGGCAAAAATACATGAGTAATACAGCAAAAGGCCCTGAATCCGTGGATTCAGGGCCTTTTGCTGTATAAAATTTATATTGATTTACTCCGCGTTGAACACATACTGGTCCATCCGGCGGAAAGCTTCCTCGATGCGGGCGCGGGGCGAGGCCAGATTGATGCGCAGATGGCAGGGGCCGTGGAACATCACACCGTCCTGCACTGCTGCGCCGACGGCCCAGCAGGCTTTCTCCACGTCCTGAATGCTTTTGCCGTGGGCGGCGCACCAATCGGTGCAGTCCACAAAGAGCATATAGGTGCCCTCGGGCTTTGCGACACGGACGCCTCTGAAGTGCCGGGCGATATAATCGCAGGCGAAGTCCACGTTGCCGGTCAGGGTCTCGCACAGCTCGTCGGCCCAGACATAGCCCTCGGGGCGGTAGGCGCCGATGAGAGCGTGCATCGAGAGGACGTTCATGGAGTTGTAGTGGCAGAGGGAGGATTCTTTTGCGATGCGGTCGCGCCACCACGGGTCGTAGACGATGTGGTAGCTGCCGATGAGGCCGGCGAGGTTGAAGGTCTTGGAGGGGGCGTAGAGGGCGGCAGTCCGCATCCGGG
>ERZ1027036.314-NODE-314-length-29578-cov-8.795752_pt1 | contig 29578 bp, 15 predicted proteins | sample MGYA00519441_ERZ1027036 | MGnify/ENA primary metagenome ERZ1027036 (study PRJEB26926, sample SAMN06164792) | human gut metagenome | biome: ENVO:00009003; feature: ENVO:2100002; material: ENVO:00002003 | host: Homo sapiens | place: USA | collected 2012 ... | reverse complement strand
AGCGTCAGATGTGTATAAGAGACAGTGTTTATATAATACCTCTACATTATTTTTTTTGCGTCTTTTCAAATTTTTGTTACAAACTTGTTACAAATCTGCTTTATAAAAAGTATTATACATAAAGCCATAATACAGCCATTTATAATGTAACATTTCATATAAAATGTTACATAAATAGAATTTAGTAAAAGGAGATTGGTATGACAATACAAAAAACAGGATTTTTAAAACAACTTTCTAACGGCTGTAAAGTTTATACTCAGAAAGTCGGGACTAATGCAGTAACAGAAGTTCTCAACAAGGATGGAATGCATACTGCAAGCCGAATTAAATCATTTAACAGATACAGCTGTGGAAATAAAAAGGTTGTAGAACAGACTAAGCTTACCAGAAAATTAAACAACGGAATTGACACTATTGAAAAAGAAGTTACACACCGAGTTTATGACAATAACAATAAATTGCTTGGCACCAGAACACTATTCTCTTTTAATACGTCTGAAACAGAGAACACTTATGCAGGATTGTTAAAACTAAAACCACTAGAAAAAATAATTAAAGCAGGAAAAAATACTATTAAGACCACACTCAACTCAATTGATGGAATTAGAATAAGAAAAGATTATTTCAACGAACAAAACACTTTATTTAGAAGAATATGGTTTAATAAAAAAGGCTTACCCGCATTTGATTCTGCAAAAAAATAAAAAAGGCTTGCAATATGCAAGCCTTTTTTATGCTTCTTCAAACATATCTTTTCCTACAGCACAAAGTGGACATACCCAATCTGACGGTAAATCTTCAAAAGCTGTGCCAGGAGCTATACCATTATCAGGATCGCCAACTTCCGGATCATAAATATAGTGACATACTGTACATACATATTTTTGCATAAATTTATTCCTCCTTATTTACACATTAAACTATATTTTTAGAGATTTTACTATTGTATCTACAACATTATCCATCTGTTCAATTTGTTCTTCCTTCAATGTCGATTTTATACAAATAGAATCATCAAGGATTTCAGTTCCTTTGAGTTTTTCAAGAATTTCTCTCATTTGCCCCCCGCATGCCGGAGCCCAGCTGCCATTTTGAATAACAACATATTTTCTATTCTGCAGATTATGTGAAACTAATATGTGTAAAAAAGTTTCCATTGACTCAAAAATCCCTGCATTATAAGTTGTTGTTGCAAGAACAATATGAGAGAATCTAAACGCTTCAGAAAGCACAAAAGACGGATGCGTCATTGAAACATCAAACATTTTGATATTTCTCACACCGCTATCTGCAAGTTTTGATGCAAGCAGACTAACTGCACTTTCTGTTCCGCCGTAAACAGATGAATACGCAATCATAACTCCATTTTCTTCTGGTAAATACAAGGACCATTTATTATATTTGTCCAATAAAAGATTAATATTTTCTCTTATCATTAAACCATGAAGAGGACAAATCATCTTTATATCAAGTGCTGCAGCCTTTTTAAGCATCATTTGCACCTGAAGCCCGTACTTACCAACAATATTAGTATAATATCTTCTTGCCTCAGCAAGATAGTCACGTTCCCAGTCAACCTCTGAATCAAACAGGTTTCCGTTTATAGCACCAAAAGTACCGAATGCATCTGCCGAAAACAGAATTTTATCTGTCTTGTCATAAGTTATCATAACTTCCGGCCAATGAACCATAGGAGCCATGATGAACTGTAACTCGTGAGTTCCAGTGTTGAGGATATCTCCTTCCTTTACAACCTGAACTCTTGAATCGACTTCAAAATCAAAAAACTGCTTTATCATTGTCACAGTTTTTTGTGTACAAACTATTTTCAAATCCGGATGAACTTTAATAACTTCACCTAGCAGTGCGCAGTGATCAGGTTCCATATGCTGCACAATAATATAATCTAAATGTCTGCTGCCTAAAGCTTTGTTCAAATTTTCATAAAATTGTTCTGCACAAACCTTATCGACAGTATCAAAAAGAACGGTCTTTTCATCCTTTAGTAAATAAGAATTATAAGACATGCCATCTTTTACTGGATAGGCACTTTCGAATAAAGAAAGTTTTCTGTCTGAACAGCCTAAATATATAAGATTTTCTGTAATTTTCCTTATATTATGCATTTTCTACTCCTAATATACGTATAAACTTATTATAACGTAAAAAAATTATACATATCCTATGTAAGGAAGATTTCTATACACTCCATCATAATCTAAACCATACCCGACTAAGAATTTATCATCAACTTCCAGACCGTGATAGTCCGGGTCGATTTCAACTTCACGCTTTACTCTTTTATCAAGAAGCGAACAGAATTTAACAGATTTTACCTTAAAATTGTGGTTTATAAAGTCCATTAAAAATTTTGCCGTATGTCCGGTATCGATAATATCCTCGACTATTAACACATTCTTTCCATTCAAATCCGGCAGAGAAATATCCACAGCATTAACTTTGCCAGTTGAGGCAAAACCTGAACCGTAGCTCGATAATCTTATAAACTCCATATGTACAGGCATTTTCAGATGTTTTGATAAATCAACTGTAAACATTACAGCCCCTTTTAGTACACAGATTAGAAAAAGTTCGTCATCTCCGTAGTCAGAATTTATACGTACACCAAGCTCCTTAATGGCATTTTGTATTTCATCGCTTGTAAAGAGTGTCTTTAAATCTTTTTCAGTTATCATTTTTCCCCCGTTAAATTACTTCTACAACATGGGTTGGTTTATCTTTAACAGCAATCTTGCTGCTCAGCCCTACTCCAACTGCCCATAGAACTTCATCCTCTTTACATAAAAGCATAAGAGTATTTCTGTTATGTCTTGGTACCCCTTTAGAATTAAGATATTTTTTCAGCTTCATTGAACCCGACATTCCAAAAGGACTTATCACGTCACCGTCTTTTCTTGTTCTTAACAAAAGCGGAAATTTTACTCTTGAGAAATCAACATATGCAAACTTTGAAGTTGATTCCGGAAAAACAAACAGCTCTTTGTCTTCATATTTACGAATAACAAATGTATTTTCTCCAAATTGATATTCACCCTCTCCAGAAATTTCTATTTCTGTATTATTTACTGTTTCGGTTTCCTGTTTTCGGGAAGGAATTATTTCTATCGTTTTTTCATCTGCATAAAGCCATAGTGCCGTTGCAAGAGATTTAGTACTGCCGTTACGCTGATTTATATTCTCTTCTATAAACTCATAAATCTCTGTGATTTTCTTATAATCGTAATCCAAATCAAGTGACTGTATGAATTCATGCAAAAGACGCATTTTTACAGATTTTGAAAGAACTCTGTATTCTATAGGATTTATCTTTCCATCACTCAATACCTTATCTCTTATGGGTGTTAAATATTCTTCAATTATATCATTATCGCTTTTGGCAATTGAAGAAAGAGTATTAAGTGCATCTTTTACAAGAGGATTAATTTTTTCCAGTGAAGGAATTACATTTAATCTAAGATAATTTCTCTTGTAAGCAATATTTGCATTAGAAGAATCATTATTAGGCGCAAGATTATTTTCATTGCAGTAATCAATAATTTCTGCACGTTTTACAGTCAAAAGCGGTCTGTAAAAATATCCGCGTTTTTCTGAAATACCTTTTAGCCCGACAATTCCTGTACCCTTTATTATTCTATAAAGAAGTGTTTCTGCATTATCATCATAATTGTGTGCTGTAAAAACAGCATCTGCATCATATTCTTCATAAGCTTCTTCGAAAAATTCATATCTGGCAATTCTTGCATCATTTTCAGTTTTCTTAATATTTTTAGATGCAGTCTGAGTATAGAACTCCATCCCCTTAGCGCTCGCAAAAATTCTGCAAACCTCCTGCTCGCGCAGAGCTTCTTCTCCCCGCCAATTATGGTTATAATGTGCTGCAACGACATTCAAGTCAATAAATTCCGGCAAGTTTTTAATTTTAGACAAAACATCAAGCAGGCACATAGAATCAAAACCTCCGGAAAAACCGACTATGATAGTTTTATCCTGCAAGCTGTATTTTTCTAAAAAATCAACAACTTTTTTGACAATACCCTGCATTTTTTCTTTATTATCCGTTATAATTTTTTCCTCTGCCCTGAATACCGTGCCTGATTTCTACAGCATCAACTCCGAGCTGATCTAATGCTTTCATCGCAAGAGATTCCGGCTCTTCAATAATTGCCAGAAGCAAATCTACTGCTTCAATTTTTTGTTTATTGGATTTTTTTGCGGAAATCCAAGCTTTTTCAAGCACCTTTTTAGCGCGTTTTGTAAAAGTTATTTCTCTGTCAAAATACTCATTACCATATCCGACAAGGTTTTCTACCACAACTCTTGCATCGCGCATTGTTATCTCTAAATCATTCAAAACCTCAAAAGCTATACTGGTTCCTTCCGCAATAATACCAAGCAGAAACATTTCCGTGCCGACTATATTACGCCCGATACGACGTGCTTCTTCCTTAGCAAGCTTCATTATTGTCAAAGTTTCAGGCATTTGTTTTTCAATCGGTTTCAAAATATCTTCTGACATCTTTTCACTGTCTATTCCAAGTGACTTAATAATATCGTAAGCTAAGCCGCGTTTTGTCTTTAAAACACTCAGCACAATATGTTCAGGTGTTATAACAGAAGAGCCCAGTTCTTTTGCCGTTTGAAGCGCCGAATTCATTACAAGAAAAGCATTTGGAGTAAAAATAATTTTCTTACCTTCATACTCAGCCTGTCTTGAGCTCTGCTCTGCAAGTTTGTTTTCAAAAGTTTCAAAATCCAGACCATACTTCTTAATGGTTTCCACAAGCTCTGAATTTGAAGATTCAAGAATAGATGCCATTATCTGCTCTGTACCAAGAATTTCGTAACCAGCTGCAGAGAGTTTTGACACAGCTCTGTCAAAAACATCGGAAAGAGCTTCGCCTTCATAAACAGCTTCAAAAGAACTTCCTTTGTCTTCATCTTCTTCTGCTTCAGGATGCTCAAGCCTTTTAATCTTTTTTTGAACAAGTTTTGTTAAAATATCCTTTGAATTATAGATATCAAAATCAAACTTCCTCAATATTTCCTGAATATTATGATTTTTCTCCGTAATAACAGTCAAAAACAGGTGTTCAAATAAAATATTTGAATTACCGGATTTTGCAGCAAGATCAAGTGTATGTTTCAAGATATCTTTCACTGCATGGCTGAAAGGTATATTTTCTGGAATACGCGATGCTTTTTTAAGGCATTTTCCGACCTCATCTGACATTGCCTCAAAAGTGACATTGTACATTCTAAATAACTTTAGCGATACCCCTTTTGCCTCTTTGACAAGTGCTAGCAGGAGATGTTCCGGCATAACTTCATCACAGCAGGTTTCTCTTGCCAGATTTTGCGCTTCATAAACTGCATTAACAGCTTTTTCCGTAAAACGTTCAAACAAAACTATTCATCCTCTTCATCATCTAATGATTCAATAAAAGCGCAAACTTTTTTGAATTCTTCTTCGTCTTCAATGTTTTGGAAATAGCCGTCTTCGCCTTCTTCGATATACTCCATAACAATAACTTCGGAATCATCGTCTTCTTCATCCTCTGTTACAGGAAGAAGCAGTGCGTAAGTCTTGTCTTCAAAATCTATAACATCATAGATTTCGCATTTTACAATTTGTCCGTCTTCTCCGTAGATTTCTACGAATTGTTGTTCCATTTCCTGATTTTCTTCGCTCATAATCATTTCCCTAAATACTGTTCTAATATTATACAGGCACTTTCGATATCGACAAGTCCTTTATTTTTTCTAAAATCGACCTTGCGGCTTTTTAACCTTTCTTCTGCTTCTTCAGAAGTTAATCTTTCGTCTTCCAATATTATATCAAAACCAATTAATTTTTGTGAAAATTCTATACAATTTTCTCCTTGAAAGCCTAAAGTACCGTCCATATTGTACGGAACACCTACAACTATTTTCTCAACCCTGTTTTCTTTTGCTATTTTAGTAATCTCTTCTATAGCTTTCTGCTCGGGTTCTCTCTGAATACAGGTACATGGATTTGCAATTACCTGCAAGTAATCACTCAAAGCAACGCCAATTCTTTTTGTTCCGACATCAAGCGCCATTATTTTATGCATTATCTACCCACCTTGCTTCAATGCTGGAGATTATCATATCAAGCTGCAGCAGCTTAAAATCATCGGTATTAGCCTTAGTACGTTTTTCAAATATATTTGAAGCTTTTCTTTGATTTTTCAGAATATAGCGCTTACCGACATAATACTCGTAAATACTTTTTCTAATAATGTTTGTCAGGAAACTGTAATTAGAGCCCAGCGAATAAAATATTTCTGCGAGTTCTTTATCACCCTTGAGCATTCTTAAGTAGGCTGCCATATTAAACATAATAAGCTTATAAGCCAGTTCCTGCGCGCTATAAATACTGTCGAAGTTATCTGCGACAAACTTATCCAAATCAACATTAAAATTATTTGCTTTAAATTCTGATGACAATTTTTCTATAAAAGTTTTAAATTCTTCTGAAGTAATTTCATCAAAGAACCAGTTTTGCACATAATCGCTAAGACAAAGTTTATCAATATCTTTTTGGTTTAACTCTTTCTTTTCCAGATAAAAAGCCGGCTTTTCCGCCTCTATATCGAGAAGAATACTCTGCCAGCAGATATATTCATACGGCACAGGGTCGTTGTTCAAGTGTGAATTTTCTTCAGCCTGCTCAAGCAGATACTTTGCTACACCTGCATTAATCTCATATTTTTCTTGATAATTATAAAACTTATCAACAATTTTATAAAAATCTTGTTCTGTCATTGAATTAAAGCCGAAAGAATCAAGAATTCCATATCTAGGGTTTATAACAATTGCAAGAAATTGCAGTGTTTTATTTGCTCGTATTCTTGAGAAAATAATCGCCATGTTGCCATGCCCGTCAGGGAAAGAAGTATAAATTTTATACGGCTTTGATTCCTGCAGAATATTTCTGTAAAATTCTTCTGTATTATCAACCCTTACACCGGCCATTTTAAGTTCAGAGAGAGCCTTATTAATCCTTGAGAGCAAATCTTCTTTTGCATATTTTTTTGCATTTTCAAGCGCATGATAAGCAAGCTGTGATTTAGAACGGCCGAGAATTTCCAGAGCTGTATACCCGACTTCTGTATCAATATAGTATAAAAATACAGGAATAAGGATATTTGCAAGGGCATCATAGGCATAATCTTCTTCAAGAGATTTTATAAGAATAATTTTATCGCTGTCACTGATTGCGTTCAGAAAATCCATAAAATCAATCTGTGCTTCCGGATTCATAATAGCCGTTTCAAGAAGCTGCTTTGTTTCCCTGTTAATAAGTTCATTAAACTGTTCAAAATATCCGCTGATTACTTCATAATCAATTTTATTACCAAGGTCTTTAAGCATGTTAAAAGCTATCATCTTAACATGGTCGTTATATTCAGGAGCTTTAATAACATTCCAAAGTTCATCATTCAGCGTATCTTTATCAATAAGCTCCATCAAAAGCCAGCAAATCATCACCGCTTTTTGCTCATTCGCATTAACCAGCTCTCTGATTAACACCTCGAGAACAGTTTTTTTATCATCAATATTTTTTAAGTCAGTAATCAAAGAAGCTTGCGGCTGCGTTGACGTCATCAACGCTGTCAAAGTAGCAAGAATTTCTGCTTTTATTTGAATTTTATTCATAAAACCTCATCTTTAATTTTTATGCCAGAAAGCATCGAGAATTTTTTGTGCATCGGAAGACAGCATTCTATCCTGCAAAATCAGGTACTGTACCGCAATCATTACACACTCGGAGCAAATATTCACCCCCGGTCCTTTCACCATTTTCAGAACTTCCTCATTAGACCTTCCACAGAAACTACAGCAGACTTCTTCGTTCTTATTGTTTCCATCGGATTTACCCCTGAGTTTACCCCTGGATTTACCCCCGAGTTTAATGACATTATCGTCTGACATAGACCTCTCCTTATTCAAATTTGATTGTAACTTAAAAAAGAGGTTTGCGCAAGGCATTAAGATAGAAACGAGCTGTATTGGTTCTGCATATTAGAAATCAGCATATCCATAGAGTTAAACTTTTTATTAAGCCTTGCCCGATACTTTTCAATAGCTTCATTTCCGCTTACAATTTTATTCTCAATTTTATTAATTTCACGGGCATAAGCGGCATCGGCAATAGAGAAATAGCCTATTACAGACTGCAATGAGTTTTCCACAATACTTTCAACCTTTGTAAATACACCGTCTGTCGCAGTAGAACTACCTTTTATTCCGGTACCAATCAGCAGTTCTTTAACAGCATCACTGTCAGCTTCATATGCATCAAGGAACTTGTCCTTATCAAAAGTAAGATTGATAATACTTTCATTTGAAGTAGAAACATTATTTGCACTTGCAGAAGTAACAGAAATACCAATCGCATCAAGATTTTTAAATACAGATGCATTTCCTATAGAACTCATCATTGCACTTCTAATCTGATTTCTGAGCATTTTTAATGTTGTCTGGTTTTTCAGGCTTCCGTCTTTTGCAACTGCCTCATCAACATTTTTCATAAGTTCGTTATATGAATCCACAATATCAGAAAGTGAGTTTGCAACGGTTTCTTTGTCTTTTTCAACCGTAAGTTTGACAGCGGAACCGCTTGTTACCCCGTTTAAATTAATAGTAAGACCTTTAATACGTGTTATATCACTTGTAAGAATATTAGAAGTCGAGGTATATGTAGTTCCGTTAATTGATACTTTCGAATTTTCACCAAGATTTTGCGAGTCAGTAACCATACGTGCTTTTTTCACAGATCCGTCAGCATACCATTCTGTTTCTGTGTATCCCATAATATCAGTGAAGTTGCTTGTACCTGCTTCAATATTAATAAACGCCTGACCTGTTGAGCGAGATTTGATAACCAGCCTTCCGTTAATGCTGTCCCAATAAGCAGTTGCATTTGCGGTATCAGAAGAATTTATCTGCGAGATAATATCAGACAGCGTGGATTTATTGGTAATCGTAATCATCTGATCCCCTACATAGAAAGTACCTTCCTTAACATCACCTTTACGGAAAAGTCCGGTTTGAGTCAGAACAGAACTTTCGTTAACACAGTAGAGTGCACGTGCACTTACTGAACGGCCTTCTTCATCTTCAGCCAATCCAGTCACTGCGAGAAGATTTGAGGTATCTGTAGTTGTTCCTGCCTGAAGTTCGACATCATCATCTTTTGAGTATATAACAAGTTTTCCTTCTTCAAATTTCAAATCAACATCAGAGAATCTTGAAGCTATTTGCGAGCGTAAATCGTCGAAGGTATTATCAGAATTTACATTTATAGTAGCTTTTTCTCCGTTTCTGAAAATAGAGAATGTTCCGCCTGTAATATTAAGCGTCTTTAGCTGAGTATCCAGCCCTGCATAATTAGCAGCAGACAGAGTTTTTTCCTCAACAATTGTTGTTTTCTGGACAATTGCACTGGTACTTTCCATAAATCCATCCATAGAACTTTTATAAGCCAGATGGATATTTGCATTCGGATTAATTATTGAAGATGTCGTTCCATCAGCTAGAATAGAAACACCGTTCATTTCGCTGATATAGAGTTTACCCCCGACAAATGATGCCTGCACTCCGACAGCTTCAAGCTTGTCTATTAATGAGCCGAAAGTTTCCGTATCAGTAATCTGTATAGCAATATTTTTGCCGTCTACCTGAAGTGCCAGATTTCCTGTGGATTTAAGAGTTGTATCCCCCCACGGGGTGTCAAATACACTGAGCAGAGTATCTTCTGTTGCCGTAGCGGTATGTGTAACGGTTTTATAAAGAAGCTCGGAGCCGGTATATGAGAAGCTTGAATCAGGACCGGCTGTTCCAAATAATTTTTCAACGACATTAGAAGCATTAGAAACGCTGTTTGATTTTGCGACATAAGAGTTGCCATTTCCAATCAGCACAAGACTTGCCGAGCTTCCGTTATTAATAAGTCCGGTTTGGATACCGAAAGATTTAAGAGTATTCATAAATGACCCAATTGTTTCATCAGAAGATATAAGGGCCGTGTATTTAACTCCGTTATTGTAAATATAGTATTCACCGGCAGTTACACCAAGACTTGCCAGAGAAGTCGATTCAGAAGCGGCTACAGTTGCAGTAACCTTTGTGGTAACCCGCTGAGAGCCTGTATAGCTTGATTCATTAACAATGGCAGAGCTTCCGCCAAACAGTTTATTTACTATATTTGAAGCATTAGAAGTATTGCTTGATTGAGCTATATAAGCATCACCGCTGCCTGTAAGTACAATTTTAGAGCTGTTTCCATTCTTAACAAGTTCAGCTTTTATACCATAGCTGCTCAGGGTTTCCATTAATGAACCTATTGTTTCATCAGAAGAAATTTGCAGAGTATGCCTGTTACCGTTTGTATAAATATAATATTCACCAGCTGTTACTCCGTAAGCTGACAGGAGAGCAGTTGAATCTGCGGCCTGCGTTGATGTAGAAGTTGATGTTAAGATTTCTTTACCTGTATATTTATAACTATCTGCCGTTGTATTGCTTCCGAAGAGTTTTTCCACAACATTAGAAGAATTTGAAACACTGTTTGATTTTGCTATATACGAATTGCCGCTGCCAGTGATAATAAGCTTTGAGGTCGAGCCGTTATTGATTAATCCGGCCTGAATACCGAACGAGCTTAGCGTATCAATAAATGAGCCGAGTGTTTCATCAGAAGAAATCTGTGCAGTGAATTTTACACCGTTGTTATAGATATTGTATTCGCCTGTAGTAACTCCAAGGTCTGCAAGTTTAGTTTCCCTTGTCGCGGCTGCTGTTACTGTACTAACCGAAGAAGCTGAAAGCGGTGTACCGCCTTTTGTTTCATAAGATTTATTATAAGAAGCTCCCATTAGATATGTACCAAGTGCACCTGAGATGTTAAAATCAGAAAGAGAATCAGTACTTACTGAAAATCTGCCTGTTGCGTCTATAGAAGCGTTCAAGCCCTGAGCTTTGAAGGCATCCAGCACTGAGCCCAGCGTGGAAGTCTTCGAGAAGTTTACAGTAAAGTTTTTCAACAAACCTTCTCTGGTTTTTGTCTGCATTACTAATGAAGCAAACCCGCTTGAATCAAAAGTCAGTTTTGTACCGTTTGCATACGCAAGGTTGCCGAGTTGTGTTTCAGCAGTTGCTATAACTTGAGCAGTAGAGCTTATTGAGCCTGTTGTTGTATTTACGGTACCTGTAGTAGAAGTTTTATTAAGAGATAGTTTTAACAGCGATACAAGATTTGAACCACCTGAAGCTGTTGAAATAAAGGTATTTCCGTCACCGGTAATTGTAACAACACCTGCAGAATTTATGCTTCCCTTGAGCCCGTAAGCTGCTATTTGATTAAAGAAGTCTTGCAGTGTAGAAGTTGAATCTACGTATAAAGTTTCAGTACTGCCATCAGCTTTGTGCACAAGAATATTGCCGTTACCGTTCTGGAAGCCATCAATCTGTTCTAATGTTGTAGTCGCTGTTGCCGTATGTGTTGTAACTGTTTTAATAGTTCTTGATGAAGTATTTTCATATGCAGCGTTTCCAATAACCTGATATGTGTAACCGGTACCGACACCTTTAATTTTTAGAGTTGATTTTAGATTATCAGATATGGTTTCAACCCATTCAGTATCATTTAATGAACCGATATTAAGCTTACCTGAACTAGTATCATATCTGGCACTAACACCATAATCTGTAAGAATTTTTATAAATTGTCCAAGTGTCATGTCAGGAGTAATAATTTTCCAGGTAACATTTCCATCAGTATTGTTCATAGAAATTGTTGCATTTGCAGTCAAACCTAGCTGCCGTAGTGTTTTAGAATCATTTTCGGCTTTTTTGTCGCCAACTCTTGTATTATTTTTAGAATTTGTATTCTGGTAAACATCGCCCATTTTATAAGAAACATTGTTACCGGCATCTTCCAATTTAAATATATCCTGAAATATTGAATTATATCTGGTTATATAAGTCATATTGTTGTTATCAATCTTTTTTCCGGTAATAGTAAGTTTACCGTTTTTTAATGTAGCATTAAAATTTCTATTACTGTTAATAGCTGCCAGCAAATCACCAACAGTTGAGCTTGAGTTTACAGTAAAGAAAAGTGTAGAATTAGAAAAGCTGGTTGCGCTATTCATTTTTCCATATGACAAAATCTCATATCCTCTATTATAATCAAATCCAAGAGCTGTTAATTTAGTTTCAGCAGTTATTACGAGGTTTTCTGCCGATGCTGTACCCAGAGTTTTGGAAGTTGTTGTGGTATATAAATCATTGCCCCCTGAAGCTGTATACGTGTATCCCTTTCCGACCTCGATTTTCAGAGCTTTTTTGAAATCTTCTGCCAGTGACGGATTTCCATAAGAACCAGAAGTTGAAGATACTCGTATATCTTTTAAGATATTTCCGCCGCTTCCTTTTTTAATTGAAAGCTTGCCATTAACCAGCGTAGCACTCACTCCAACTGTATTGTTCAAGAAATCAAGTACTTCAGCCATGGTTGTACTACGGTTTAATGAAAAAGTCTGATAACCAGAGTTATACCCTGTACCCCCACTCCATGTATAAGGAGTATAGTACTCAAAGTCTAAATAATAAACGCCAGAACTTATACCTAAAATATCATTCATTGTAGTATTTTGCCTGATTGAAGTTATGCCATAAGTAAAGCTGCCATATTCAGGTAAATTAAATCTATCCCTAAGTTTCAAATTTATAGAGCTCAGATACTTCTCTCCATTAGAGCTGAACGAAAGTTTTCCATCTTTTAATGTCACATCAGGTCCGCCATTAGTTTTCATGAATTCCATAAAATCTCCTACTGTAGTATTAGACCTGATTGTAAAATATTTAGCTTCGCCACTAATATACATATTATAGGTTTGGTAACTACTTCCGCCATCATGCAAGCCTAGCTGAACAAAAGTTGTATTTGCTGTAATTGTTGTAGCAGATGCACTTCCATTTGTAATAATTGTATAATAAACTTTATCCGAAGATGTCATAGACCAGCTGTTTGTAACATATGCCTGCACCTCACCGCCGGTATAGTCTTTTGCTGTAATTGTTTCATTAGCCCTGATTGTAGTTGTCCATCCGACAAGGTCTGAAAAAGTTCCGGTCATAGAGTATCTACTAGAGCCCAAATACATTGTATTATTGTTGCTATTCCAATATACCCACGTATTATAAGAATACCTCAAAGCATTATAGAACTCACTCCAGGTTGTTGTAGCAGTAACTGTCATAGTGTACATGGAGATGTCATAGTCCTCATATCTGCCATTTACATATCGACTATTTCTAGTATTTAAAATGAGTGTATAGTTTGTGCCAGCGGCCATCGCTGTCACAAGCTCACCAAGAGTCGTTGTACTGTTACTATCCAAAGTATAATTCTTATACGTTGTATACGTAATTGGCATAGTTGATGTCTGGCTCAAAGGTACAGTAATATCACCTATATCCTTTTTACCAATTCCAAGTTTAGATAAAATTCCGCCTGATGCCGGAATATCTTCTGCATGGGCACCATACTGCGGAGTATTGAACGACAAAACACCATTACTCATTGATACAGATATACCTTGCGCTTCCATTGCAGACATAAGCTGGCCAAAAGTTGTTGATGATGTTACCGTAAAATCAACATACTCTAAGTCATACTCTAAGTCATTATTTTTATAAATACGTATTCTATTATTTGCACTGTTTGAATCTAAAGAAATATAATCTTTTATTAATGAGCTTGAATCAGCAACTATTGTTGCTGTATAAGTAAGCTGCGCCGTAGATGTAACTGCTTCTCCAACAGTATAAGCATCCGATGTCGCATAAGTTTCTATACCCAAAAGCTCTGCCATACTCCCGCCAACTATATACTGGCTTGATGATAAAGTTATCACACCATCATTAATAGCTGCTGAAAAACCATACTTGGAAAGTGATGAAAACATACTGTCAAATGTGGTTGAATTGGAAGCAATGGTTATGTAGGCCTGAGTTACTCCATTCTCTTTTGTTTTAATTTCCAAAACTTTACCTGCAGCATTCAATCCTGCCTGTGCAAAAGTCGTAGTTCCGCTCACAACCTGAGTTACTGTATACTTAATGGAAGAAGTTGAGGACGCATTTGTACTGCTGACAATAACGGATGTTATGGTTGAAATTCCCATAGCATCTGCAACACTGCCCTTGACATAGTTTCCGTTGCTCGATTTAAGAGTTATTTTGCCTTCATCTATTGTACCTGTTATACCATATTGGCTTAATGCTGAAAAAATATCATCAATTCTTGTTGATGAACTTACACTGATTTCTTTCACTAGAGCATTTGAAGAATTATATACAGCAAGAGCATACCCGCTTGAAGGCTTTGCTGTACTAATGCCTAATTCACCGAGAGTATTTGATGCAACCGCATAATTTACACCCTGTGTGAACAAAGTATTTCCATTTGCCCAGACTCCGCTCGTATTCTCAGAGCCGCTCTTTATACCAAGAGCTTCTGCAGCATTTCCGCTTACTTCACCGCCTGTTACAGCAAGAACTCCGCTCGAACTGAACGCTGCACTCAAGCCGGCCGAGTTTAATTTTGTTACAACATCGCCAATAGTCATTGTAGATGTAAGAGTGATTGAAGTAGTTCCGCCGGATGTATTTTTAGCTGTAAGAACCGGACTTGTACTAATTTTAGACCACACACTTAAATCACCAAGTTTCGTTGAAGAAGTCGCCTCTGAAGATGTTGTAATAACACTCTTATAACTCAGATTATTTGCTGTCTGTGTTTTAGAGCTTACTTCTTTTTCCAGACCAAGAGCGTTTATGATTCCTGTATTATTATCAATAATCTCGGCATCATTGATTGTTAAAGTTCCGTCACCGGAAAGTTCAGCACTTATACCTTTTGCCTTTAGAGCATCTATTAATCCCTGTAATGTTGTAGAGGTGTTAATCGCAATTGTATAAGTCGTATTATTCGCCTTAACCAGCATATTGCCGTTTGTAATTGAACCAAGCTGTGATAATTTTGTTGCACCTGTTGCAGCTGCCTGTGTTGTCGTTGTAACAACAGTACGCAAATCAATTGAACTTTGTGTTTTTGAATTTACGTCAACCTGAAGCCCTAAAGCTGATATCAAACCAGTGTTTCCGCTATCTATAATCTCTGCGTTCTTTACAGTAAATACCCCGTCAGATGATAAGGAAGCATCAACGCCTTTTGCACTCAATGCATCTATCAAGCCCTGTAATGTAGTTGAACCTGATATTGCAATAGTATAAAGTGCGCCGTTTGCCTTAACTTGAATATTGCCGGCCTTAATACTGCCAAGCTCTGAGAGTTTTGTTGCACCTGTTGCTGCAGCATCAGTCGTCGTCACAACAACTGTTTTTAATCCCGATGCAGTCTGTGTCATAGAATTAATATCTGTCTCCAGCCCTAGTGCTGTAATTATACCTGTATTACCGCTGTCAACAATTTCGGCATCATTTATTGTTAAAATACCGCTGCTTGAGAGTTTAGCATCTATGCCAAGTGAATTTAAACTGCTAACCAGTCCGCCCAGCGTTGTATTACCGTCTATTGAAAGATTATAGCTCGTACCATTTGCCTTAATTTGAATATTACCGGATGTTATACTGCCCAGTTCTGAGAGTTTTGTCGAACTTGTAGCAGCATTTACTATAGTTTCAGAGGTGGATGTCTGGAGGTAAGTACTTTCATACCCTCCTTTTTCATGTAGGTTAAAGATATCCAGAATGCCAGTTCCGACACTACCGTCATCATGTATGGTTAAAGTATCATCAATACTGCCGTCATCAAGGTTTATGCCAAATATTCCAGTCTTTGAATTATAGGTGGCATCAACTCCGATGTTATGAAGTTTCGCAATAAAACTCTCTATCGTGTCGTTCTTTTCAATCTGGATAATATTATATATACCGTTATTATCAATACCAATTTCACCAACTTTAATTCCCAAATCAACAAGTTTGGTATTGCCGACTGCGGTTGAGGTTTCAATAATTGTATTCAAAACCTTAAGACCGCTTACCGCCTCTGTGCTGGTCGCAAGATTATCCACAAGAATATTATATTCAGCCTCCTCAGCTTCTGTTGCTGCACTCGCTGTCAGGATATTTAAATCAGATGATGTCGCAATTTTCTGAGCAAAAATATCCATCGACGCTACACCATACTTCGCATCTGTTACCTTCTCTATTACAGAGCGGAAAGAATTGAAAAATGATTTTATATTATTCAATGTTTCGCGTGATAAGAGTACCGTTTCTTTTTGTTCTTCCAGCGTATCAATTTTCGCCTGCTTCAATGCTACAAGCGATTCAACCCAAGAAGAAGTATCTAATCCGGATGCTAATCCGCTGAATGATATTGCCACTGCTACGTCCTGCTTTATTGTAATAGTCTACAAAAGCAGCAATGTAATGCAACAACGCCCGCACCGCTAAAATAAGCAGCGCTCTTACATTGTAAAATATTAAATTTTTTCATTGCAAATTGTTGTTTCCTGTCGAAAACATTACATCGTTACTTTATATACATATTATAGCATATATTTATACTTATGCAAGTATGTACTACGTACGTAGTCAAACAGTCGGTCAGCATTCCATTACAACCCCCGACTAGAAGTTTTGCTACAGGCTGACCTCAATTTCTACACTACAAGCTACCTCAATGAATCTATCAAATCCTTTATAACCACTTGCTGTGCAGATATTTCGGCAATACGAGCATTTGTTTGTTCAACAAGTTCTTTTGGCGCATTTGCTACAAACTTCTCGTTCTTCATTCTGCCTTCTAAAGAGTTCTTTTCGTTTGTTAATTTTTCAAGTTTCTTTTCCTGACGTTTAATCTCTGCATCCAAATCTATCAAATCAGCAAGCGGAACTACAAGTTTTGAAGCAGAAACTACTGCCGCAGCAGATTTTGGAGGGGTTTGCGCATTCATTTCCGCATAAGTTATATTATTAACCTTAGCAAGTCTGCGGATATATGCTTCAATTTCAGTAAAGATTTCTTTTTCTTTACCCTCTGCCCTTATTTCTACATCAACAGTTGCAGAAGTTGGAATATTGAAACTCTGTCTTACGTTTCTCAGTGATGTAATTGTTTCAAACACAAGCTTCATTTCCTCAGCTTCTTTAGGGAAGCTCATAGCTTCTTCATAAACCGGATACTTAGCAATTATCAATGCACTTGTTTCTTTTTCTCCCGGGATTAAGCCCCAAACATTTTCTGTTATATGAGGCATAATCGGATGAAGCATTCTAAGTGACATATCAAGAACGTATCTTAAAACACGTTGTGTATTTCTCTTCAAATCTGCGTCCTGAAGCTGAATTTTTGCAATTTCAACATACCAGTCGCAGTATTCGCTTCTAAAGAAGTCATACAATTCATGAGCAATTTCACCTATTCTATACTCTTTCATATACTGATTAACAGTCTTTGCAGTTTCATTAAGCTGGTTTAAAATCCACTTATCAACAAGAGTTAATTTTTCTCTGTCAATCGGTTTATTATCAACTCCATCCAGATTCATAAGTACAAACCTTGAAGCATTCCAGAGTTTGTTAGCAAAGTTTCTGCCGTACTCAAATCTTTCGTCAGAAACCTTGATATCCTGCCCTCCGTATGTACACAGAGATGTCATTGTAAATCTCAAGGCATCGCAGCCGTATTTATCAATAATTTGAACAGGGTCAATAGTATTTCCCTTTGATTTTGACATTTTCTGGCCTTTTTCATCACGTATTAAACCGTGAATATAAACTTTTGAGAATGGAGCTTTACCAGTAAATTCCAATCCCATTGTAATCATTCTTGCAACCCAGAAGAAAATAATATCAAAGCCCGTTACAAGAACTGATGTCGGATAGAATTTTTTGAAATCATCTGTTTCAGAGTTAGGGAAACCCATTGTAGAGAACGGCCACAAACCTGATGAGAACCACGTATCCAGACAGTCAGTATCCTGTACATAATTTTCAGGATCAGGATTTTCTTTAGCAACAACCATTTCTCCGGTTTCTTTGTGGTAATAAGCAGGTATCTGATGTCCCCACCATAATTGTCTTGAGATACACCAATCTCTTATATTTTCCATCCAGCCTAAGTAATTCTTTTCCCATCTTTCAGGAATAAAAGTAATTCTGCCGTCTTTTACGGCTGCAATTGCTTCTTTTGCAAGAGGTTCCATTTTTACAAACCATTGTTCAGAAAGAAGCGGTTCAATTGTCGTGTTGCATCTCTGGCATTTACCAACGTTATGTTCGTGATCTTTTACACGCAGAAGGAAGTTATTGTAGCTCAACATATCAACAACTTTCTTACGCGCTTCGTATCTGTCAAGACCTTGATAATCAGGCGGAACTTCTGCACAGGCTTTCATCTTGCCTTCTTCATCAATAACCCAGATTGGCTTAAAGTTATGGCGTTTGCCTACTTCATAGTCATTAGGGTCATGTGCAGGAGTAATCTTAACTGCACCTGTACCAAAAGATTTATCTACATATTCATCTGCAATAATAGGAATTTGTCTGCCTGAAAGCGGAATCATAACAGTTTTTCCGATTAATTCAGAATATTTTTTATCAGAAGGGTGAACTGCAATAGCAACGTCGCCGAAAATAGTTTCCGGTCTTGTTGTAGCAACAATGATTGCACCGGCTTCACCAACGAGCGGGTAAGAAATTTCCCATAGATGCCCTTGTTCTGTTTCGTATTCAGTTTCAATATCAGAAATAGCGCTCTGACAGCGAGGACACCAGTTTACAATATACGCACCTTTATAAATTAAACCTTTATTATAAAGTGTTACAAAAACTTCTTTTACAGCTTCAGAACAGCCTTCATCAAAAGTAAATCTTTCTCTTGAACGGTCAAAAGACGCACCTAAACGTCTAAACTGGTTCAGGATAGCTGACTTATGTTCATTTGCCCATTTCCAGGTACGTTTTAGAAACTCTTCTCTTCCTATATCGTGGCGGCTTAAACCTTCTTTTCTAAGTTCTTTTTCCACAACTGCCTGAGTTGCAATACCGGCATGGTCAGTTCCCGGAAGCCATAAAGCTTCGTAGCCGCTCATTCTGTGGTAGCGGGTTAAAATATCCTGCAAAGTTCCGTCCAACGCGTGTCCCATATGGAGAACACCTGTTACATTCGGAGGAGGAATGACTATGGTAAATGGAGGTTTGTTGGAATGAGCATCTGCTCTAAAATATCCGCCGTCTTCCCAAAATTTATACATCTTTTCTTCTGTTGATTTCGCATCATAAACAGTCGGCAAATCATCAATTTTAATCTTAGTTTCTGTCATAATAATCCCTCGCTCGTGTAAATATAATAATAGGATAACATAAAAATAAGTGGTATAATAAATCTATGAAAAAACTTTTTATTTTATTATTAATATTATTAACTGGTGCAGTTGTCACAGCAGAGGACTTTACACTTAAGGCTGGAGTATCTGTAAACGACATTCCAAAAGCGTTTTTTGGCAGCTGGAGAGTAACGGCAAAACTTGAAGATACAAACAGCTACGGCACTTTCAAACCGCAAAGCATAGATTTTTGGACTCTTTCGCGTGCAGGAGATAAAGTCACTTTGTCAAATCCTTTCAGCGGAGCGCACGCAGAAGTTTCACTAAAAACTGTTGAAGGAAACTTGATTGTGTTTTCTAAAAAAGCTCCATACGATAACAAAATGCTTACGGATACCATAACCCTCAGACTTTCTGATAATACTTTTTCGGGTATCAATACACTAAGCCTTGAATCTTTTTCTCTGGTTGATAACCATCTTATGAAAACAGAAACAGCACGTTATGTTATAAAAGGGGAAAAGATTTCCGGAGAAAGTATTTTAGGTAACTAAATCTTTACATTTGCTTCAAATAATTGTACAATAGACTAGTTATATAAGTATATGAGAGGATTTATATATGAAATTTCACATGCAAGTGTTAATTGCACTTGGGCTAGGCTTAAAGAGAAACTGGCATATTTTTGCCGGTCTTGTTCTGGGTGTTCTTGTCGGAATTTGGCTTCATAAGGAACCAAGTCCGGTTATTATGACAACTCTAACTTTTATCGGACAGGTATTTATAAGACTAATCCAAATGGTAGTTATTCCGCTTGTAATTTCGGCAATAGTAATCGGAATTACAAGTATAGGCGACAGCAAACAGCTCGGGAAACTGGGAACAAAAATGATTTTCTACTATACAATTATTACTGTCGCAGCAGTAACAATTGGTGCTGCACTTGCATTACTGCTTAAACCCGGACTGGGCGCAGCACATTATATAAATATTGATACAGCTGCTGATATTCAGGCTCAGGTTGCTGCTACAATAGAAGCGCAAAAAGGTAATCTGCTTAATATTTTCTTAGGATTTATTCCGAAAAACCCTCTTGCTTCAATAGCCAGCGGTGATATGGTTCCTATAATCGTTTTTGCTGTTATGTTTTCTATAGCACTGGCAAAAGTAGGCGATATTAACAGGCCGTTTGTAGGTTTCTTTGAGTCAATTTTCGCAGCTACAATGAAAATTACCGACTGGATTATGTGCTTCGCTGCACCCGGCGTATTCGCACTTACAGCTGTTGCTGTTTCATCTTTCGGCATAGATATATTTATGAGTATTTCAAAATATCTTGGTGTTCTTGCTCTCGGTTTTGCAATACAGTTCTTTATAGTATATCCAATCTTTTTAAAAATATTTTCTAAAGTTCCGGTATTAATGCTTTATGCAGCAATGGCTGAAGCAATGATGGTAGCTTTCGGCACTGCAAGTTCTTCTGCAACACTGCCTTTAACAATTGCATGTTGTGAAAAAAGAGGTATTTCACATAAAGTCTCAAGCTTTGTTCTTCCTCTTGGAGCAACGCTTAATATGGACGGAACTGCAATGCTTCAGGTAATTGCGGTAATCTTCTTAACACAGGCTTACGGCGTAGCACTCACTCCGTTCCTTGTTGTTCAAATTGCTCTGCTAGCAATTATCGCATCTTCAACCTGTGCAGGCATACCGGGAGCCGGTTTAATCACAATTGCACTTGTACTGAATGGTATGGGCTTAAGCCCTGAACAGCTTGTTGCAGGGTTTGCGTTCTTATTTACTATCGAAAGAATTACAGATATGATGAGAACACTTCTCAACGTAACTTCCGATGCTGTTGTCGCGGCCGCAATCGCTGATAACGAAAATGAGATTAATTATGATTTATTGAATAATCCTGAGGGTTACGGAGATATAATTAACTAGAAGTAAAGGCGGTTTGGAAAATTTCCAAACCGCCTTTTTTATGAACCCAAAAATGAGCTGTATTGATTTTGCATTTGCCCGATTAACATATCCATTGAATTAAATTTATTTTCTAATCTTGCCTTGTATTTTTCAATAGCAGTATTTTCAGCAGCGATTTTCTTATCAATTCGTTTTGCTTTATTTTGAAGACTATTGGCAGTTGAGTCAAAATAACCGGAAATACTTCTAAGAGCATCTTCTAAAAGTTCTTCAACTTTTGTAAATATACCGGTATTATCAGTACCGCCGATAATCAAAGCTTTAACAGCATCCTCATCAGCCTTAAGAGCATCAAAGAATTTATCTTTATCAAAAGTTAGCTTTGTAATATTGCTGGTACTTATACTTCCTGCTGACGCCTTGTCAGTTGTAATACCAATCTGGTTTAGGTTTCTAAAGACAGCCGCACCTGCATCAGAACTTGTCATAATACTTCTCAGCCTATTTCTAATAAGTTTAAGCATTGATTCACTGTGCAGAGAACCGTCTACCGCAAGCTCTTTATCAACGTTTGTCATAAGTTCATTGTAAGAATCAACTACATCAGAAATTGCGGATGCAAGAGATTCCTTATCCCTTTCTACAGTCAGAGTTACAGCCGAACCTTCAGTCAGCCCTTTTAAATCTATAGTAACACCTTTAATTCTTGATATATCACTTCCGATTGTGTTAGAAGTAGCGGTGAATAAAGTTCCATTAATTCTAAACTCTGCATTAGAGCCAAGTGTTTGTGAATCTACTTTAAGCTTGGTAGATTTAAGCGTTCCGTCAGCATTCCATTCAGATTGTGTAAACCCGAGAATATCAGTAAAATTACTTGTTCCAGCTTCTATATTAATAAGAGCTGCACCGGTGGTTCTTGATTTTATTACAAGCTGAGCATTAATACTATCCCAGTATGCAGTGGCATTAGAATCTTCGCTTGAATTAATCATAGAGATTATGTCTGAAATTGTTGTATTTTCATCGATTGTAAATTTCTGATCACCAACAAAGAAAGTACCTGCAGTAACATCGCCTTTTTTGAACAGTCCAGCTTCTGTGACTTTTGAATCTGCATTTACGCAATAAAGCTGTCTTGCACTTGTAACACGGGTTTTGTCATCTTTATCTTTTTTAAGTCCCGTAATTGCAAGGAAGTTAGAAGTATCAGTTGTAGAGCCAAAATCGAGTTCAGCATTCTTATCAGAAGATTTAAGCACAAGATATCCATCCTCAAAGCTCAAATCAACATCAGAGAATTTAGCGGAGATTTGTGCTCTCAAATCACTGAAAGTTTGATCTTCATTTACATTAATAGTAGCTTTCACCCCGTTTTTGTAAATAGAAATAGTTCCGCTTGAAATATTCAGAAGCCCGAGTTTTGTGTCTAAATTTGCATAAGAAGCAGCAGAACCGGTATGTTCTTCTATAATCGTTTCTGTTTCTACGACAGCCGAATCGCTTGCTGTAAAATCATCAAGAGAAGCAGTTTTCGTAAGCTTTATAGCTGCATTAGGATTAACCAGTGCAGAAGTTGATGCGGCAGTGTTAATAGAAAGATTGTTTGCACTGCTTATGTATAAACGTCCGCCAATGAGTGCAGCCTCAGCACCTGCCTCCTGTAATTTATCAATCAGAGTTCCGAAAGTATCATTTTCAGTAATAGTAATATTTCTTGACTCTCCGTTAACCTCAAGAGCAAGTATTCCGGCATTTTTTAAAGTTGTATTACCCCACGGGGTATCAAACTCGCTGAGTAGAGTGTCTTCTGTTGCTGTTGTGTGCGTTGTTACAGTGCTGTAAATCTGCAAATTGCCATTGTAATTGTAAGTTGTTGTCTTATTTGCAGAAGGGAATAAAACATCAACAACATTTGAAGCATTATTTATAGATGCGGATTTTGCAACATAAGCATTACCGTTTCCTGTAAGTCTAATGGTTGAAGTATTTCCGTTATTAACAATACTTGCCTGTATACCAAACTGCGTCAGTGTATCAAGCAAAGACCCGACCGTTTCATCAGAAGAAATTAGTGCGGTATACTTAACACCGTTGTTCCAGATATTGTACTCGCCGGTTGTAACGCCCAAATCAGAAAGCTCAGTATCTCTTGTTACAGCAGAAGTCACAGTTACCTTTCCAAGTACATTATTTGTCGGAGCAGTATTTGCATAGGTTTTAATTGTCGTAATAGTATATGTAGAACCGCTTCCGCCGGATGCACTAATAGCAAGTGCGTTTTTAATGCCATTTGAAAAACTTGTTATGTAAGCGTTTTCTGATTCGTTAATATAAATTTTTCCGCCTCTTACAGACGCATTTATTCCGTAATCAGCAAGTGCTTCAATAATGTCGCCTACTGTATCTGAGCGTGTCACAGCAATAGAGAAATTCTTCCCGTTATAGCTTCCTTTAATATATTCGTTATCGGAATTCATGCCAATTTCGGAGAATTTTGTTTCTTCACTCATTTGGACTGTTGAAGTTACGTGAATTGTAGTTTGGCTGGCAATGGTATTGGTAGTAACTGTTGTATGAGTTGTCACAGTGTAAGAAGAGCCATTACCCATAGACGCAGTAATACCAAGAGCATTTTTTACAGCCGAAGAAATATTTGTGATATATGCATTTTCGGAATCATTAATATAAATTCTTCCGCCTCTTACCGTTGCAGTAATTCCGTAATCACCTAGTGCCGAGGCAATATCTCCGACCGTATCAGCTGATGTAATCGTCAGTGTAAAGGCTTTGCCATTGTATACACCGGAAATAGTTTCGTTATCAGAAGTCATGCCCAACTGCGAGAAAGTTGTTTCAGCAGTCATAGCAACAGAAGATGTAACAGGAAGGGTTTGAGTTTCTACAATTGTTTCGGTTTTAGTTGTAATATTCGTAGTAACAATTGAACCGTCTGTCCCCGAAGCCGTATATGTGGTGCTAAAAAGAACTTTATAAGGAGCTCTTACATCAACAATATCCTGTTTTGTATTGTAGTTGTAAGGCATGGAGGAAAGGTTAGAACCATTGAACACATATTTTCCGGAAGTATTTTTGTAGAAAGAACTATTGCCGATAGATGTTTCTGTACTACCGGCTGCACTATGGTAAAATCCATTTATAACGATTCCATTTTTAGTTAAAGAGCCGGTAGAATAACTACTTTTAATTGTAAAAGACGATCCTGCAAACAATCCGACATTACCAGAGTTAGAACTTACATTTCCTGTAACATAGCTATATTCTATGTAAGCACCGCTCAGGTTGTTATTTCCCAATAACCCTCCAGTATAATTACCGTTACCAAATACATCTATATTAGAATAGCAGGATGACATCCTATACACAATGTTTCCAACAAGTCCCCCTGTAGTACCGCTTCCTACCACACTTCCACTGCCAGTTGTATAACAGTTTGCTATGGTGGAACAGAATGCTGCAATAGCACCTGTATATCCATCTGCTTTTGTATTGTTAACAATAACATTTCTGAGCCCCAGATTTTTTACTTCGGTAATATGCCCGAACAAACCGGCATTTTCATAAGAGCCTTTGATACTTAAATTAGAAATTTCGTACCCGTTTCCATCAAAAGTTGCATTGAGGCCATAAGAATATGCAATAGGTGTCCATGACTGATTCATCAGGTTTATGTTATCACCGAGAACAAAATAATAATTTCCGGTCAAAAATCCAAGGTTAGACCAGTTTTGGAGTAATTTCAAATCCTCTGTTGTACGTATTGCGTACGTTCCGCTCTCTAAAGCTCCATTTAGGGCTTTTATATCACTGAGAGAAGTCATGTTTACAGTATCAATACGAGTTATTGCATTCATGAACTCGCCGGAAATTGTTGTATATTTATATTGGATTTCACTGCTCGTGCTTGTGATAGTTGCTGTTGATTTTATTGTTTCTGTTTTTACCTCAATAGCTGTCGAGGTTTCAAATATAGTATTTGTACTAACATCAATAGAGATAATTTGTGAGATTTCACTATTAGCTTCAGATTTTGCAGAAGCACCGGCGGCATTTACTTTTATTGATGAATTGGTAAACGGTACAGACGTTCCGCAGGTTGTTACACTGGTACTTGTTCCATTGTTGTTACCGAAAATATTTGTACCACTAATCTCAAAGTTAGTATTATACTGTGAATTCGCAATTCTGCTACTATTGCTGCCTGAGTTACCAATGAAAATACCACTTACTGTAGGAGAATATCCAAGAACCTGGGAATCTTTTATAACAGTAGAACCACCAGTTCCTATTAATCCGCCAGTTATTGCAGCATCACCACCAGTTATTATTCCAGATGTATAACAACCGCTTATAGTCATCGAGTAGCTAGAAGAATATCCAATTAAGCCGCCTGCATGAGAAGAGCCATACACGCAACCTGTTGTATAAGATTGAATAAGACTCACATTACCCAAGGATGCGTACCCAAAGAGTCCTCCTGCATATCCAACATCAGTTCCGGTAGCATTAATGCTTCCAGAAGATGTAAGACTCGAAATTACAGAAGTAGATCGATTTAAATTTTCTGAGTAAGCGCTTGTTCCTCCAGCGTATGCGCTTCCTCCTGAGTTATATCCAGTACCATACTTAGCAGCAGTAGCAGTAACATTACCATTGCTTTGACCAGTCGTAACGTTTACATAAGTACCATTATATCCGAATAGTCCTCCTGCAAAAGCATTTCCTCCATTTGTTAACGCAGACACAGAAGCATTTGAAATGACAGAAGTGTATGTAACATTATAAGTATATGTACCACTATAAGCATCTGTGTAGCCTGCTGTTCCACCAGCATATACAGTTCCTCTTTCAACAGAGAGAGAAACACTTCCATCAACTAAACAAGAGGTAATTGTATTGCTATTTCTTATAGAGAAACAACCAAATATTCCGCCAGCATAAGCGTTTAAGTGCTCATAGCCGCTTGCTGCAGCCGCTGAAATAGTTCCATTTATACGTGCATTCCTAACAGTCATACCAACATTAGTGGTACCGCAAATACCTCCAACAGCAAGTTCTTTTGCTCCATTTACGTTAACATTTATGTTACCTGTAAATACATAACCATCTATAGTGATATAAGCGTAACGACTACCATTATCTCCGCCCTGCTGTTGAGCTATAACCCCGCCTACATAAAAAACATTAGAACTACTATAACCATTCGTTGAATTTATATTAAAATTTACAGCAGTTGTGCTGTTTATTATTGAAACATAAGCGCCTCTATAGCTATCATTACCATCCCATGCAGCTTCTACCAATCCAATCATACCACTAGCACAAATAGTGCCAGATATAGATTGTACGTAATTTGTAATTGTACCACCAGCTTTTGTGTCAGAAATGCTTATGGTACTATTATTATAATCATCACCTCCGATAACTCGACCATATAGACCTCCCATATAGGTGTTACTAGCAATCGACATGTCTGTAAAGCAAGATAAAATAGATTGGTGACCACCGCCGCTATCATTTGTTCCAATAAGTCCACCTATATAACCAAAACGCTCCCCAGAAGTTTGTGATATAGCTCCCTTTGCATATGAATTCTGTACTAAAATATTTCCTCTAGCAATCCCAACAAGACCACCATAATAAGAGCTACTAGTATTATTATTGGATATGGTTATATTTACATTAGAATACTTAATAACGCTATTATTTGACATTTTCCCAACCAGCCCGCCGACATAGTCACTTGATTTAGAAGTAATTGAGCCGCGTACATAACAATTGTTTATTGTTTTATTCGCCCCCAGTACACCTACCAATCCTCCAACATAATCAGCAGAAGAACTATCTATATTTAAACCTGTAATACCAAGGAATTTAACGTCACCATCCATATATCCAAACAAGCCGTCTGCGTAGTCGCCGCCGCTTATCCTGAGATTTTGAACTTCATACCCGTTTCCATTAAAATTACCTTTAAATGAACGTGAAGCAGTATTACCTATCGGAGTCCAGTTGTTTACCCCGCTCAAATCTATATCAGCCCCCATTATAAAGGTATTTCCGCTAACAATATATCCCTTATTTGTCCATTCTGCTAACCTCTCCAAATCCGCGGCTGTATTAATAGCATACGTACCAGCAGCTAAAGTAGAAGCAGGTGTGCTGACAGAAGATAATGCTTGATATCTGGAAACATCTATTCTGTTTATTTCATTACAAAATGGTCGTGTTCCAAAAGATTGAGTTACTGTCGTCGTGGTTGTAGTTGTCATCGTACCGATTGTTGTTACAACTGTTGTTGTAGAAAGTGCATTAATTGTTGAATACAGAACAGTTGTTTCAATTATTTTGCCGTCACTTCCGCCGCTTGTAAGCGTTGTAAGAGTTGTTGTCGTAATTACAGTTTCGTATGTTACAATTGTTTCCTCCAGCCTTACTGTGCTGTAATCAATTGTTGTATCAGAAGTCATCCCCATGCCGGATGTGCTTGTTGAAGTCGTTGTAGTCGTTGTTGTTGTATAATCCGTTGTTGTTTCGTCTTTTACAGTATCATAGCTTACCGAACCGCCGGAAGATACTCCGCTTCCAGACGTCGTTGTTATTGTTGTTGTAACAACTCCTACACCGAGTTTGTCCATTAATCCGCCGGTTAAATAATTTCCATCTGCAGAACTAAAAGAAATTACACCATCTTCAAGGCGTCCTTTAATACCATAGTCCTCAAGACGGTCAAAGAACCCTTCAAAAGTTGTGCTATCACTAATTGTTACACTGCCGAGCTGTACCCCTGTTTTATCATATACATTTACAACTCCGCTGCTGCCTGAAATAAACTCGGTAATCTTATCGTTCAAACCTGCTGTTTTGACTTCTGTATAACTCAAGCCGCCGCTTGTCTGAGTATTCTGATTAACCTTTGTTTCAAGCCCTAAGGCTGAAATAATATTTGTCGTACCTTCGTCAGTAATCTCTGCATCCACAATTGACAGCACCCCGTTATTAAAAGATGCATCAATATTCACACTCTTCATTGCATCAACAAATTCTTGTATAGTGGTTTTATCAGTTACCTGGAAGGAGTATTCTGCCCCATTAGCCTCCATTGTTAATGTACCGGCTTCAACCCCGAGCATCCTTAATTTTGTGCTTCCGGTGGCTGTCGTTACAAGGGTATCTGTGTCCGATGTTTCAAGCTTTCCGCTGCCATAACCGCCGACACTGTCACTCAGATGAAAAGCATCTACTATTCCGGTATTACTTATGCTGTCATCTATATCACTTGCATCAATATTAGCACTGAAAATACCTGTCTTTTCGTTATAATTAGCATCTACACCGACAGCCTGTAATTTATCTATTAAAGATTTTATCGTATCTTCTTCTGTTATGGAAATTTTATATTGATTTCCATTAGAAGTAACTCCTATTTGTCCTGTTTTTACCCCAATATCAGAAAGCTTAGTACCAAGAGTCGCTGTTGCGGTTTCTATCACGGTTGTCGTAAAATTCTGGTTGCTTGCAGCCTCGGTGCTTGATGCAAGCTTGTCAACCTTTATATTGTAAGTTGCCTCCTCTGCTTCTGTTGTTGCAGTGCCGGTCACAACATTTATATCCGAACTCGCCACAAGATTCTGGGCAAATAAGTCCATTGAAGCGATACCAAATTTTGCATCAGTGACTTTCTCTAGCGTAGAACGGAATGATGTAAAGAAACTTTTTATATTGCTCAAAACATCTTGAATAGACACAACAGATTCTTTTTCTTCTTCAAGCTTAGTAACTTTCGCCTGACGCAATGCGACAAGTGATTCTACCCAGGATGATGTGTCTATGCCGGATGATAGTCCGCTGAATGATATACTCATTATTTGATACCTTTTTGATTTTGCTCCCTCAAAGTAAGAGGATTTGGGGTGACTTTTTAAGAAAAAGGTAATGGCTATAAGCGCAGCCAATTACCTACTCCAAACTAAAAGTAACGTATTAGAATGTTTTCGTCGTCGTTTAGAGATTTTATATCTGGTTGCGAAAATACGCAGCTATGCTTTTATTTCCCGTTCGACTAATCCTTTTTTCAAAAAATTAATCTACGTTGGGATAACATTTTGTGTAAAATGTTATGTAAAATTTTGTGTAAAATCTCTCATAGCAAAGTTTACATTTTTTTAATAAAAAATTTTATAGGGGTTCACAAGATATAAAAGCTGTCTCTT
>ERZ1027036.300-NODE-300-length-30082-cov-9.643954_pt1 | contig 30082 bp, 25 predicted proteins | sample MGYA00519441_ERZ1027036 | MGnify/ENA primary metagenome ERZ1027036 (study PRJEB26926, sample SAMN06164792) | human gut metagenome | biome: ENVO:00009003; feature: ENVO:2100002; material: ENVO:00002003 | host: Homo sapiens | place: USA | collected 2012 ... | reverse complement strand
CTTATGCGATCGTCGGCAGCGTCAGATGTGTATAAGAGACAGGTGTTGCCCTGCACCGATTTGAAGTCACCGTCCGACTGCAAGAGCTGGTAGGTGGCACTGGAATGCCGTAGACCATGGAACACGATCTGCTCAAACTCCGGGTGTTCCGCTCTCCACAGGCGGTACCACTTTGTCAGCAGCTCCGGTGCGATGGGCAGACCATCCGGGAGACGGAACAGCTGCCCGCAGTTGCTGTACTTTTCCGGGGCATTCTGCTCGTCCTGCTTGAGCTTTTCAAGCCATGCCAGAAGCTCCGCTTTCAGAGGTTTGGTCATATACAGGATGCGGTTGGACTTCTTGGTCTTAGGCTTTTTCAGGATGAGAGAGGATTTGCTTCCCTCACGCCTGTCCGGGAAGGTGTGATACACCTGATTGGGGTCGAGCTTTTCCAGAGCGTCCTTGTTGGCTCGCTGCATGGTCTTGCTGACTGAGATGGTGCCACGCCCATCGGCGGCATCGAAATCCAGATCACTCGGCTGCAAGCCGAGAATTTCGCCCTCACGGAGCGAAAGAATCATGCTCATGTGCACCGCCAGATGCAGGGCGGGGTTCTCGATGGTCTGCAAGGCTGCCAGCATGGTCTTCTCGTCCCAGATGGTGCGCTCCTCGATGTTGACCTTGGGCGCATCACGGGGCAGGGGAATCTTGTGGATCAAGTCCCACTCTACTGCGTAGGAGAATGCTGTTTTCAGCAGCGTGTGGACTTCGTGGATAGAGGTGCTGGACAGCAGCCGCTTCTTCTGCTTTTCGGTCAGGGGCTGCTTTACGCCGTGGACGTACTGCCCGCAGGGGGTCTTGGCAAGGGTGGCATAGAACTTCTCAATGTCGTAGGTGCGCAGCTCCTGTACCTTCCGCTTCCCGATATACGGCACGATAAGGTTCTGCACCATCGCTACGGACTGGGTGTAGGTCTTGGGGGATCACTTGTGCTTTGTGGACTGAATCGGGATCCATTTGTACAGCATCTCCTCCACCGTCATGGTGTCGGGGCAGAAAGTGCCAGCTTTCTGCCCCGGACGCTCCCGATGAGGTTCAGATTTCCGAGTGCCCCTCCTGTGTACGGGGTTGCGCCGTTGGTTTGTCCGCCTGTTCTGCCTGCAAGCGGTTCAGCAGTTGCAGAACGGAATCCCGCGCTTTCTCCTTGACCTGCTCCTTGCCTTTCTGCCGGACTTCTGGCTTCACTAGCTTCTCCTGCAGGCGGGCGGCGGTGGTCTGCATGGTCTTGAGAAACTTGTCTAGCACGGTGTCCAGATGTTTGGCAGTGTACTCCCGTGTAACCTTGGGAGCCTTTCTCTCTGGCGATAGCACCCACTTCTTCGTGTCCTCGATCATCCGCATATCTTCCTTGCGGGTCTCGGTGCGCACCACGTCTGTCACGACCTCCACCGCCTTGTCGTAGGCTGCTGCCGAAACATCTTCCAGCAGGATCTCCATATCCGAAACTTTCAAGGTCAATTCGTCCAGCTTGCTTTGCTGGGCGGCAAGTTGCTCCTTCTGCTTGGCGAGGATGAAGTCCTGTTTTTCCAGATATTTGCGGTTGCCGTATTCCGCTTCTTCCTCCAATTCCAGCCCGTGCCGCTTGGAAATCTCGAACAGCATCTTTCGACAGGCGGCATCAAAGGTGATTTTGCGGTTGTTGTAGCGTCCAAGGGGCTTGTCTGGTTTGGGCAGTTCAAAACCCAGTGCTTTCAATGCCTTTTCCTGCTGCGGAGCAATCTCTCCATACTTATTTTCACAGTCAAACACATGGCGTTCGTGGATGTGCGGAGTCCCCTCATCCAGATGCAAGGCCCAATCCAGAATGTGAACGTGTTTGCCGAAACGCTCATGGAACTCATCCATAAATTCCGTAGCGATTTGAAAAAGTTCTTTCGGGGAAGCGTGACTTTTCAGCGTTCCCAACTGATAGATGCTTTCTTCGGGGCAGGTTTTCTTGTTGGTAAGCAAATTTTCGGTGGAGCGGTTTCGTTCTGTGTGCCGGATTTTGGCGTTGCGCTCATTCTGTCTTTCGGTGAAGTTGGTGTAATGGAGTTTGTAGTAGAGCTTTTCGACTTCTTCAAAGGTGTCAGCCAGACTATCCGCATCTTTGGGCTGCAAGGCAGAACGGATGCCGTTGTAGCAATCCCAATAGATGTTTTGCTGGACACGTTCCAGGTCGATATGCTCGCTGTTGGCAATTTCAAAACTGCGGTCATTGTGCTTTGGGTTATAAGTGCCGTGCTTTCCGGCGCGGCCATTGTGTCGGGTCAGTTTCAGTGACCATCTCTCCTTTCTGGGGGTATGCAGAGGACGCCGTGCGCGGGATAGGGGCAACGCGGTGCAGCGAAGCTGCAAATCTGCCGCCTGCTATGCGCCAGATAATACCCAGTAGGATATGACGCAAGGCATCACATCTACTGGGCAAGGCTGCTGCCCTTGACCCGCGCAAAGAGCCGATCTCGCCTGTCGGCTCGGTCGGTGCTTCAAAAGGTCAGTGGCCTTTTGAGGTCGCCGCAGGCGACCCGCACCTCTCTGCACTCTTGCGCCGAACAACCTGACAGACAAAACTTTGCGAAGTCCTCTCTGCCAGCTTGCCCGGTTCTTCTTCGGTGTCGGTCTGCCCGCAAGCGGTTCCTGCCCGATTTCCTCCGGCGTATGGCTTCTTCTTGGTGCGCTCTTGTCGTGGCGGCACTTCTCCGAAAAAGCATAGTGGCTTGCAGCCGATCATACTGTTGTCAAGGTACAATGTTGTTTTGTAAGAAGTCGAGGGCTTTCAAAAATGCGAGTAAGACTGTTTTTGAAAGTAGTCCCTACACCCTATACAAACTTAAAGGGGTATTTTTAAACGGGGTCTTATGAAAATTTGGGAAATTTTCACTTTTTCAAACAATCTCCTATACCTATAACATTCTAAAAAGGGTGTTTGGCAACCTGATTTTCAAATTTTGTTTGGAAAACTTCTTACACCAATGTGAATCTTAAGAGCCCTTTTTGAATACAGTTTTGAAAATTTCACAATTTGGGACAAAAAGAAAAACGGCAAAGCAGATAAAATCCACTTTGTCATTTTGAAGAAAGCGCTTCTGCTAAATACTCTACATTGAAAATGCAATCGTACACTGCTATAATAAAATTGTGGTATTATCACCAAAAATTCAAGATGCAAAGCGTTTGCGATTGGCAAACATTCAGGAGGAACGCATGGTAACAGGAGCCATTAAAAATAAGGTAGACAAAATCTGGACGGACATCTGGGCAGGAGGCATCACCAATCCGCTGACCGTCATTGAACAGCTGACCTATCTCATGTTCATCCGGTCGTTGGACGAGAAAGAGCTTGCCACCGAAGATTTTGAGAACATGGCGGGCGAAAAGATGGAGCACATCTTCCCGGCCAGCGCGGCAGGACAGTCTATGCGGTGGAGCCGCTTCAAGGACAAGGACTCCCGCGAGATTTTCCTGACCATGCAGCAGCGGGTGTTCCCTGCCATCAAAAAGATGAAGTATGGCCGTCTGCCGGACTTTGACACAAACGGCGAACTGGTGGAGATCGCAGACGACCCCACCCGCCCGGATGAGGGCAACACCGCCTTTGCGCGGTATATGGACGATGCCATGTTCCTGATCCCCACGCCGCAGGTGCTACAAAAGATCATCACCGGGCTGGAGGATCTCTACACCCACGACATCGCCGACCTTGATATGCAGGGCGACCTGTACGAGTATATGCTGGGCAAGCTGGCAACAGCAGGGCAGAACGGCCAGTTCCGCACGCCCAAGCACATCCGCGACATGATGGTGGAACTGGTACAGCCCACGCCGGACGACTTCATCTGCGACCCCGCCTGCGGCACGGCAGGCTTTCTGGTGTCCAGTGCGCAGTACCTCCGCGCCCACTACGAGGACAGCATGACCCCGGAGCAGTGGCAGCATTTTGCCGGCCCGATGTTCACCGGCTTTGACACAGACCGCACCATGCTGCGCATTTCGGCCATGAATCTGATGCTCCACTCCATCACGAACCCGGAGATCGACTACAAGGACAGCGTGTCGAAGCAAAACTCCATTTGCAGCAAGTACACCATTTGCCTTGCGAACCCGCCGTTCAAGGGCACTGTGGATGCCGAGAGCATCAACGATGACCTGAAGGCTGTCACCAACACCAAAAAGACGGAGCTTTTGTTCCTTGCGCTCTTCCTGCGGATGCTCAAAACCGGCGGACGCTGCGCCTGCATCGTACCGGACGGCGTGCTGTTCGGTTCCAGCAAGGCGCACCAGAGCATCCGAAAAGAACTGATTGAAAACCATCAGCTGCGGGCGGTCATTTCCATGCCCTCCGGCGTGTTCAAGCCCTACGCAGGCGTGTCCACAGCGGTGCTGGTGTTTACCAAGACCGGCGCGGGCGGCACCGATAAGGTGTGGTTCTACGATATGAAAGCCGACGGCTTCTCGCTGGACGACAAGCGCACTGAGGTGAAGGAAAACGACATCCCGGATATCATCGCCCGGTTCCATAACCTTGATGCCGAAACTGACCGCAAGCGCACCGAGCAGAGCTTCTTTGTGCCCAAAGAAGAAATTGCCGCCAACGGGTACGATTTATCCATCAATAAGTACAAAGAGACCGAGTATGTGCCGGTGGAGTATCCCACGACCACGGAGATCCTTGCCGACCTGCATGAGCTGGAAATGGAGATCACCAAGGGTTTGGCAGAGTTGGAGGAGATGGTGTGATGAAAGTTTCATTGACGGATATCTGTGATTTTCAAGGTGGAACTCAGCCACCGAAAGATGAATGGATCGACCAACCTGCACAAGGGTATGTTCGGATGCTGCAAATTCGTGACTTTACACAAAGTGACAAAAATTATATTGAGTACGTTAAAGACACTGGAAAACTAAAAACCTGTATAGAAGATGATATTCTAATTGGACGATATGGAGCGTCAATTGGAAAGATTTTGACTGGTCTTGCAGGAGCATATAATGTTGCTATTGTAAAAACAATTCCAGATGAAAAAGTAGTCAGCAAGAAATACTTATACTGGTATCTGAACTCTCAATATTTTCAGAGATTTATCAGCAATGTCGGAAGTCGTGCGGCACAAGCGGGTTTTAACAAGAATGATTTAGGTGCTGCACAAATTCCACTGGTTGATAAAGAACGGCAGGAAGAAATCTGCGATGCGCTTGAAAAAGCTAATAAGTTGATATCTCTCCGCAAGCAGCAGCTTGCCAAACTGGACGAGCTGATAAAGGCACGGTTTGTGGAGATGTTTGGGGACCCTGTCAATAATCCAATGAACTATCCTAAAAGCCACCTCGGAAAAGTTTGTGATGTAAGAGACGGTACGCATGATTCACCGGAATATTATGATGTGGGTTATCCGTTGGTTACTTCTAAAAATGTAACAGGTGGCAAAATAGATCTTTCAGAATGCAATTTAATTTCGGAAGATGACTATAAAAAAATATGTGAGCGTTCCAAAGTAGATAGAGGAGACATTATAATGCCAATGATTGGGACAGTAGGAAAACCAGTCATTGTAAATATTGAACCTATGTTTGCAATAAAAAATGTTGCGCTAATAAAATTCACACCGGATTCATTGGTGACAAATATTTACATAAAAACACTTTTGGAGTCAGACTATTTTGACCGTGCTGTGCTTGATAAAATAAGGGGCGGAACACAGAAATTTATTGCACTGGGTGATATAAGAAAGCTAGAGATTATTCTGCCGGATTTGAAGCGTCAGCAATGCTTTTCCACCTTTGTGGAACGTGTAAACCAGCAGAAGCAGACCGTACAGCAGAGCCTTGAAAAGCTGGAACTGATGAAAAAGGCACTGATGCAGGAATATTTTGGGTGATCAAATGAATGACTACGGAAAATTGGAAATCATTTACAAAGAAATCGATCGGCTAATTGAAATGAATGCAACTACAGCCACACAAGAATTTCAAGACTGGAAATTAAAAGCAGCGCGGTTCCTTTCACATTATTTTGGAATGCAAAGCATTGAAATGGAACAATTTGGAAAAACACAGTTTCATCCTATTTTTGATTATGATGATGAGAGCAAGTGTATAGAGTGCTGCAAAAAAGGGCTTGAAGCAACAAAGCGTGTATTTGAAACCTATTTAGATGATATTAGTACAGATATGTTAGACAAGGCAGAAAAATCAATGCAACAGAAGCTCAAAGAAATGCGGCAATGGCAGCATGAAGATATGCTATTAGCGAATATATCTCAAAGGACCTCAATGACAAGAACGAAAGAATATAAAAAAGTGTTTATTGTTCACGGTCACGATAATGCACTAAAACAAGAAGTGGCCCGTATGGTTGAAAAACAAGGTCTTGAAGCAATCATTTTAAGTGAACAAGCTAACAGAGGCAAAACTATTATCGAGAAATTTGAAGAGCATTCAGATGTTGGTGCTGCTATTTGCTTGTTTACTGGTGATGACTATGGCAAGGCAAAAGATGCAACCAGTGAAAATTTACGAGCGCGACAGAATGTTGTGTTTGAAGCGGGATATTTTATGGGAAAGCTTGGACGTGAAAATGTTATTATTGTGGCAGATAAAAATTTGGAGCTGCCTTCTGATATGCAAGGTGTAGTTTATACTGACGCTGGAAACTGGAAAACGGAGGTTTTGCAGGAACTTGATAAAATCGGTTATGCAATAGATTTTAATAAGCTGTTTAGAAGATGAGATGCTTTTGAAAGGAGATTCTGCTATGCTAAAACTGCTAAAGGATTTCTGGTTTACCAATTGGGTGAATGTTTTGCTGATTATAGTTGGTGGGTCAGCAATAGTTCTTTATGTGGTTCAGGAAAGAAGGCGTAAAACAGAAGCTGCTTCACTGCTGGTACTTCAAATAGACGAATTGCTTGACAGAATTCGAGAGATTTCTACATATATTACAGATGGTCAACTCAATGCCACAGCTTTTTATGAATCTTTGCCGCTATTTGAAGAAAATTATTGGAATAAGTACAAGCATTTCTTTGTAAAGAATATGGACTCTGCAAGTTATGCATCGTTGAATCAATTGTATAACTATGCATCTGAAATTCAAGAACAGCAGCAATTGATGAAAAATTTGCAGAAAAATAGCTTTTTCCAAACGCAAGGAGTTTGCACACAATTAGAAACACAATTTATACTCAACGGACTGAATTGGGCTGGAAATTCTCCAACACAACAAATGGTTTCAAATGCGATGAACGATGTGATTCCAGAAGGTATCTCTGAAAAGAGTAGGCAAACATTAAATTCAATTGTACAGCAAGTATTAGCAACAAATCCTCAACTTGACATGAATCAATTTTGGTCGATGTTTAACCAGCAACAAGAAAGAATGAAGGGCATTATCAACCAAGGTGTGCTGACGACTTACATACCACGGCAAATTGGTCTTAGTCTAGAAAAGGCCATCCAAGAAACTTCTATGCTTGGGATAGCTGGCGGAGAAGCATATCGTGTGTTGAAAAAATTTGCCAAGAGAAAATTATAAGAATTCGAAAGGAGCCCCACCATGTCCAACTTCTCCTATCTTGCCACCAAAACTGAGTACTCCCTCTTCGCCAATTCTGCCATCGAGGCCGAGAAAGTGTTCTCCACCTCCCCGGCGATGTGCGCGGTGGGGTGTCGGAAGGCGTTGGAGTTGGCGGTGAAGTGGGTGTATGCGGCAGATAAAACCATCACGATGCCATACAAGGACAACCTGCAATCCCTTCTGCACGAGCCGAGTTTCCGGTTCGCGGTAGACCGCAATGTGTGGAGCGTGCTGCCCAGCATCGTGAAGGCGGGCAATCTGGCGGTACATACGGGGCATAGTGTGTCGGCGGCGGATGCAGTGTTCAGCCTGCGGGGGCTGTTCGACTTCATCCAGTGGGTGGATTACTGCTACGGCACGGACTATGTGGAGCGCTCCTTTGATGAAACAGCCATCCCCGGCGAAAAGGTAACGCTGGACGAAAAGAAGATCCGGGAACAGGAAAGCCTGCTGACCCAGAAGGATGCCGAACTGGAAGCCTTGCGCAAGCAGGTGGAGAGCCTTTCGGTGGCGTACACGGCCAGCAAACAGCAGAACCAGCAGAGCCGCAGCTTCACCGCCGCCGACCTGACCGAGGCCGAAACGCGGCGGAAGATCATCGACATCGACCTCAAGGCCATGGGCTGGAAATTCACCGGGCCGGACGCCGATGTGTGCACCGAGTACGAAGTGGACAACATGAACGGCGTGCTGAGGCAGAAGGGTTATGCAGACTATGTGCTGATGGGCAAGGACGGCTTGCCGCTGGCGGTCATTGAAGCCAAGCGCAGCACCAAAGACCCCAACATCGGGCGCAAGCAGGCTCAGCTTTATGCAGACTGTCTGGAGCAGAAGTTTGGCCGCCGTCCGATGCTGTTTACCACCAACGGCTACACCACCTATTTCTGGGATGAGCAGAGCGGCCCGCAGCGTGCCGTGAGCGGAGTGTTCTGCAAGGACGATTTACAGAAACTGATGAACCGCCGCACCGAGAAAAAGCCGCTGGACACCATCGAAATTGACGATAAAATCACCGACCGCTACTATCAGAAAAACGCCATCCGGGCTGTCTGCGCCCACATCGCGCAGGGCTTCCGGCGCAATCTGCTGGTCATGGCTACTGGCACGGGCAAGACCCGCACCGCATCCAGCCTGACCGATGTGCTGAGCCGGGGCGGTCATGTGACCAACGTGCTTTTTCTGGCCGACCGCACCGCGCTGGTCAAGCAGGCAAAGGACGACTTCAAAAAGTATCTGCCGGACCAGTCGCTGTGCAACCTGTGCTCCTCCAAGGACGATAAGGCCGCGCGCATCGTGTTTTCCACTTATCCCACCATGCTCAACGCCATCGACAACGCCAAGACCAAGGACGGCGTGCCGCTGTTTTCGCCCGCCCACTTTGACCTTATCATCGTGGACGAGAGCCACCGCAGCATTTTCAAAAAATACCGCGCCATTTTTGATTATTTCGATGCGGTTCTGGTGGGTCTGACCGCCACCCCGAAAACCGATGTAGACCGCAACACCTACGACTTTTTCGAGATGGAACACGGCATCCCCACCTACGCCTACGATTACGATACGGCGGTCTACACCGACCATGTGCTGGTGCCTTACTACAACTACGAGGTCAAGACGAAATTCACAGAAGAGGGCATCCACTACGACCAGCTTTCGCCGGAGGATAAGGCCCGCTACGAGGACGATTTTGCCGAGGACGACACCCTGCCCACCTTTATCCCATCCGAAAAGCTGAATAAGTTCATCTTCAACGCCAACACCGTGGACACGGTGCTGCAAGACCTGATGGAACGGGGCATCCAGACGGCGGGCGGCGACCGCATCGGCAAGACCATCATCTTTGCCCAGAACAAGCGCCACGCGGAGTTTATCCGGGAACGCTTCGGCAAGCTCTACCCGCAGCTGGAGACCCAGTACCCGGGATTCATCCAGCGGGTGGTCTGCGACGACGCCTATGCACAGTCCATCATTGACGACTTCAAGCAGCCGGACAAGCCGCCGTTTATTGCGGTCTCGGTGGATATGATGGACACGGGCATTGATGTGCCGGAGTGTGTGAATCTGGTGTTCTTCAAAAAAGTGCGCAGCAAAACGAAGTTCTGGCAGATGATCGGCCGTGGTACGCGGCTCTGCCCGTCCCTTGCCTGCGTGGATGCCATCGACGGCGAATATACGGGCAAACGGCGGTTTCTGATTTTCGACTACTGCGGCAACTTTGAATTTTTCCGTCAGAAACCCAACGGCTACGAGAGCGCGGACACCAAGAGTCTGTCCGAGAGCATTTTCTGCAAGCAGGTGCGGATCGCCGCCGCGCTGCAGGATGGAGCCTATGGGGACGAAAAATACCAGAACTGGCGTAAAATTTTAACAGAAACTTGCCGTGCCGAAGTAGGAGCGTTGAACCCGGAGCTGGTATCCGTGCGGCTGCACCGACAGGCCGTGGAACACTATCAAAAGCCGGAAGCCTTTGTCAGCCTGACCGAAACGGACAAGGGTACTCTGATGAAAGAGGTGGCACCGCTCATATCGCTGGACGACAAAGATGAAGCCGCCAAGCGGTTCGATAACTTTGTGTATGGTCTGCTACTCTGTGAACTGGAAGGTCTGCCGGGGCTGGGCCGCGCCCAGAAACAGCTGCGCAGCACAGCGGCATTGTTGGAAGGGAAAGCTACCATCCCGCAGGTGCAGGCAAAGCTACCCCTCATCCGCGAGGTGCAGACAGACGAATTTTTGACCTCGCATGATCTGCTCCGCTTTGAGGAAATGCGGCAGGAACTGCGGGAGCTCATCAAGTTTCTGGTGGAGGGCGGCGAGGGGCAAAAGCCTGTCTACACGGCCCTTGCCGACCCGGTACTGGAACAGACCGAGGGCAAAACGCTGGATCCCGGCTACGATTTCGGCGAGTACCGGGAACGTGTGAACCGCTACATCATGGAGCACCGCAGCGATACACTGGCCATCCACAAGTTGACCCAGAACATTCCGCTTTCCCGGGGTGACTATACCGAGCTGGAACATATCTTTACCTGTGAGCTGGGCAGCAAAGAGGACTATGCACGGGAGTTTCGGGATACACCCTTTGGTCTGCTGGTGCGTAAAGTGGCAAAGCTGGACCACGATGCTGCCATGCAGGCATTTTCAAAATTTATCAATGACGAATCGCTGAATGCAAAGCAGATCGCATTCGTGCAGAAGGTCATTCATTACATCGAGCAGAACGGTTATGTGGAAAGCAAAGCGGTTCTGATGAAACCGCCCTTTGACCAGCCCATTCTGTTTACCCGCCTGTTTGATGGCAAAACAGGCAGTGAACTGATGGAAACGATTGATGCGGTCAGGGAAAATGCCATCCATGTAACGGCGTAAGGAGTTGCTATGTTTACCGAGGTGGATTATAAGATCCTTGAGCTTGTGCTGCAGTCTCCGGAGCCTGTGCCCAGCCGGCAGCTGGCACTGGTGTGTGATGTTTCCATCAATACCATCCGCACGGAGATTGACCTGCTGAACCAGGAACTGGCTGCGCATGGAGTCTGCATCCGGATGAAGCGGTCCTCCGGCACTTCGCTGGAAGTGCTCAACGAAGCGCTGGCCCGGCCATGGATGCATCAGATGCGGGATATGCTCATCCGCAACAAGCGCCTGCAGCGCAAGTATTCGGAGCGGGTCTACTCGCTGACCCGCACCATCCTGTGTGCGCCGGACGGTATTACCGTGGAGCGGTTGGTGCAGGTATTCTATGTCTCCCGCGGAACGATCCTGGCGGACATCAAAAACGTCCGCGCTCTGCTGGAACGCTTCCACCTCAGCCTGACCAACCGGCGCGGCGGCCATGGATTTGTGGTGCAGGGCAGCGAGTGGCATATCCGGCAGTGCCTGCTGCTTTTGCACAAGAACTACACCATTACGGCCGACAGCGGCAAACTTGACCTGCTGATGCAGGAGCAGGCGTTCCGGGCAATGTTTTTCATGCACAGCCCGTATAGCGGCGAAACGGCACAGAGCGGGCAGCTGTTTGCATATCACAGCGGTGCGCGCTACGATGAGTTGTCGGCTTTGCTGCAGCAGGAGCTTCTGGCGCAGGATGAATTCACACTGCCCAACATTCACTACCCCAAGATCATCAACATGCTGCTGCTTTGCATTTCCCGCAAAAAGTATGCGGCAGAGGCGGCGTTCTCCGGGGAACAGCAGACCGTCCTGCAGGCCAGTGCGGAATACAAGTTTATCTGCCGTCTGCACTGCAGGCTGCCGGAACATTTCCGGCAGGCCGTTCAGGAAAACGAGATGCTGATGCTGACGGCGCTGCTGCTCTGCTTTGAGGACGAAAACTTCTGCCTGCAGCGCTCCGCTGCCGGGACGTTTTGTGTACAGAAGGCACAGGAATTTGCCCAATATCTGCAGCGGTATTTTGACATCAGGAGCAGCCTCTTTGACGAGACGTTCTACCGCGGAATCGCATCCATCTTCTACCGCCTGCAGAATCAGCGGCAGTTTTCCGTTATCAACGACCGTGAAGCCACCAGCGGCGTCAGCCGTCTGGGCATTGGCACCGGCAACCTCTGCCTGGGGTTTGCCCGCTTTTTTGAAGAAAATTTCGGGTTTGCGCTGGAACAGAACGATGCGCTGGAAAGCTTCTACATCCTGAACTCCATCATAAGCCGGATGCCCCGGCATTATTACTGCCCCCGCGTTCTTGTGGTGTCGGAATTCGGCGTCAGCTGTGCCCAGTCGGTGGCAGCCCGGCTACAGATGTACTATGCAGACCAGCTGGGGACCGTGAAATCCAGCAGTTTTAAAAACCTGCTCCGTATGGATCTGGCTGGGTGGGATTTGCTGCTGACCGATATGAGCCGCAAAAAGACCAGGCGCTACCTGAAGGACCTCCCCATTCCGGTGCTGACCATTGAATTCACGCTGAAATATGCTTCCTGCCCGGAACTGGACATCTGGTTGGAGACCCATCGGCAGGATATGGAAACGGCAGTGCTGAACGACCACTGTTTCTACCGCACCAGGCTGCCGGACAAAGAAGCGGTATTCCGCTGGCTGGTGCAGCATTTTGCGGGTGGACCGGAACTGCAGGGCCTCAGCCTGGAAGAGGAACTGCACCGGAATGACCGCCTGATGAATCAGCAGCGGAAGAACAGCCTGGTTTTTCTGCCGGTACTGCTGGCGGAGAACTGCAAACCCCGCATTGCAGTGCTGATCAATGACCATCCGTTTTTGTGGAACGACCAGCCTGCACAGATCTTTATTTTTTACGAGCATCCCCGCTCCCGCACGCAGGAGCGCATCCTTTCGGTGATCCTGCACAAGCTGCTGTATATGTCGCCGCAGACCCGTACCGATCTGCTGGAAAGCCAGCTGGAGAACCCTTTGCTGGTGCTGTACCCCAATGAATAAGGAACGCGGTGTTCCGGAACAGAACGAGCCCAAAAGGAAGAGGCTGTTGTACGTACCTGTACAGCAGCCCCTTTTTTGCAGGCGAAAAACGTTGAAATGTTATGAAATTGATTCAACCTTGTTGCAACTTTTTGGACGATAACGAAATTTGTACCTGCTATAATAGAGCCAACAGAAAAGCCTGCATCCCTGTCGGCCGACACAAGAGGCTGTTCTTTGATCGCGGCAGAACCCCTGTTCTGCCAAACACGAGCAAGAAAGGAGCGAAGAAAACTATGTTTTCAATTCCTCAAATGGTCTTGGTCACGCTGTGGTTCACATTCTACAACCTGCTGACCTCCGGCACCGGTCTGGGCCTTGCGGCCGGCGGTGTTGTGCTGAACGGTCTGGTGGTTGGTGCAATCATGGGGGACATTTCCACTGGCTTCTACCTGGGCGGCACCTATGAGCTGATGAACATCGGCCTGAACCCCCTGGGCGGTTCCACCGTACCCAACTACAACATGGGTGTTGTGGTTGGTGTGGCATTCGGCGCTGTGGCCGGTGTGGAAACCGGCATGGCCGTTGGCATCGTGGTGGCTACTCTCGCTTCCACGCTGGACGTTCTGGCAAAAATGGTCGGCTCGTTCTTCCTGCATAAGGCACAGGATGCGGTTGGCAAAAAGAACATCAAGGGCGCTATGAACTGGATACGCCTGGGCTTCTGGCCCCGAATCCTGCTGGACGCCACCATTCCTCTGATCATCCTGTTTGCATTCGGTGCTCCGCTGGTGGAGGCCATCAACAGCGTGATCCCCGCGTGGCTGCTGTCCGGCTTTAAGACCGCCGGCAATATGCTGCCTGCCATCGGTTTTGCCATCCTGCTGCGTTCCATGAACATCAAGGGCAACTTCCAGTACGTCATCATCGGCTTTGTCCTGTACGCTTACCTCGGCATCGGCGCACTGGGCGCAGCCCTTGTGGGTGTGGCGCTGGCCATGATCGCATACCAGAACAACGTCCGCATTGCAGAAGCCCAGAATATGGGAGGTGTTGGTGATGAATAAACTGACAAAGAGCGATGTCCGCAGCGCGATGCTGCGCAGTATGTGTTACCAATGGCAGTCCTTCAACTACGAGACGATGCAGTCGCCGGGCTTTGCCCAGATGATCGCCCCGTCCATTGAAAAGATCTATGAGGGCGATGACGAGCTGATCTCCAAAAAGGTGGAGCAGTATCTGTCCACCTTCTACAATACCGAAAACACCATGGGCCAGATCATTCACGGTGCTGTGCTTGCACTGGAAGAGAGTGGTGTGGAGAACATCACCGATTCTGCAGTGGCTCTGCGTACCGGTCTGATGGGTCCGTTTGCAGGCCTGGGCGATTCGTTGTTCAAAGTCAGTTCCAAAGTCATTTTTGGTTCTCTGGCCGGTTACATGGCACTGGAAGGCTCTATTGTCGGCCTGATCCTGTGCATCATCCTCTGCCTGGTGTGCAATGTGTTCATCCGCTACTTCTTCTTTATGGAAGGCTACAAGCAGGGTGTCTCGTTCATCACCACCAAGCAGGATATGATCAAGAGCCTGACCGGCGCGGTTACCATCATGGGCCTTGTGGTGATCGGCTGCATGATCCCGTCCACCGTCAAGATCAAGATCCCCCTGACATTTGCCTATGGCGATGCCACCCAGTCGGTCCAGTCCATTCTGGACGCCATCTTCCCCTACCTGCTGCCCGTGCTGGTCACGTTTGGCGTCTACAAAGGCCTTGGCTCCAAGAAGATGACCACCGTGCGCATGGTCTGGCTGATCATCATCATTTGTATCGTGCTGAGCTTCTTCGGCATCCTGTAAATCGGAAAAGGTTAAAAGGAGTGTAATCTCATGGGAGTGTGTGCAATTCGTATTGATGAACGCCTTATTCACGGCCAGGTTGCCACGCTGTGGCAGGGCAGCTGGAATTGCAACCGGATCATGGTCATTGACACGAAGTCTGCCAATGACCCGATGCTCAAATCTGTTTTGAAAATCGCCTGCCCGACCGGTGTACGCCTGAGCGTGCTGGAGCCGGACACCGCTGCAGCCAACCTGCAAAGCGGCAAATACGGCAAGGAACGCATCACCATCGTCACCAAGACCCCCGGCAACCTGCTGCGGCTCATCGACCAGGGCTACCACCTGGAAAGTGACATCACGGTGGGCAACATGTCGGGCGGTTCCGGCAAAAAGAAGATCTGCAAGCACATCTCGGTAACGCCAGAGGATATCGAGGCGTTCCGCAAACTGGACGCCATGCAGTATCATCTTTATCAGCAGACTGTCCCGTCCGAAACGCCTGCTCCCTTTATGAAACACCTCGAAGACGCCCTGGCGCAGGGCTGACCCTGACCTGACCGGAGGTGGACTTTGCAGCATGAAAAAGTCCACCTTCTCTTTTTTCAAAAAAACGACCGGAGAGGCCGGAGAGGATGGATGTTCATGAGCCGAATGATCTCACAGAAGTGCTGCGGCCTGTTCAGCCGGCTGAAAGCACAGCCTGTCAGCAGCCTGTATCTGGGGCTGATGGTCTGCCTGTGCGGCGGCATTGCCGTTATTGCCAACCTTGCGGTACAGCACGTTCCGCTGGCCGCCCTGTATGCCGTAGGCACCGAGGCCCAGGACCTGGCAGTTTTGTCGCTGATCACACTGGTGCTGTGCATTGCAGGTGCAGGGGTGACCACAGCCGCGCTTGCACAGAAAAAGAAGAAAGGAGCATGAAAACATGACTGCATTCTGGGCTTCTCTCCCCTCCTGGGGCCGTTTTATCCTCATTCTGGTCGTGTTGGCCATCGGGTACGCATTCTGGATGACCGCGCGGTACAACGCGGTCAAAAAGAAAGTGCTTGCCATGCAGGAAGTGCTCAAACCGGGCGACATCGTGCTGACCCAGTCCGAGCTGTACGGGGTGCTGACCTCGCTGGAAAATACCACCGCGCACCTGCGGCTGACCAACGGTTTTGAGATCGTCATTGACCGTTTTTCCATCAAAGAACCCGCTGCCCCCGAGGCAGCCAGGGCGGCGCAGACCGTTCAGTAACGCCGCCCGCGATCGTATATGAGAAAGGAGCGGATGCGAATGTCCCAGACCGCAAGTCAGCGCCGCGTCGGCACAAATCTGACGACGGGGCCAATTATGAAAAGCCTGCTTCTTTTTGCATTTCCCATTGTTCTGACAAACCTTGTCCAGCAGCTGTACTCCATGGTGGACCTGATCGTCATCGGCCAGTATGTGGGCAGTGTGGGCACCGTTGGCGTCAACACCGGCGGCGAGATGGCCGACCTGGTCAGCCCTGTTGCCATGGGCTTTGCCACCGCCGGGCAGATTTTTATTGCACAGCTGGTGGGTGCGGGCGATGACCGGCGCATCAAGCGCACAGTTGGCACCCTGCTGAGCTTTACCACCCTGCTGGCGGTCCTTCTGGCTGCAGCGGCGATCCTGTTCTGCCGCCCCATTCTGCAGCTGCTGAACTGCCCGCAGGAAGCACTGTTTGAGGCCGAATCTTACATGATCATCACGGCGCTGGGCTACCCGTTTATTTTTGGCTACAACGCCATTTGCGGCGTTTTGCGCGGCATGGGCGAGTCCAAACGGCCGCTGATCTTCATCCTGATCGCTGCCGCCATCAACATTGTGCTGGACATCGTGCTGGTGGCGGTGTTCCGTCTGGATGCCGCCGGTACGGCCATTGCCACCGCGCTTTCCCAGATGGGGTCCTGCGTGGCTGCCTTTATTTTTCTGTGGAAGCGCAGAGAGCATTTTGACTTTGAACTCAAGCCCAGCTACTTCCGCATGGACAAAGAGATCCTTGCGGTGCTGATCCGTCTGGGCATTCCGCAGGTCGTGCGCAGCATGTTTGTCCGCATTGGGATGCTGTGGGTCAACGCCAATGCCAACTCGTTCGGTCTGGTGGTGTCCGCCACCAACAGCGTTGGCAACAAGCTGCAGAAGTTCCTGGAAGTGTTCGTGCAGGGCATTGATACAGCTTCTGCCTCTATGGTGGGCCAGAACCTTGGCGCAAAGAAGATCGACCGCGCCGGCAAGACCACCCTCTGCACCTACATTGCCGCCACCTGCTGTGCTGCGGTTTCCAGCGCGCTGTGTCTGCTGATTCCCCACGAAATTTTCCGCCTGTTCACCACGGACGAAGCGGTAATCGAATTGGGTGCCACCTTCCTGCGCATCTTCATCCTGCATTTCTTCGCATCGGCGCTGACCGGTTCGTTCCAGGCTATGGTTACAGGCTGCGGCTTTGTGGAGCTGGGCTTTATCCTCGGCCTGCTGGACGGCATCCTCTGCAAGATCGGCTTCAGTATGCTGTTCATGAATGTGTTCCGGATGGGCTACATCGGCCTGTGGTGGGGCGTTGCCTGCTCCCGCATTCTGCCAGGCTGCATCTGTGTGGGCTACTACCTCAGCGGCCGCTGGAAAACCCGCAGGCTGCTGGCCGATGAATGACCGGAAAGGAGCCTGCCCAATGTCGGATGCCAACCTGCAAGCTGTATTCTTTGATTTTGACGGCGTGATCTGCCAGACCGAGGTCTGCCGCTTGGATGCACTGGAAGTGCGCCTGCACGCACTGGGGCTGCATCCGGACCGGCGCGGACTGTACCGCATGGTCAGCGGCGGGCTGGGTAGCCGCGAAGCCGCCATGGATGCACTGCTGGGCAGCCAGCCCCTTTACTGGCAGCACCGGGAGGAGGTGCTGGCACGCCATCCCATCCGGTTCTGCTACCCGCAGCTGCTGACCCCCGGCCTGCCGGAGGTGCTGCACACCCTGCACTCTGCCGGGCTTGTGCTGGCAGTTGTTTCCAATTCCAGCGTGGAAGTGGTGGACGGGGCGCTGCAGCAATGCGGCATCCGGCCATATTTCCAGCAGATCTTTTCCGGCTGGCAGATCCCGCAGTGCAAGCCGGACCCCTACCTTTACCGTCAGGCCATGCAGGCCTTCGGCCTGTCGCCGGAAACCTGCCTTGTGGTGGAGGATTCTCCCGTTGGCATCCGTGCCGGACGGGGCGCAGGCCTGCCAGTGGCGGCCCTGCGGGACCGTGATGGCCTGATCGACCAAAGCGAAGCAGACGTTGTTCTGCCCACGATCCAGAGCCTTTTACAGCTGCCGTGTGTGCAGCAATGCATCTGCAATTGAAAACGAGAGGAGTGTTTTTTATGCCTGGCGGCAGCCCCATTCCCAACCGGTATATCAAGTCTGACCTCAAATCCCACCGCATTCTGTGGGAGGAAGAGCGCCCCATCCGCTGGCCTTATATGAAGATCCTGCGGGAATACAGCACCCTGAAAGAGTTTTACCCGGAGATCAACCCCTATGTAGAAGCTTATAAAATGCGGGAGAACGTCTGGGCACTGTTTCAGGAGTCCATGGACGGTGCAGGCGATTTGTGGATGTATGTCATCAACGGTCCGGAGCGGGTGCTGCTGATCGACACCGGCTTTGGCGTTGGCGACCTGAAAGGCCTTGTGCAGCATTTGGTGGGCACGGAAAAAGAAATTCTTGTGGCCAATACCCACCACCACTACGACCACGCCTACGGCAATGCGCAGTTCGACCGCTGCTACTGCCATCAGGACGAAGCGTTCTCCATGCGCCGTACCATGAACCCCCACATCTGGGACTATCTTTTTGACGAAAACGGCAGGAACATCTACACCGAATTTGACCGCAGGGATATTATCCCCTACCGGGACTATGAGCTGATCCCCATTCCCACCGGCTACCGGTTCGACCTGGGCGGCGGCTATGAGGTGGAAGCCATTCCGCTGCGGGGCCACTCTGCCGGGCAGTGTGCTTATCTTGACCACCACAACCACATCATTTTTACGGGTGACATTGGCGGCGCGGGCCGCAAATACGAAGGCGACCCCTGCGCCGACAACTGTACCATTGAAACGCTGTGGCGGGATATGCAGGTGGTAGTGAGCCGCCTGGACGAGATCGAGGCCGTGTTCCCCGGCCACGGGATGCTGGATGTGACCAGCAGCCTGCTGCGCTATGAGCTGGATGCGCTGGACCGCATCATGAAGAACCCGGAAAACGCCGATTCCATCAAGACCGTTGTGCGCAATGGCCAGGAACAGGTGCAGTATGCCATGAACATCCACCAGGGCACGGCGGTCAAGTACAACCTGACCAACGTGTTCCGCCAGACGCCCTACCGGCGCTGAGACCACAGGAGGAAGCTGCCATGCAAATCGGCTGCCAGCAATTCTGCATTGACCCGCCGTTCCCGGTGAACCGGATGCTGCGGGAAGAAAAGCATCAGGCCGTGTCCGGCCACCTGTACTGCCGCATTGCTGCGCTGTACCCGGAAAACGACCTGCCATTTTATCACGTTTCCATCGACACGGTGGAGTTGTGGAAGGACCGTGAGGACCGCATCACGCAGGTCATCACGGAAGCGCTGGGCAGAGACATTCACTGCATCTGCTCGTCCACCCACTCGCACAACTGCCCCTGCATGACCACCGATGATGCCTATGTGGACTATGTGCTTGATGTGATCCGGCAGGGCGTGGCGGAGATCCCGCTGCACACCTACCGGGAGGTGCAGTATCAGTACCAGTACCGCTATTTTGACAAGGTAGGCAAAAGCCGGGTCATGGACTACGTTACCCCACACCTCTACGCCGAGACCCTGTCGCTTTACGGGGACGGCAGGCGGGTGCTGACCTTTCTGATGCACAACGTCCACCCCACCACCAAAAAACTTTGGGTCGGCGACTTTACCGCGGAATACCCCGGCTACTGCATCGAGCAGTTGCGGCAGGAGTACCCCGGCGAGTTCTTTACCTTCCTGCTGGGACCTGCGGGCGACACCAGCCCCCATTTTGTGCGGAAAGACCGCTCGTATGAAGAAATGATCCGTCTGGCCGAACTGCTGCGGCAGGAGTTTGATGCCCAGCTCAAGACCCAGTGCCCGGAAGCACGGAAACCGGTGCATCTGCGCTTTGAGCATACCACATTTCCCAAGGACCTGGTGCCCGTGGAGCGCAGCCGGGTGGAAATTCCCGCCCGGCCCAACGCCGATGAGCAGAAGGTGCTGGCCCGGCTGGACGGCACTGCCCCGCAGCATCCCCGCCGGGAGCTGCGCCCATTTGAGCGGGTGGACGAATACCATGTCTCCCACCTGATTTTCTCGAAGGAGTATTCCATCATTTTTGAGCCGTTTGAGCTGTACAGCGAATATTACGGTGCAGTCAACAAGAGCCGCTGCTCCATTGCCACCATCTCCAACGGGTTTGAACACTACCTGACCGGCTGGTATCTCCGCCGTTTGTCCATCCACGGGTCACTGAACGGCTTTTCGGACCGGATGCGCAGGCAGCTCTGGGAAATCCTGGGCCGCTGGAGCTGCCAAGAAGCACTTTTACGGGAGGACTATGAAGCATGAAAATTCTGATCATCAGCCACGGAGACTTTGCTGCCGGAATGTGCAGCACCCTCCGAACCTTTTTTGGGGCGGACAATGTTTACTCCGCCTGCGTTACCCCGGAGGGCGGCACCGGTGATATGATGGAGACTGCCCGGCGTTACCTGGAGGAATGGGGCGAAGAGCAGGTGGTGATCTGCTCGGATCTGAAATGCGGCAGTGCAAATCAGACGGCATATCCGCTGATTGCCCGCCCCAATACATTTTTGGTTGCCGGGGTGAACCTGAGCGTGCTGCTGCAGCTGCAGATGGAGGATCATGTGACCGCCGAAAGCCTGCAGGAGATCCTGGACAATGCACGGGAGGACCTGGTTCTGATGAACACCCTTGTGCTGGATGCCGACTGCGAAGAGGACGAGTAAAAAATGCAGAATGCCCGCTCACCCGAGAACGTCTCAGGCGAGCGGGCATTTTTTCGGCACGTTCAATGGATGCTTGCAGCCGTGCAGCTGCAGAGCCGGAACGTGATTTACGTTGTAGTGGCTGCAGTGCCCGGTTCTGGGTCTACCGGGTTATGGCCTGCCATCACCAGCACATCGTCCTGCCCATCCACAGTCTTATTGCGTTGATTGCAAAAAAGAAAAAGCTGTTGCCGCTTCCGCCATCGTTCACACGATGCCGGAAGGGATAACAGCCCTTTCCCTGAAATCATTTTTTATATTGGATGCTGTCTTTCTCGGTGATCTTGCGCAGCACCTTGCAGGGGTTGCCCACGGCCACCACCCCGGCGGGAATGTCCCTGGCCACCACGCTTCCGGCACCGATGACGGTGCCTTCCCCGATGGTGACGCCGGGCAGAATGGTCACGTTGCCGCCCAGCCAGACGTTATCCCCCAGCGTGATAGGCTTGCACAACTCCAGCCCGCTGTTGCGCTCCTGGGGCAGCATGGGGTGGATGGCGGTGTACATGCCGCAGTTCGGGCCGATGAAGCAGTGCTCTCCAAGGGTAATCTTGGCGCAGTCCATCAGGTAAGCGCCGTGGTTGATATAGGTCCCTGCCCCGATGCTGCAGTTGGAACCGTAGTCGGTGTAGAAGTGCGGCAGGATCACCACATCCTCGGCCATGCCGGGCAGCAGCTTGTGCAGCAGCTCTGCCCGCTTTGCCTTTTCAGAAGGGCGGGTCTGATTGAACTCTGTATAAAGTTCCTCTGCTTTTTCGCGCTCGGCGCACAGTTCCGGGTCAAAATTGGCATCGTACCACAGGCCCGCTTCCCATTTTTCGCGTTCAGTCATTGCTTTTTACAGGGTGTCTCCGCTGGGCAGCTGGTTCCACAGGCGGTAATACACGCCCTTGTGTTCCAGCAGCTGGGCATGGGTGCCTTCTTCCACAATGCCCTCTTCGCCCAGCACCAGGATGCGGTCGTAATCTTTGATGGTGGTCAGGCGGTGGGCAATGGTCAGGGTGGTGCGGCCATGGGCCAGCTTTTCCAGGCTTTGGCCCACCAGGATCTCGCTCTCGTTGCCCAGGGCGCTGGTGGCTTCGTCCAGAATCAGAATGGGCGGATTCTTCAGAAATACCCGGGCAATGGCAATGCGCTGTTTCTGGCCGCCGGAAAGCTTCACGCCGCGCTCACCCACGTAGGTGTCAAAGCCGTCTTTCAGGGCAAGGATGAATTTTTCGGCACCGGCTAGGCGGGCGGCTTCCAGAATTTCATCCCGGGTGGCACCGGGCTTGCCGTAGGCAATGTTCTGGGCCACCGTGCCGCTGAACAGGTACACGTCCTGCTGCACAATGCCAATGTCATCGCGCAGGCTCTTGAGGGTGACATGGCGGATGTCCTGTCCGTCAATGAGGATGCGGCCGCTGGTCACCTCGTAAAAGCGGGGGATCAGGTTGCATAGGGTGGTCTTGCCGCCGCCGGAGGCACCTACCAGCGCCAGCCGCTCTCCGGCGCGGATGTTCAGGCTGACGTTGTGCAGCACCTTGTTGTGGTCGTCCGGGTACTCAAAGCTGACGTTTTCAAACCGGATCTCGCCGGGGCCGGGCTGCAGGGGCACGGCGTCCGGGGCGTCCTGAATGGTCACCGGGGTGTCCATGATCTCGGCAAAGCGCTCGATGCCGGTCATGCCGCGCTGGAACTGCTCCGCAAATTCCACAATGCGGCGGATGGTGGCGATGAGAGTGGTGACATAGAGCATGTAGGCCACCATATCGCCCGGGGTGATCTTGCCGTACACCAGCGAAAGGCCGCCCGCCAGGATCACCACCAAATACATCAGGCCGTCGAACAGGCGGGTGGAGGTGTTGAAGGCACCCATGGCATAGTAGCCAAGGGTCTTGATCTGCTCGAAATCCTGGTTGCCCTTGGCAAACTTTTCCCGCTCCTGGTCCTCGGCGGCAAAGGCCTTGACCACACCCTGCCCCAGCAGACTGTCCTCGATGGTGGAGTTCAGCTCACCGATCTGCACCCGCTGCTGGCGGAACCGCGCCCGCAGACGTCCGTTCAGGTACACCGACACCACGCCCATCAGCGGCACGCAGGCAAACACTGCCAGCGTCAGCGGGATGCTGGCACGGCACAGGATGACAAAGGACGACACGATCTTGATGCCCGCAATGAAAAACTCCTCCGGGCAGTGGTGGGCAAACTCGGTCACATCGAACAGGTCGTTGGTGATGCGGCCCATGATGGTGCCCACTTTGGTGTTGTTGTAATAGGTGTGGTCCAGCCGCAGCAGGTGGTCAAAGGCATCGCGGCGCATATCGGTTTCAATGTGCACGCCCATGATGTGGCCGATGCTGGACATATAATACTGGGCGGCACCGTCAATGATGCGCAGCACCCGAAAATCCTTCGTGGTGTTGCACAGGTTGTACGCCGCACGGGGAGAAATCGCCAAAAGCTGGGCAATCTCCTCCACCCGGTAAACAAGGGGTTCGTGCTTGGCTGCTTTGGTCTGGTCAGAAGATTCTGTGGCAGGGGATTTGGACGCTTTCATTGTAACCGGGTTCGAGTCCTTTTGCAAGGACTTATTCGTATAATCTTTAGATTTCACATCTTCGGTCATGTCAGGCCGATTCATATTCATAGGCAGACCTCCGTTTCCTTGTAACCGGGTGCCGGGGCAGAAAGTGCCAGCTTTCTGCCCCAAACGTTCCCGATGAGTTCAGATTTCCGAGTGCCCCTCCTGTGTGCGGGGTTGTGCCGCTGGTTTGTTTTGTGCCTGTTCTGCCTGCAAACGGCTCAGCAGTTGCAGAACGGAATCCCGCGCTTTCTCCCTGACCTGCTCCTTGCCTTTCTGCCGGATTTCCGGTCTCAGGAGTTTTTCCTGCAAGCGAGTGGCAGTGGTCTGCATGGTCTTGAGGAACTTGTCCAGCACGCCATCCAAACGGTGAGCGGCATATTCCCTCGTGGCTTTGGGAGCCTTGCGTTCCGGGGACAGCACCCACTTCTTCGTTTCCTCGATCATCCGCATATCTTCCTTGCGGGTCTCGGTGCGCACCACATCGGTCACGACCTCCACCGCCTTGTCGTAGGCTGCTACCGAAACTTCATCGATCAGCGTTTCCATGTCATTGACCTTGAGGGTCAATTCGTCCAGCTTGCTCTGCTGGGCGGCAAGCTGCTCTTTTTGCTTGGCAAGGATGAAGTCCTGTTTTTCAAGATACTTGCGGTTGCCGTACTCCGCTTCTTCCTCCAATTCCAGCCCATGCCGTTTTGCAATCTCGAACAGCATCTTCCGGCAGGCGGCATCAAAGGCGATTTTGCGGTTGTTGCGGCGGCTGAGGGGTTTGCCCGGGTCGGGCAGGTCGAAGCCCAGCGTTTCCAGTGCCTTTTCCTGTTGGGGAGCTACCTCGCCATACCGGTTCTCGCAGTCGAATACATGACGCTCGTGGATATGAGGTGTACCTTCGTCCAAATGCAGCGCCCAGTCCAGCACATGAACGTGTTCGCCAAACTTGGCCTTGAACTCGTCAATGAACTCGGTGATGATGTTCAGCAAGTCCTCTGCGGAAGCGTGTTCATCCAGCGTCCCAAGCTGGTAGATAGTTTCCTCTGGGCAGGTCTTGCGGCTGGACAGCAGGTCAGGAATGGAGCGGTTGCGCTCCGTGTGTCGGATCTTGGCGTTGCGTTCGTTCTGGCTTTCAACAAAGGCCGTGTAGTGGGTTTCGTAGAACTGCCGTTCCACATCCGAGAAAGTCGCAGCCAGATCATCCGGGTCTTGCGGGTCGAGAGCCGAACGGAAACCGTGAAAGCAGTCCCAGTAGATGTTGCCCTTGGCTCGTTCCGGGTCGATGTGCTCACTGTTGGCAAGGTTGAAACTGCGGTCATTGTGCTTGGGGTTGTAAGTGCCGTGTGCTCCGGCTCGTCCGTTGTGTCGTGTCAGTTTCAGATAGACATCCCTCCGTTTCATCAGTTTGGCGTGGGAGAACGCAGCAGCGGAGCTGCTGGATCTGCCGCCATTTTGCGCCAGATAATACCCAGTAGGATATGACGCACAGCATCATATCACTGGGGCAAAGAGCTGCGCTCTCTGCACTCTTGCTCCGGGCAAGCTGCCCTGAAGGACAGCTCGTCCGGTTTTTCAGAGGGTCATTTTGACCCTCTGATTTTGGCAAACTGTCAACCTGACACTTTGCCAAGACCCCCCTATAAAGGAGAACTTTGGCGTTTTGCTGCGTACGTGCGTACGCAGCAGGCGGCTTTCTCTGTACGCACGTACGCAGCGAAAGACCGAAAACGCACCATATAGGGGGATCAAAAGCGGGTCATGCCCGCCAGCCATTGGGGGTGAGGTCGGGCTGCACAAGGGCTTCGATGCCCACAAAGCCCCGGACTCTCCGCCCGGACGAGTTGACGATGTTGTTGGTAGATTCCAGATTATACCTGCGCTGGTTGGCGATCAGCGCATCGCTGAACCCTCGTGCCTTGATCGCATTCAGGCTGTTTTCCTCACACCACATTCGATAGACCTCATACAGCTCTTTCGAGCTGGTGCAGGCATCCGCCTTCAGGCGGATGTAGCCCTCGGATTCAAGGAAATCAAACACATTGTTGTTGTCCCGCTTCACCAGTTCCCGGTTCCGCTTGGCACGGTCACTCTCGGTGAACTGGAAGCCATTCTTCACCAGCCGCTGCAAGCCCTCAAATGCCCACAGCAGGATGCCCTCGACCTCTGCCGCCATCTTCTCGGCAATGTCCGGGTCGTCCACACGAGACAGGGGCTTGTCTTTGGTGGTCAGGATGAGCTGACGGCGATAGAAACCGTCCGAGCGGTCATACAATGCCTGCAAATCGCCATTGCTGAACGCCAGCAGGCGGGCATACATCCAGCCCTGATAACTCTGCTTACCCTTGCGCTCCAAGTCCATCTGCCCCTGTGCGGTCACGATGGACTTGACATAGTTGGTCTGGCGTAGGGCTTCCATCCGCATATCGTCGTCCACGCAGAGCAGGGTGTGTTCGAGGTCGGCACGGGCGAAGCGGTTCTCCGAGATCTTGCCGATGCTGCCATCTTTCATGTTGCAGCCGAGCAGCCGGGACAGTACCACGCCGATCTGCGACTTGCCCTCGCCGCCGCTGCCTTTGATGACCATCATGCGCTGACCCTTGTTGCTGGGAATCAGGCAGTACCCGATGAACTCCTGTACCGTGGGGATGTCCTCCGGGTAGAGCAGGTCGGACAGAAACCGCAACCAATGGGTAGGCTGTGCAGCTTTCGGGTCATATCTGACCGGGAGCCGGTTGCGGACGATCTCCGGCTTGCCCTCCTGAAAGGTACCGTCCAGATACAGGGTGCCGTTTGCCAGCGCAATGCGGTCGGTGACAGGTGGAAAGTCCTCTACCTGTGCCGCCAGTTTCAGCACGTCCACCACATTGGTGACCTTCTTGGCAAGGTTCGCCCCGACGTATTCACGCATCATCTCGAAGATCTCGCAGCGCAGGGGCATGGGGTCCACCATTCTGCCGTCCGGGGTGAAAAATGCGCCATTCGAGTAAAGTAGCTGGTGGGTGCTCAGAAAATCGTCACAGAACAGGGATTCGTTGAAAAAACCTTTCTTGAACCATGCAGGGGTAAAATTACTCATAGGCACACCGTCCTTTCTTGGCGTTACGGAAAAACGATGTGATCATTTTGAGCACATCGTTTTTCTCCGCAACTGGGAAATCAACATCCTGCCATTCTCCCTGCATGGCTTTCCTGCCCCCTTCCGGCGGCGTTTTCCGGCTCTCCCACTTGGGGGTCATCGCCGGGTATCCCATGCAGACGGTCATGCGGTTTTCAAGGTTCAACAGGCAAAACGGCAACAAAAAAGCCGTCACAAAACAGACCAGCCCTGCCTTCGCTTTTTCTGGAAGGTCATGCTAGTCGGTTATGTAACGGCTGAAAGCCAAAGTGTTCATCCCCGCAGGGACTGAGCGAATATGTAAAAATATGTTATATTCAATTGTTGGGATAGATTACCACAAAAATCGAGCTGTGCCAACAGAAAGTTTTGAGAATACGCTGATTTCGGCAGAGTGCAAGAAAAAGTAATGGAAACTTTGGCAAAAAAGAGAGAGCCGGACGGTGCCAGCCCTCTTGACAAAGAATAAATCAATCGATTGTTTTTAATAATCGTCCATATTATAAATAATTGTCCATAGACAAACACAAGAACAACTTGTAAAATACTTGGCGGATAGTCAAGGCTAACCACAAACAACCTGAGAGGATGATCCATGTATGAAAAGGACGCGGCTGACGATCTTTTTGTTGATAATAGCATCGATTGTATCTGCGGTCATTACGCTTTGCATGGGCGCAGTTCAAATCCCGGTACAGGATACCTTGTCCGTCCTGCTTCAGCATCTGTTTGGGGCAGATACTGGCACGCCTGTGTCCATTGCCTTCGAGCAGATTGTCTGGCAAATCCGGATGCCTCGCATTATTCTGGGCTTTCTGGCCGGAAGCGGTCTAGCCCTCTGCGGCTGTGTGATGCAGGCCGTTGTCCAAAACCCAATGGCAGACCCATACATTCTTGGCGTGTCGGCAGGTGCAACGCTGGGAGCCACTGGTTCGCTCTTTCTGGGGCTGGGCGTGATTTCCGGCTTCTGGGCCTTTGTAGGAGCTGGCAGTGCCTGCTTTCTCGTATTGGCCCTCTCCTCGGCGGATGGCAAGACCACCTCAGTCAAGCTGATTCTCTCTGGCATGATCGTCAATGCGCTACTGACCGCATTTTCCAACTTTATCATTGCAATAGCAGGTGATTCTGACGGTATGATGTCCATCAAGTTCTGGACGATGGGCTCCCTGACCCGCGCCGGATGGAAAAATATCGGCCCCATTGCACTGATCGTACTGGCAGCAGCAGTCTTTTTTCGGACGCAGGCCCAGACACTCGATGGTCTGATGCTTGGTGAGGAAGCAGCTTCCACCATTGGCATCAACACCTTCCGGTGTCGGTTGGTTTACCTGCTGGTGCTCTCGGTGCTGACCGGTGCACTTGTATCGGTTTGCGGCACTATCGGATTTGTTGGGCTCATCATCCCGCATGTTTCCCGCGCCATTGCAGGCACAGCACACCGAAAACTACTGCCCATTGCAGCATTATCCGGCGGACTGTTCATGCTCTGGGTGGATGCCATCGCCCGCAGTCTGATTCCCAACACCGAGCTGCCTGTGGGCATCTTCACCGCCTTGGTGGGTGCGCCGTTCTTCGTCTATGTGATGGTGCGTAAAAAATATGGATTTGGAGGCAATTGAATGAGACTGGAAGCGAAAGATGTAAACATTTCGATTTCCGGCAAACCAATTGTACAGCATCTCTCCATTGAGGTGCCGGACCGGAAATTCTCGGCCTTGCTGGGTGCCAACGGCAGCGGCAAGACCACTCTACTCCGATCCATCTACCGCACACAAAAGATGGACAGCGGCATCGTTCGTCTGGACGACAAGGACATCACACATTTTTCCGGCAAAAAGCTGGCGCGGAACATGGCGGTGATGGGCCAATTCAACCGGATCAATTTTGACTATACCGTGCTGGACATCGCCCTGATGGGGCGGTATCCCTTCCATTCCCTGCTGGAGCAAGAACGGGAGAGGGACTACGAGATAGCTTTGGATGCACTGGACAAGGTAGGCATGAAAAGCTACCGCGACCGGAACTTCCAGTCCCTTTCGGGCGGTGAAAAGCAGCGGGTGGTTCTGGCCCGCGCGCTGACCCAGTCGCCCAAGATCCTGATTCTCGACGAGCCGACAAATCATCTGGATATCCGTTATCGGTTAGAAATCCTTTCAATCATCAAAGATTTGCAGATTACGGTCCTGGCAGCGCTGCACGATCTGAGCCTTGCAGCACAATTCTGCGACCACCTCTATCTGATGAAACAAGGCGAAATTGTAACGCAGGGCCAGCCTCAAGCGGTGATGACCCCCGAAAATCTGCGCCGAATCTTTGATGTAGAAGCCTGTGTGTACCCCAGCCCGATCAACGGAAAACTGATGATTCAATATCTATAACAAAAACGCGGGAGTACCCCGCAGAAAGAGGAACCTTTATGAAACAGAAAACCCTGAGTGTTGCTGCCGCGGCACTGGCAGCCGTCATGCTGGCCACTGGCTGCAGTCAGACTGCATCTTCTGTGGCATCGTCCGTTGCTACCTCCTCCGAGATTGCTTCGTCTGTTGCCGAGAGCACCGTCTCCGCCGAAGAGACCTCTTACCCCCTGACCCTGCAGATTTATGACGCTGACGGCAATGCTGTGGATATGACCTACGATCATACCCCCAAAAAGGTGCTGTCCACCCAGTTGTCCATGACCGAGCTGCTCATTAAGCTGGGGCTCAAGGATACAATCGTCGGCGTGTTCGATAATGACAATGCTCTGAAGGGTGACATTGCTGATGAAATTGCATCTCTGAACAGCCTTGGCGATAAGAAGTCTGTTTCCAAAGAGACCATCCTTGCCACGGAGCCGGATTTGATCCTTGGCAAGGGTCCCCTGATGTTCACTGAGAGTAGCATCGGCACTGTCCAGTCCTATCAGGAGCTTGGCATTCCCGTCTATACTGAACTGGCTAGTGCTTCCATTGATCAGTCGCTGGATAACATTGTAGAGGATGTGCGGAACATCGGCGAGATCTTCAACGTGCAAGAGACCGCTAACTCTTACGCCGATGAGCTTCAGGAGCGAATCGATGCGCTGATGGACAAGGTCAGCAGCCAAAGTGGCGAACCCCTGAAGGTTCTGTTCATGGCTGGCTACGCCGATGGCACCTTTGTAGCCTACAATTCCAAGATGAGCAGTTGTATGCTGAATGCCCTGAACGCTGAAAATGTTCTAGACAAGGGCGGCAACGGCCTGACGCTGGAGAATCTTGTCTCCATGAACCCGGATATCATCGTCTACGTCCGCGCAGACCGCTTTGGTGCCGCCGATGCCGACGCTGTGGAGCAGCTGACCGCCAACGCTGTTGTACAGGAAGTTCCTGCTATTGCCAATCAGAAGGTCATTGAGATGGATTACGATGACGTGATGGATTACGGCGCACGGGTCATCGATTCTGCTGAGACCCTGTACAACTTCATGTACAGTGCATCTTAACGGAACCTGAAATCAAAAATTTCGGTTATGGCAGAATACGGGTGGGCGGAAAGCCCATCCGTTTTTTGTAAATGCGGCTGAAATAACAGGC
>ERZ1027036.292-NODE-292-length-30404-cov-24.322844_pt1 | contig 30404 bp, 30 predicted proteins | sample MGYA00519441_ERZ1027036 | MGnify/ENA primary metagenome ERZ1027036 (study PRJEB26926, sample SAMN06164792) | human gut metagenome | biome: ENVO:00009003; feature: ENVO:2100002; material: ENVO:00002003 | host: Homo sapiens | place: USA | collected 2012 ... | reverse complement strand
CTTATGCGATCGTCGGCAGCGTCAGATGTGTATAAGAGACAGAATATATACAATATGGAGTTATATAATCGATCGATTTCTTATTTGAAAAGGATTGATGATAAACTCTGGAAACATGGAGTTCCATATTATGAGTTATGTATGGGATTTGAAAAAAAGACAGAGAGGAATCCAGTAAATTCGGATTTGTAGGGATGATGAATGGAATATGTAATGTTAAAAGATGTTTGTGCCATTAATATGGGACAGTCGCCTGATTCGGATAGCTATAACAATAATGGAGAAGGTGTTCCATTTTTTCAAGGAAATGCCGATTTTGGAGAAAGATATCCAGTCGTTAGAAAATGGTGCTCGGCACCTACTAAGATGGCGGCACCTGAGGATATATTAATTTCTGTAAGAGCACCTATAGGTGCAATGAATTATGCAAAGGAAGAATGCTGCATAGGACGAGGACTTGCGGCGTTGACCCCAGATAGAACAAAGGTTTCGCCAGAGTTTCTCTTTTGGTTATTGAAAGAAAAGAATACTGAATTAAATAGTAAAGGAACTGGAAGTACCTTCAAGGCTATTGGGAAAAAAGTGCTTGAAGAAACAATGATTCCTAATATTCCTATAGAAAAGCAACTTGAATATTCAGAAGCTCTTGAAAAAGTACATGCAATTATTCAGATGAGAAAAAAAGAAATTCAGCATTTAGATGATCTCATCAAAGCCCGATTTGTCGAGATGTTTAGCTCAATAAGAGAAGAACGGCTATTAGGGGAAATATCTGAGTTTGTAACTGTGGGAATCGCTAATTCGGCTACTCATGCGTATGCAGAATCTGGAATACCCATGTTGCGAAATCAAAATATCAAAGAAAATTATCTTGATGATTCGGACTTAATATATATTAAACCGGAATTTGCGGCTAAATATGATTCTAAGTGTTTAAAACAAAATGATATAATTGTTATGAGAACAGGCTATCCTGGTGTTGCATGCTTGGTTCCTGAAAAATATGAAGGATGCCAAACGTTTACTACTTTGATTGTTCGATTGAAACCAAATAATAATCCAAGTTATGTGTGTAGTTATATTAACTCAGATTTTGGTAAAAAATTTATTAATTCAGAAAAAGTGGGTGTAGCACAACAGAATGTGGGTGCTAAATCACTTGCAAAAATGCCAATTAAGATTGCACCAAAAGAAATTCAAGATGAATTTGCGACTTTTGTAGATCAAGTCGACAAATCAAAAGTTGTAGTTGCAAGCGTTAGGTGAGATAATATATTATCAGTGTGTATGTGGCCACACAAAAAAGAATTTATAATAATGAAATAATAGATTATTCAGATGTAAATACTTGAGAGAATGGAGGGGATTACATGATAACCAATTTTGATTACTTAAAAAATGAATCAAAGTTTTCTAGTTTTGCAGATGTTGCCATTTCGGCAGAGAAAATTATTCTTATAGATCCGGAAGCGAGTATTATTAACAGCCGCCGGGCTATGGAATTTGCATTAAAGTGGATGTATTCAGTAGATGAGGAACTTGAAAGACCATACCAGGATAATTTATACAGCTTAATGAATGCAGAAGAATATCGCCAGATTGTAGGACCGGATCTTTGGAAACGCATGAACTATATTCGCCGAAGTGGAAATAATGTTGCTCATAGCAATAAGAAATTAGGACGGGATGAAGCTATGCTTTGTCTTGAAAATTTGTTTATTTATTTAGATTATATTGCACATTGTTATTCTGATCATTATGAAGACAGATCTTTTGATAAATCATTAATTATATCTCGTCTTGAAAAGGCAAAGCAATCAAAAGAGATTGCAAATGCAGTTAATGAGGAACTAATAAAAGAACAGAAAAAGTCTGCAAAACAAGAACTTGATTTACAAAAATTAATTGAAGAAAATGCTTCACTTAAGGAAGCTCTTTCTGCGCGAAGACAGGAACAACAGAAGACATATGTTCCGAAGCCGCTTGATTTGTCAGAGTACAAAACAAGAAAATTATACATTGATTCTATGTTAATGGATGCGGGATGGACAGAAGGAAAGGACTGGTTGAATGAAGTCGAAATTTCTGGTATGCCAAATAAATCAGGTATAGGATTTGCAGATTATGTGCTTTATGATGATATGCACCGTCCGTTAGCAATTATAGAGGCGAAAAGAACTTGTGTGGACGTTGCAAAGGGTAGACAACAGGCTAAACTCTATGCAGATTTGCTGGAAAAAGAATATAAAAGAAGGCCGGTTATTTTCCTTACTAATGGATTTGAAACACGTATTATTGATGGACAATATCCGGAAAGAAAATGTTCCGTTATTTATTCAAAACGAGACTTGGAGAAGTGGTTCAATTTATTAACTATGAGGACAAGTCTTAAGTATGTTGCAGTCAATAAAAATATTGCTGGACGATATTATCAGGAGGCTGCTATTAAAGCAGTTTGTAATAGCTTTGATGAGAAAAATCGTAGAAAAGCGTTGCTTGTCATGGCAACGGGCTCTGGAAAAACAAGAACTGTGATAGCGTTATGTGATTGTTTGTTAAAAGCCGGATGGGTAAAAAATATTTTATTTCTTGCAGATCGAAATTCACTTGTTACACAGGCAAAAAGAAGTTTTGTGAATATGCTGCCTAATTTATCATGTACAAATCTTGTTGAAGAAAAAGACAATTACAATGCACATTGTGTATTTTCCACATATCAGACAATGATGAATTGTATTGATACAGTAAATGATAATGAGGGAAAATTATTTACATGTGGTCATTTTGATCTTGTAATTTGTGATGAGGCACATAGATCAATTTATAATAAATATAGAGATATATTTTCATATTTTGATGCGCCGTTGGTTGGTCTTACTGCTACCCCCAAAAATGAAATTGATAAGAATACATATGAGATATTTGAATTGGAAAATGGTGTTCCAACATATGGTTATGACTTAGCACAGGCTGTGAAAGATGGATATCTTGTTGATTATGTTTCAGTTGAATCGAGACTGAAATTCATTGAACAGGGAATTGTATACGATGAATTATCAGAAGAAGATAAAAAAGCATATGAAGATACATTTAAAGATGAGCAGGGTAATTTACCAGAGGCAATAAGTTCGTCTGCACTTAATACATGGTTATTTAATGAGGATACCATCAAACAGGTATTAAATATTTTAATGACGGAAGGCATTAAGATTGAGTACGGACAGAAAATAGGTAAGACTATTATTTTTGCAAAGAATCATGATCACGCAGAGAAAATATTAAAAGTATTTAATCAGGAATATCCGCATCTTCCTGACTTTGCAAAAGTAATAGATAATTATATGACTTATGCACAGAGCGCAATAGATGAGTTTTCGGATCCAAAGAAAATGCCACAGATAGCCATATCTGTAGATATGTTAGATACAGGTATTGATGTGCCTGAAGTTTTGAATTTGGTGTTTTTCAAAAAAGTTATGAGTAAAGCAAAATTCTGGCAGATGATTGGTCGAGGTACAAGACTTTGCCCTGGTTTATTGGACGGAGCGGACAAACAGAAATTCTATATTTTTGATTTTTGTGGAAATTTCGAGTTCTTCCGAATGAATAAAGGGAAAGCCTCAGCTAATATGATTGCACTTCAAGGGGCGATTTTTAATCTGAAATTTGAGATTACCTATAAGCTTCAGGATATTGAATATCAAATGGACAGGCTTATTGCATATCGAAAGGCATTAGTTCAACAAATGAGCGAGAAGGTTCAAGAACTGCCAAGGGACAATTTTGCTGTTCGTCAACACCTGAAATATGTAGAATTATATTCTACAGAATCGAATTATCAAACCCTTACATATGAGGATACTTTAATAGTTAAAGAAGAGGTTGCACCACTTATATTACCGGATGGTGATGATGCAAGTGCTGTAAGATTTGATGCGCTTATGTATGGAATTGAATTAGCATATTTAGTTGGCAAAAAGTATTCGAAGGCTCGTACAGACCTTTATAAGAAAGTAACGGGAATTGCGAGTGTAGCGAATATTCCTGAAATTCAGGCACAATCCGAATTAATCAATAAGATTTTGAATACAGATTACGTTGATAATGCGGGAATAAATGAATTTGAAGAAATAAGAGAGAAACTTCGTGATCTTATGAAATATTTGCCACATCCGAATATACGTTATGATACTAATTTCACAGATGAAATACTTTCGACAGAATGGAATGAATCTGAACTTGAAAATGATGAATTAAAGAATTACAAGGCAAAAGCAGAATATTATATAAGACAGCATCAGGATAATATTGCTATTGCAAAGTTAAAGACTAACCATCCATTGACATCAACAGATATTGCTTCATTGGAAGAAATACTATGGCAGGAAATAGGCACAAAACAGGATTATGAACAAGAAATTGGTACAAAACCACTTGGCGAATTTGTTCGTGAGATTGTTGGCTTAGACATGAATGCAGCAAAAGAGGCCTTTTCCGAATATCTTACAAATACAAGTCTTGACAGCAGGCAAATTTACTTTGTAAATCAGATTATCGAATATATAGTTCATAATGGAATGATGAAGGATCTTTCTGTCTTGCAGGAATCTCCATTTACAGATCAGGGAAGTGTTGTTGAAATATTTACTGATTTAAATGTGTGGATGGGAATAAGAAAGGTTATAGACACAATAAACGCTAATGCAGCAGCATAGGGAAAAGGATGAAGTCAGTCACATACCTAGGTGGGGGGAATAATAAAAATGGAGGCAGGTAAAAGACAGCCTGAGAACTGGTAGATCGATATATGAAAACAAGGGCTGAAGTAAGACAAAGCATAAAGTAGGAATATATATAATGCAGAGATTACTTGCGGAGGAGCCTTTTGGAAAAAGGGAGATACAAAGTATGAAAACTTCGGGTGCGAAGCTGTTCTTTATCAAGTTACAACAGGAAGATTGGAATGAATCGGAAGACACTGTAGTACCCTAGCATTCAGATATAAGCGTAATAGTGAATGGGCATATGCATATTGGATTCGGTGATGTAGAGGAGAAATTCCGAAAGATACAGGTCGAGATATAAAAAATCGATATCGCAGAAGTTGTTTAAGGTTGTGTATGATTCATAAAACATCGCTTATATATAGCGAAGTGTTTCAGTAAATTTTATTCACAATCTCAATGAAATGTGATATAGTATTAGAACCTTTAAACTTTTCTGAAGGGAGGATTTTACTTATGTATAATGTTTTGACAGTAGCTAGATATATTATTAACAGGTGTAATGAAAATAATAGAACCATAAGTAATTTGAAATTGCAGAAAATGCTATATTTCGTACAGGCTGAATTTTTAGTAGAGAAGGGAGAGGCTTGTTTTTCAGAAAAGATACAAGCATGGAATTTTGGCCCAGTTGTACCCGAAGTATATCAGCAATATAAAGTTTATGGTGCAGCAAATATTCCTTCTAGGAGGCGCTTGGTTGATCGAACTATTATTTCTGAGGCTGATAAAAAGATTATTGATGATATGGTAGATGAGTGTGCGAAATATTCGGCATCAGAATTGGTAGAGATTACTCATAGACAGAAACCATGGAAACAGGCATATTCTAAAGGACCGAATACAGTTATTTCATGTACTAAGATAAAAGAATACTTCTTGGAGGATGAATAATGGCTGAACCAAGAAGACCTTTGAATAGGATAGATAAGGGTGAAAAACAAATTCTGCCTAAGAATAATCAAATAGATATCATGACAGAGAAGATGCAAGAAATTTGTAATTCCCTGCTAGAGGATAAGTTTGATGTAGCTAAAACAACGAAGAGTTTAATTGACTATTTGGATAAACATGAGAGAATATTATATTCACCAATAAGTAATGTAATTTATCATTGCTATGATGAAGAAAATGTAAAAACAGCAGGAGAAAGAGTTGGTACAATTTCTTCAAATTTAGAGGCGATGTTTGCGTACACTGAAACTGATGAATATAAAAATAGTATTCGGACAGGCAGAATTAAAAAGAAGGCTTATCAGGATGCACCTAAAACAATACTTAAATTATGGGATCATGTTAATTTAGCTCAACAACAATATGTAATATTAAGACAGAGTGATGAAGAGTATCAAAAGAAATTTGAAACTTCAATCGAGCCGTTTAAACAGGAAATGACAAAGGACTTAACTGCCCAATTACTGACGATAGTAGGTATTTTCACTGCGTTAGCATTTCTTGTTTTTGGTGGTATAAGTTCACTCGACAATATTTTTTCTAATATCGAATTACCGATATTTAAACTTTTGATAGTTGGTTCAGTATGGGGTTTGTGTATTTTAAACTTAGTATTTGTATTTTTATTTTGTGTAGGCAAAATGACGAAGATGAGTTTTTCATCTATACAAAATCAAGAAGCTACTATTTTTCAAAAATATCCGATTGTATGGTGGAGCAATTTTATGGTGTGTTCAATTTTAGCTATGAGTATGTGGGGATATTTTATTACGCAGGGGAATATACACTCATGGTTGAATGATTTTAGTCAGAACAATAAAGGATTGGTGTCAATTGGTGGGACAGTTGTGATATTTTTGGCGATTATTATATTAGGTGTAGTTTTACTCAAGAAAATAAGAATAACTGATAATCATGATGAACGAAAAATAAACAAATAAGAAAAGCACCCACGGGTGCTTTTTTCTTTTTATGGGTCGTTATCTTGTTGAACTTGCGATGCGTGCAAAACATAAATTACTTGTTATGCAGGTGTGCGACGAGTGTTATACAAAAAATCACCTTTCCTTTACTGGGATGTTTTTCTATGGAAAAATGATAATAGTGACGATATAATAAATAGGAAAAAACTGGAATTTTGAGATGTTAGATGTTTAAAAATTTTTAATTAAAAAATGGAGTGTATATATGGTAAAAGGATTTATTTTATATAAAAATGAGAAAATTCCTTTTGTAATAGATAAATATAGAATGGAATTATTTACTGATGATAAAATATTGAATGATTTTATGCAGGAATATAATAAAAAGAAAAATTATATTCTTTCAGGAGTATATTTTAGTTTCGGGACGGAACCTAAAAATATAACCATCCTAGTTGAGTGTTCATGGGGAAGTATTTGCTATCTGTCTTGTTATATTGTGGAAAATCTTCATGTGAAAGAGGGATATAATGAAATTGGTATTCAATCGTCGTATTTAGATAGTGTTTTTCGGTATAAATATAACTATATCGATTTATCAAGAACTGGGATGAATTTTGCGGTGGATATTAAAGAGGTATATTCCATTCCATTTGAAATGGAAAATAATACGTATAATCTAAAATACTGTATAGGGCACAACGGAAAATTAGGTTTATTAGAGGATTTTGAGCGTAATGGAGATGCGAGGATAAGGCTTAAAGAAGGAACAATTTTAGAGTGTGCTAGAATTGTACGCATTTTGCATAGGTTTTCTATGTTTATGAATTCACAAGCAGATGTTTCTTTTAAAAAAATTGCTCTATATAATGATGGTATATTGGCAGGGTGTTTTTTTTCTGACAATATATGTGAAGAGAATTTTTCTGTAAATGATGTAATGTTTTTTAAACTTGATGTGATGAAGTTTGTACCTAAGATTTTGAATAATATTGCTCAAGATTGTAGGAGTAAAATAACTAGAAGTGTTCCGTTAGGTCATTTATCAAATACAAAAACAGAATATTCACCGCAACGATTCATTGAGCAGGTTATGGCTTTTGAATATTTATTTGAAAAAATAGAACCAGAGAAAGCAAAAAGTAAAAGTTGGATATTAAAAAAGGAATTAGTATTTATGTTTGATTTGTTTCCTGGTATATTAGAGAAGTCAATTTTTAATGCTCAAAGGGTGAGTGAAGAGATAAAGAAAACAAGGATTGATATTGTGCACGGATATGCATATTATTATGATTTTGCTTCGGATAATAAATTACACTATATTATTATTCAGTTTGACAGGCTGATTAAGGCGATGAGTTTAATGTGGATGGGATTTTCAAATGAGGAAATAATGGAGTTCTTTCGGTTATGATAAAGATATTATTGAAAAATAATAGAATTATCAGAAAAAAGACGAAATTTATAAAAACTTTAGTATTAAAAATTTCCCTTTAACTACTAACAACCAGTAACAACTTGCAGGTTTCTGCTCTGATTTGCCACAAACTGTAATTTCAGAGCATATCATTATAAACTCGGAAACCCTCGCAAAACAGGGCATTCTGGGGCAAAAGAAGGAGAAACCAAACAATGATAAAAATACTATTCATCTGCCACGGCACTCCAGTTTTATGATAATGCATACCTTCGCAGAATGGGGCAACACAGGGCAGAATATGGCGGAAAGTATTGGAATTACTACGGTTTAGACTACTAAGTCTCATGGGTGGAATCGGGATAAAGGCAAAGGTGTGGGGAGAATTTCTTAGTAGTAATGAACTACTAACAGAAGATATGGCATATTCTCTGCAGTACAATGCCAGGTGTTAATGTAACAATTATATGAAATTTATCATTTCCAGTTATTATGCAATAAAAGTAAAAAGCTGGAAATTTTTATTGAAAAAATAGAACATATGTTCTATAATGTGTTATATGATTTAGCAAACTGCAGAGAGGAGCGTTTTATATGAGCATTATATCTACTTCAATAAATGATATGAAAAAATTAAAATCTGGTGATTCGTTTTGGATTAATGGCAAGATGCATAGAGCAATCGGAAATGCGCATATGTCAGGGGATTCCACGTGTGAAGAATATATAGTGTATGATGAAAATGGAGAGGGATGGTTTGAAACAGATTTTTCTAATTGTAATCAAAAATATTGTCCATATGGTGGAAGTATCTAGAATATGCGACGTCAATAAATTGACGCCAATATGTATTGAGTGTATAATTTGGGTGTTACAATGTTTCTCGACTTTTTTGGGGGAGATTTAAGATGATACAAGAGAAAGAATTTAGAGTATGGTTAACAGAAAATTATACATATTCACCAGCTGTAGTCGGAGATATTGTCTCTCGTATTAAAAGAGCTAATCGAATTTTAGAGTTTAATTTAGATGACGCATATCAGTTTTATTTAGAACATGAAGAATCATATAAGGTATTGTCAGTTTCTGTTCGTTCACAGATAAAAAAAGCGGTGAGATTATATCGGGCATATATGAAAAAGGATGAAGTAAATAAATGAGAATAATGCTATTGAGCTTTAAACCGAGCGTATATAATAAGTTGCTTTCAGGTATAAAGATTTACGAACATAGAAAAGTATTTCCAGATGAACCAATAAAGGCGTATTTATATGTCAGTTATCCGGTATGTGCTATTACAGGAATTATTTATTTGGGGAAAAGACATTCAATTAAAGAATGGAAAACGGTTTACTCATATGATGAGGCCGCTGTAAAAAGAATTGATAACTATCTTTTAACTCAAAATTATGCTATGGAAATTGTAAAGTTTGAAGAAACTTCATCAATACCATTAACCATATTACGAACTGATTTAAAAAAGTTTGTAGTACCGCAGATGTATTATTACATAGATGAAGATTCGGAATTATTGAAGTATTTACAAGATAATATTAAGCCGACAGGAAAAACAATAACACACAAGTTTGATAATATCACTTCTGATGATATTTGCGTGAACTAGAGAGGATACTATTATGGATAAAAATAAACCTAGACTATTTGGTATTGACCGTTCTAACAGAGATTACACCAACCCAGATACTTGGGGAAAGAACCAATTTAACTCATCATTTCCAGCTTCCTTAGCGTGTTATTTGTATTCTAAGGGGCTAAAGGCTGTATACTACAAGGCGGATAAAAACATGAATAGAGATTTGCAGTATATAGGAATTGATGAATTATACGGGGTGGATCCGTTAGGAGACGATATTTATTTTTCATTTGAAACACAATACATGCCATTTCAGAAATATGTTGTGGGTTCAATCCCAAGAGATGATTTAGTTATCCTCTCAAAGGGGCAGTGTGTTAGCAGTATAGAAATAAAGTTGGTTGCATTGCCAGATAATCCTACTTGTAATCTAAGTGAGGATAAGTTTGGCTCTGAAATTGTTGTTCGACCAGACACAATTATTTATCTTGCCTGTTCGTTTATTCAGAGTTACGATGATGACCCAGAGGCAGTAAAGAAGGCTATAGGTGATGCAGGAAAAAGTATAAAAGATTGGACTCAAGCAACGGATGTTCTTCCATATATTGATGAAATCTACTGGGCTATTAGACGTATGGTTAAGGAGAAGAACGATAAACAGGTGCCTATTATTATGGAGCCGGTATGGAAAACAGAAGGCAAGTCACCAAAATTAGCTGATAATTGTCTCGATGTTTTTGTTTGGAGTAATTTTGGAATGTTAAACCTTTTTATGCCAACAGAGGGAGATGCTCTAACAAGTATAACGAGACATACACGAACGATGATATGGTTATTTAAGATGTTGAAAGATTACTCTGAAAACGGAAGATTCGATGGTGGTAAGGTTATTGATGAGTTGTCTTATAACTTGAAAAATGATAAGGCATTTGCATCTAACGGACCCAAAACGCATCCAGTAATGACCTGTGCTGAATTAACTAAGCCGAGAATTACAAAAGACGAGATAAAAAAAATAATTTTAGGTGGAGGACAGAACTTGTTGAGTCCTGAAAGAAGGTTTGATGCAATTATTTATAATTCACCGGATTTATTTAAGGAGGAATAACAATGCCAAGAGCAATTGATTTATTTTGTGGTTGTGGCGGACTTTCATTAGGATTTCAGAATGCTGGATTTCAAATAGTTCATGCATTTGATAATTGGGATAAAGCAGTAAATATATACAATACAAACTTTAATGACCATGAGGCTGAGATTTTGGATGTATACAATCTTACAACTGGATATCTGAATACATTTAGACCAGATGTGATTATTGGTGGACCACCATGCCAAGACTATTCATCTGCAGGACAGCAGGATGAAACGCGAGGTAGGGCTAACTTAACGATAAGATTTGCTGAACTTGTGTGTGAATCAGGAGTGCAGTGGTTTGTAATGGAAAATGTAGATAGGATTGAAAAATCACAGACATTACCAAAAGCAATAGCAATGTTTCGGGATGCGGGATACGGATTAACTAGAGTTGTATTGGATGCATCACGTTGTGGAGTACCACAGAAACGTAAGAGATTTTTCATGATAGGAAGATTAGGTTCGGAAGATGACTTCCTTGAGCACTCGTTGTTAAGTGACCAAAATGATCATAATATGACGATTCGAGAATATTTGGGTGATGAGTTTGACACGGAGTTTTATTATAGGCACCCGAGATCGTATGCAAGAAGGGGAATATTTAGTATAGACGAGCCAAGTCCAACAGTTAGAGGGGTAAATAGGCCAATACCTGCGACATATCAGATTCATCCAGGCGATGCGACTGATGACTTGAGTCGTGTTAGACCATTAACAACATTGGAACGTGCAAGAATTCAAACTTTTCCTAGAGAATTTACTTTTGAAGGTAGTAAAACAGATCTTGAGCAGATAATTGGAAATGCTGTTCCCGTTGAATTAGCTGCATACGTTGGAAGGCATTTATTAGATTACATGAATGATTGCTTAGTGGAGGATTTATAATGAGGTATTAGTTGATATTGAACTGAGTAATGGGACATTCGTTTGATATTATAAAGTCAGAGAAGATATACGTTCATTAATGGAAAGGAGAGTACTATGGGAGAAAGAAAAGCATTAGTTGTAGGAATTAATGATTATCCGACCTGTCCGCTTAGAGGTTGCTGTAATGATTCAGAGGCAATAAAAGATTTATTAAGTAATCATGGAAATGGTGACCCAAACTTTTCCGTTTGGAAAAAGGACAATGTTGCAACAAAGGGTGAGTTGAGAGGCTTAATAGAGAAATGTTTTGAAGGTGATGCAGATGTAGCACTATTCTATTATTCTGGGCATGGACATATTGATGCAGTTGGAGGATATTTAGTTACACCAGATTTTTCAGAAAATGACTATGGGGTATCATTACAAGAAATTCTGACGATTGCAAATAAGTCAAAATGTAAAGAGAGAATAATTATACTTGATAGTTGCTATTCAGGATTTATGGGTAGTATAAATACGGATGGACAAAACACAGCGAATATAAATGAAGGAGTTACTATTATGACAGCAAGTCGAAATAGTCAAACTTCTATGGAAGTAAATGGACATGGTGTATTTACTTCGTTGCTGATAGAAGCGCTTAATGGTGGTGCAGCAGATGTGACAGGACATATTTCTATTGCAGGAGTTTATGCATTTATAGATAAGGCTTTAGGTCCTTGGGAACAGAGACCGGTATTCAAGACCAATGTGACGAGATTTACATCGTTGAGAGAAGTACAGCCACATGTTGATATGACGGTATTAAGGAAAATTGTGAATTACTTTAAAAGTGAAGATTATCAATATGAACTAAATCCGTCATATGAACCTACCAATAGAAGTGAAGTGGTTCATAATGTTATTGAGCCATATGCAAAGGATGAAAATACTGCTGTTTTTTCAGATTTACAGAAGTTGGAAGGGGTTGGTTTAGTGGTTCCCGTTGGAGAGGAACATATGTATTATGCGGCAATGAATTCTAAAGCATGTGAATTAACAGCTGTAGGAAAACAATATTGGCGATTAGTAAAAGAAGGAAGAATATAGGGAGGAATGAATATGCCAAGTTTAAGAGATTATCATATTTTAATTAGTCATTCATGGGATTACAGTTCTGATTATCAGACAATTAAAAATTGGCTTAATGAAGCTAAAAATTTTGAATGGACAGATTATTCGGTACCGCTTACAAAGCCTTTGGATGTTAATGGAAAAAAAGAATTGAAGGAAAAACTTCGCAACAGAATATCATTATGTAGTTGTGTAATTATTCTTTCAGGAATGTATGTTTCTTATAGTGAATGGATTGATTATGAGATAGACACAGCCATAGAATTAGGAAAACCTATTATAGGTGTGAAGCCAAGAGGACAGGAGAGAATACCTAGTAAGGTAAGTAATAACGCGGTTGTCATGGTTGGCTGGAACTCTAATAGTGTAGTACAAGCTGTTAGAGATTATGCATTGTAGTATATATATGATTTAGTATTTGGAGTAACTGAAAGGTTGCTCCTTATTTTTTTGCATATTTTTAGAAAATCATATCAAGTATTTCTTTTAGATATTAGAACGATAAGCAATAAATTGAGTTCGTCTTTTATATGAGTTTTATTTTGGGTGGAGAAAAAATTTATATTATTTCGGTCATTTGAAAGAAAAGTGCCCAGCGAATAGTGAGAGGAAAATTGTTCTTTCTGATAGGAAAATGCAAGATTCTCTTACTAAAAGATATGAAAAAATAAAATTTTTTCCGCCCAAAATGAGATTTTATGTCCAAGGGATAGTGAAGGGGGAAGAGAGAATTCCCCATTCATGAAGAAACAACGAGAAGGAGGTTGAAAACTTGAAGGTACAGTTTAACAACATCCCGGAAGGGATAAGAGGTAAGCCATTATACTGTCTTGCCAAATTGGAACAAAAACCCGGTAAGAATAAGCCGGATAAGATTCCATATCAGATTACCGGAGCAAGAGCCTCTCCTAATAATCAAGGACACTTTAAATCACTTGCAGAAATCGAGGACATTTTTAAGAAAGGTGGATATGATGCAATTGGTATTGGAGTGTTTGACAGTATGGTGGTAATCGACATTGATAAGTGTGTTAGCAATGGGAAACTGAATAAATTTGCAAGAAAGATTGTGAATAAACTGAAATCCTATACGGAGATAAGTATCTCGGGAACAGGAATTCATATTGTGGCATTTGCATCAGGACTTGTTTTTGATAAGGACAGGTACTACTTTAACAACAGAAAACTTGGGTTGGAGATTTATCCGGCTGGATTTACAAAAAGATTCATCATGCTCACAGGAAATATCGTAAACAAATATGATGTTGTCGAATGCACAGATGCAGTTCAGTGGGTGTTTGATACCTATATGGTTAAGCCGAATGCAGATATGAAAGTAACAGTAAATGCGCCGGGCAGTTATTTGTCTGATGAAACTATTCTTGCGAAGATGTTTACTTCTGCGAACGGAGAGAAAACCAAGGCATTGTGGAATGGTGGCAATGATGGAAAGTCAGCAAGTGAAGGTGACTTGGCTCTTTGTAATATTCTCGCATTTTGGTGTGGAGGAGATGCAGAGCAGATGGACAGATTATTCCGCTCATCTTCAAGAATTCGTGACAAGTGGGATGAAGTTCATGGTGCTGAAACCTATGGGAATATAACCATAAAAAAGGCAATTAAGAGTTGCAAGGAGTTCTACAAGCCATTTGGTAAAACTGTGGCAGCAGAGGATTTCAATGAATTAGTTTCGGTACTTATTGAATTAAAGCCGGAATCAAACCCTCGTTATAAACATGGGGATTTGGGTAAAGGCAGATTATTCGCAGATGTTTTTAAGGATATTGCGAGGTATGTTCCTGAACGCAGGAAGTGGTATATCTACGATGGAATTCGATGGGTAGCAGATGTTGGTTCATTAAAGGCTATGGAACTTGCAAAGAATTTGGCTGATGCAATTACAATTTATTCCACAACTATAAAGGATGAGGCTACAAGGGAATTCTTTACAAATGATTTTGTCAAGAAGTGGATTCAGAGAGGAATGAGGACTACCTATATCTCTGATGCAGAGAGCGTTTATCCGGTTCCAATGAAAAAGTTTGATTCAGATATTTATCTGTTTAATGTTAGGAATGGAACCATTGATTTGAAGGATAGGTCATTTCGTGAACATCGTCCGGAAGACTTTATAACAAAACTGTCTCCGGTAGACTATATGCCATTAGCGAGGAGTGAGAGATTCTTGCAGTTTGTAGATGAAATCACGAGTGGAGATACGGATAAGGCAAAATATCTTCAGAAATCTCTTGGTTATTCATTGACTGGAGATACTCGGTTTGAATGTATGTTTTTCCTTTATGGAGAGACTACGAGAAATGGAAAAGGAACTTTGATGGAGAGTGTGCTTCTTGTCTGTGGTGATTATGGAACGACAGTTAGACCGGAAACCATAGCACTTAAGTCAAATGCTAATAGTCAGAGCCCATCTGAGGATATAGCAAGACTGGCGGGCATCAGATTTGCCAATATTTCAGAACCGAGCCGGGGGTTACTTCTTAATGCTGCACAGGTCAAAAACATGACAGGAAATGATACATTGAATGCGCGTTTTCTGCATGAAAATAGTTTTGATTTCAAGCCACAGTTCAAGCTTTATGTGAATACCAATTATCTGCCTGTAATTATAGATATGACAGTATTTACAAGTAATCGTGTTCTGATAATCCCATTTGACAGGCATTTTGAAGAGTGGGAACAGGACAAGACATTAAAGGCTGAGTTCAAAAAGCCGGAGGTGCAGAGTGCTATTCTTAATTGGCTTCTTGATGGATATGACCTTCTCATGGATGAGGGTTTCAAACCACCACAATCCGTAATTGAGGCTACTGCGAATTATTGCCATGAGAGTGATAAGATATCGCAGTTTGCAGAGGAAAAGTTAATTGAGGATGAAACGGCAGAGGTTAGAACTTCTGCAGTCTATGAGCATTATAAACATTGGTGTGATGATAATGGTTGTTATTCCGAGAATAGCAGAAATTTTAATCAAGAGCTACGCAAATTTGGGAATGTAGTCAGAAAGCGTCCACAGACTGGTGGAGAGAAAACCACAATGTTGATTGGATATCGCATGAAAGATGTTGTTACAGATTTTCTGAATTGATGGGGCAGAATGTGGCAAGTAATTTTAGGATTTTCTTATAGAAATAATTCTATGAAAAATACCTAAATCATATGCCACAAGTTGCCCCAAGAGTGAAAGGAGTGATGCTTATGAGTGTGGGTATATGTTGCCTGTGGATAATAGCAAAGCGAAAGGAGAAAAATGATAAAGATTTGGGGAAGTGCAGAAGTACCTAGATTTGACCTTGGTGATTTTGATACCGAAGAATATAAGTGTATTGCATATTGTGTTAATAAAGAAGGCGGTATTGTTGGTGTATTTATGAGTGAATCGTCAGACCCTCCACATTTTCGTGTGGTGGACGGAGTAAAGGAACTGTTTTATAAATTCCGTGCAGATGCATTAGCATATTTAGAATCAACAGAATCTAAGAAAAATAACGGAAGGAGAGGATAGCAATGATTACAAAAGAATTTTTGGAAAAGCATTTTAAACTGCATAACAAGCTTGTGCTGTACACACCAAGCAATGTAAAGGTTGTGTTCACAAAGACATCCCATTTTCATATGGATGGTGGTTATCATAACCTTGATCTTATGGATGTGGAAGACTTTGCAGAATTCTGTAATGCACGAGGTTTGGTGTTAGAGTCAGCAGAGTAAGTTATTAAGGGGAGGGGCGGTCGTAATCTCTGTGGTATTTATGGCAGGGCAACGGTGCCGCCCTTTCGTATAAATAACTTTCATAAGTTTTAGGGGTATTAACCCCGGAAAGGAAATGATATGGGTAAAAGAGGACCTATGCCGGGAACCGGAGGCAGACCAAGAAAGGCTGTGTCTGAAAGGTTGACTGAAGGTAATCGTGGATATAAACCAATTAAGATAATACCTGCACCATCTACATATGAGGGAGTAGACGTTCCGGAACCCAGCAAATATATCAAGGCTAAACAGAAGAATGGAGAACTTTTGTATGCAGAAGAAATCTATAACAATACATGGGGCTGGCTTGTTGAATGCAAGTGTGACCATTTATTTGTTCCTGCTATCGTAGAGGAATATGCGATGAGTTTTGCACGTTGGATTCAGTGTGAAGAGGCAATCTCAGAGTATGGATTTCTTGCAAAGCATCCGACGACAGGACAGGCAATCACATCTCCGTATGTGAGTATGAGCCAGAGTTATATGAAACAGACAACACAGCAGTGGTCTTTGATTTATGAAATTGTTAAGGCAAATTGTACTGTAAATTTTGATAGAGCAACACCATACGAGGTGGCTATGGAAATTTTGCTCAAGAGAAGAGAAAGGAGATTTTAATTATGATGAATACAAATAGTAGTTATATGGATAAGAGGATACAGATGTCTGAAGAGGAGATGAAAATTTCCTCAGATATTTATAAGAGCGAATTTTGGAATAAAGCAATGAGAGGAATGCATCCACAGGATGATAAGATGTCTGTAGGGAAGAGCAGGAATGGAATGTTTAAACTTCCTATGGATAGTAGTTGTGAATATCAGGCTGCACTTAAGAAAGAAAGCTGCTTCCGCAATATTGCAACTTGTGTTGATGCCCCTCGCTTTGATGGCAAGATTTGGGTTTCGGATAGTGAGGAATCGGCAGAATTTGTTGAGGAAAATAAGCCTATCAGTACAGTTGATGTAACCGCCAGCCTTAGTGATAAGGAAATTAATTGCAATAAGGTTGCGGTTATTGTAACTTACAGAAATGACCTTGTGAATGACATCGGCTTTGATTTGAAGAGAAACTTAACATCTCGCCTTGTTAAGGCATTTAACAGGGCAGAGGAGAATGCATTTATCAACGGAACAGGTGTGAATATGCCTATTGGTATTCTTCACGATACAGATGGCGCGGAGATTGGTGTTACTACTTCGAATATTACCTTTGACAACATTAGTGAGTTATTCTTATCGGTTAAGCCAAAGTATCGTAAGAATGGTGTATGGGTAATGAATGACGAGACGGCACTTGTTCTTCGTAAGCTTAAGGATGCAGATGGTAATTATATTTGGAATCATAATACTGATACTATCTTTGGAAAATCAGTATTTATTTCAGAGTTCATGCCAAATGTGAATAATGGAAACAAGCCGATTGCGTTTGGAGATTTCAGTTATTACTGGATCGTAAATCGTAGTGGTATTTTGGTTAGAACACTTGCCGAGAAGTTTGCTCTTTCTCAGCAGACAGGATATTTAGCTTGTGAATATCTTGATGCAAGACTTCTTCGTTCTGAGGCGATTAAGGTTCTCAAGCTTTCATAACACATAAATCTATATTAGCCGGGCAGAGTAATCTGCGCCGGCAGAGAGGTGGGCATAATGCATTTAGTTGAAACTAAAAAGGATGATGCTGTGCCTGTTAGTGAGAAGTATATGCTCACCATCAAGGAGGCAGCAGCTTATTTTAATATTGGTATAAAGAAACTGAGAAGAATTGCAGAGGACAACCTTGGAACAGTGGCGGTGTACTGTGGAAACAGATTCCTTATTATCCGCCCGAAGTTTGAAGAATTTATTCTTAATTCTTCAGAAATATAGTTCCTTTTATCTGCCAAAAGTAGTTGCTATTACAGGGCATAAGAGCGAACATAGGATGACCCCGAAAACCCTTGAAAAATAGCCACTTTTGGCAGAAAGGAATGTGATTTTATGGCAAGACCAAGTTTAGCAGAAAAGGATATTTTGAATCCTTCTGAGGCAATCGAATATTTTGTTTTGAGCCGGAGAAAATTTTATGATTTATTGAATAATACGGATGGAGAAGATTTTCTGGCATACTACGGAGAACGCAAGCTGATTCTCCGGGTTGCGTTTGAAAAATATCTACTGCACCATCCAGAGTTGAGGAGGCGAGGATAATGGCAAAGGCAGGAAGAGGACAGACAAGGCGGGATTCCAAGCGTAGAGTATTGAGACCGGGAGAAAGCGTAAGAGCGGATGGAAAATATCAATATAAATATTACATTGATGGAAAACCACATTTTGTATACAGTTGGAAACTGGAGCCTACGGATAAACTCCCAAAGGGCAAGAAACCATGCCTTTCCCTTCGAGAGTTGGAAAAACAGGTAAACACAGATTTAGATTTGCTTGTAAATATCGTGGACGGACAGATGACAGTCTGCGAACTGGTAGACCGATATTTGAAAACAAAGACAGGAGTAAGGCAAAGTACGAAACAGGGATATGTTACAGTACAGAGATTACTTGCGAAGGAAGCATTTGGCAAAAAGACGATACGAAGTGTGAAAACTTCCGATGCAAAGTTATTTCTTATAAAATTGCAACAGGAAGATGGAAAAAGCTACAGTTCCATTCATACCATCCGGGGAGTGTTGCGACCAGCTTTTCAGATGGCGGTGGATGATGACATTCTGGTAAAGAATCCATTCGGATTTCAGCTTGCCGGAGTATTGTTAAATGACGCAGTCACAAGAGAGGCAATCACAAAAGATCAGATGAGAAAGTTCCTAAAGTTTGTGCATGACGATGTGGTGTATTGCAAATACTATGAAGTGGTGTACATACTCTTTCACACGGGAATGCGAATATCAGAATTTTGTGGTTTGACGCTGAAGGACATTGATCTTGAGAACAGAACTGTAAATATTGACCACCAGTTGCAGAGAACATCGGATATGCGATACATCGTAGAAACTACAAAGACGGATGCCGGAACAAGAGTATTGCCAATCACAGAGGATGTGGCAAAGATGTTTCAGGCAATCATCGAGGACAGAAATGCACCAAAAGTGGAGAAATCTATAGATGGATATAGCGGATTCCTATTTTACGATGATAATGGAATGCCACTTGTTGCAATGCACTGGCAGCACCGATTCAATCATATGGTAGGCAGATATAATGATATCTACCGGGTGCAGATGCCAAACATTACACCTCATGTATGCAGACATACCTATTGTTCGAATATGGCAAAATCGGGAATGAATCCCAAGACACTGCAGTACCTCATGGGGCATTCGGATATATCAGTCACAATGAATGTGTACACGCATATCGGATTCGATGATGCTGAGAAAGAATTGAAGCGGATGGAAGAGTTCAGGAAGGCACAGGCGGAGGTTGAGCAGAAGAAAGAGAAACCGATGTCACAGAAAATGTTCAAGGTAATTTAATAAGGAAGAGGGATGACGCTCTGGCTAAGGCTGGGGCGTTTTTCTATGGAAAAGAAATGAAAATGACGATATAATATAAAAAGATATAAAAAGAGGGAAAAAGAATGTATGGAATAGGTTTTTATGATGAATATTTGAATCGTGTCGGAAATTTAAGAGATAAACCAGATATGGCTACACCGTACAAAATTGAATACTTGAAAAATATTATTAAAGAAAATAAGATTTATAAATTTATATCATTTCAAGAGAATGAAGCTATTAAGTTGCGAACATTGATGCAACATAAAATATGGTTTTCGTTTTATAAAAGTTTAAATGATGAGACAGAATTTTATATTGATTATAGAATGAAAAAGGTTGTAAATGAAACAGGATATAACAAAGAGCATATCAAACTATTTATTAATTACCTCACAGAAATGTATGACGTATTCTCTTTAACATATTCATATGAAAATTATATGTGGGATGAATACGCATCAGGAGGTAATGGGATTTGCATAGAATATAATATTCAAAACTATGATTATTTATATCCGGTTGAGTATTGTGACAAAAGAAAAATAGATTTTACAAAAATGGTAATAAACTCTTTAAAAAATGGTGGGGCTGAATTAGCGATAATTCCGTGGGTTGTTAAGAATCCGTATAATGAAACGGCACAGATTGATTCCACTAAAGAAAAAGAAATAAGAATACTATATTGTCCTTATGATTTATCGGAGTTTAATAATGGAAGGCTTGAATACAATATAAAAGAACGAATGAATTATAAAGGAATCTCAAAGTCGTACAAAGATTTTGATTTGAGGATTAATAGGATAATTATTGGAAATAAATGCAGTGTAAATACTCAAAATGAAGTCTTACATTATGGAAAAAATAATAATATACCAATCGAATTTGTATAAATCACTTAAGAGGTAAAGAATGTCGAAAAGAAAAAAAGAAAGAACACAAGCTCAGGTTATTGATGAATCATTAATCAAGATGCAAAAATATCTTGAAAGAAAAGGAATTGCATCATCTAGAGTTGAATTGGAAAGAAAAACAATAATTCAGATTGCAGGGATAGATAAAAATGGAGGGGAAAGACTAATTGTTCCAGAATTAAGAGAAAAATATGGAAGTGATAATCTTGAGCTAGATGACAGTTTTCAAATTCTAATGCCTTTTATTTTGCAAGGAACAATTATTATGAATCTAGGTAAAATAAAACATTATGAAGAGTATGAAGTATACGATGAAACAGATACTAAATTTTCTCTAAAAATAAATGATTACATTAAAATGGGTAAAGTGTTTGCTCTTATGTTAAAAATTGATGTTCAATCAATATCCAAGATAGCTCCAATTTATACATATTCATATAAATGCGAAAATGTGATGGATTTTTTTATAGAACCTTATAAGGGGACAGTTGATATCAATTTCTCTGATTATGAAAAAAATGCTATTATAGAACCACTAATGGCAGACAGTCAAGAATATAATGTTGTTGCAACTATTTGTAATGTAATTGCTGTTTTTAGGGCAATGAATTTTTTGAAAAAAACATATAGTACTTGCGGACATGTGGGCAAAATTTATTCTAACGAATATTATAATATAAATAATTGGAATGGGAAAGTTAATGAACTGTGTTTGAAAAATGTACAAAGTAGTCAGAAAGAGGAGTTGCTGAAAGAGTTGATGACAAAAATGAATTATTCGACAGTTATTCCTAAGAATCAGACTGTGTATATAATAAAAGAACTCATTAAGAGAGATGAAATAAATATTTTTTTGTCTGCAGTAGGATTTGTTTATGAAAGTGGACTAAGAATAATAGAAAATGAGTTAAAACTAATTGCACAAAGAAATAACTCAGATATTGAAATGATAATAGGAGCATTACAACATTTTGATTGTAAAAATCCTGGTACAAAAATAGATAGGACAACGGTTAAAAAGATAAATGAAATGATGGATAATTTAGGTGTTAAGGTTTATACATATCAGCCTTCATTTTATCATGGCAAATATTACTATCTTCAGAATGGCACTAGAGGATATGTAATAGTAGGGTCAAGTAATATAAGCAATACAGCGTTTAACAAAAATTATGAATTGGACATTATTCATACATTTAATCCCAAAATGAATAACAGTTTTGCTAATTGGTTTTTCCAATTACGCAATGGTTCAAAAGAAATAATAGAACTCGAAGAAGGCAAGTTTATGCAAAATCATTGGGAGAGTGAACAAGATGCATTTGTGCATATTAGTAAAAATAGAATTTCACTAGAAGATATGCATAATGAAATAAATAAGCTTACAGATGATGACAAAAAATTTAGATTAAATTTGTGGATGGATCATATGCCAGCATACATATATAATAATGTAAGTGTAAATGCACTACAAAATTATATTATGTTAGTATTTACATATAATCATCTAGTAGTTTTTGAATCGTTTATTCCTGGTAATGCATATTATGTTTTTAAATATGATGACCTTGATAGTTTGGTAGAGAAAATATCACAAATGACAAAAAGTCAAATGATTTTAGCAGAATATTCAATACAGCGTGGAAATCATATTCAAAATAAAGATAATTTAAAAAGAAAAATTGATAAATTGTTTATGTAACTGGTGAAGAAATCCTTAGTAGTAACCCTTTCCCTTTTACTACCAATTTTACTACTAACAGGTAGTAACAACATGCGCAATCTTGCTCTGATTTGCCACAATCTGTAATTTCAGAGCATTTTACAATAACCCCGGAATCCCTTGCAAAATACGCGAAGCAACGAGCAAAGTGCCCCGATATGCTTGCATAATCGGGCATTTTGCGACTGCCGCGACCGAGACGATAGTCGAGGTAAGGCATTCTGGGGCAAAACAAGGAGAAACAAAACTATGATAAGAATACTATTTGTCTGCCACGGCAACATCTGCCGTTCCCCCATGGCAGAATTCATATTAAAAGATATAGTAACAAAACGTGGCATTGCCGATCAGTTTGAGATCGCATCGGCAGCCACCAGCACAGAAGAGATTTGGAATGGTGTTGGGAATCCGGTGTATCCGCCGGCAAGAGAAGAACTTGCCAGACATGGGATAAGTTGCAAAGGCAAACGGGCGGTGCAGCTTACAGCCTCAGATTATGATCATTACGATTATCTGATCGGTATGGATTCTATGAATATGAGGAATATTGAACGAATGACCGGACACAGACGTGGGGATAAGATCTATAAGATGCTGGAGTTTGCCGGACGAGATGCAGATGTCAGAGATCCGTGGTACAGTGGAAATTTTCGGGAGACTTATGAAGATGTTGTAGAAGGCTGTCAGGCGTTTCTTGACTGGTTGACAATTAACAAGAAATTAAGTAATTGATTAACCCAAATTTCACTTAATTTCCGAATAATTAAGTTGGATGCAAACTTTCTTTTTGCTAAAGAACATGTTAATATACATATAATAGCAAGTTCCTGTGGGAACAGAACATGTAAAATTAGGTAAGTATTCATTGTTGGGAGAAGATATTATTATGGCATTTGAATCATGGAGAGAGATTAACAGAATAAGGAAAAATCACCGCGACGCCATATATTTTTACGCTAATCTGCAAGAGCGGTTTTACACGATTGAGGAAAATGATATTCTGCCTGATGAGTTGGATCCGGATGATAAAAATTTACTAAAAGCATTTTGCGACTGTACATGTATAGAAGAAACAGAGAAGAATAAAATGTGCAATTTGTATAGACAGATTGAGCAGGGAACAAAAGAGCCGATCAAGATGGATGATTTGGAGACATGGGTGCATCTTGAGACCAGATTCGGGAAGAAAGTTCTGATGGCAGTCCTTTGTTATCTTGAGAAAGATGAAAAAGGATTGATTCGGGAGTATGTGGGCATGATACGGATCATGCGCAAACAGGAATTAGAGAATCGGGAGATTGTGACATCGTTTAGCAATGATAAGAATCCGGCATTCTTTCTCAAGAAGATTGCGCGTTTTCAGGCAGAGCATCCGGAGCGGGAGTATGCATATATTCAGTTTGATGTCCGTAGATTTAAGTATATCAATGAGAAGTATGGCAGTGATACAGGAGATAATATTCTTCGGTATATATATGACACGCTGGATGTGATGTGTGATAAGGAACATCTGCATTGTAGATTGTCAGCGGATGTATTCCAGATCGTGACCTATTATAATTCCAGAGAAGAAATCATGGAATTTATTGATAAACTTGATGAAAAAATTCGGAGATATGGTGATATCAAGTTAAGCATTACATATGGAGTGAATATCGTACCGGGCAGCTCAACGGCATATCGCAAGCATGGAGATGAAGCAGGACTTGCCCGTGCAGAGGGTAAGCGGACGATTTTGAATAAGGTTGTATTCTATGAGGATACGCTGATGAATCATGTGAAACAGACGGGAGCAATCGAGGGAGTTGAGGAGGAGGCTCTGAGACGGGAAGAATTTCAGGTTTATCTTCAGCCGAAGTACCAGTATGACAGAAGCCATGCGAAGATCGTCGGAGCAGAGGCGCTTGTGCGCTGGATTGATGCAAATGGAAAATGCAAGTCGCCGATGGAATTTATTCCGGTATTTGAGGCAAATGGATTTATATACAAATTAGACTGTTTCATGTGGGAGATGGTATGTAAAGTTATCAGAAGATGGCTGGATACCGGAAGGCAACCACTTCCAATCTCGGTGAATGTGTCGAGAACCTATCTTCAGAAAGAAGATGTTGCAGGATATATCAAGAATCTGATCGACAAATATCAGATTCCGATGGAGCTGTTCCAGTTAGAAATCACGGAGACAACGGAGAATGCAGAATCATTGTCTTATATCAATAGTTTGAAACAGGCGGGATTTACATTGTTAATGGATGATTTCGGATCGGGTTATTCTTCCCTTTGTATGTTGAAGAATACACCATTTGACGTATTGAAGATGGATCGGCAGTTTTTGGATGAATGTTTGGACAGTAAACAGGGTAAGACGATCATTTCTCATGTGATATCCATGTCAAATGATTTGGGCTTAAGTATTATAGCAGAAGGCGTAGAGAATCGAGGAACGGCAGATTTCCTTTATGATAATGGATGTAGCGTATCTCAGGGATTTTATTTTTCCAAGCCTGTTTCGATTCCGGAGTTTGAGCATATGTTGGATGAACAGCAGACAGAGCAGCAGAGGTAGATATAAGGAACGGGAGGACAAAGTACTGTTGGAACTTTTGGATGGAAGACCGGAGAATACGGAAGGAAGACTGGAGAAGGAGATTCGGGTATATGATTTTCTTGACCATCTTGGAATAGAATATAAGAGAGTCGACCATGAACCGGCATTTACGATGGAAGTATGTGAGGAGATTGATAAGATGTTGCAGGCGACAATCTGTAAGAATCTTTTCCTGTGCAATCGTCAGAAGACACAGTTTTATCTGTTGATGATGCCGGGAGACAAGCCGTTTAAAACGAAGGAGATCACTTCACAGATCGGGAGCGCAAGACTGTCATTTGCATCGGCTGAGGACATGGAGAAATATCTGGATATCGAACCGGGGGCTGTCAGTGTCATGGGACTGATGAATGATACGGAGCATCATGTACGGCTGCTGGTGGATGAAGACATATTAAAAGGCGAGTATCTTGGCTGCCACCCATGTGTGAATACATCCAGTCTGCGGATGCGCACGGCAGATGTATTCGGATTGTATCTGGATGCGGTCGGACACGATATGACAAAAGTCGTCCTGACAGGTGAAGCATAGAGCAAAGAAAAAACCAGGCCATAAGTCATATACATTCAGGGAAATGTTGTTGACCATGTGTTTGGTTTTTGCTATGTTTAGACGAGAGATTTGAAAGGAAATAAAATATGAAAGAAAATATAAAGGGACAGCCGGGAAATAGAAAACCGGATGGCAGAAAAGTCCAGTCCCCAAATAAGAAACCCAACCCCGTGGCATACGAATATACAGACGAAGAATACCGGAGATTACTTGTAAAGAAGCAGACAGAGATGGAAAAGCTGCTTTCAGGATTTGCACCGGTCGATCCAATCGTGGGAATGGAAAATCCGTATTATTACAGGAACAAAGTATGTGCGGAATTCAGAAAACTGAAGAATGGTACGATCATCTCCGGCCGATATCAGGAGGGTACTCATAATGTCATAGAGACAAAAGGCTGCAAGATCGAAGATCAGCGGGCGGATGCGATCATTCAGGATATCACAGGGCTGTTCCGGTCATTTAAAATGATGATCTATAATGAAGACAGCGGATATGGACTGATCCGTCATGTACTGATCCGGACAGCACATCAGACCGGACAGATCATGGTGATCATTGTGACGGCATCTCCGGTATTTCCGTCGAAGAAGAATTTTGCAAATGCACTTTTGAAGCTTCATCCGGAGATCACAACGATCGTTCAGAATATAAATACAAAGGATACGAATATGGTGTTAGGTGACCGAAATCAGGTCATCTATGGCAAAGGCTATATAGAAGATGTTCTCTGTGGCAAACGGTTTCGTCTGTCGCCGGGAAGCTTTTACCAGATCAATTCTGTTCAGACGGAGAAATTATATAACAAGGCGATCAAATATGCGGATCTGAAAAAGAAAGAGACGGTGATAGATGCATATTGCGGAATCGGAACGATCGGTATCGTTGCAAGCGACCGGGCAAAACGAGTGATTGGTGTGGAACTGAATGCAGAAGCAATCCGTGATGCGAAGATTAACAGCCGGATGAACAAGATAGAAAATATCGAGTTCTATGCAAATGATGCAGGCAGGTTTATGGTAGAACTGGCAGACGCAGATGAGCATATTGATGTTGTGTTTATGGATCCGCCTCGTTCAGGAAGCACAGAAGAATTTCTTTCTTCTGTTGTGACTCTGTCTCCGCGTAAGGTAGTTTATATTTCCTGTGGACCGGATACCCTTGCTAGGGATCTGAAGTATCTGACCACACATGGCTATCAGGTGTTAAAGATCACACCATTTGATCTCTTCCCATTTACTGAGCATACAGAGGTTGTTACGCTATTGACGAGAGACAGAGTTATTTTTAAGTAGGAGAGGAACGTTATTAAAGATGAAAGAAAAGATAAAATTATTATCCGGTGCACAACTGAAATATATAGCATTTGCTTCAATGTTGATCGATCATGTTAATAAAACATTTTTCATATATTTTAACAGTAAGGCTTTAATAGTCATGAGTGAACTGTTTGATATATTAGGCAGGATCGCATTTCCTATCTTTATTTCCCTGTTGGTGGAGGGATATTTTAAAACGAGAAATCGATGGAGATATTTGGGAACACTCCTGGTATTTGGAATTATATCAGAGGTTCCGTTTGATATGTGTACATCTAATGTATTTTTTGAACCAAACTGGAATAATATCATGTTTACGCTTGCACTGGTGTTGGCGATGATCTGGATTATTGATGCCCTGAAAAAGAAGATGCAGACACTGCCCAAGTTCTTGTGGTATCTTGTATCTTTTATAATTGTAGCAGTAACTTGTCTGATAGCCATGAATCTGAGTCTGGATTATGATTCCCATGCGGTGTTGATCGGTTATTTTCTGTATCTTTTTCATGACAGACCGATTATTGCTATTCCGTTTAATTTTGCATCGATGTATAAGGAACCATGGGCACTGCTGGGTTTTGGCCTGATGCTTACTTATAATGGAAAGCGTGGAAAGCAGAATAAGCTTGTGAACTATTTGTTTTATCCGGTGCATCTTCTGATATTGGGAATTCTGAGAATGTGTCTTGGAATTTGACAGTAATTTGACGGCAACCGGCTGATAATCATTGAATTTTATGCCCCAATGTAGTATAATCATCGTGCTATTTTGGGGCTTTTTTGCGCCATTATACAGGTAAAGAACAAGAATACAGAGAAAAATTACCTTGTGGCATCAACTTTGAACGGCCATCTGACATAACGTAATATGGCTGAATGGTATGAGTTGTATGACCTTATAAATCAAGGTTTTAAGGAGGAATTATAACCATGAAGCTCGGCATAGTTGGACTTCCCAATGTTGGAAAAAGTACATTATTTAACTCTCTGACAAAAGCAGGTGCAGAATCAGCAAACTATCCATTCTGTACCATCGACCCCAATGTAGGTGTCGTTGCAGTACCGGATGAGAGGTTAGACAAGCTGACAGAGATGTATCACTCGGCAAAGACCACTCCTGCAGTTATTGAATTCGTAGATATCGCAGGACTCGTAAAGGGCGCATCCAAAGGCGAAGGTCTGGGAAACCAGTTCCTTGCAAATATCAGAGAGGTAGATGCGATCGTTCATGTTGTCAGATGCTTTGAAGATACAAATGTTATTCATGTAGATGGTTCGGTTGATCCGATCCGTGATATTGAAACGATTAATCTGGAGCTGATCTTTTCCGATATTGAAGTTCTGGATCGTAGAATAGCAAAGACGATACGAGGTGCAAGAAATGATAAGATGCTTGCAAAGGAGCTGGATTTCCAGCAGCGTATCAAAGCACATTTGGAGGAAGGCAAGCTTGCAAAGACTCTTGAGGTAACAGACGAGGACGAACAGGGTTGGATCGAGGAATACAACCTTCTTACATGGAAACCGGTTATTTTCGCAGCAAATGTAAGCGAAGACGATGTAGCAGATGATGGAGCATTAAATGAGTATGTTCAGAAAGTAAAAGAATATGCAAAAGAATTTGATTCAGAAGTATTTGTTGTCTGTGCACAGATCGAGCAGGAGCTGGCAGAACTGGATGACGAAGAAAAGAAAATGTTTTTGGAAGATCTTGGAGTAAAAGAATCCGGTCTTGATAAACTGATAAAGGCAAGCTATTCACTGCTTGGACTGATCAGTTATCTGACAGCCGGTGAGACAGAATCCAGAGCATGGACGATCAAGAAGGGAACAAAAGCGCCGGGAGCAGCCGGCAAGATCCATTCTGATTTTGAGCGTGGATTCATCAAGGCAGAGGTTGTAAGCTATAAAGATCTTATGGAATGTGGCAATATGGTAGCTGCCAAAGAAAAAGGTCTGGTAAGACAGGAAGGTAAAGAATATGTGGTAGAGGACGGAGATGTCATCCTCTTTAAGTTCAACGTATAAAACAGCTTCCTTTAGGAGATAACAAGAAAATGGAAACTATTTCAGAATATTTTAACAGTATTATCTTTCCGCATTTGGGAATCTTCCTGAAGCATGTAGGTGATCATATATCCATTGGCAGCTTTGAGATCCGGTTTTACGGTATCATCATTATGTGTGGATTTATCCTTGCCTACTTCCTTGTGACAAATGAAGCGAAACGAACAGGGCAGGATCCGGAAATGTATCTGGACTTTATCCTGATCCTGATCATTCCGGTAATCTTAGGCGCAAGAATTTATTATATATTGTTCCGGCTGGATCAGTATATAGTGGCGGGAAATGTAAAAGAAACCATCCTTGGTATGTTAAATATCAGAGGTGGCGGACTTGCAATCTATGGTGGTGTAATTGCTGGTATTATTACCGGATGCATCTTTGCGAAGAGGCGGAAGGTAAATGTGCTTCGGCTTGCCGACACAGCAGCGTTTGGTCTGCTGATCGGACAGATTCTTGGACGCTGGGGCAATTTCTTCAACAGGGAGGCGTTTGGTGCGTATACAGATTCTGTATTTGCGATGGGAATCCCTCTTGATTATTACAGACATGAAGGAACACTAAACAGTCTGATCAGCAGTGGAGTGATCTCAGATACCATGCTTGCAAATACACAGATGCTTCATGGTATGGAATGTATAACAGTACATCCTACGTTCCTGTATGAGTCACTCTGGAATCTGATGTTGCTGATCTTTCTTCTTATATATAGAAAGCATCAGAAGTTTACAGGTGAATTCGCATTTATCTATGTAGCAGGCTATGGACTTGGAAGATGTATCATTGAAGGACTTCGTACAGATTCCTTAATGATCGGCAATTCCGGTATCCGTGTATCACAGCTCCTTGGATTTGCATGCTTTTTAGTTGGTGCAGTTGTGCTCATCGTTGGCTATGTTCGCAGAGCAAAAGGGCAGTTGCAGACCATTGAAAATGAGTCTGTTCAAGCGCCTTCAGAGGATGAAAACAACTAGGCTCAATGCGGTAATTCATTGCGTGAAAAAAATATTTAAAAAAGTTGAAAAAAGTTGTTGACAGATACAACGTCTTATGATAACATATCCATTGTTGTGAGGCAAATAAATCACAACAATGGAAAATGCGCGAGTGGCTCAGCGGTGGAGCACCTCCTTGCCTGTCTCTTATACACATCTGACGCTGCCGACGATCGCATAAGTG
>ERZ1027036.269-NODE-269-length-31960-cov-14.599687_pt1 | contig 31960 bp, 20 predicted proteins | sample MGYA00519441_ERZ1027036 | MGnify/ENA primary metagenome ERZ1027036 (study PRJEB26926, sample SAMN06164792) | human gut metagenome | biome: ENVO:00009003; feature: ENVO:2100002; material: ENVO:00002003 | host: Homo sapiens | place: USA | collected 2012 ... | reverse complement strand
ACGCCGGCATGTCGGAATGGCAGACGATGCAGACTCAAAATCTGTTGGGCGCAAGCCCGTGTGGGTTCAAGTCCCACTGCCGGCACTATTTGCAAAACCCCGTAAATCCAAGATTTTCAGTAAAATCAAGGGTTTGCGGGGTTTTTTCTTTACTTACAATCTTTCAAAAATTAAAGAAATTAGGGTACTTTTAAGAAAAATTTGCCCCAAAAAGGTACCCAAAAAGGTACCCAAAAATCTGCCATATAGGCTGTAATACCAGATAGCAAACAGGAGCATTATGATGATAAAAAAGATTTATAAAAAATATGAAATTATATTCAATGTTATATTTTTCTCGATTTTCCCGATTACGGCTTTTTATCTTATGGAGTTCTACGAACATAATCCTTTTGAAGAAGTCAGATTTATGGCGGGATTTTTTAATATTATTTTGTTTGAGCTGATTGCCTGGATTCTTTATTTTGTTACGGGCAGGGCGAAATGGGCACTTCGTGCAGTTTTTATCGTGGCCATGGTTTTTGGACTGATTAATCATTATGTTATGCTTTTCCGCTCGACTCCTTTTGTTCCATGGGATATTTTTTCAATTGGTACGGCGACAAGTGTTGCATCCAATTATGATTTCGCACCGACTGCAGGAGTAGTTGTTGTTACAGTTATATTTATAGCTCTTATTATGCTGATGCATTTTGTTGATTTCAGAATTAAGTGGAAATTCAGGTTCAGACTAATTCCGACTGTGCTTGGAATACTTGCGCTGTGTCTGTTTGTGAATGCCCTGCAGGATGAGGATTTCCAGACGGACAATTACCTGTATCCGTTTCTCTTTACACCGGCATATATGACAAAGGTGAATGGAATGGCAGTGACCTTTGCGATGGATCTTAAGTTTGTGGCGGTTGATAAGCCTGATGGGTATAGCAGACAGAAGGCTAAGGAGCTGCTTGACAGCTATTCCGGTACAGATGATAATTCAGATGCAGCTAATAATACTGCAATTACAGATAAAAGTGATTATCCGAATATTATAGTTGTGATGGATGAGGCATTTTCAGACCTGTCAGTGCTCGGTGATTTTGATACAAATACAGACTATATGCCGTTTGTACACAGTCTTGAAAAGGGCAATGAGAACACTATAACAGGATATCTGAATACGTCTGTATGCGGTGGCAATACCGCCGATACCGAGTTTGAGTTTTTGACAGGCAATACGATGGCTTTTCTTCCGGTAGGAAGTATTCCTTATCAGCAGTATATAAAGAGCACGACACCTTCTCTTGCAAGCTATTTAAAAAGCATAGGCTACGCAACGTATGCACAGCATCCGTACTATGGCAGTGGATGGAACCGGGATACGGTCTATCCTCTTTTGGGATTTGACAATCTTTCGTTTATGCAGGATTATTCTAATCAGAGGTTTGTGCGCAAATATATAAGTGATGAGACATCCTTTGACAGGATTATTGAGACCTATGAGAACAAACCGGATGGTCAGCCGGCATTTATATTCAATGTCACTATGCAAAACCATGGTGGATACACGGATACCTACTACGGTTTTGACAATACGGTGACAGCGGATAAGCTCAATAATTCTGCACTTGACCAGTATCTTTCTTTGATTAAGATGACAGACGAGGATTTAAAGAACCTCATTGAATATTTCTCAAATGTGGATGAGAAAACTATAGTGGTATTTTTCGGTGATCATCAGCCAAATGATACTGTGGCGAGCTCTGTTCTTGCAGCAAACGGCTTGGACTATAATAATTTATCAAATGAAGAGCTTAAGCTGCGCTATCAGGTGCCGTATGTTATCTGGGCAAATTATGATATTGATGAGGCTGCAGGAAAAGACACGAGCGTTAATTATCTGGCTGCAAACGTACTTAAAGCGGCAGGTGTGCCGACAAATGACTATCAGAGCTTTCTGCTAAAGCTGCAGGAGGAGTATCCAATTATATCAGCGGTACGCACAGATAAAACTGCAGATAAGACATTAGATAAAGCATCAAATAAATCAGACAAGGCAACCGGCAGCAAAAAGAAGCAGGCCGATTCGGATATGCTAAACGATTATAAGCTTTTGCAATATTACAGACTGTTTGACTGGGAGGATAAGTGATGAATTTTGTTAAAAAACATCCACTTTTGACAGCGTTTTTAATTCCATTTTTCATATGTATAATCATCTGTATAGGAAATGGTGTATATCCATTTGGCGATTACTGCCTTTTGCATATGGATTTGTATCACCAGTATCTGCCTTTCTTTAATGAGCTGTGGGAAAAGCTAAGAAATGGTGCGAGCCTCATGTATACATGGAATATCGGGCTGGGCAGTGATTTTGTATCGGTATTTGCCTATTATCTGGCGAGTCCGTTAAACTGGCTTGTGGTGCTTTTTCCAAAGAGCCATATTATTGAGTTTATTGAGCTGCTTATCATTTTTAAGATTTCGCTTAGCGGAGCAACATTTTTTTATTTTCTGAAGGAGCACTTTGTGCTTCTTGGAAAGGATAACAGATATCACAATAATACATTTGTGCCGGCATTTGTTTTCTCTACGGCGTATGCGCTTTCCGGCTTTGTAGCTGCGTATAGCTGGGATGTCATGTGGATGGATGTTGTGGCGGTTGCACCGCTTGCGATAGTAGGACTTGAGAAGCTTGTGCGGGACAAAAAGCCGGTGCTTTACTATGTATCACTGGCACTTTGTATATTGTCAAACTATTATCTGAGCATCATGCTTTGCATCTTTTTGGTATTTTGGTTTGCATGGCTTTTCTTTACGCAAAAGGGCGGTAAAATGGCTGCAATTGTGAGATTTGCCGTTTACTCGCTTTTGGCTGGAGGCACTGCGATGGTGCTAATCATCCCGGAGCTTATCATTTTAAGCTACAGCGGTTCGTCGGGCATCGAGTTCCCAAAGCAGATAGAGTGGTATTTTAATCTCTTATCGGAGGTCGGCAGGATGTGTACGACAGCAAGCGTCTATGAGGGTGCAGAGAACTGGCCGAATCTGTATGCCGGAGCCTTTAGTGTGATGCTTTTGATACTGTTTGTGCTCAATAAAAGGATTAATTGGAAGAAAAAAATAGCTCCCGTATTATTTGTGTTGTTTTTCATGGCAAGCTTTGCCAATAAACAGCTTGACTTTATATGGCACGGACTGCATTTTCCGGATTCGCTGCCTGGCAGACAGTCGTATCTGTATGCATTTCTTGTATTGACCATAGGCTATGCTACAGTAAGAAAGTGGCGTGGCATAAGACTGTGGCATATTGGCGTGGCAGTGGTATTTGCATCGGCGCTTATGGCAGTAAGCACGATGTTTGCCGATGAGGATGTGACAGAGTATTATGCAGTTATCATAAGCATATTGTTTGTTGCGCTGTACGGCATTATGACAGTACTCTTAAAGCTTGCAGCAAGGAAAAACAGGAATCTTTTGATGGTCATAACATGCGGTATTGCGATTGTGGAGCTGGCTGTCAATATGGCTGTGACAGGACTTGGATGTACCGGCAGAAGCAGCTACAATGCCAATGTGGACGATATGCAAAAGGCACTGGAGCTGGCAAAAGAGGATGCAGCTGACAACGATGTACCATTTTACAGGGTTGAGGATACAGGCCGACTAACTAAAAATGATGGCACACGATACGGCTATGCTTCTGGAACACAGTTTTCTTCCCTGATGAATATAAATGTGAGCCATTTTTATCAGGCTCTTTATATGGAGGGAGGCAAGAATTTCTACTGTTATAACGGTGCCACACCTGTCACGTCAGCCATGCTTTCGGTCAGATATATGGTTACAAAATCAATACAGCCACAGAATGAGCTGACTACACTTGTTGGAAAATGCGGAAATCACTATCTGTATCGGAATAACTACACACTTCCGCTTGGATTTATGATGGATGAGGGAGTGATTGATGCGTGGAAACCATCATCTTCATCGAAAATATATTCGATTAATTCCCTTGGCAGGCTTCTAGGTGCAGCAGATGATACGCTGACCCTGACAGAGTGCACTCAGGATGAAAATCCGGGAACTACGACTCTCACCTTTGACCATGACGGATATTATTATGCGGCATACGATTCGTGTAGCACTGACAGTCTGACATTCAGCCACGGAGAGTATGAGACCACATATTCGAAGACCACTCACAGGTATCTGTTTGACCTGGGATACGTGAAGGCGGGGGAGACAGTTTCCGTCACAAACACTGATGCCGATGCTGTACGATTTAACGTATACGAGCTTTCCATTGCTGCAGTTGAGAGTGCTTACAATACACTCAATGAGCAGACACTCTCGGTGGATGATTTTTCAGATACACACATAAGAGGACACATTGATGTGAAGCAGGCAGGACAGCTTGTACTTTCTATTCCGAGTGAAAAGGGATGGACTATGAAGGTGGATGGGAAGGATGCAGAGTATGAGGATTTTTCAGATACCTTTGTGAGCATTCATCTGGATGAGGGAGAGCATGAGATAGAGCTTTATTATGAGACACCGGGGCTTAAGGCAGGTGCAGCTATAAGCGCAGGCTGTGTGGGTGTCTTTCTACTGCTTTTATTGTTTCGTCAAATAGTTAAGAGACGCAGCCGTTTAAAGTTTAAAGCGAACAGTGACAGATAGCGAATGCACTGACAGACAACGCATACTGTTCATTTATGCGAAACACAGAATGTTCAAATTGTAATAGTATAATTCAATAATAAAAATAAAACAGGAGATTAACAAAATGAACAAACAAAACAAAAAAATCGCACAGGAAAAAAGAAGAATCGAGAGAGAGAAGGCAGAAAAGAAGGCAAAGGTTGTGAATCTGCTGAAATTCTGGGTGCCGGTAGTGGCAGTCGTTGTGGTAGTCATAGTGCTAATCTGGGCAGTTGCGACATCGGGCAGTTCATCGTCAAAGGGCACTGATGGTACAGAAGCTGCATCACAGACCACGGAATCTCAGGCATCCGAGACACAAAGCAGTGATTCACAGACAGAGGCAGCAACACTTAATACAGAGGTTGACACGGTTGCAGAAAATGGAGATAAGGTAAATATTGACTACACCGGATATATGGACGGTGAAAAATTCGAGGGTGGAAGCACTGATGGACAGGGCACAGACCTGGTGCTTGGCTCAGGCAGCTATATAGATGGCTTTGAGGACGGAGTGGTAGGTCACAAGGTGGGAGAAACCTTTGATTTAAACCTGAAGTTCCCGGATGATTATAAGGTAAATACAGAACTTGCCGGAAAGGATGTTACGTTTGAGGTGACTCTTAACGGTGTATATAAATAAAGAGGATAACACACATATATGGAAAAATCGTTTGAAGAGGTACTGGTACAGTTTTATGTTGACCAGTACAGGGAGAATGCGAAGAGAAGTACAGGTAAGCCTGTAAAGCTGGCACACTATATTCACAGGCTCAATAGTAAAGCAAAATCAATTAAATATGCGCGATTTTCAAAAAACGAGACAATAGCACTCGACAAGCTGCATCAGGAAATAAAAAGGCTTGCATTGATCACCTACTATTCCAACAATAAGAATGCAAGGCAGATTTTAAATAGAGAAATCCTTCCGCAGCTCGTTAGGGTGGATATGGAGCAGTTTGATGAGAATGAGGCAGAGTATCTCACAGAGGATTTTCTAAAGCTTTTGCGCAAGGAGTATATAGGTGCGATATGTACAAGGAGCATGAAGGCGCTTTACAATGAGTACCGCAGCAAGGAGTTTAGAAGAGAGATTGTCACGCTGGTTCCGGCACGGCCGGAGCTTGAGTTTCCAAAAGCACAGAGCATGAAAAGGCACTTCATACTCCATATAGGCCCGACTAACAGCGGTAAGACATATCAGGCGCTTGAGAGGCTTAAGCTGGCGCAAAACGGAGTTTATCTGGGACCTCTTAGACTTCTGGCACTTGAGGTATATGAGAAGATGAATGATGCAGGCATACCATGCACCATGCTTACAGGCCAGGAGTGTCTTGAGGTATCAGACAGCAGAATTACAGCATCGACGGTGGAGATGCTTGACTGTGACAAGGAATATGATATCGCAGTGATTGATGAGGCACAGATGGTTGCAGATGATGACAGGGGACATTCATGGACCAGGGCAATTCTTGGTACACTTGCAGGAGAGATTCATATATGCATGAGTCCGGTGGCAAAGGATGTAGTCATTCATCTGATTAATCTGTGCCATGACGAGTATGAGATAAGGGAGTATGAGAGAAAGACAGCTCTAAAGCTGGAGGATAAGCCTTTTTCATTTCCACAGGATGTGAGAGAGGGCGATGCCTTTATCGTCTTTTCAAAGAAGTCGGTACTCAATATAGCAGGGCGTCTGGAGGAAAACGGCATAAAGCCAAGTGTCATATACGGAAGTCTGCCACCGGAAATAAGGCGCAGGCAGATGATGCTTTTTAATGAGAAAAAGACACAGGTTGTCGTGTCAACAGATGCGATAGGAATGGGACTCAATCTGCCGGTCAGAAGAATTGTATTTCTGGAGGTGGAAAAGTTTGATGGAGTATCAAGACGTCCGCTTGTCATCTCTGAGATAAAACAGATAGCGGGCCGTGCAGGCAGATTTGGTCTGTATGATACAGGCTATGTGACAGCTTTGGGACAAAAGAATCTGAATTATCTGAAGAATACGCTAAATATACCGGAGCAGGATATTGATATAGTAAGTCTTGGCTTCCCGCAGGTACTCCTTACAATGGATGCGCCGCTTGATGCGATAATTAAGCTCTGGCATGAGGCAGAGCCATCAGCACCGTTTAGGAAAATCAATGTCGATGAGACATTGTTTTTGTATGGATATGCGTATAAGGAGCGATACTTTATCGCAGATTTTGATGACAAATATCTGCTTTATAAGATGATTACATGTCCTATAGATATAAAGGACAGGGAGCTTGTCAGACAATGGCTGCGCTACTGCATGTCGTATACATCTGATATCTCTCTCGACAAGCCTGATAAGCATTCAAAGTATCAGGGGCTCATGAAATACGAATCCTATTACAAAAAGCTTGATTTGTACTATCAGTTTTCAGTCCGCATGGGCAAAATTGTGGATGAGGACTGGCTTGAAAACGAGCGCGACAAAACACAGGCAAAGATTATGCAGCTTCTATCAAAGAGCAAGGATGAGTATATTATCAGATGCCGGTATTGCGGCAGAATACTTCCGATTGGAAATTCACGCAATATATGCAGAGACTGCTACAGTATGATACGCAGGTAGCAGCCGGTTTATATTTTACGGTCAAGTCGTTGAATTTAGCTGTCCAATGTGGCATAATAGAAATAAGACCAAAATATGAATGGAGGAAGTTTTTATGGCAAACAATGAATTACAGATTGCCGGCTCACAAGGGGAACTTAGAATCCGTCCTTACGAGCACCACGCAAAGTATTATGAAACAGATCAGATGGGTATAATCCACCATTCAAACTATGTCAAGTGGATGGAAGAAGCAAGACTTGATTTGATGGATCAGATAGGACTCAACTACAGGCAGATGGAGGATATGGAAATCATAAGTCCGGTGCTGTCGATATCGGTAGAGTATCACAGTATGGTACATTTCGATGACACGGTCGTCATCTACACAAAGCTGCTTAAGTATAACGGAATAAAGATGGAGCTTGAGTATGTCATGAAGGACAAAGAGACAGGCGAGCTTCGCACCACTGCAAAAAGCAGCCATTGCTTTTTGAACAAATCCGGCAAACCAATCTCATTAAAGAGAATGTATCCGGAATTAGATACAAAATTTTTTGAATTTAAAGAGGCATAATAAAATGATACAGGATAGATTAAAAGCATTGAGAAGCGAGATGGCAAAGAGGGGCATCTCGCTGTATGTGGTACCTACTGCTGATTTTCATGAGTCAGAGTATGTAGGAGAGCATTTTAAGGCACGCAAATATATTACCGGTTTCACAGGCTCAGCAGGAACCGCAGTCATCACTATGGATGAGGCCGGACTATGGACAGACGGCAGGTATTTTGTGCAGGCGGCTGCGCAGCTTAAGGATACCACTGTAAAGCTCTTTAAGATTGGCGAGGAGGGCGTACCGACAGTTGATGAGTATATAAAGGATACTCTTTCGGATGGCGGTGTAATAGGCTTTGACGGCAGAGTGGTAAATGCCGCATGGGGCAAAAGACTTTCAGAAATCGCAAAAGAAAAGCACGGCAGCATGTACGTAAATGAGGATCTGATTGACCTTATATGGACTGACAGACCACCTATGTCAAAGGCACCTGTCATGATTTTTGACAATAAATATACCGGTGAGGATATAAGCTCAAAGCTTAAAAGAGTCAGAGAGCAGATGGCACAAAAGGGTGCAACCATTCATCTGATGTCATCACTTTATGATATCGCCTGGCTTTTAAATGTCAGGGGAGGCGACATAAGCTATGTGCCTGTAGTGCTTTCATATCTGGCACTGTCACAGGACAGCTGCATATGGTTTTTGCAGGAAGAGGTTGTGACAGAGACTCTTAAGGCATACCTCGATAAGAATGGTATACAGACAAGACCTTACGATGATTTTTATGAATATGTGAAGCATATTGATGAAAAAGAGACAGTGCTTTTAAATACATCGATTGTAAATTACCGCATCTGCGACAGCCTGCCGGATGGTGTTAAGGTGATTGATGCGGAGGATCCTACAGTTGTCATGAAGGCCGTAAAGAATGAAGTACAGCTTGAAAATCTGCGCAAGGCGCATTTAAAGGATGCAGTTGCGATGTGCAAGTTTATGTACTGGCTTAAGACAAATATAGGTAAGATACCTATGACAGAGATTTCGGCTTCAGATTATCTTGCATCGCTTAGAGCTGAGCAGGAGGGCTTTCTTGATTTGAGTTTTGCCACAATATGCGGATATGCTGATCATGGTGCTATTGTGCATTACTCTGCAACAGAGGAGTCTGACAGGCAGCTTAAGCCTGAGAGTCTTCTTTTGGTTGATTCAGGCGGACATTATCTGGAGGGAACCACAGATATCACGAGAACCTTTGCGTTAGGACCGGTGACTGACGAGATGAAGGATATGTTTACGAGAGTTTGCCGCTCAAATATGAACCTGGCAAATGCAAGGTTTAAGGAGGGCTGCTCGGGCCTTAACTTTGATATTCTGGCAAGAGAGCCTTTCTGGGAGATTGGTATGGACTACAATCACGGCACCGGACACGGTGTGGGCTATGTGCTCAATGTTCATGAGGGACCAAACTGCTTTCACTGGAAGCAGTACCCGGGCAGAACTGCAGAGCGTGTGATAGAAGAGGGCATGGTTACTACAGATGAGCCGGGCATCTATTTAGAGGGCAAATTCGGTATTCGTACAGAGAATGAGCTTATCTGCCGAAAGGGTGAGAAAAATGAGTATGGCCAGTTTATGTATTTTGAGAATCTGACCTATGTACCGATAGATCTCGATGCGATTGATCCAAATCAGATGACAGACAGGGAAAAGGGATACCTGAACGCTTACCATGCTAGAGTTTATGAGCTTGTTTCACCATTTTTGAATGATGAGGAGGCTCAGTGGCTTAAGAAATATACAAGAGCTATTTAACGTTACTGCCTGCACTGCAGTGTGACCGGCAGCGATTACAACAATATTAAGTAATAAGGAAAGTATAAAATGAGTGAAAAGCTTGTACTTATAGACGGACACAGTATTTTAAACAGGGCATATCACGGGCTGCCTGATCTGACCAATTCAGAGGGGCTTCACACAAATGCAGTCTATGGTTTTTTGAATATCATGTTCAAGATTCTTGACGAGGAAAAGCCAGACTATCTGACGGTGGCATTTGATGTGCATGCGCCGACGTTTCGCCACAGGATGTTTGATGCGTACAAGGGCACGAGAAAGCCTATGGACGAGGAACTTAGGCAGCAGGTGCCTATGATAAAGGAAATGCTTACCGCTATGGGCATTAAAATCGTGGAAAAGGAAGGCTATGAGGCCGACGATATACTTGGAACCTTATCTGTCAGGGCAGAAAAGGCCGGTATGGATGTCGCCATCATTTCCGGAGACAGAGACCTTTTGCAGCTTGCGACTGACCATGTCATGGTAAGGATTCCAAAGACAAAGAAAACAGGAACCGAGATAGAAAACTACAATACAGCAGATGTTATCGAAAAGTACGGCGTCACTCCAAAGGAATTTATCGATGTAAAGGCTCTGCAGGGAGATACGTCTGATAATATTCCCGGGGTACCCGGTATCGGCGAAAAGACAGCAGGCGCACTTATAGCAAAATATCACTGTATAGAGGCAGTACATGAGGACGCTGAGAATGTAAAGCCGCCAAGGGCTTCAAAGAATATAGTGGAGTACTGGGAGCAGGCGCATATGAGCAAGGAGCTTGCGACAATCATACTTGATGCGCCGATTGACTATGAATTTTCTGATGCAAAGCTTAGTGGCGGAGTAGAGTCACTCTACACTGAGGAAGCCTTTTTACTGTGCAAAAGATACGAATTCAAAAACATGCTGTCACGGTTTAACGTGGAGGCTCCTAAAAACAATGCCGAGGAGCATTTTGTGGTAGTAAGGGACTTAAAGACTGCAGAGAGTGTGTTTGAGAAGGCAAAGGACAAGGAGGTCGCTTTTGCGGTAGTACCGGGAGAGTCTTTGGGAAACAGCGAAAGTGATGGACAGCTAAGTCTGTTTTCGGAGCCGGTTTCTAACGATTATCTTGCTGTTTCGATTTGTTTTTCAGAGGAGGACATTTATTTTATCTGTACAGGTGATGAGATTTCAAGCAGCTTCCTGGATGAAAAATTAAATACCTTGGAAGTAAAGTCATGGATATCACCGGATTTAAAGACCAATCTGCACAGATTTAAGAGCAAAGAGATAAAGGCAGATGACAGAGACAGATATTTTGACATGATGGTGGCTGCATACCTTATCAATCCGCTTGTCGGGGAGTATCCCTATGATGCGGTTGCAAAGGACTATCTGGGGCTTATGCTCTCATCTAAAAAGGATTATCTGGGAAAGCTTGATTTCACCCGGATGATGAAGGAGGATGAGAAAAAGGCAGTGGACTGTGCCTGCTACGAGGTGTATACTGCCTGGAAATCAAAGCCGGTTCTTTTGCAGAAGCTAAAGGAAATGGATATGCTCACGCTTTATAAAGATATCGAGCTCCCGCTCGTTTTTGTGCTGTATGATATGGAAAATGAGGGTATAAGGGCTGATGGAATAAAGCTTAAGGAGTATGGAGACAAGCTTGCTGTTTCGATAACTGAGCTTGAAAAGAAAATATATGAGGCAGCAGGTGAAGAGTTTAATATAAATTCGCCAAAGCAGCTTGGAGTCATTCTCTTTGAAAAGCTTGGACTGCCAAATGAAAAGAAGACAAAGACCGGTTATTCTACTGCGGCAGATGTGCTTGAAAAGCTGGCGCCGGAGTATCCCATTGTCGCGGATATTCTGGAATACAGACAGCTCACAAAGCTAAAGAGCACATATGCTGACGGACTTTCGGGATATATTGCATCCGATGGCAAAATCCATACTACCTTAAATCAGACAATCACTGCGACAGGCCGTCTTTCAAGCACAGAGCCTAATCTGCAGAATATCCCGATAAGGATTGAGCTGGGCAAGCTTATCAGAAAGGTATTTCTGCCTGAGGATGGAGATCTGTTTGTTGACTCAGACTACTCGCAGATCGAGCTTCGGGTGCTTGCGGCGCTTTCAGGGGATGAAAGGATGATAGAGGCCTTTAAGAATGGTCAGGATATCCACAGAAGTACAGCATCCCTTGTGTTTGACACACCGTTTGATGAGGTCACAGACCTTCAAAGACGAAATGCCAAGGCGGTAAATTTTGGTATCGTATATGGTATCAGCGCGTTTGGTCTGTCTAACGACCTGGGGATTTCAAGGAAAGAGGCACAGGGCTATATAGACAGCTATTTTGTCAAATATCCAAAGATTAAGGAGTTTTTGGATCAGACGGTTTTGGATGCCAAGAAAAATGGCTATACAAAGACCATGTTTGGACGTATCAGACCGATTCCCGAGCTGAACTCGAGCAATTTCATGCAAAGACAGTTTGGAGAGAGAGTTGCGATGAACTCACCTATTCAGGGTACAGCAGCCGATATCATAAAGATTGCCATGATACGTGTGCATGACAGGCTTCTTGACGAGGGCTTAAAGTCAAGACTTATCCTTCAGGTGCATGATGAGCTTTTAATTGAGACAAAGGAAGCTGAGAAGGATAAAGTGATTAAGCTTCTGGAGAAAGAAATGCGTGGCGCGGTGGACATGAAGGTATCCATGGAGGTTGGCACCGAGTGTGGCTATGACTGGTATGATGCGCATTGATGACAGAAAAGGAAATAATATGATTTTTATAGGAATAACAGGTGGTGTAGGTGCCGGAAAATCGGCAGTGCTTAGCTATCTTAAGGAACTTGATGGCGTAAAGGTCATGCTTTCCGATGAGATAGCACATGAGCTGATGGAGCCGGGAAGTGACTGCTACAACAGATTAAGGGAATTGTTTGCGGGCGAACCGATATGGCTTGAGGACGGGCATTTTGACAGACCGGCACTTGCCGGAGTGATTTTTTCGGATGATAAAAAAAGAGAGCTTTTAAACGAAGTAGTGCATCCTGCAGTAAAGGAATATGTGCTTAATGCAGTTAAAGAGGCAAAAAAAGATGGTCTGTTCATGCTTGTGCTTGAAGCAGCACTCCTTATAGAGGAGGGATATGGTGAAATATGCGACGAGCTGTGGTATATTTATGCAAGTGAAGAAGTCAGAAGAAAAAGACTTAAGTCATCAAGAGGCTATTCAGATGAGAAGATTGACAGTATCTTTGCAAGCCAGCTTAAAGAAGCTGAGTACAGAAGGCACTGCAAGGAGGTTATTGATAATGATGGAGATATCGAAAACACGATAGCTTCAATAAATAAAGCGCTTAGCAAATACAAGGAGTAGTGGAAATGAACAATGTATTCGGTTTGGACATTGGTACAAGAAATGTTGTAGGAACTGTCGGCTATCAGACTGATGACAAGGAATTTGTGGTTACAGCACAGTATGTCAGGGAGCATGAGACCAGAGCGATGCTTGACGGTCAGATACATGATATAGGCAGGGTGGCAAAAACCATTAAGGAAGTAAAGGACGAGCTTGAAAAACAGACAGGACAGCCACTTGAAGAGGTGTGTATAGCAGCCGCAGGACGAGTATTAAAGACTGTCACGACGCATGTGGAATATGAGTATGCGCAGGAGTCTGTGGTGACAGGCGAGGATGTCCATACGCTTAACCTGCTTGGTATAGAAAAAGCACAGGAGGCACTTAAGGAGGTTAACGATACAAGCTATAAGTTTTACTGTGTGGGATATTCTACAGTCAAATTCTTTTTGAATGATGAGGTGTTTATCAGCCTTGAGGGTCATAAGGCAAACAAAATAGGCGAGGATATCATAGTTACATTTCTGCCGGAGGATGTGGTGGACGGACTTTATGCGGCAGTGGGACAGGCAGGGCTTAGTGTTGCCAATATGACATTGGAGCCTATCGCCGCTATCAATGTGGCAATTCCGGAGAACTATCGTATGCTTAATATCGCACTTGTCGATGTGGGAGCCGGAACGAGTGATATCTCAATCACAAGAGACGGAAGTATCATAGCCTATGGCATGATACCGCATGCAGGAGATGAGATGACAGAAGTTATTGTGCAGCATTTCCTCGTGGATTTCAATATGGCGGAGAGCATCAAGCTTCAGTCTACGACAAGTGATACGGTTACATACAAGGATATCATGAGCATCGAGCACACAATTCCTGCACAGGATGTCTGGGATGTGGCAGCACCTGTTGTTGATAATATTGCACAAGAGGTATCGGCTAAAATCAGAGAGCTAAACGGTGACAAAACAGTGAGTGCCTGCTTTGTAGTCGGAGGCGGAGGCAAGATACACGGCTTCACGGAAAAGCTTGCGGAAGACCTTGACCTGCCGGAGGAAAGAGTCGCTCTAAGAGGTGAGGAAGTGCTTGGCGATGTGACCTTTGAGCAGGAGGATATTAAGAAGGATCCGCTTCTTGTCACTCCAATTGGTATATGTCTGAATTATTATGACCAGAGAAACAATTTTATCATGGTCAGATTCAACGGTGAGAGAATAAAGCTCTATGACAATAACAGGCTTACAATAGTCGATGCGGCGCTTCAGGCGGGATTTCCAAATGATGAGCTGTTTCCAAAGCGCGGCACCCCGATAAACTTTACGGTAAACGGTGTGGCAAGGCTTGTAAGAGGCGAGGCCGGAGAGGGCGCAGTGGTGACCATGAACGGAAAGCCTGCAAGCATCAACACACCGCTTGAGCCAAACAGTGAGATAGTCATCGAGCCGTCCACAGCAGGAGAGGCAGCAGTGTATAAGATATCGCAGCTTGATGAGTACAATCATTCTGTCATTACATTTGCCATAAATGGCAGAAAGGTATCATGTCCAAGGTTTGTCCAGGTAAACGGAAGGCTTGAGCCGGAGGATTACAGCATCAGGGAAAATGATGTGATTGAGACAAGAAATTACTATACAGTGCGTCAGATTGCGCAGTTTATGGATCTCGTTATTGACACAGACCAGATGATATTTGTAAACAATGAAGAGGCTGATCTCGACACTCTTGTATATGAAAATTTCTCTGTTGAGTGGAAAACAGATGAATATGGTGTTGCAAGAATCGACAATAACAATTATAATGACACACAAGAGTCTGATTCAGATGATGCTTCGGTCTTAGCTGAGCAGGATGCAAACAGCACAGAGTCAGACAACACAGTGACCAGAACATCAGAGCAGATGATGAATCAGGTGCTCGATGAGCTGCATGATGAGTTTGCCAAAGAAGCTGAAGCATCTGCTGTGCCGGAAAATGAATTGCCAAAAAATGATATACAGGAAGAAATACACGAAGAAGACTCATCAGAAAATACAGTTACAGTAATTGTAAACGGTGAGCCTGTAGAGCTGTCCGGCAAGGATACATATATATTTGTCGATATATTTACCCATATCTCATTTGATTTACAGGCAGGAAAGGGCAGGGCAATAGCCACTGTAATAAATGGCAGAGATGCCCAGTTTTCCGAGGAGCTTCATGAGGGAGACAAAATAGAATTATACTGGAAAGAGAATTAACATGTTAGAATTATGCAGCATTGCCAGCGGCAGCAGTGGAAACTGTATATGTGTGGGTACGGATGATTGTCATGTGCTCATAGACGCGGGCATCAGCGGTAAGAAAATAGAAAACGGACTGAATGAATTTGATATGACGGCCACAGATATGCAGGGGATTCTCGTGACACATGAGCATATAGACCATATCGCAGGGCTTGGTGTCATGGCAAGACGCTATCATATTCCGATTTATGCAACAAAGGCCACAATCGGGGCCATAAAATGTACCAAATCCGTTGGAAATATAGATGATGAGCTGTTTCATCCTATTGAGGCAGGCGTCGATTTTACAATAGGCGATATAGAGTTTGAGCCGCTTCACATATCACACGATGCGGCTGATCCTGTCGCGTACAGATTTAAAAACGAAAATCATGCGATGGCGGTCGTGACAGACCTTGGCACGTATGATGATGCACTGGTTTCAAAGCTTCAGAACCTGGATGGGCTGCTGCTTGAAGCCAATCATGATATAAATATGCTCCAGACAGGGGCATATCCGTATCCGCTCAAGCGCAGAATCATGGGTGACAGCGGACATTTGTCGAATGAGAGAAGCGGGCAGTTGTTATGCGAGCTTCTTCATGATAAATTTGGCTCAGTAATACTGGGACACCTTAGTAAAGAAAACAACTACGAAAAGCTGGCGTATGAAGCCGTCAGGCTTGAGGTCACAATGGGAGACAATCCATATAAGGCAAGTGATTTCCCTATGTATGTGGCTAAGAGAGACAGGGCATCAGACCGCATAGCCGTAGAATAAGAGAACAGGAGAATAAGTTGTTATGGATAACACAAAGAACAAAGTAATCATCACAGTTGTCGGAAAAGACACAGTAGGAATCATCGCAAAGGTATGTACATATCTGTCAGAGGGCAGTGTAAACGTGCTTGATATTTCACAGACTATCGTTTCAGGTTATTTCAACATGATGATGATTGTTGATATGGCAAATGCTACAGCTTCATTTGCAGAGATTTCTGACCAGCTTGATGCACTTGGAGAAGAAATTGGTGTAACAATAAAGTGTCAGAAGGAAGAAATCTTTGAGATGATGCATCGAATCTAGTTTAGCATATAAATGTCATACACAGTTAAAGGAGAACAGCAAAATGATAAATATTGGTGAAGTAATTGAGACCAATGACATGGTGGAGAAGGAAAATCTTGACGTGCGTACAATCACACTCGGTATCAGCCTGCTCGACTGTATAGACTCAGACCTTGCAAAGGTAAATGAGAATATCTACAACAAGATTACAACACTTGCAAAGAATCTTGTATCAACAGGAAAAGAGATAGAGAACAACTACTGTATCCCTATCGTAAACAAACGTATTTCAGTTACACCTATCGCCCTTGTCGGCGGTGCGGCCTGCAAGAGCTCAGAGGATTTTGTTACCATAGCAAAGACACTTGACAGAGCTGCCAAAGAGGTAGGTGTCAACTTCATCGGTGGATACTCAGCACTTGTGTCAAAGGGCATGACAAAGGCGGATGAGCTTTTAATCAAATCCATCCCTCAGGCAATGCTTGAGACAGACTTGGTATGCAGCTCTGTAAATGTTGGCTCTACAAAAACCGGAATCAACATGGATGCAGTAAAGCTGATTGGCGAGATGATAAAGGAGACAGCAGAGGTGACAAAGCACCTTCCTGTATCAGGCTGTGCCAAGTTTGTAGTATTCTGCAACGCTCCTGATGACAATCCGTTTATGGCAGGAGCATTCCATGGTGTGACAGAGGCAGATGCCATCATCAATGTAGGTGTCAGCGGACCTGGAGTAGTAAAGACTGCTCTTGAAAAGGTAAGAGGCGAGAACTTTGAGGTGCTCTGTGAGACAATAAAGAAGACAGCCTTCAAGGTTACACGAGTAGGACAGCTTGTGGCAAAGGAGGCTTCAAAGAAGCTTGGAGTGCCATTTGGAATCATAGACCTCTCACTTGCACCTACACCGGCTATCGGAGACTCTGTAGCCGATATTCTCTGTGAGATAGGCTTAGAGAGAGCCGGAGCTCCGGGAACAACAGCAGCACTTGCACTCTTAAACGATCAGGTGAAAAAGGGCGGTATCATGGCATCCTCATATGTCGGCGGCCTCTCAGGTGCCTTTATTCCAGTATCAGAGGATCAGGGAATGATAGATGCCGTAAACGATGGTGCACTCACTCTCGAAAAGCTTGAGGCTATGACCTGTGTGTGCTCAGTAGGACTTGACATGATTGCAATCCCGGGCGATACAAAGGCCACCACAATTTCAGGAATTATCGCAGATGAGATGGCTATCGGTATGATAAACCAAAAGACAACAGCCTGCAGACTGCTTCCAGCAATCGGAAAGGATGTAGGTGATGTGGTAGAAATCGGAGGACTCCTCGGAAGTGCACCGGTTATGCCGGTAAACAGATTCTCTTGTGATGCATTTGTAAACCGTGGAGGAAGAATCCCGGCACCTATACACAGCTTTAAAAATTAATAAATAATGGCATTATTTACAAGCATGTACTTATAAGAACAACTTATAAGTACATGCTTATTTTAAAGTGGCACTTGACAATGACAAAAATACATGCTTAAATAAAGGCAGTTATATGACTGACGGAAGTGGATAACCACATGGAGTATAACAGTTGATTGCCGACCGTCTGGGCGCACATTTATATAAGTTTCCTGCAGAGCTTTATATTATTATGTGTGTTCAGACGGTCTTTTTTATTCCGGCAGGCCCGAGTAATTTGGGGATGCAGACCACATTATCAGAAAACATGGAGGATGACATGGAAAGAGTATCATTAGCAAAGGAATTATCAAGCACAACATACCCTGGCAGAGGTATCGTAATCGGCCGCACAAAGGATGGTAAGAAGGCTGTAACAGCATACTTTATCATGGGCAGAAGCGAAAACAGCCGCAACAGAGTATTTGTAGAGGATGGCGAGGGCATCAGAACACAGGCATTTGACCCTTCAAAGCTTGAGGATCCAAGTCTTATCATTTACGCACCTGTAAGAGTGCTCGGCAACAAGACAATTGTCACAAACGGTGACCAGACAGATACTATCTATGAGCTGATGGACAAGCAGCAGACATTTGAGCAGGCCTTAAGGACAAGAGAGTTTGAGCCTGACGCTCCTAACTATACACCTAGAATTTCAGGAATCATGCATATTGACAATGGCGAGTTCAATTATGCTATGTCAATCTTAAAGAGCAACAACGGCAATCCTGATGCATGCAACAGATACACATTTGCATACTCAGCACCGGTTGCAGGAGAGGGACATTTCATCCATACATATATGGGTGATGGCAATCCGCTGCCAAGCTTTGAGGGTGAGCCTACATGGGTAGACATCGACGGAGATATCGATGAGTTTACCGATATGGTATGGGAGAACCTTAACGAGGACAATAAGGTATCACTTTTTGTCAGATATATTGATATCGCAACAGGCGAGTATGAGAGCAGAATCGTAAACAAAAACAAATAAAACACTATATAAACGGTCAAATATACAAGATAAGCAGATAAAAACAGGAGAACAGAAAAATGCAGGAATACGAATTAAAATACGGATGTAACCCAAATCAGAAACCAGCCAGAATATTTATGAAGGAGGGAGAGCTTCCTATAAAGGTGCTTAACGGCAGAGCCGGATATATCAACTTCCTTGATGCCTTTAACGGATGGCAGCTTGTAAGAGAGCTTAAGAAGGCAACAGGTCTTCCGGCCGCAACATCCTTCAAGCATGTTTCACCTGCAGGTGCAGCAGTTGGACAGCCACTTTCAGATGTGGAGAAAAAGATTTACTGGGTTGATGATATGGATATTGAGTTTACACCACTTGCAAATGCATACATCAGAGCAAGAGGAGCTGACAGAATGTCATCATTTGGTGATTTTATTTCACTTTCAGATGTATGTGACAAGAGCACTGCACTTGTAATCAAAAGAGAGGTGTCAGACGGTGTTATCGCTCCGGGCTACACAGACGAGGCTCTTGAGATTTTAAAAGCTAAGAAGAAAGGCAACTACTGTGTTATCGAGATTGACCCGGCATATGAGCCGGCACCTATCGAGAGAAAGGATGTATTTGGCATCACATTTGAGCAGGGCAGAAACGAGCTTCATATTGATGATGATTTCTTCTCAAATATCGTGACAGAGAACAAGGAGCTCACAGAGCAGGCTAAGATCGATCTGGCAATCTCTATGATTACTTTAAAGTATACACAGTCCAACTCTGTATGCTATGTAAAGGGCGGCCAGGCAATCGGTATCGGAGCAGGCCAGCAGTCTCGTATCCACTGTACCAGACTTGCAGGCTCAAAGGCAGACAACTGGTGGCTTCGTCAGTCCCCACAGGTGCTTGGACTTCAGTTCGTGGATGGTATCAGACGTGCAGACCGCGACAATACTATTGACCTTTATATCGGTGAGGATTATATGGATGTGCTTGCAGAGGGCGAGTGGCAGAAGTTCTTCAAGGTAAAGCCGGACGTATTTACAGCAGAGGAGAAGAGAGCATGGCTTGACAAGAATACAGATGTAGCACTTGGCTCTGATGCATTCTTCCCATTTGGTGACAACATTGAGCGTGCTCACAAGAGTGGTGTGAAGTATGTAGCCCAGCCGGGTGGATCTGTGAGAGATGACCATGTTATTGATACATGTAATAAGTACGGTATGGTGATGAGCTTTACAGGAATCAGACTTTTCCATCACTAATCACAAGGTATAGCGGTTATTAAGCTGAATTGAAACACAATAAGTAATTCAATAATAGGGGACTTCATGATATAATTACAGTATACATTTTATACAGTAGTTAATCATGGAGTCTTTTTATGTCATTACAGTTTATCACAGGTAATTCAGGAAACGGAAAAACAAAATATCTCTTTAACAGGATAGTGAAAGAGGCAAAGGCAAACCCAAGGGACAATTATCTTGTAATAGTGCCTGAGCAGTTTACAATGCAGACGCAGAGACAGCTTGTAGATTTGTCGGAGAATAAAGCTATCATGAATATAGATGTGCTAAGCTTTAAGCGCTTAGCCTACAGAGTGTTTGATGAGCTTGGAATCACAAATCTCACGGTGCTTGAGGAGACAGGTAAGAACCTTGTACTCAGAAAGCTTGCGGCACAGGAGGCGGATAAGCTTGGCGTAATAGGCAGAAACTTAAACCGCATCGGATATATAAGCGAGGTAAAGTCACTGCTTTCGGAGCTTGTGCAGTACAATATATCACCTGAGGAGCTCGGAAGATATATTGCCTCAGGCAGGCTATCTGATACACTTTCAGATAAGCTCAAGGATGTGCTCGTGCTCTACGAAGCATTTGAGAAGTTTATGCAGGACAAATATATCACTGCAGAGGAAATACTTAATGTGCTTAGCAATGTGGCGGAGGAGTCTGCCATTCTTAGAAATTCAGTCATTGCATTTGATGAATTTACCGGATTTACACCTATACAGAACCAGCTCATCAAAAAGCTCTTTGTCATTTCAAAGAAAATATATGTAACGCTCACAATAGACTGTCGTGAGGATATTTTTAAGAGCAGAGGCATGCAGGAGCTGTTTGACATGCCAAAAAGGACAGTGAAATCACTCACCGAAATGGCAGTGTTTTATGGCATAGAAGTCGAGGAACCTATTATCCTTGATAAAAACTACCGGCTTGCAGAAAACGAAGAGCTAAGCTTTATGGAACAGCAGCTTTTCAGAAAACGAAGATGCTCCTTTAAAAAAGCACCAAAGCACATTCATATAGACTGTCTGCGTGACCCGAAGCAGGAGCTGACAAAGATAGCCAGAAGAATTAATGAGCTTGTAAGGAACGAAAACCTGCGTTACCGAGATATTGCTATAGTCACAGGAGATGTGAATATATATGCAGGTTATGTGCGTGAAATATTTGACAAATACAATATTCCTTACTTTATCGATGCCACACAGGAGATACTTTTCCATCCGTTTATTGAGTTTATCAGGTCAATACCCGATATTGCGGCACAAAATTTCTCGGCAGATGCGGTGTTCAGATTTTTGCGGTGCGGCTTTAGTGAGCTATTGGACAGTGAAATAGATGTACTTGAAAACTACGTGCTCGCCTGTGGAGTAAGAGGTAAAAGCGCATGGGACAAAAAGTGGGTCAGGCTGCCTAAGCATAAGGCAGGCTATGACCTTGAACTTTTAAACCAAAGCAGGGAGTATATAATGGAGCTGCTAAAGCCGGTATATCAGGTGTTTTCCGATAAAAAGTCAACGGTAAAGGACTATGTGCTCGCTATATATAAGCTGATAGTTTTGCTTGATATACCTGATAAGCTTGCAAAAAAGGAGCAGGCACTGCTTGATGCAGGGGACCAGACCGCATCAAAGGAATACGGACAGATATACAAAATAGTCATGCAGCTCTTTGAAAAATATGTGGCGGTGCTGGGCGATGAATGCATGGATGCAGAGGAATTTACACAGATACTGGATGCAGGACTGGATGCGGCTGATGTAGCAGTCATACCGCCGGGATATGACACTGTGACCATCGGAGATATTGAGAGAACTCGTCTGACCAACATAAAGGTCATGTTTTTTGCAGGTGTAAACGATGGGATTGTTCCAAAGGTGGCAGGAAGAGGAGGCATTATATCCCAGTATGAGAGAGAGGCACTTAAGGAGCTGGATATAGAGCTTGCGCCTGGGGCAAGGGAGCAGGCATTTATACAGAGGTTTTATCTGTATCTGAACATGACAAAGCCATCCAAGGAACTTTATATCAGCTATACGAGGCTTGACAGTGAAAAAAAGGCTGCCCAGCCATCGTACCTCATAGGTATATTAAAGGGGATGTTTCCGGAGCTTGTCGTGACTGAGACAGAGGATGTAGAACAGCTTTTGGATATATCAAACAGGCAGAGTGCTCTGGATTATCTGCTGTCAAATGAGGTGGATGACAGATGGTGCGAGATTGCAGCAGCGGTGATGCTCTATGACGCATCAGTCAGTGATGCAGGGGACGGTAATGAAGTAGACGATAAAGAATTTACTCAAAAAAATTCCGTGGAGCGGCTCATAAATGCAAGGTTTGAGCATTATTCAAAGGATCCGATTAGCCAAAATGTGGCAAGAAGCATATACGGCAGACACATGGAGGGCAGTATCACGCGCTTTGAGCAGTTTGCCAGATGTGCATATGCGCATTTTTTAAATTATGGATTGAGGCTTACAGAGCGTGAGGAGAGCGGCTTTACATCCCTTGATATGGGTAATATATACCATGAAGCACTGGAAAGATACAGTAAGAAGCTTGATAGGGAGAGCACTGACTGGTTTAGCGTGACAGATGCAAAAAGGGATGAGCTTGCTATGGAAGCAATAAATGAGGTGATTGATGAGTATGCAGGCTTTGGCATATTTGATACAGCGGAAAGCCAACATTCGATATCACATATGAAGGCGGTCTTTAAGCAGACAGTATGGGCACTCACAACCCAGATACGAAGAGGCAGCTTTGTGCCTGAGAGGTTTGAGTTTTCCTTTTACGAGAGCCTTGATATGGCAAATGATGTGACGGTTGATATAAAGGGACGCGTGGACAGGACTGACACATATACGGATGAGGGCAGGCTTTTTGTGAAGGTACTGGATTACAAGTCGGGAAATACAGTTTTTGACCTGGTGAAGCTGTACTATGGCACGCAGCTTCAGCTTGCAGTGTACATGGACGCTGTCATGGAACAAAAGAAAGAGGCGCTAAAGCAGGTAAGTGTGGAGCCGGGCGGTATGCTGTACTATCACATCGACGATCCTGTAATTGACTTAAAGGATGTGACACCGGGAACTGAGCTGTCTGAGGAAGAAATCAATCAGATGATATTAAAGAAGCTCAAGCCTGACGGGCTTATCAACTCGGACGAAAAGGCATACAGAGGCATGGACAGGGACTTTGAGAAAAGCTCTGACGTAATCCCTGTCACCTTAAAAAAGGATCAGACACCGGCTGCAGGCTCAAAGGTGGCAAACGCCGAAGAGTTTGATGTGATAACAAGGTTTGCGCGAGAGAAGCTTCGCGAGATAGGAAGAGAAATATACGATGGAAATGTTGCCGTCAATCCTATCAAGAACAAGAAAATAGACAGCTGCGCATATTGCGCTTTTCAGGCCATATGCAGGTATGACTCAAGGATACCGGGCTTTAGCGAAAGAAGCTTTAACGGTGACAATAAGGAAGATGTACTTGATAAAATGCGTACACAGATTGCAGCGGCAGAGCATAAAGCATGCTATGGAGATAATAATATAAAGCCATAATCGGGAGATATAATATGGATGTTAAATGGACCAGTGAACAGAAAAAGGTTATAGATTTAAGAGACAGGGATATACTTGTATCGGCGGCAGCGGGCTCAGGAAAGACAGCTGTACTCGTTGAGCGTATAGTAAACAGAATATGTGTGGATAATCCACCGGTGGATATCGACAGGATGCTTGTGGTGACGTTTACCAAGGCTGCAGCTGCTGAGATGAGGGAGCGTGTCAGCCGTGCGATAGACAGCTTGAAGGAGCAAAAGCCGGACGATGAGAACCTGCAGAGGCAGTCGACACTGGTTCACAATGCGCTCATCACTACAATCGATTCGTTTTGTCTGTTTGTGGTGCAGAATAATTTCGCACAGCTTAATCTGGATCCTGATTTCAGAATCGGTGACCAGGCAGAGCTTAAGCTTATGCTAAAGGATGCTTTGGCACAGGTATTTGAGGACAATTATGCAAGAGAAGACAACGAGGAATTTATCAACCTTATAGATACCTACAGCAAGGGGAGAAATGACTCTGCCGTCAGGCAGATGGTGGAGGATATCTACTATAAGGCGGGCAGCTCATCATGGCCGAGAAAGTGGATGAACAGCCTCCTAAGGCTCTATGATATAAAGTCGGCTAAACAGCTTGAGGACTCAGAAATCATTAAGGAGATAGTGGATTACAGCAGGGTGCTTTTGGAGGAGACTGTTCAGGAGCTTACAATGGCGAAAGACCTGGCATCAGCTACACCCGGGCTTGAAAAGTATGCGCTTACACTTTCAGAGGATATAGCATTGTTTGATGGAATGGCGGATGTGACAGGCTATGTCGGCATGCAGGAGTTCTTAAACAAAATATCCTTTGGCAGAATTGCTGTCATCAGGAAATTTGACGGAGACGAGAAGAAAAAGGAGCGCGTGAAAAGCATGCGCGATGCTGCCAAGAAGAAGGTAGACGGAATAAAGCAGAAATACTTTGGCATGTCAATTGAGCTTATGTATGAGCAGCTGGAGAGTCAAAGGCCATTTGTTAAAGAGCTGATAAGGCTCTCACTCGAGTTTTATGATGCGATGGAGGCTGTAAAAACAAGAAAAAGAGTATTTGATTTTTCTGATATAGAGCACTTTGCGCTTCGCATACTGGTGGATGAACAGACACTAAAGCCCACAGAGACAGCGCGTGAGTTTTCAAAACATTTTGAGGAAATCATGATTGACGAGTATCAGGACTCAAACCAGGTGCAGGAGGATATACTTACCGCTATTTCAAGAGAGCACCAGGGAGTCGGCAACATGTTTATGGTGGGCGATGTAAAGCAGAGCATATACAGGTTTCGAATGGCGCGCCCTGAGCTGTTTATGGAAAAATACAACACATATACATCAGATGACAGTGCACACCAGAGAATAGACCTGCATAAAAATTTCAGAAGCAGGAATGAGGTGTTAGACTTTACTAACGACATATTCTACAAAATCATGGCAGCAGATTTGGGCAATGTGCAGTATGATGACGATGCGGCACTGTATCCCGGTGCAAGCTATCCGGATGAGACGATGCGTCCTGAGCTTTTGCTTGTTGGCTACAAGGATGAGGAGCTGTCTGAAATTATAGAGGATGAGGATGGAGATAAGGTGCAGATAGAGGCGCTTTTGATTGCAAACCGTATCAGGAGTCTGATGGAAAACGGCATGGTGACTGATAAAAAGACAGGGCAGCTAAGAGCCGTGCAGTACAGGGATATAGTGATACTTTCGAGAAGTGTTGCAACCTGGGGCAATACAGTGGCAGCAGTATTAAAGGACTGTGATATTCCGGCGCATGTAGAGTCGAATACAGGCTACTTTTCATCGTATGAGATACAGGTGATTCTGTCGATGCTTCGCATACTCGATAATCCGCTGCAGGATATTCCGATGGCAGCAGTGCTTGCTTCGCCGATCGTGGGCATGGATGATGAGGAGCTGGCACAGATTAGGTCTGCCTTTAAGGGCGTAAGCTTTGCACAGGCTGCACTTAGCGCCATGGCAGGTGAGAATGGCTATGAGGACGAGAAGCTTAAAGCCTTTGCTTTGGTATTTGAGAGACTAAGAGGTGCTGTAGCTGATACGCCAATCCATGAGCTTTTGTACATGATGCTTGATGAGACAGGCTTTTACAGGTATGCATCAGCCATGCCGGCAGGAAAACGGCGCAGACAGAATATAGATATGCTGATTGAGATGGCCGCAGCCTATGAAAAGACCAGCTACAAAGGGTTGTTTCACTTTGTCAGGTACATAGATATACAGCAGAAATACGAGATAGACTACGGAGAGGCCGATACCGCAGGCGAGAATGACGATGTGGTGCGCATTATGACAATCCATAAGAGCAAGGGTCTTGAGTTTCCTGTAGTGTTTGTTTCCGGGCTTGGCATGGCCTTTAACACGCAGGACACAAAATCAGACCTGGTGATACATGAAAAGCTGGGTCTTGGCCTTGTGGAAAAAACAAAAAGCCCAAGGACAAAGCGACCATCACTGATAAGAAATGAGATAGTAAGCCGCATTAAAAGGGAAAATCTGGGAGAGGAGCTGCGTGTGCTGTATGTAGCGCTCACCAGGGCGAAGGAAAAGATTATCCTGACAGGGGGACTTTCAAATGCCCAAAAATCCTTTGAGAAGTATAGAGGCAATATAAATGCGAACCAGCCAATAAGCTTTGGACAAAGGGAGGGAGCAGGGTGTTACCTGGACTGGATTATACCTGCCATGCTGTCGTATCCGGATAAGTATACGGTATCCACAGTCGATGCAACAGAGTTCGCTGCACGAACTGCGATGGATATGGCGGCAAACGATATATCAAGAGCGCAGCTTATTGGGCACATAAGTGCAGCGGATGAAACAAAAGCCAAAGAACTCGCAGAGAAATTTGATTTTGAGTATGCATATGCTTCTGATATAACTAAAAAAAGCAAATATTCGGTATCTGAGCTGAAGCATGACTCTATGGTTGAAAAGTACGACAGCACAGAGAGGGAGGCAGAGCGTCCTAAGTTCCTATTGGAGGAGAAGGAGACGTATGTGCCGGACTTTGCGAGGGATGATGAGGCAGGCGGTGCTTCTAATGAAAGCAAAGAGCCTGAAAATGCAGCAGGTGTGAATCAGGGAGCGCTGCGCGGAACTGCAGTGCACCGTGTCATGGAGTGTCTGGATTTCAAGAGCCTGTGTGATATAGATACAAAAGACCATGTGGCAGTCAGTGCATTTGTGAAGAAAAGCATGGATGAAATGCTAAAAAAGGGGCTTATCACAGATGACATGTACAGGCTGACCAGACCAAAGCTTATAGAGCAGTTTATATCATCAGATGTGGCAGCGCGTATGGCACAGGCGGATAAGAGAGGCGATTTGTATAAAGAGAAGCCTTTTGTGATGGACTATGAGGGAGTATTGGTTCAGGGAATTATTGATGTATTCTGGCTGGAGAATGATAAAATAGTGCTGCTTGATTATAAGACAGACAGGGTAAATGCTGCTAAAGAGCTTATCGACAGATACAGCACACAGCTAAAACTGTATGCTGATGCACTTGGAAGGATTTTTTCTACAGATGGGAAAAGCATACAGGCGGATGAGAGGCTCATATATTCATTCTGTTTACAGCAGACAATTGTTACATGTTGTGAATATAAAAAATAGTGGCAAGTCACAGAAATCTATTATATAATGTCTAACAGGCGGTACAAAAATATACAATACATTAGTATATCAGACATAATTGCTGTATGAACAGCTGTATATAAAGCCAAAGAAAAGAGATAATTTACATGGAGGAATACAATATGTACGAGTACGATGACGAGGTTTTAGACACATTTTTAAAGAAACAGACACAGCTTTTTAGTGAGGAGGTCGCAGATACTCCGGAGGCTGCAGAGGAATTTTTAGAGGACTGCATGGCTGTGGTATGTAAGAACATAAAAGAAGTAAGAGATTACTTTGATGAGGCAGGCTCAGATATTTCGGGCATGTCAGATGATGAGCTTATGGACCAGAGTGAGGTCTTTGCCATTGCGGACGGCAGATTCCTTGTTGTGGAAGGATAGCAGGTATGAAGTATTTTAAGAAAACGATGTGTATGCTGCTTGCATCAGCGACACTTCTCACCGGCTGCAGTATTGGCGGCAAGGAGATAGTGCTTGATATAAATACCACGAACAGCCATACAGTTTTTTCCGTGGACAATATGAAGTGCGATAAGACGGAGGCACTCATATATTTAGCCAATTACAAAAATCTGTATGGCACTATGTATGATGTAAACCTGCTTGAGACAGATGATGCGTCGAACGTGGAAAAATATATCAGGGATGTCACTGTTGATGAGCTGACGCGCATATACTGCATGGTTTCAATTGCAAAGCAAAAGAAGATTACACTTACAGACAAGGAGAAGAGTAGTGTGTCAAAGGCTGCAAAGGAATACTATGACTCATTAAACGAAGCTGAAAAGAAATTCACAAAGGCTGATTTATCAGACATTGAGAGCGCATACGAGCATTATGCGATTGCGCAAAAGCTGTACAATTCTCTATCGAAGGGCGTTGATACAGAGGTGAGTGATGAGGATGCAAGAGTTATCCATATACAGAAAATCTTTGTAAAGAGCAAGGAGAGCGCAGATTCTGTGGGCCAGAAGCTTTTGTCAAAGGAAGATTTTGCAGCAGTTGCATCAGGCAGCAGTGAGGACAGCCAGACAGAGCTGTATGCTGCAAAGGGCACTCTGCCAAAGGAGGTTGAGGCTGTAGCATTTGAGCTTGGCGATGGAGAGACATCTGATATGATAACCACAGATGACGGCTACTATTTCATCAAGTGTATATCCAAGCTGGACCGGGAAAAAACAGAGCAGAACAAGGTCACTATACTGCAAAAGAGACAACAGGAGCAGTTTAATGATGACTACGAGCACTTTGTAAAAAAAGCAGGCTTTAGTTTAAACAATGACCTGTGGGATTCAATCAGTATAAAGGATGAAAAGGATGTGAAAACAAGCTCATTTTTTACTGTGTACAATAAATACTTTCAGGCCGACAATTGAACAGGCAGATAATAATTAATAATAGACAGGAGCATATAATATGGACTGGGAATTTGACATCCTGTATGCAATTCAGAGCATTAGAACACCGTTTTTAGACAAGGTAATGGCGTTTTTATCCACCCTCGGAAATGCAGGCGCATTGTGGATTGTGATAGGTGTAGTGCTTTGTATTTCAAAAAAATACCGCCGTGGAGGCATGCAGATGCTTTCGGCAGAGCTTTTGAGCTTTATAGTGGGCAATCTGATAATAAAAAATATGGTCGACAGATTGAGACCATGTCAGATAGATGAGACAGTCAGGCTTATTGTAAAGATACCGTTTGACTCATCATTTCCTTCGGGACACACGTTAAACGGCATAACAGCGGCAGTGACACTTATGTTTATAGACAAAAGAATGGGAATACCGGCGATTGTACTTGCGATACTTATAGCGTTTTCACGCATGTACAACTTCATGCATTTCCCAACGGATATCCTGGCAGGAGCAGTGCTTGGGGTGGTATCGGCTGTGTTTGTGAACTTTTTGTTTAAGAGAGCCGGTAATTAATAAAAAGCTGTACACATGAAGGTCTATGAAACCTGCATAGTGTACAGCTTTTTTATGTGATGTAAACAGTAAAATTACTTTGTTGTATTACTTTGTGAGAAGAAGCATGATATCATTACTTCTCTTTACAAATTTAGTCATCTGGTCAACTGAAAGCGGCTGGTTAGAAAGCATTGCAAGGTCGTAAAGCTGCTCAGCAAACATTGGAACATGCTCAGAATCCTTATTGTCTAAGATGTACTTCACAAGCTCGTTGTTGGCATTTAATGTGAGTGTCTGGTCAGCAGCAAACATGCTTGGATCCATTCCACCCATGCCTCCGGCTGCGTACATCTTCATCATATCCTGCATACGTCTGCCCTGCTCTGAGAGTGTGAGCACAGATGCTACATCTGCGTTCTTAAGGTTTTCTACCTTTACAGTGAGCTTGTCATTGTTCAAAGCCTTCTTGAATACCTCTGAGAGAGTAGTGGTTGCCTCTGTGAGGTCTGCGCCGGATTCATCCTTGAGAGACTCTGTGAGGTCTGCATCTATTCTCATGAACTTGTAGTGGTCATTTCTCTGTTCAAGCTGTGTGATGAATGAGGTATCGATATTGTGGTCAAGGATAACAGCGTTCATGCCCTGCTCCTTGAACAGCTTGATATACTGACCCTGCTGTACTACATCTGTGACATAGTAAACTGTATTTTTCTCAGGCTCCTTGTTTTCATCAGTATTGTCAGCTTTCTTTGTATCATCAGAAGCATCGGCACTTTCCGCATCTGTTTTTTCATCTTCCGCAACAGGTGCGAGCAGCTCAGGAAGAGTCTGATACTTGTCATTGATATCCTTGAAAAGAATATAGTCGTTTATCTTGTCACAGAACTTCTCGTCCTTTAAGCAGCCAAACTTGATGAATGGGCTGATGTCATCCCAGTATTTCTCATAGGCTTCCTTATCTGTTTTGCACATACCGATGAGCTTGTCAGCAACTTTCTTGGTGATGTACTCAGAAATCTTCTTTACGAAGCCATCATTCTGGAGAGCAGAACGTGATACGTTAAGCGGTAAATCAGGACAATCGATAACACCCTTAAGGAGCATCAAAAACTCAGGAATGACCTCTTTGATATTGTCTGCGATAAATACCTGGTTGTTGTAAAGCTTAATAGTTCCCTCAATTGAGTCGTACTCTGTATTGATCTTAGGGAAGTAGAGGATACCCTTTAGGTTGAAAGGATAGTCCATATTCAGGTGAATCCAGAAAAGAGGCTCCTTGTAGTCTAAGAATACCTTTCTGTAAAACTCCTTGTATTCCTCGTCGGTACACTCATTCGGGCTCTTGGTCCACAGTGGGGTTGTATCATTGAGCGGAACAGGGCGCTTAACGATTTTGAGCTGATCCTTTGCAGGAGATACCTCTACCTGCTCCTTCTCGCCCTTGTCATTTTCTTTTTCCTCGTACTTGGCATCCTCATGGATTTCCTCGATGACAGTGTCAGTGTCGCGCTTGTCAGCCTTGTCTATTGTCTCGTACTCCTCAGGAGCATTTTCCTTTGCAAGGTAAATCTCTGTAGGCATGAAAGAACAGTACTTTTCGATAACCTCACGTGCGCGGTACTCGTTTGCGAACTCGAGACAGTCATCGTTTAAGTAGAGAGTAATCTCTGTTCCGACGTCGTCCATGTCGCCATCCTCCATGTTGTACTCTGTGCCACCGTCACATGACCAGTGTACAGGTGTAGAGCCCTCTTTATAAGAGAGAGTATCGATTGTTACCTCGTCGGCTACCATGAATGCTGAGTAGAAGCCGAGACCGAAATGACCGATAATCTGGTCATCATTTGACTTGTCCTTGTATTTCTCGATGAAGTCTGTAGCACCTGAAAAAGCGATACGGCTTATGTATTCCTCAACCTCATCAGCTGTCATACCAAGACCGTTATCGATAATCTTTATTGTCTTTTCGTCAGGGTTTACGAGCACCTGAATCTTGCCCTTGTAGTCTGCAGGAAGGGAATATTCACCCATCATGTCGAGCTTTTTGAGCTTAGTGATGGCATCGCAGCCGTTTGAGATGAGCTCACGATAGAAGATATCGTGGTCTGAATATAACCATTTCTTTATAATAGGGAACAGGTTGTCGCTGTCAATTGAAAGATTGCCGTGTTTTTCTGTCATTTTTACACACTCCTTGTTTTTTATTTTACATTTACGCCGCGGTTATGAGCTGTGAAGTTGCGATGTATCAGCCAATAATTCCTCAGAGAAAATATGAAGTCAGCCACAGGATTTTGTATGGATAGTTTGTGGCATGATTTTGGTTGTGCCACTTTGTCCGGTAATGGAACCCTGTGGCAGTTCATATTTTATCTTCAGAACAACTGTCTGCTACTCGCAATTTAGTTTGTTTCCGCGAGTGTAGGTCATTTATTATTTGTAATAAACCAGCTTGTTATATAAGCATAATAAAATAATAGTTCGCATTATCGGAAAAGTCAATAGAAAATTAGCACTCAAAAATAGTGAGTGCTAACAAAATAACAGAAAACCCCATGGATTGGGCATTTTTGGAATTGTGAAAAGTTTATAAACTTATTTTTCACTGGACATTGTGGCGTAAAAATGCTAGGATTTATTTTATAATATAGATATAAGGAGACTGATATGTTACAGACAGGTATTAAAGGTAAGAAAGCTGTCTCTTATACACATCTGACGCTGC